>Ga0182736_1000243_pt1 | contig 103178 bp, 113 predicted proteins | sample eDN5th30CKraftBY_FD_128882 | JGI IMG/M metagenome (GOLD analysis project Ga0182736, IMG submission 128882) | Enriched backyard soil microbial communities from Emeryville, California, USA - eDNA 5th pass 30_C Kraft BY (version 2) (version 2) | ecosystem: Environmental > Terrestrial > Soil >... | reverse complement strand
ATGGGCAAGGAAAAATTCAATCGCGGCAAACCGCACGTCAACATTGGCACGATTGGTCACGTTGACCACGGCAAGACGAGCCTGACTGCTGCGATCACCAAGGTTTTGGCCGAGAAGGGTGGCGCGACGTTTACGGCGTACGACAACATCGACCGTGCACCTGAAGAGAAGGCGCGCGGGATCACCATTTCGACCTCGCACGTGGAATATGAGACGGAAAACCGTCACTATGCGCACGTGGACTGCCCGGGTCACGCTGACTATGTGAAGAACATGATCACCGGTGCGGCGCAGATGGACGGCGCGATCCTTGTGGTTTCGGCCGCTGACGGCCCGATGCCGCAGACGCGCGAGCACATCCTGCTTGGCCGCCAGGTCGGTATTCCGGCGCTTGTGGTGTTCCTCAACAAGGTCGACCAGGTGGACGACGAGGAACTGCTTGAGCTGGTCGAGCTCGAAGTGCGCGAACTGCTGAGCAGCTACGAATACCCCGGTGATGACATTCCGATCACCAAGGGTTCGGCGCTGATGGCGCTTGAGGACAAGCGTCCGGAAATCGGCCGCGATGCGGTTCTGGCGCTGATGGACACCGTGGATGCTTACATCCCGACCCCTGAGCGTCCCAAGGACCTGCCGTTCCTGATGCCGGTTGAAGACGTGTTCTCGATCTCGGGTCGCGGTACGGTTGTGACCGGTCGCGTCGAGCGCGGCATCATCAAGGTCGGTGAAGAAGTCGAGATCGTTGGGATCAAGCCGACGATGAAGACGACGGTGACCGGCGTTGAAATGTTCCGCAAGCTGCTCGATTCGGGCGAAGCTGGCGACAACATCGGTGCGCTGGTGCGTGGTGTGGATCGCACCCAGGTTGAGCGCGGCCAGGTGCTGTGCAAGCCGGGTTCTGTGACCCCGCACACCAAGTTCGAAGCCGAGGTCTATATCCTGACCAAGGAAGAGGGTGGCCGTCACACGCCGTTCTTTACCAACTACCGTCCGCAGTTCTACTTCCGCACGACCGACGTGACGGGTGTTGTGACGCTCAATGACGGTGTCGAGATGGTGATGCCCGGCGACAATGTTAAGATCAACGTCGAGCTGATCGTTCCGATCGCGATGGACGAAAAGCTGCGCTTCGCGATCCGCGAAGGCGGTCGTACCGTCGGCTCGGGCGTCGTGTCCAAAATCGTCGCATAATACGCGAAAACAAATGAGAGTGCGGTGCGCCTTAGCGCGCGCCGCGGTCCTTTTTTCGGGATAGAACACAATGAACGGTCAGAATATTCGCATCCGGCTCAAGGCGTTCGACCATCGCGTGCTCGACAATTCGACCCGCGAGATCGTCAACACGGCCAAGCGCACGGGCGCGCAGGTTCGCGGTCCCATTCCGCTGCCGACGCGAATTGACAAATACACCGTCAACCGGTCGCCTCACGTCAACAAGAAGAGCCGCGAGCAGTTTGAGATCCGGACGCATAAGCGCCTTCTCGACATCGTGGATCCGACGCCGCAGACGGTCGACGCCCTGATGAAGCTCGACCTCGCCGCCGGCGTGGACGTGGAAATCAAGCTCTAAGTCAAAGCGTATTCGACGTCTTTCGCTTTGGTGGGTCCTCTTGAAAAAATGACCCGGAAAGACGCGTAAAAAAGAGAAGGTAACAACCGATGCGTTCTGGATTGATCGCACAGAAGCTGGGAATGACCCGCATCTTCACAGATGACGGTGCTCATGTTCCCGTTACCGTCCTGGCGCTGCAGGGTTGCCAGGTGGTGGGCCAGCGGACGCAGGAAAAGGACGGCTACGTGGCGCTGCAGCTCGGCGCCGGTTCCGTCAAGGTCAAGAATGTGAACAAGGCCCAGCGCGGGCAATATGCCGCCGCCAAGGTGGAGCCGAAGCGCAAGGTCGTCGAGTTCCGTGTTAGCGAAGACAACCTGATCGAAGTCGGTGCTGAGCTTCAGGCAGACCACTTCATCGAAGGCCAGCTCGTGGACGTCACGGGTACTTCGATCGGTAAGGGTTTTGCGGGAGCGATGAAGCGCCACAACTTCGGTGGACTTCGGGCTTCGCACGGTGTGTCGATCTCGCACCGTTCGCATGGTTCGACCGGTAACAGCCAGGACCCCGGCAAGGTGTTCAAGGGCAAGAAGATGGCCGGTCACATGGGTGATGTTCGCGTTACGACGCAGAACGTCAAGATCGTGAAGACCGACGTTGAGCGTGGGCTGATCATGGTCCAGGGTTCGGTTCCGGGCGCCAAGGGCGGCTGGATCCAGATTCGCGACGCCGTCAAGAAGGCGGCGCCGGAAGGTGTTGCACGTCCCGGTTCGTTCAAGGCTGTCGCAGCTGCAAATGGGGAAAGTGCATAATGGAACTCCAGGTCACAACCCTTGAGGGTACTTCGGCCGGCAAGGTGACGCTCGACGAGACCGTTTTCGGTCTTGAGCCCCGCGCCGACCTCATCCAGCGCATGGTGCGGTATCAGCTGCTCAAGCGCATGGCCGGCACGCACGACGTCAAGAACCGTGCGGAAGTCGCTCTGACGGGCAAGAAGTCCGTTCGTCAGAAGGGCAGCGGCGGTGCGCGTCACGGCTCGCGGCGCGCCAACATCTTCCGTGGTGGTGGCCGTGCTTTCGGTCCGACCCCGCGCAGCCATGCGATCGATCTGCCCAAGAAGGTGAGGGCACTTGCCCTCAAGCATGCCCTGTCCGCCAAGGCGAAAGCCGGCGAACTGGTCATCCTCGACAAGGCGGTCGCCGATGCCCCCAAGACCAGCGCGCTGCGCGAGGTTTTCGGCAAGCTCGGCTTCAACAATGCGCTGATCATCGGCGGCAACGAACTGGACACCAATTTCGCGCTTGCAGCGCGCAATATTCCCCAGATCGACGTGCTTCCGGCCCAGGGCATCAACGTTTACGACATTCTGCGTCGTGAGAAGCTCGTCCTGACCCGGGATGCTCTCGCCGCGCTGGAGGGCCGGTTCCAATGAGCGCGCTCAAGCATTACGACATCATCCGCAATCCGGTCGTGACTGAAAAGTCCACGATGGCTTCGGAGCACGGCCAGGTCGTTTTCGACGTGGCGATCGATGCGACCAAGCCCGAGATCAAGGAAGCCGTCGAGGCTCTGTTCTCGGTCAAGGTCAAGGCGGTCAACACGATCGTGCGCAAGGGCAAGGTGAAGCGGTTCCGCAACATGCTCGGCACCCGCAAGGATGTCAAAAAGGCTATCGTCACGCTTGTTGACGGCCAGTCCATCGACATCTCGACCGGCTTGTAAGAAGGCGGGAAGGAAGAGTTCAAATGGCTTTGAAACATTATAATCCGAGCTCGCCAGGGCGCCGCCAGCTTGTCGGTATCGACCGTTCCGATCTGTGGAAGGGCAACCCGGTCAAGAAGCTGACTGAAGGCCTGAGCAAGTCCGGTGGTCGCAACAATCACGGGCGCACCACGGTGTACTCGCGTGGTGGCGGTCACAAGCGTCGCTATCGTCTGGTTGACTTCAAGCGTAACAAGTTTGACGTCGTCGGCACGATCGAGCGCCTCGAATACGACCCCAACCGCAGTGCCTTCATTGCGCTGGTGAACTACGAAGACGGTGAGCAGGCCTACATCCTTGCGCCGCAGCGCGTTGCTGCAGGGGACAAGGTGATTGCGTCGATGAATTCGGTCGACGTGAAGCCGGGCAACGCGATGCCGCTCGAAAAGATGCCGGTTGGCACGATCGTGCACAACATCGAGCTCAAGCCCAAGAAGGGCGGCCAGATGGCGCGCTCGGCGGGTGCTTATGCTCAGTATGTTGGCCGCGACTCGGGTTGGGCGATCCTTCGCCTCAACTCCGGTGAGCAGCGCCTTGTGCACGGCACCTGCATGGCGACCGTCGGTTCGGTTTCCAACCCCGAGCACTCCAACACCTCGATCGGCAAGGCCGGGCGTGCGCGTTGGCTGGGCCGTCGTCCGACTGTTCGTGGCGTTGCCATGAACCCGGTCGATCACCCGCATGGTGGTGGTGAGGGCCGGACCTCGGGTGGTCGTCACCCGGTTACGCCGTGGGGCAAGCCTACCAAGGGCAAGCGCACCCGCACCAATAAGGCGACGGACAAGTTCATCGTTCGCTCGCGGCACCTCAAGAAGGGCAGATAAGCTATGGCACGTTCCGTCTGGAAAGGCCCGTTTGTCGACGGGTATCTGCTGAAGAAGGCAGACAAGGTCCGGGAATCGGGCCGCAACGAAGTGATCAAGATCTGGAGCCGTCGCTCTACGATCCTGCCGCAGTTCGTTGGCCTTACCTTCGGCGTCTATAACGGTCAGAAGCATGTTCCGGTGAGCGTCACCGAAGACATGATCGGCCACAAGTTCGGTGAGTTCTCGCCCACGCGCACCTATTACGGGCACGCGGCCGACAAGAAGGCGAGGAGGAAGTAACCATGGGCAAGCAGAAGCGTGAGCGCACGCTCAAGGATACTGAGGCCAGAGCAGTGCTTCGCATGCTGCGGACCAGTCCGCAGAAGCTGAACCTGGTCGCTGCCCAGATCCGCGGCAAGAACGTGGATCGGGCCCTCGCGGAACTGGCTTTCTCGCGCAAGCGGATTGCCATTCCGGTCAGGAAGGCGCTGGAAAGCGCCATCGCCAACGCCGAGAACAACCACGGTCTGGACACCGATGCTCTTGTGGTATCGGAAGCCTTTGTCGGCAAGGCACTGGTCATGAAGCGCTTCAAGCCGCGGGCTCGCGGACGTGGCGCTCGCATCGAGAAGCCGTTCTCGCACCTGACCATTGTCGTCCGTGAAGTCGAGGAGGCCGTCTGATGGGCCAGAAAGTTAATCCGATCGGGCTTCGCCTCGGCATCAACCGCACCTGGGATTCCCGTTGGTACGCCAACAAGGGTGAGTACGGTTCGCTGCTGCAGGAAGACCTCAAGATTCGCGAAATGCTGGAGCAGGAGCTCAAGCAGGCCGCCGTTTCGAAGATCGTTATCGAGCGTCCGCACCGCAAGTGCCGCATCTCGATCCACTCGGCTCGTCCGGGCATCGTGATCGGCAAGAAGGGCGCGGATATCGAGAAGATCCGCAACAAGGTCAAGAAGTTCACCAACTCGGAAGTGCACATCAACATCGTTGAAGTGCGCAAGCCGGAAACCGATGCGACGCTGGTTGCACAGGGCATTGCCCAGCAGCTGGAACGCCGCGTTGCCTTCCGTCGGGCCATGAAGCGTGCCGTGCAGACGGCAATGCGGATGGGCGCGCAGGGCATTCGGGTGAACGTGGGTGGCCGTCTCGGCGGTGCGGATATCGCACGGACCGAGTGGTACCGCGAAGGCCGGGTTCCGCTTCACACTCTTCGTGCCGACATTGACTACGGTGTTGCCGAAGCCGAGACCACCTACGGGATCATTGGCATCAAGGTCTGGATCTTCAAGGGCGAGATCATGGAGCATGATCCGATGGCTCATGAACGTCGCGCTACCGAAGGTGGCGACTCCGGCGGTCAGGGTCGCCGCGGTCCGGCTGCGAGCTGATAGGACTATAAGAAATGCTGCAACCGAAACGTACAAAGTTCCGTAAGGCTCACAAGGGCCGGATCCATGGGGTCGCCAAAGGCGGCACCACCCTGAATTTTGGCGAATATGGCTTGAAGGCTCAGGAACCTGAGCGTATAAGCGCCCGCCAGATCGAGGCAGCACGCCGTGCGATGACTCGCTACATGAAGCGTGCTGGCCGTGTCTGGATCCGGGTATTCCCGGATTTGCCAGTGTCGTCCAAGCCGACTGAAGTCCGTATGGGTAAGGGCAAGGGGGCTCCAGAATTCTGGGCCGCTCGCGTCAAACCCGGTCGGGTGATGTTCGAAATCGACGGCGTAAGTGAAGAAGTTGCGCGTGAAGCTCTGCGTCTGGCGGCGATGAAGTTGCCGATCAAGACGCGGTTTGTCAGCCGCATTGCAGACTAAAGGACGTTTGAGCGATGAAGCCGAGCGACGTTAGGGCCAAGACGGTTGATGAACTCAAAGATGAGCTCGTGAGCCTGAAGAAAGAACAATTCAACCTGCGTTTCCAGCGCGCTACCCAGCAGCTGGAGAACACTTCGCAGGTCCGCAAGGTCCGCCGCAATATTGCGCGTGTGAAGACCGTGCTGGCCGAGAAGTCTGCGGCAGGCCAGTAAGGAGTCAGACATGCCCAAGCGTATCCTGCAGGGGACTGTGGTCTCCGACAAGAATGACAAGACGGTCGTGGTCAGCGTCGAACGCCGCTTCACCCACCCGATCCTGAAGAAGACCGTTCGCCGGTCCAAGAACTATCATGCCCATGACGAAGCCAATGTGGCCAAGGTTGGGGATATTGTTCAGATCGAAGAATGTGCTCCGATCTCAAGGAACAAGCGCTGGACGCTCGTGAGCCAGGCGTAAGCGCGAGCTAATAAAGAGATCAAGTGCCGTGCCGGCTGCCGGACGCGGACCAATGATAAAAGAAGGCAACCAGTCATGATTCAGATGCAAACAAATCTCGACGTGGCCGACAATTCGGGCGCCCGTCGTGTTATGTGCATCAAGGTGCTGGGCGGTTCGCATCGCAAGTATGCGTCTGTTGGCGACATCATCGTGGTGTCGGTCAAGGACGCGATCCCGCGCGGCCGCGTCAAGAAGGGCCAGGTGATGAAAGCAGTGGTGGTTCGCACCGCTTCCGATATCCGCCGCCCCGATGGCACCGTGATCCGTTTTGACCGCAATGCGGCGGTCATCATCAACAATAACAAGGAACCGATCGGCACGCGTATTTTTGGCCCGGTTCCTCGCGAGCTGCGCGCGAAAAATCACATGAAGATCATTTCGCTCGCGCCGGAGGTGCTGTAATGGCTGCCAAAATCAAGAAGGGCGATAAGGTCATCGTCCTCACTGGCAAGGACAAGGGCAAGACCGGGCAGGTGCTCCAGGTCATCCCTACCGAGACCCGTGCGATCGTTCAGGGCATCAATCTGGTCCGTCGCCATCAGCGGCAGACGGCCAGCCAGGATGGCGGAATCTTCACCAAGGAAGCTTCGATCCATCTGAGCAATATTGCGCTGCTCGACGCCAAGGACAACAAGCCGACCCGCGTCGGTTTCAAGATCGAAGACGGCGTGAAGAAGCGCGTCGCTAAGCGTTCCGGAGAAGTGATCGATGGCTGAGATCTATATTCCGCGCCTGCGTACCCATTATGACAACGTGGTGCGTGCCGGTCTCACCGAGACCTTCAACTATGCCAACCCGATGCAGATCCCGAAGCTTGAGAAGGTCGTTCTCAACATGGGCGTCGGGGAAGCGGTTGCGGATTCCAAGAAGGTGAAGGCCGCGCAGGCCGATCTTGAGAAGATCGCCGGCCAGAAGCCCGTGATCACTCATGCCCGTACGTCGATCGCAGGCTTCAAGCTGCGCGAAGGCATGCCGCTCGGGGTCAAGGTTACCCTGCGCGAAGCCCGTATGTACGAGTTTATCGATCGCCTGGTGAACGTCGCCCTGCCGCGCGTTCGCGACTTCCGGGGCCTGAACCCCAACAGCTTCGATGGCCGCGGTAACTTTGCCATGGGCATCAAGGAGCACATCGTGTTCCCCGAGATCAACTATGACCAGATCGATCAGGTCTGGGGCATGGACGTGATCGTCTGCACCACTGCACAGACCGATGATGAAGCGCGTGCGCTTCTCAAGGCGTTCAATTTCCCGTTCCGCCAGTAAGCGGATAACGGGAAGAGAGACGAAAGAGAGATTTGGATGGCTAAAGTTAGCTCCATCGAAAAGAACAAGCGGCGCGCCAAGCTCGCCAAGCAGTACGCTGAGAAGCGTGCCGCGCTCAAGGCGAAGACCCGGGACGAATCGCTCAGCTTTGAGGAGCGCTTTTCCGCTCAGCTCAAGCTGGCCGAACTGCCCCGCAATGCGTCGCCGGTCCGGGTTCGCAATCGCTGCGAAGTGTCGGGTCGCCCGCGCGGCTATTATCGCAAGCTGCGGTTGAGCCGTGTCGCGCTGCGTGAACTCGGTTCGATGGGCAAGATCCCTGGCCTGGTCAAGTCGAGCTGGTAAGGAAAAAACAAGATGACTATCATCGATCCGCTTGGCGATATGCTCACTCGTATCCGCAACGCGCAGATGCGTCGCCGTGATAACGTTCGTACGCCTGCGTCGAGCCTGCGCGCGAACGTGCTGGAGGTCCTCAAGACCGAAGGCTTCATCCGCGGTTATTCGGAAGTGACCGGCGAGACCGGCATGGCCGAGTTCAGCATCGAGCTCAAGTATTCGGATAGCCAGCCGGTGATCCGTGAATTGCAGCGGGTGTCCAAGCCCGGCCGTCGTGTGTACGCGTCGGTCAAGAACATTCCCGTAGTCGGCAATGGTCTGGGTGTTTCGATCCTCTCCACCCCCAAGGGTGTGATGGCGGATCACCAGGCACGTGCTGAAAATGTTGGCGGTGAGGTCCTCTGCCGCGTCTTCTAAGGCGCGAAGAGGAGACCCCACCAACTAGAAGACGAAAAGGCTAAGAAAATGTCGCGTATTGGCAAACAGCCGGTAGCCCCGGTCAGCGGCGTGACGGTTACGGTGGATGGCCAGACGGTCACTGCCAAGGGTTCGAAAGGCGAACTCTCGGTCGTGCTTGTTGATCTGGTCAAGCCCGAGATGACCGAAGAAGGGGTTCTCGTCACACCCGTCGACGAGAGTCGCGAGGCCCGTGCGGCCTGGGGGATGTCGCGGACCCTTGTGCACAATATCGTCGTCGGTGTTTCCACCGGGTTCGAGCGCAAGCTCGCAATCTCCGGCGTTGGCTATCGCGCCCAGATGCAGGGATCGGACCTCAAGCTGTCCCTGGGTTTCAGCCATGAAGTGATTTTCAAGGCTCCGGACGGGATCACGCTTGCATCTCCGACGCAGACCGAGATCATCGTCACCGGGATCGACAAGCAGCAGGTTGGCCAGGTCGCGGCCAACATTCGCGAGTTCCGGCCGCCGGAGCCCTATAAGGGCAAGGGTGTGCGTTATGCGGACGAAGTTATCGTCCGTAAGGAAGGCAAGAAGAAGTAAGGATTGGTCGAGATGGCTAAGCTTTCTGGTATCGAACGCCGCAAGATGCGTGTTCGCCGGGCATTGAAGGCCCGGGCCAACGGTCGTCCGCGCCTGTCGGTCTTCCGTTCGGAGAAAAATATTTCTGCGCAGATCATCGACGATGCGAATGGCGTGACGCTTGCGTCCGCTTCCTCGCTCGAAAAGGATCTCAAGATCGAAAATGGCGCCAATCAGGATGGCGCAGCCCAGATCGGCAAGGTGCTCGCTGAGCGTGCCACCAAGGCCGGCGTGGGCGAGGTCATTTTCGACCGCGGCGCATATCTTTTCCATGGTCGGGTCAAGGCCCTGGCCGATGCAGCCCGCGAGGGCGGGCTGAGCTTCTGACAAGCTCAGCCAGAACCGAAATTACGAAGAGCTGGTAACGATGAGAGACTTTCAAGAGCGCGACAGCGAGTTTGTAGATCGCCTGGTGCACATCAATCGCGTGGCCAAGGTTGTGAAGGGTGGCCGGCGGTTCGGTTTTGCCGCGCTCGTGGTCGTCGGTGATCAGAAGGGCCGGGTCGGCTTCGGCCATGGCAAGGCGCGCGAAGTGCCGGAAGCCATCCGCAAGGCCACGGAGCAGGCCAAGCGTCAGATGATCCGTGTTCCGCTGCGCGAAGCCCGTACCCTGCACCATGACGTTCATGGCCGCCACGGCGCTGGCAAGGTGATCCTGCGTACGGCTCCGGCCGGTACCGGTATCATCGCCGGTGGTCCGATGCGCGCTGTGTTCGAGACCCTTGGGATCAACGATATCGTGGCCAAGAGCCAGGGTTCGGCAAATCCCTACAACATGATCCGCGCCACGTTCGACGCTCTCAAGAATGTCGACAGCCCCCGTTCGGTGGCGGCCCGACGCGGCTTGAAGGTTTCCGAGCTGCAGGCCCGTCGCGGTGAAGCAGCCGTCGAGGCCTGATAGGCCGCGCGAGGAGAATGATTATGGCTAAGAAGACCATTACCGTAGAGCAGATCGGCTCGCCGATCCGCCGTCAGGCCGACCAGCGCGCTACGCTTATCGGGCTTGGGCTCAACAAGATGCATCGCCGCCGTGAGCTGGAGGATACGCCTTCGGTTCGTGGCATGATTTCCAAGGTCGGACACCTGGTCCGGATCGTGGACGAGAACTAGATTTTGCCTGGTAGCATTGCGGAACGGGCAACCGTCAACGCAATGCACCGAAAGGATTTGTCACATGAAACTCAATCAGATCGCTGACAAGCCCGGTGCCAATAAGACCAAGGTTCGCGTCGGACGTGGCCTCGGTTCGGGCCTTGGCAAGACCGGCGGCCGCGGCGTCAAGGGCCAGAAGTCCCGCTCCGGCGTGTCCATCAATGGCTTTGAAGGCGGGCAGATGCCGCTTCACATGCGCATGCCGAAGCGTGGCTTCAATAATGCGTTCGCCAAGAAGTGGAATGCCGTGCGTCTTGATCGCATCCAGACCTATATCGATAGCGGCAAGCTCGATGCCAAGGGTGTGGTGGATGTCAACGCGCTCGTCGCGGCTGGCGTGATCCGCCGGGCCAAGGACGGTGTCCGTCTGATCAATGGCGGCGAGTTCAAGGCCTCCAAGGTGACCTTCAAGGTCGATCACGCTTCTGCCGGCGCAATTGCCGCCGTTGAAGCGGTCGGCGGAAAAGTCGAAGTCACCGGCAAGCCGGTCGAAGCTGAATAATCGATTGCGACTTTGGAGCGCGCCCTGCAATCATCCCGTACCGTGGGGATTGCAAGAGGGCGCGCTCTGACTATATCTGAGCATTGTCTTGCATGACGACTCCGTCGAGGAGACGTACTAGGGACAATTCTTCGGACCATCGCGGTCCGGTCCTGCTCTACAAGCTACTTCAGAGGGAGCCGTCATGGCGTCTGCAGCCGAGCAATTGGCCCGTAATCTGAGTTTTTCCACCTTCTCCAAGGCCAAGGAACTTCAGAAGCGGATTTTATTTACTCTTGGCGCGCTGCTCGTTTATCGACTCGGCACCTATATTCCGATTCCGGGGATCGATCCGGACGCGTTCGCCTCGACGTTCCAGCAGGCGCAGGGTGGAATTTTCGGACTGTTCAACATGTTCGCCGGTGGCGCTGTCGAGCGCCTGGCGATCTTTGCGCTGAACCTCATTCCCTATATCACGGCCTCGATCGTCATCCAGGTGATGACAACGGCGTCGCCGCGCCTCGAAGCGCTGAAGAAGGAAGGGGAGAGCGGTCGCCGCAAGATCAACCAGTACACGCGCTATCTCACGGTCGTCTTCTGTGCGGTTCAGGCCTATGGCATTGCCATCGGGCTGGAGGCCAGCGAGGGCGTCGTCGCCGATCCGGGCTGGTTCTTCCGCATTTCGACCGTCATCACGCTGGTCGGTGGCACGATGTTCCTGATGTGGATCGGTGAGCAGATGACCGCGCGCGGTGTGGGTAACGGCATTTCGCTGATCATTTTCGCCGGTATTGTCGCCTCGCTGCCCGCCACTCTGGCCCAGACGCTGGAGTTGAGCCGCACGGGTGCATTGCCCACGCTGGCCGTGGTCGGCATCCTGGTCGGTGCTGTGGTGGTGATCACGGTGATCGTGTTCTTCGAGCGCGCCCAGCGGCGCCTTCTGATTCAGTATCCAAAGCGCCAGGTCGGCAACAAGATGTATCAGGGCGATACGTCCCACCTGCCGCTCAAGCTCAACACGGCTGGCGTTATTCCGGTGATTTTCGCCTCGTCGCTGCTGTTGCTTCCCGCGACGATCGCCACCTTCTCTGCACAGGGCGATGCGCCGGTGTGGTTGCAGTATATTTCTGCCGTGCTTGGACGCGGGCAGCCGCTCTATCTGGGGCTGTTTGCGGCGATGATCATCTTCTTCTCGTTCTTTTACACGTCGATCGTGTTCAATCCGACCGAGACGGCCGATAACCTCAAGCGCTCGGGTGGCTTTATCCCGGGCATCCGTCCGGGCGAACGGACCGCCCAGCATATCGACTATGTCCTCACGCGCGTCACCGTGGTTGGCGCGATCTATCTGACAGTGGTTGCCCTGATCCCTGAAGTGTTCCTGAGCCAGCTCAACATTTCGGCATTCCTCGGCGGCACGTCGCTGCTGATCATGGTCACGGTGACACTCGATACCGTCAGCCAGATTCAAAGCCATCTGATTGCGCAGCAATATGAGGGCATGGTCAAGAAATCGCGTCTAGGGGGACGCAGACGATGAGACTGGTACTATTGGGCCCTCCGGGCGCAGGCAAAGGAACGCAGGCGCAGATTTTGGTGGAGACCTATTCTATCCCGCAGCTTTCGACCGGCGACATGCTCCGGGCCGCTATTGCGCAGAAGACGCCCCTCGGCCTCGAAGCCAAGGCGATCGTCGATCGCGGAGATCTCGTGTCGGACGACATTGTTTCGGGCATTATTTCCGAACGCATGGATCAGGCCGATTGCGCTAATGGGTTTGTGCTCGACGGGTTTCCGCGCACTATCGCCCAGGCCGAAGCGCTGACCCATATGCTCGACCGCAAGGGTCTGCATCTGGATGCGGTGATCGAGATCAAGGCCGATCCCGACGTTCTCGTCGAGCGGATCATCAACCGTGCCAAGGAAAGCGGCGGGGCGCGGTCCGACGATAACGAAGAGGTGCTGCGCAAGCGTCTCGGCGTCTATACCGAGCAAACCGCCCCGCTGGTCAGTTTCTATGACACTCGGGGGCTGCTCAGGTCGGTGGATGGAATGGCACCGATCGAAGAGGTGACCGCTGCCATCAAGGCCGCGATACACCAGGATTAAGGGTTGGAGCTTGCGGACATGGTTGACTCCAGGCCCGTAAGCCCTTAGAACCGCGCCCAGTCTCAGAAATTTCGAGGGCTGGATTCGGTTCCTTCCGTAAAGAGAGGGGGATCGAATGCCGGTCCCTTGTTGTTGAACGACACAGGGCATTTGTGCCCTCATATCAAGGAGATCCAGCATGGCTCGTATTGCTGGCGTCAATATCCCGACGAACAAGCGCGTGATCATCGCGTTGCAGTACATTCACGGGATTGGGCCGAAAATGGCCTCGGAAATTTGCGAGAAAGTCAGCATCCCGGCCGAGCGCCGCGTGAATGAGCTGACTGACGCAGAAGTGATCCAGATCCGCGAAACCATCGACCGTGACTATCAGGTCGAGGGTGATCTGCGCCGTACGGTTGCCATGAACATCAAGCGTTTGATGGATCTGGGCAACTATCGTGGCCTGCGTCACCGTCGTGGTCTGCCGGTGCGCGGTCAGCGTACCCATACCAACGCACGTACCCGCAAGGGTCCGGCAAAGCCGATTGCAGGCAAGAAGAAATAAGCGGAAGCGGGGTGGCGAATGCGACGGGAAACCGTTTGGTGCATTCGCTATTCTTTTTCGCAAGGTGTAGCCGCTGGCATGACGGCGGCGCTAGATATCGACCAGAGGAAGTAAATGGCTAAAAGTGAAACAACCCGCGTTCGTCGTCGCGAGCGCAAGAATATCAGTGCTGGCGTTGCACACGTGAACGCCTCGTTCAACAACACCATGGTTACCATCACCGACGTGCAGGGCAACACGATTTCGTGGTCGTCCGCCGGAACGATGGGGTTCAAGGGCTCGCGCAAGTCGACGCCCTTTGCTGCCCAGATGGCCGCTGAAGATGCTGCCAAGAAGGCGCAGGAACACGGCATGAAGACCCTTGAGGTCGAAGTTCGCGGTCCGGGTTCGGGCCGTGAGTCTGCACTGCGGGCTCTCCAGGCCGCAGGTTTCACTGTTACTTCCATCCGGGACGTTACATCCATTCCGCATAATGGCTGCCGTCCGCGCAAGCGTCGTCGCGTCTAAGTGAATCGAACCCCGGCAGGGCCAGTCGGGGTTCGTTTACCGTTTGCGGCATGCGGCCGGGCAGGGCCGCGATTTTGAAAGGAAGTTGGACGTGATGATCCAGAAAAACTGGCAGGAACTGATTAAGCCGACCAAGCTCGACATCGTTCCGGGCAGCGATTCCGCGCGCATCGCCTCCGTGGTCGCCGAGCCGCTTGAACGCGGCTATGGCTTGACCCTGGGCAATACGTTGCGCCGTGTGCTGCTCTCGTCGTTGCAGGGTGCGGCCATTACCGCCATCCAGATCGATGGCGTCTTGCACGAGTTCTCGTCGATTCCGGGTGTGCGCGAGGACGTAACCGACCTCGTGCTGAACATCAAGGAAATCGCCATCAAGATGGAAGACGAGGGGCCCAAGCGCCTCACGCTTTCCAAGCAGGGGCCGGGTGCCGTTACGGCAAACGACATCAAGACCACCGGCGATATTGAAGTCCTCAACCCCGACCTCGTGATTTGCCATCTCGACGACGGCGCTGAAATCAATATCGAATTCACCGTCAACACCGGCAAGGGCTATGTGCCGGCGGACCGGAACAAGCCCGAGGATGCGCCGATTGGCTATATCGCCATCGATGCGCTGTTCTCGCCGGTCAAGCGGGTCTCTTACAAGGTCGAGAAGACCCGTGAGGGGCAGAACCTCGACTTTGACAAGCTGACCCTGCAGATCGAAACCAACGGCGCTGTGACGCCTGAGGATGCGCTGGCGTTTGCGGCGCGGATCGTTCAGGACCAGCTGTCGGTGTTCGTGAACTTCGAAGAGCCGACCAAGGAAAAGGCCGAGGATGCTACGCCGGAACTGGCGTTCAACCCCGCGCTGCTCAAGAAGGTCGACGAACTCGAACTGTCGGTGCGTTCGGCCAACTGTCTCAAGAACGACAACATCGTCTATATCGGCGATCTCATCCAGAAGACGGAAGCGGAGATGCTTCGCACGCCGAACTTCGGGCGCAAGTCGCTCAACGAGATCAAGGAAGTGCTGGCCCAGATGGGTCTGCATCTTGGGATGGATGTCAACAACTGGCCGCCTGAAAACATTGAAGACCTCGCCAAGCGTTACGAAGATCATTATTGATTTTCCGCTCGGATATCAGGAACTTAGGAGAGTACCATGCGCCACGGTAAAGCCGGCCGCAAACTGAACCGGACCTCTTCGCATCGCAAGGCGATGTTCAAGAACATGTCCGCTGCGCTTATCAAGCACGAGCAGATCGTGACCACTTTGCCCAAGGCAAAGGAACTGCGCCCGATCGTGGAAAAGCTGATCACGCTGGGCAAGCGCGGTGATCTGCACTCGCGCCGCCAGGCCATCGCCCAGATCGGCGATGAGGCCATGGCCAAGAAGTTGTTCGAAGTTCTCGGACCGCGCTACAAGGACCGCAACGGGGGCTATACCCGTGTTCTTAAAGCAGGATTCCGCCACGGCGATAACGCGCCGGTCGGTGTGATCGAGTTCGTGGACCGCGATGTGGATGCACGCGGGCAGGACTCGGGCCCGACTGCGGATTTCGTCCGCGAGAGCGAAACTGAAGCAGCATAAGCGCTTCAGACAGACATGAAAAAGGCGGCCTCCGAGCCGCCTTTTTTGTTGCCCGAAATCGGGGAAAACGCTCCGAACCTTTGGGTAAAATGTATGGAGTTAGTAAAAATCAGGCGCCAATTGCCTGTCAGATGGCCACAAAATCAACGGCTCGAATGGCCTTGGGCAAAAAAGTGGAAATTCAGTCCGGGCGATGGAGGTTCCACGCCGAATAGAGGGCGGCCAGCTCGTGCCGATCATGGCAGAAGACACAGGGGATGCCGAGGCTGAGAACGTGCTCGCGGGTGCCGCCTGCCTTGTTACGTGTTTTCCAGAGCCAGGCGATCATTTCCAGTTTGACCGAGTCATGGCCACCGGCAAGGCCGCCGGGCCGGCGGCGCGGGGAGAGGCTGCGCCGGACATAACGGAGCGTACGGATGAGGAGGGTGTCGTCGAGGACGATAATGCCGGTGGTGCGCTGAAGGCGCTTTGGCATCAAGATGGAATAGGAGCCGTCCATGATCCAGGCGGGCTGGCTAATAGCCGCATCATGAAGGGCGGCGAATTCGCTATCGGGACGCTGCTCCCAATCGGTATGGGGCAGGTGGCGAAGCCGGTCGAGATGGATCGCGGGAACACCAAGTTTGGCACCCAGCGCTTCGGCCAGGGTTGACTTGCCGGAATTGGTGGGGCCGAGCACCATGATGCGCGGCCCCAGAGTGTGCACCGGGGGATACCCCGCCATCAGACGAGGATATCGTCGACCCAATAGAGGTCGCGGCGGTCGAAGCCGTTGAACGGGGTGAGGGACGCCTGGGTGTAGGCACCCATCAGCCCGAACTCGATGTAATCGTCCTCGGCAATGGATTCGGGCAGGATGAAGCTCTGGGGCAGCATGTCGTAGCTGTCACAGGTGGGGCCGAAAATGGTGAAGCCCCAGCTTTCGCCGGTGAGGATGCGATCGCCGCGCCAGACGCGCAGCGGCGGCATGAACTCGACGATCATGGCCTCCATCAGCGAGCCATAGACGCCATCATTGAGATAGACGGACTGTTCGCCCCGCTGGTGCTTTACGCGCAGGAGCAGGGAGGTCGATCCGGTGACAAGGCCGCGACCGGGCTCGGCGATCAGTTGGGGTTTCGTCGACCCGAAGGTGTCGGCAACGGCTGTGCGAATGGTGTCGAAATAGACATCGAGCGGAGGCGCGGAACTGGACGGATAGGTGGCGGGGAAGCCGCCGCCGACATTGAGTCGGCCAAGTTCAATGCCCGAGGCCAGTGCGATGCGGCCAGCCGCTGCGATATGGCGCTCATAGGCATAGGCATCCTCGCACTGGCTGCCGACATGGAAGCACAGGGAGGTGGAATAGCCCATGGCCTTGGTCAGCGTGCAGATCGAGATCGCGCCATCTTCCATGACCCCGAACTTGGTGCCGAAATCGTAGGATTTGAGCGCCTTGCCGGCCTTGAAGCGCACGGTCACCTCGACGTCTTCCGAAGGGGGGATGACGGCAGCGAGCTGATCGAGCTGGGCCACGTGGTCGATGGTGAACGAGCGCACCCCGAATTCCTCATAGGCGCGGGCGATTTCGCGCCGCGACTTGATGGGGTTGTTGTAGTGCATGGTGGCACCGGGGGCGTATTGGTTGATGAGCGCCATTTCAGTATTGGACGCGACATCGTACGCCGTGAGCCCTTCACGGTGCATGATTTCAAGGATATGCGGGGACGGATTGGCCTTGACCGCATAGGTCAGAAGGCCATCGAAGCCCGATTTGAACGTGTCGATGGCGTTGACGAGAAGACGTTCGGAAAACAGGAAGCTGGGATTATCCGGCTCCTCTGCGGCAATCAGTTCAGCAGTGTTCGCATAGCGGCGAGACGGTGCACGACCCATTGACCTTGATACCTTGTACCGGGGGTTGAAAGCGCGGGTGTATAGGCTGCATTGCCCCCCTCTGCAATGCCCATTTATGCTGGACGAACTCCGGGGGCTGACGCGATGTTGAGCACGTTTGCGTATCCGACTCAACGGGGGGATGACGCAGACGGTTCCCTGATCGGGCATGTGGGGTGAATCGGAACCGGCAGAGCGGCCATCTTACCGGATTGTCACTTGATTGCGCGTTTTTGCAGCCTAGACTCCAGCGTCTGTTTTGCCGAACCGACCCTGGCCGGTCCTGTGCCCGATTTGCGGATGGTTGCCCATGTTTCGACAGATTCTCATAGCCCTTGTGATTGCCGCCGTGCCGCTGGCGGGTCATGCGCAGGCCGAGCGGCAGGTGCCCCAGAGCCAGGAACAGGTGCAGCTCTCCTATGCACCCATCGTGCGCGAGGTGGCTCCAGCCGTGGTCAATGTCTATGCCACGCGGGTGGAGCAACGCCGCACCAGTTTCGGCGATCCGTTCTTTGACCAGTTTTTCGGGCGCTCGCCCTTGTTCCAGCAGCGGCCCCAGACGTCGCAATCGCTTGGCTCGGGGGTGATCGTCGATGAAGCGGGGATGATCCTGACCAACAATCACGTGGTGGACGGAGCCACCGATATCCGCGTGGTGACCAATGACGGGCGGGAATATCCGGTACAACTGGTGCTGGCCGATGCGGCGACCGATCTGGCGGTGTTGCAGGTCAACGCGCCGGACATGCGGTTTCCGGTGGTGGAGTTCGCTGATTCCGATCTGCTCGAAGTCGGCGACCTTGTGCTCGCGATCGGCAATCCGTTCGGGGTGGGGCAATCGGTTTCGAGCGGGATCGTTTCGGCGCTGGCGCGCACCGGCATGGGCATCACCGATTATCAGTTTTTCATCCAGACCGACGCGGCGATCAACCCGGGCAATTCGGGTGGCGCGCTGGTGGATATGAACGGGCGGCTGATCGGGATCAATACCGCCATCTTCACCCGCTCGGGCGGCTCGCAGGGCATCGGCTTTGCCATTCCCTCCAACATGGCGCGGGTGATTGCCGTTGCGGGCGAGGGGGGCGGAGAGATCGTGCGCCCCTGGCTCGGGGCGCAGATGCAGATGCTGGATGGCGATCTGGCGGCGAGCCTGGGGCTGGCGACGCCCCGTGGCGCGCTGATCACCGATGTGGCACCCGACAGCCCGGCAGCCGAGGCGGGGCTTGCGCCCGGCGACGTGATTACCGCCATCGATGGGGTTGAGGTGCAGGACCCCGAGGCGCTGAACTATCGGGTGGCCACCAAGACGCTGGGGGCAACCGCTACTCTCGCCCTGTGGCGCAATGGGGCCGAGGCCACGGCTGATCTGGTGCTGGCCGCGCCGCCGCCCGCCAGCGATCGTCAGGTGACCATTGCGGGCAATACCCGCTTTGCCGGCACGGTGGCGGAAGAGCTGACCCCCGCGCGGGCACAGCAATTGGGGCTGGGCTTTTCGGCGCAGGGGGTGGCGGTGACCGACGTGCAGGCGGGGAGCCCCGCCGCAATGATGGGGTTGCGGGTGGGCGACGTGATCGTCTCGCTGAACGGCATGGAGATTCGTGATATTGAAACCTTCGAATCCGTTGCCAGCCAGCGGCCCCGTTCCTGGCAGATCATTCTGCAACGCGGCGGGCAGATCATCCGTTCTGTGGTGAGCGGCTGACGCCACAGCGCCGCCAAGAGAGGACCATGAGCGATCTTTTTTCCGATGGCCTGCCATCGTCGCGCCCGGTGGACGAGCCGGGCACCGACCGTCCGCTGGCCGACCGGTTGCGGCCCGCGACGCTCGATGAGGTGATCGGGCAGGCCCATATTCTGGGCCCGGAAGGCACGTTGCGGCGCATGCTGGCTTCGGGCCGCATGGGATCGCTGATCCTGTGGGGCCCGCCGGGGACCGGCAAGACCACCGTGGCGCGGCTCTTGGCCGACGCCGCCGATTATCGGTTCGAGCAGATTTCGGCGATTTTTTCCGGGGTGGCGGACCTGAAAAAGGTGTTCGAGGCGGCGCGCATGGCGCGTCGGGCCGGGCAGCGCACGCTGTTGTTCGTCGATGAAATCCATCGCTTCAATCGGGCGCAGCAGGACAGCTTTCTGCCGGTGATGGAAGACGGCACCGTGGTGCTGGTGGGGGCGACCACCGAAAACCCCAGTTTCGAACTCAATGCGGCGCTGTTGAGCCGGGCGCAGGTGCTCAAATTCGGCAGCCTCGATCGCGACGATCTGGCCGCTTTGGCGGCGCGGGCCGAGGCAGAGCTGGGGCGCGAGCTGCCGCTCGATGCGGATGCGCGCGAGGTGCTGATCGGACTGGCCGATGGCGACGGCAGGGCATTGCTGGGGCTGGTGGAGGAAGTCGTCGCGGCGACGGCAGAGGACGAGGTGCTCGACCCCCAAGGGCTGGCGCGGCTGGTGCAACGGCGGGCCCCGATCTACGACAAGAGCCAGGATGGCCATTACAACCTGATTTCGGCGCTGCACAAATCGGTGCGCGGATCGGACCCGGATGCGGCGCTGTATTATTTCGCGCGCATGGTGGATGCGGGCGAGGACCCGATGTTTCTGGCGCGGCGGCTGATCCGCATGGCGGTCGAGGATATCGGCATGGCCGATCCGCAGGCGCTGCCGATCTCGATTGCCGCCAAGGACGCCTATCACATGCTCGGCTCGCCCGAGGGGGAGCTGGCGCTGGCCCAGGTGGCCGTGTATCTGGCGACGGCCCCCAAATCCAACGCGCTTTACAACGCCTATAACCGGGCGCTGGCGCTGGCGAAAAAAACCGGCTCGCCAACCCCGCCCATGGCGATTTTGAACGCGCCGACCAAGCTGATGAAATCGGAAGGGTATGGCGAGGGCTATATCTATGACCACGATACGCCGGAGGGGTTTTCCGGACAGGAATATTTTCCTGAAACGATCGGGCGACAGGATTTCTACCACCCGGTGGAGCGCGGCTTCGAGCGCGAGATCAAAAAGCGCATGGAGTATTTCGGCAAGCTCCGGGCGGCGAAACGCGGGGGGTAGGGGGAGGGGGGCGCGTCGTCCCGGACCGGAGCGACAGCGTAGCGATCGGCAGACACCGCGATTCTCCCCGGCGCTGCCGGTTACTGGATCCCGGATCAAGTCCGGGATGACAGGGGTGGGGGCAGAGGCACCTTTGAATCGACGCAGAGTTGCGCCATATTGGGTCCATGACATTGACGCTGGATATCTCCGAGAGCCTGAAGGCGCGCGTCGATGCGATTGCGCGGCGCTCGCGCCTATCCGCGTCTGAGGTGATCGCTGACGCTCTGGAGAATGGCTATTCTCTGGAATGGCAGGAACAGTATCTCGATCGGGTAGAGGCCGGCTTGGCTGCGGCGGACGCTGGGGACTTCGCCAGCGAAGATGATCTGGCGCGGGTTCGCAACAAGCATCGCTCCGGTTGATGCGGGTCCGGTGGACGCGACCGGCGCTGGCCGATCTCGAAGCCATCGGGGACCATATTGCAGCGGACAGCCCAGACGCCGCCTATCGCCTGATCAACGGGATTATCGATCGTGTGGACAGCATCCTTTCTGACGCACCCGCTGTGGGGCGGGAAGGCAGGGTGGGCGGCACGCGGGAACTGATCATGCCTAAAATGCCGTATATCGTCGTTTATCGCTTCGATGACAGTGTTGAGATTATCGCGGTCCGACATACAGCGCGCCGATGGCCGGAAACGTTCCGACGCTAAATGTCTCATGACGCTGGCCGCAATTCCCGCTAGAAGAGCCGCGAAAGAACGGGGTTTTTGTCGATGAGCGGCGTACAATTGCGGGAAGTGGCGCGGGATGAGGATGGGATGCGGCTGGACCGCTGGTTTTCCATCCATTTCGCGCAACTCAGTTTCGGACGGCTGCAGAAGCTTTTGCGGTCGGGGCAGGTGCGGGTCGATAGCGGTCGGGTGCAGACCAATACACGGCTGGCGGCGGGGCAGATGGTGCGGGTGCCGCCGCTGGGCGATGCGCCGGAGCCGCAAGTGCGCCAGCCGCGCATCAATGAAAAAGACGCCCAGTTCCTGCGCGACCTGATCCTTTATGAGGATGAGGAGGTGTATGTGTTCAACAAGCCCCACGGTCTGGCCGTGCAGGGCGGGTCGGGCACCAAGCGCCATCTGGATGGTATGCTCAAATCACTGCCCAACAAGAAGGGCGAGGCCCCGCGGCTGGTGCATCGGCTGGACCGGGATACGTCGGGGTGTGTGCTGGTGGCCAAGACACGGGCGGCGGCGAGCCATTTCGGCACTGTGTTCCGCTCGCGGTCGGCCCGCAAGATCTATTGGGCGGTGACGGTGGGCGTGCCAAATCCGCGCCAGGGCCGCATTTCATGCTTCATGGCGCGGCAGGCGACGCAGGATGGCGAGCAGATGGTCGTTGTCGAAAATGGTGTCGATGGCGCGCAGCATTCGGTGAGCTATTATTCGGTAACCGATACGGCGGCCAACCAGTTTGCCTGGGTAACCTTGAAGCCGGTAACCGGACGCACGCACCAGTTGCGGGTGCATATGATGGAACTGGGGACGCCGATCGTCGATGATCCGCGCTATAACCAGCTCGACAACTGGAACTGGGAGCGCCCGGACGATCTGGGACAAGGGCTGCATCTGCATGCGCGGCGGCTGGCACTGCCGTTGCGCAATGGCAAGCGGCTGGACGTGACCGCCCCGCTGCCGCCGCATATGCGCCAGACATTTGATGTGCTGGGGTTCAACGCCGACCAGTATGATGTGCAGGATTCCGATCCGGAAGAGGAGGGGTACTGATGCGGGACTTTCTCGAAGACGCCATCCAGCATCAGGATGCCGGGGCGGGGCGGGCGCAAAAGGACGCGCTGCGCGAACTGCCCAAGCGGTTTTATACCGATGTGGGGGTGACAGAGGCGGACGGGGCCTATGCGGTGACGCTGGACAACCGGCCCACCAAGACGCCGACCGGCAAGCCCGTGCGTGTCACCAGCGAGGCGCTGGCTGAGCAGATGCGGGCGGAATGGGCGGCGCAAGGCACCCATATCGACCCCGACCTGATGCCGCATGTCAAACTGATCAACTCGGCCACCGAAGGCGGCGCAGAGGCGCAGCCCGCGCTGGTTGACGAGGTCATCACCTATGCCGGCAACGACATGCTGCTCTATCGCGCCGATACGCCACGCGAACTGGTGGAGCGGCAGGAGCAGGTCTGGGACGATGTGCTGGTGCGGCTGGCGCGGCATTTTTCGGTGAGTTTTCAGCCAACGGTGGGGATCATCCACAAGGCGCAGGCGCCGGAGATGCTGGAGAGGCTGCGGGCGTCGCTGACAGAACTCGACTACCTTGCCGTGACCGCCATGGTGTCACTGACCGGGCTGACCGGCTCGGGGCTGCTGGCCATCGCGCTGCGCGAAGGGCTTATCGACCGCGACGCGGCTTGGGCGGCAGCGCATGTGGATGAAGACTACCAGATTTCGCTGTGGGGTGAGGATTTCGAAGCCTCGGAACGGCGCAAGCACCGCCGGACCGAATTCGACGCGGCGGTCAATGTGCTGGATGCTTTGAAATAGGCTGGAAATCCCCGGTCAGGGCGTCCAGCCCGGCAGGGCAATGGCCTGCTCAATCCAGCGTGTGAGAAGGGATTCGTCGAACGGGTCGGTCTCATAGACATCGAGCCAGCGGACATCCTGGCTGCGCTCGGTGCCGCCGGGCGGGATCGGATCGAGGGATTTTCCGTCGAAAAACGTGACCTTCACATATTTGGTGAAGACGTGAGTTGAAAGAAAGTAGCCCTTGCCGGGCGCGGCATAGAAGGGCGAATTCCAGCGCACGGCCTTTTGCACATCGGGAACCGTCTTTTCGATGAGGGTGTCGAGGCGCTTGCCGAAGCCGCTTTTCCACCCCGGCATGGCGGCGATATAGGCCTGCACCGGGGCATCGCCATCGGCCTTGGCGATCTGTGGATTGCCGCCCGAAAGCAGCACAACGGGCTTGTCGGGCGGTTGGGCCATGATCGCTCCTTATCTTGTCGTGCTTTTGCTTGCCTCAGCCTTCCGCCCGGACAACAGCCTTTTCGAGATTGGCCAGATGCTGGGTCCAGCCGGCGCGGGCGCCATGGAAGGCCTGCTTCTGCTCGGGCCCGAAGCCAACCTGCTCAACGCGTAGATGGGTGCCGTTGTCTGTCGGGGTGAGGGTGAAGGTCACCACGCTTCTGAGGTCAAAGGCGGGGTCGGAGTTTGGATGATTCCACGTGTAGGACAGGGATTGATGGGGATCGAGCGAGAGCACCTCGCAATCGACGCCGCCCCAATCACCGCTGAGGCGGAAATGTCGCCCGACCTCGGGCTGGAAGTCATTTTTCATCAGCCATTCGGCGATCATTTCCGACTGGGTGAGGGCGCGCCAGATCTTTTCCGGCGGATAGGCGATTTCCCGTTCGATGACGACGGAAAGTGCTTCGGGCTGGGGCTGGGTCATTGATCCATCCTTTCGAGGAGGTTTTCGAGGTTGTCCAACCGGCTTTCCCAGAACCCGGTCATCGAACTGGTCCAGTCGATCAGCGGGGCGAGCGCGCCGGGCCGGGCGCTGTAGTGGGTATTGCGGCCAGAGGGGCGGTCGAGCACCAGACCGGCCTGCCGCAGGACGCCAAGGTGGCGCGACACGACAGGCTGGGACACCCCCGCATGGGCGGTGAGCGCGGCGACCGTCTGCTCGCCCTCACGGCACAGCCGCTCAAAAATGGCGCGCCGTGTGGGATCGGCGAGGGTGCGAAACAGAAGGTCGGGCGTGGCGGACATCAATCGATACCTGACTGGCTATGCGTTTATTGATAGCCGGGCGGGTATGGATCGGTCAAGAAAAATGCGAATGACGGGATGAAAATTGAGTGGTGCTGCCAGATTGATTTGAACTGACAAGCAGTTAGGCGGGAGCGTTGAGCTTTCGATTCACCAGCCAGTCGGCGATATCAGGGGCAATCTCGCGCAAGGGATCAAGCACGAAAGCGCGTTCATGGGCGAGCGGATGGGGCAGGGTGAGCCGGTTGCTATCGAGCACCAGCCGGTCATAGGCGATGACGTCGATATCGATGATGCGCGGGCCCCAGCGCTCGCGACGCACCCGACCGATCTGCGCCTCCGTCGCAAGGCAGAGATCGAGCAGGTCGAGAGGGGACAGGTCGGTTTCGATCAGGATGGCGGCATTGTGAAAATCCGGCTGATCGGTCTTGCCCCAGGGCGGGGTGATCAGCATCGTGCTGCGCGCCACCAGGGTGATGTGGGGGTGATCAGCCAGAGTAGCGATGGCGAGATCGATCTGGCGGGCCGGGTCTTCGAGATTAGCGCCAAGGCTCAGCGCAGCGCGGGCCATCAGACCTGATCCCGCGTCCTGAGCATTTCGATGGCGGCTTCGCCCACGACGATGGGCAAGGGCGCTTCGGGCTTGCGCACGCGGATGCGAATCCAGTCGAGACGCTCGAAACGGGCAAACAGCTTTACGATGATATGGTGGCCCAGCGCTTCGATGAGCTTGAAGCGCTTTTCCTCGAAGGCGTCGCGCACCTCGTCATAGACATGGGCGTAGGAAATGGTCGATTCGACCTCATCGGTGAGGGCGGCTTCGCTCATATCGAGGCCAAGCTCCAGATCGATGCGGAAGCGCTGGCCGAGCTTGTTTTCTTCCAGCATCACCCCGTGATAGCCGTAAAAGGCGAGGCCGCTGAGGACGATCCGGTCCCGATTGGAAAAGTCAGCCATTTTCGGTACTCCCGCCGTTCGGGCCATAGAGCGTGGCAGCGGCGACGCGCAGGGCATCGCGGTTTTCCCGCACATCATGTACCCGGAAAATGTGGCCGCCTTTCAGGTAGCCGATGGTGGTTGTGGCGACGGTCGCCGCGACCCGCTCAGCGGGCGGCACGTCGAGCAGCTTGCCCAGCATGGATTTGCGCGAGGTGCCGACCAGAAGCGGAAAACCTAGCGCGTGCAGTTCATCGAGGCGGCGCAGCAGGGCGTAGTTTTCCGCAAGACTTTTGGCGAAGCCGAAGCCGGGATCGAGAATGATCTTTTCGCGGGCGATGCCGGCCTGGGTTGCGATGGCGATGGAAATATCCAGCCAGCGCTTCATCTCATCGATCAGATCGCGCGCGGTGTCGCGTTCGGTGTCCCAGTGCATGATGATGACCGGAGCCCCGTGATGGGCGGCGACAGCGGCGATCTCGGGATCGTGCTGGAGGCCGCGCACATCGTTGATGATCGATGCGCCGGCCTGCACCGCCTGATCGGCGACCAGAGCCTTGCTGGTGTCGATCGACACTGGCGTTTGCGAGCCTGACGCGGCGAGGGCATCAAGCACGGGCATGACGCGATCGAGCTCTTGCTGCACCGGAACCGGATCGGAGCCGGGGCGGGTGCTTTCGCCGCCGATATCGAGAATATCGGCGCCTTCGGCGACCATGGAGCGCGCCTGCGCGAGGGCTGTCTCGATGGTGGAATATGATCCGCCATCGGAAAAGCTGTCGGGGGTGACGTTGAGAATGCCCATGACGAGCGGAGTGCGGCCCAGCGAAAGGCTGGAGCCGCGCAACGGAACGTCATAGCGAAGATGGGTCACTGCACCGATCCGGCGGGAATGGCGTAGAGGTCATATTCGTCGGAATCGACCACCTTGACCGAGATCATATCGCCGGGTTTGACGCCGGAGGCGTCCTCGACGATGACGTTGCCGTCGATTTCGGGCGCATCCCATTGCGAGCGGGCGATGACCCGGTTTTCCTCGGGCTCGACATCATCGACCAGCACATCGATGGTGCGGCCAACCTTGCCGGCGAGGCGCTCGGCGGAGACGGTTTGCAGGGCCTCCATCAGGCGGCCATAGCGCTCCTGCTTTACCTCGTCGGGCACTTCGGGCAGGCCCAGATCATTGGCGCGGGCACCGGTCACCGGCTCATAGGGGAATGCACCGGCGCGATCGATCTTGGTCTCGCCGACCCAATCGAGCAGCATCTGGAAATCTTCTTCCGTCTCGCCGGGGAAGCCGACGATGAAGGTCGAGCGGATGGCGAGGTCGGGGCAGATTTCGCGCCAGCGGCGGATGCGATCGGCGGTCTTTTCCTGATTGGCCGGGCGGCGCATGGATTTGAGCACCTGCGGCGAGGCATGCTGGAAAGGGATATCGAGATAGGGCAGGATCACCCCATCGGCCATCAGCGGGATGACCTTGTCCACATGCGGATAGGGATAGACATAGTGCATCCGCACCCACGCGCCGAGCTGGCCAAGTTCTTCAGCCAGCGTCTGGAAGCGGGCTTCGACCTGGCGGCCGCGATAGGGGGAGGTGGCGTATTTGATATCGACGCCATAGGCCGAGGTGTCCTGGGAGATGACCATGATCTCCTTGACGCCTGCCTTGACCAGCCGTTCGGCCTCATAGAGCACCGAAGCGATGGGGCGCGAGACCAGATCACCGCGGATGGAAGGGATGATGCAGAAGGTGCAGCGATTGTTGCAACCCTCTGAAATCTTGAGATAAGCATAGTGGCGCGGGGTGAGGCGCAGGCCCTGTTCCGGCACCAGATCCACATAGGCGTTGGGCACGGGGGGAACCGCGGCGTGCACCGCTTCAACCACCGCCTCATATTGCTGCGCGCCGGAAATGGCCAGGACGCCGGGGTGGGTCTTGCGGATCAGCTCTTCCTCGCCACCCAGACACCCGGTGACGATGACGCGGCCGTTCTCGGTGATGGCCTCGCCGATGGCGTCGAGGCTTTCGGCCTTGGCGCTGTCGAGAAAGCCGCAGGTGTTGACGATCACCACATCCGCGCCCTCATAAGAGGGCGAGAAGCTATAGCCCTGCGCGCGCAGGGTGGTGAGGATGCGTTCGGAATCGACCAGTGCTTTGGGGCAGCCGAGGCTGACAAGTCCGATCTTGGGGGCGTTCTGCGGCGCGCTCATGGGCGGGCGTCACTTCCTTATCGATGGCGAAGTGCGAACGGCGCCGAACCGGGTTTCGGGCAGCGTCTCGTGGCACGATACTCGCATGAATGTGTGCGTTTCATAGCGAAAAGCGCGAAAAGGTCAATCTTTGCCCGCAGCACGGCAGGGCTGCGCAGGGGGCAGAGCCTATTGATTCGGGAGATTTATGCGCTGGAGGCGAAAAGGTCGCAGCCGCGCCCTATTCGGTCTTGCTCTCTGACACGGGATCGATCTTTGGCGCGTCCGGGTCGGGCACGAAGGTCGGGTCTTCCGCCGCCGGAGCAGGGGAGAGGGGTGGCGCGGGGGTGAGCGGAGCCGCTGACGCAGGCATCGCAGGTTCGGGTTCGGGCTCAGGCTCGAAGGAGTCGATTTCCTGATCGGCAAGTTCCTCGATCGCCTCGCGCACCTCGTCGATCAGCGACGCGGAGGGGCGGGCCGGGGTGATGTCGTCGGCCTCAGCGGCGTGGGTGCGGAAATAGACGATCACAGCTTCGCAGGCGATGCGCAGCACGGTGATGGCCAAAAGGCCGAATACGGCGATTTCCAGCAGGCCCCACAAGCCGTTGCCGAAGCCGAAGCGGAAGGTGGCGAACACATGATTGATCGCCCACAGAACGATGGAAGCGAGGCCGAGCAGGTAAACAATGGTCACCAGCCGCGGCGAAATGATCCGGCCCAGATTGAACAGGACATTGCCCGTGGCCAGCTTGCGCAGATCGTCGAACCGCATGTCGAGGTTTCCTCGCGTTCAGGAATCGCAAAATTTCGTGGGGCACCTTGTCGCGCTCACAGCGACGAGGCAACCCTTACCGGGCCAAAGTGCCGCTCGAAAGTGGATTTGAGCACCGAATCGACTTCGTGCAGGCTCACCAGATGGCCCAGATCCTCAAAGCTCGTCACCCCATGCTGGCTGATGCCGCAGGGGACGATGCCCGAATAATGGTCGAGGTCGGGGCTGACATTGAGCGAAATGCCGTGAAAGCTGACCCAGCGGGAAACGCGCACGCCAATGGCGGCGATCTTGTCTTCGGCGAAGGGGCCCTTTTCCGGCCGGCGCACCCAGACGCCGATGCGGCCATCGCGCTTTTCGCCAATGATATTGAAGGCGGCGAGGGTGTCGATCACCCAGTTTTCCAGCCCCGAGACGAGGCAGCGGATATCGCGTCCGCGCTCGCGCAGGTCGAGCATCACATAGACGACGCGCTGGCCCGGGCCGTGATAGGTGAACTGGCCGCCGCGCCCGGCCTCATAGACGGGAAAGCGGTCGGGAGTGAGCAGGTCGCCCGCTTTTGCTGAGGTGCCGGCGGTGTAGAGCGGGGGATGTTCGAGAAGCCATAGCGCCTCGCTCGCCTCGCCCGAAGCAATGGCCCTTGCGTGCTTTTGCATGGTGTCGAGGGCGGTGGGATAGGGCACCGGGGCATCGGCGATCACCCAGTGTGCGGGGCGCTGGTCGGCGCGCAGCAGTTTTGGGGCGCTCGTGCCCGGCGCGGTGCACTGAGCTGTTAACGCTTCACTAACCATGATGGGGCGATGCTCGCAGCCTGCGTCTGGGCGGCCAGGCTTGCCGCTGCGCGTTATCCCCATTCTGAGCCGGGTTATTCATGAATACGGTCGAAACCATCGAAGTCGATGTCTCCGTGGAACTGGGCGCTGCCATCCTGCCCATCCACCATCTGTTGCGGATGGGGCGGGGCGCGGTGATCGAACTGGACGCGTTTGAACACGATCCCATGCGCATTTACGCCAACAATACCCTCGTCGCCAAGGGCGAGGTGCAGGTGGATGACGGCCAACTCAATGTGGTGGTGACGCAAAAGGTGATCAAGCCCGCCTGAGTAGCGAAAGAGGGCGGATAAATTTTTATCCCCAGTTCTCGTAAATAGCCTCTTGAGGGACCGGGAACCATTTGCTACATGCAGCCTCGCTTCGTCCAGCGGACGCAAGCATTCCCCAGACAGTGCGGTCGTGGCGGAATTGGTAGACGCGCAGCGTTGAGGTCGCTGTGGGGTAACACCTGTGGAAGTTCGAGTCTTCTCGACCGCACCAAGTCTCTGGGTTCCTTGTGAAATCCCAAAGACATAAGCGATTTCAATGAGTTGTAGACGCCCGATCACTACAAAGGGCGCTACAAATGAATATCCTGATGACCAGCCTGACTAGAGCGAAAAACGGTGATTGGTTTGCCCGCAAAGGTATCCCAGCCGATGTTCGTGATTCCTATCAGCAGGCCTATGGTGTTCGCCAAGAGGAGCGCTTCAGGTCTCCCGCTGGAATTTCCCAATCCAAGGCCAAGATCGAATTTTCGGAATGGCTTGCAGAGATCGAGGGGCGAATCGGACGGCTCCGTGGTTCGCTCGCTGGGGAGGCGGAAGAGCTAACCCATCGGCAACTTCATGCCTTAGTTGGACGCTGGTACGATTGGTTCATCGCACAACATGAAGATGACCCGCTAACGCCGGACGCATGGAGCGATCTATACGAGCGGTACGAGGAGGTCCTGAGGGCCTTCGGCGGCAGCGGAGAAAACTCTTCTGAGACAGCGGAGCGTCAAGAAAACTTCGACCCACGCGAAACCGCGATTGTTCAAGGCCGTGTGCAGGAGCTAGGACAGGTACTCACTTTCCTTGCGCTGGAAGCTGTCACACTTACGCCCGCATCCCTTAGTGCCTTTGTGATCGCGGTAGGGGATGAACTCGGCGCTGTCTCAGCGCTGCTCAGGCGTAGAGCTGGTGGCGACTATCGCCCTGACCAGCGCCGAGAAAAGTTTCCCCAGCATTCCCCCCTTGGAAACTCTCAGGTGAAGACTTCGGGCTGGACGGCTTGGGAGGCCTTCGAAGCTTGGGTAATGGAGAGGAAGCCAGCTGCATCGACCGTTAATCGTTGGCGCGGTGTCTTTGAACACCTCAACACGTTTTTAGACGGTCGGGATATTGCCACCATGACGGGTGACGAGGCCGTGCGGTGGAAAGATGAACTGATGGCGGGAAGTCGGGAGGGCCGGACCGTTAACGAGGTTTGGCTGACGGCAGCGCGCCGAATCTTCAATTGGGTGAAAGACCAAAAGAGAATTCAGGAAAACCCGTTTGATGGCATCAGGTTGGCAGTAGCGCGAACTGGTCAGAGCAAGACTGAGTTTCGCGAAGAGGATGCGGAAGCGATTCTTAGGGCCAGTCTGACGTTGAATTCGAAGCGGATGGCACCCCACCTCAAAAAAGCAATCCGATGGGTGCCGTGGTTGTGTGCTTATACCGGCTCGCGCTCCGGTGAAATGACCCAGCTGCGCAGGGAGGATGTTGAGGAGCACAAGGACGGCTTCTGGATGCTGCACATTCGAACGGCGGCAGGGGCGGTCAAAGGCAATGTAGAGCGCACTGTGGTCCTCCACGAGCATCTTATTGAGCAGGGTTTCATCGAGTTTGTTCAGGCTTCCAAGCCGGGGCCACTCTTTTACGATGCTGCCATCGCCAAGGCTCAGAAGATCGTAGACCCTCTAAATCCACCTCGCCCTCTCTATGTGCAAACCCGTCAGAAACTCGCTGATTGGGTACGGAAGCTTGGCGTGAAGGACCCGGGGGTAGGGCCCAACCACGGCTGGCGGCATACCTTTAAGCGGAGAGCGGCAAGGGCCAAGATCGAGCAGCGTCTTCGGGACGCGTTTTGCGGTCACAGTGCTGGTCACGTAGGCGCGATTTATGAACTGCCCACGGTTGAGGACTTGGCCGAAGCAATCCGAGATTTTCCGCGCTACCCCGTCGAAGCGCCTAAGCGCTCCCGCTGAGTCCTCTGGTGGGCGCATAGGGCGGCTTTTGGCGCGGCGCGGGCTTACCCTGCCGTGGCCTCTCCATGACTCTGCGTGCCTTCCTGAGGGCTTCTGCGGCTTGTCCTGAGCTGCTCCCTCATGGTGCCCGATGACGGGCAACACCACCGCGACCAAAGAGGTTTTCCATGCGCGGTATCTATTTCTACATTGCCACCTTCATTCAGAACGGACGCACGGAAGGCTGGGACGTTGCGCGCGGGATAGTACGCCTCGACTGGCATCAGTTCTGCTACGATCACTACGCCCACTTCTTCGACGAAAAGATGCTCCGGGCCGTCTATCTCCGGCTGCCATTCACACGGTTCAGCACGTACATCGAATGGGTTGAGGTCAATGTGGGCTTTGGCCATGAGCGCCTCTCGCCGCATGACTGGGAATTCTACCTGGGCCGCATTCAGGGGTGTATTTCAGTGACGCCGAAGTGGAACGCTCCGGTGCAGTAGTTACCGCGTGGCACCGTGGGCGGGTGTTTTTCTCATAGTTACGAACAATAACCCCTCACCTAAGGCGACAGTGACGCGTTTCGAGCCAAGGATTACCCCCCACCTACAGCCACAGTAGCCGCGAAACCGGCCGCACTGTGTCGAATTCACTTTCGCGAAAACAAATCAGGGTCGTCCGATGGGGCGGCCCTTTTCCATTTTAAGGCCTGAAAATGACAAACCAGAAAACAATTGCCGATGACGCTGCAAGACCGCTGCAGCCCGCATCTTGGACGGAAACAAGCGGCGACGTAATCCTTCGCGTCCGCAGGGCCGTACTTGCCGATGCCCGCAGTCTGGCCCCACGGCTACGGGAGGCTGATGTGCAGGCGGTTATCGCAGCAGGAGCGACTGACCCGCTCTCGTCACTCATCTCCGGTCTGGGCGAAGCGGCTGACGCCTTCACGGTCGCAGACGGAGCTGACACGCCAATTATGATGTTCGGCGTGGTTCCTCACCCATTTATCCATGAGACGGGCCTGGTGTGGGCTCTGGCCTGTTCCCAGATCGATGCCCATCGACGCCTCCTTTTATCAGAAGCGCCGAAATGGATTGAGGCATTCCATCGGAAGTACCCACGCCTAGCCAACTACTTGGACGAGCGGAATACCCCATACCGGCGATGGCTTAGCCGGGTTGGCTTTACGTTCTCAGAGCCCGTTCCCGGTTTCGGTCCGGGACGCCTGCCATTCCTCCCCTTTGAGCGTATCCAGAATGGAGGCGAACATGTGTGAGCCACTGATGATGGTTTCGCTCGCGATTGGCGCGGCTCAGTCCGTGGTCCAATACGCTGGCGAGGTGCAAGCCTACAATGAACACGAGCAGTGCCGCTTAGACAACCGCAGGCGCGCCGAAGAAGATACCCGTCAGCAATACAACGCCAATCTCACCCGTGTTCTCCAAGAGCAGGACGCTATGGGGGCTGAGAAGGCTGCCGTATCACGTGATGCCCGCGCTGCCCGCGCAAGGGCCACTGTGGCGGCTGGAGAGAGCGGCGTATCGGGCCTGTCCGTTGATGCTCTCTTGCGGGACTTCTACGGGCAGGAAGGCGCTTACACTGACCGGCTGGACGAACAGGTCGAATGGACCACACGACAGCTTCAGTATGAGCAGCAAGGCATCCGCGCAGCGGGCGAAGGCAAAGCGAACGCCGTTCCGAAGGGGACCAAGCCCAGCTTCTTTGCCGCAGGTCTGCGCATCGCCGGGGCCGGTCTCGACTCCGTCAATTCCTATAACCGCATGACAGCAGGTGCCCGATGACCAACCGAGTAACTGGCCTGCGCCGGATGGGCGTTCAGTCCCCCGGTGATAAACCGAACAGTGGCCGCATACCGGCCCCCTCAGCTGGCGAGATGCGGGCCCCGAAGCTTACCCCTACGGCCCGCCCGGTGAGCACCTACGCGCGTCCTGAAGCTCCCCAACAGGGCAACGAACTGCTCGCCTTTGCGAACGCCTTGGCCACCATCAGTCCCTCGCTCAATAACTACCTCCAGGAGGAGGGCTCCCGGAAGCAACAGGAGATGGAGGACCTCGCCAATCGAAGGTTCGCCGGAATGAGCTTCGAAGAGGCCCAATCGGCAGTCGAGGCGGGCACCATACGGGAAATGGAAAACCCGTGGTTCCAAGCTGCCTTTATGAAACAGTATGGAGAGCGGCTCGCCTATCGTCGCATCAATGAGCTGACCCAAGCCTATGAGACCGACTTCGACAAGGTGGGCGGGGACCTCGATGAGTTCATCTCAACGGCCATGAGGGCCGACCTCGACCAGTACGGCGACAACCGGTTCTTTGTCTCCACTTACAATCAGCTCATGCAGAACTTCAATGCGAGGGCGCAAGCTGGTCAGGCAGAATATAAAACCGGGCTGATGGTCAACGAAACCCAAGGGGGTGTCTTCGATACCTTCCTCGGGATGACCCGTGAAATGCTCGCCGAGGGCTCAACCCCGGAAGAGGTCTTCAATGCCATTCGGGGCCGCTATGGCGAAAACCAGCAGATGCTCCATGTCTCGTTCAAGGACCAAGATGCGGAACTGCTCAGGGTCGCTTCAGCGCTGGCCGAAGAGGGCAATTACGAGATGGTTCAGGCCATCCTCAGGACACCTCGGAGGGGTGAGGACGGGACACAACTGGGGGCCTTGGGGGATAACCGAGACTTTGCCGCTGATGCCGCGAGGATATTGCGGCGGGCAGAAACGGTGATGTTCGACGCCAACCAGAGGGTGTCACTGGAGAAGTGGTTAGAGTTCTCAGACGCCGCCAATGATGGGCGGATGAACCGCGAGGAGCTTCTAGCGCACCATGAGGCCAACCCCGGTGCCTTCTCTGATGAACGTGTTCACGCGCTCATTAGGACCAATGACAATGCCGTTGAACAGGCACTAGAACAGCAGCGCCGCGAAACTGATCGCCTAGCTGACATCGCCGCTGCGCAGCATTCCGAGCGGTCTTTGCTGGAAGTCGGAATGGAGGCTGCAAAGGTCGGCAGGGCAGCATGGCTGGGCGATACGTCAGTTCTCACAGAGGCGGGCGGAGAACGCTCCATATCCGGCGACCAGTGGCGCAAGCTGGTGGCCAAGGAAATCGAAGACAGTCTGGAACGCGAAGTGGAGGCGGGCCGGAGCACCCCTGAGGAGGCATTCGGCAGGGAAGTTGAACTCTTATCGATCAACGGCCTGACCAACGAACGTTGGAGGAACATGCTCGCAGCCGCCCCGGTCTCGGCAACAGTATTCACAACCTCCGGCGGTGCATTGCCTGATAATCTCGCAGCATCGTTGGACCTCTATATGCGGCTCCATGCCTCCAATCCCCGCTTGCTGGCTAATCATATTGGAAACGAAACCAACATGGAGTTTTTCGAGGCGTACCGCATCGCCAGAACATTCATGGGACAGGACGAGGGACAGGCCATAGCTATTGCTCAGCAGGCCACCAATGACCCTGACCAGTTCCGTGGAGCTGCCTTCGCGCAGACTGCCCTGCAAATCGAGCAACAGGTGCAGGGGCTGGGCAGTGAATGGTGGCATGTTGGACCGATGAGAACCGACACCCGAAATGCTTATGCGGTCGGTACGGAAATATCTCGGATTGCCAACCTCTACGCCGCCCTCGGACTTCCTGCGGTGAACTCCGTGAAGGAGGCCAAAGAGCGGTTCGAGGCGACCCACACCAACATCAATGGGTGGTGGATTAACACCTCGGACAGGGAGCTCCCCCCTCGGTTCGGAGAATGGGCAGGAGACATGGTCAACACCTACGTGCAGGACTTCCCTGATGAAGGGTGGGACGCGGGTGAGCTTACGGTGGTCCCAGCGTCCAATGGCACCGGGGCGTGGATGATCGTTCATGGACTTACGGGAATGCCTGTGGAGGACGTTTCGCGGCGCTACTTCACGCTGGAAGACCTCACCGGTCACCAGCAAGCCCACGAACAAGCTCAGCAACTCCGCATTACGCGCACCACGAACGCGAGAAACGCTGCCCGCGAACAGGGGCTCAGCCCTTCGCCTGGACGTCCCGGCTTCTTCCAGAACCACACTGGCGTGTTCCGCGCCGAGTTCGATGAGGGAAGCGATGAGCCCACCCTCGTTCCTCTTGAGAGACCCCAAGGCCCACAGGGAACTTGGGACTGGACCGAGCCCGACTGGCCTAACACAACCCACCGATAAATCTTAATGGCCCCTGCGCTTCGGCGTGGGGGTTTTCTTTTGCTCGCTCAAGGGAATTTACGATGCAGCACAATCAATACCCAACGCCGCCTAATGGGCACCCTGAGGGCCCCGACGAAGCCATGTCAGGACGCGATACCGAAGTGTCCATTGAAGGCCGTCATTACGTTCTTGCCACTGATGGGGCCTGCAAGGGTAATCCCGGCACTGGCGGCTGGGGCGTGGTCATCCAGCTTCGGGAGGGGCTCACAGTCCTCCGGCAGCGCTGCCTTGCGGGGCAAGAGCTGTTTACCACCAACAATCGCATGGAACTCATGGGCCCCATTCGTGGACTGACCGGTCTCAAGGAAGCCATTCCAACGGTCGTGATCAGCGATAGCGAATATGTCGTGTTGGGCATGAGGGGCCGCCTAGAGCAATGGGAAGGCCAAAGGCTGGCGGAACTTCGGTGGTTCAGTGAAGAACCGCGATCTCTGGGAGGAACTGGACGCTCTTCAGCAGGGGCGCTCATCGCTGGAATGGCGCTGGGTGAAAGGCCACGCCCTGCACGGTCTTAATGAAACTGCCGATACGCTGGCTAGCAATGCCGCTCGTGGCGCGTACTTGGAGGGAGACAAGGCTATCAGGAAGGAGCACCCCACGTGGTTCAAGTGACGGAGGGCCCGGACGCCATAATCGGAGAAGAAGGCGTAGCGGCTGACATGCGTATGCTCGAAGCGTTACCGCCAGATGCCGGACCAGCTCCCGCACGAGTGCCACCCAGCGCCCTTATAGAGCTAGACATTTTCCAATCTCGCACAGCCATCAGCGGGTATCACGTCGATAGCCTTCTGCGCGGCCTACAGCACAATGCCGACCTAACCCCTGTACTCGCGTTGCGTCGCGGCGGGCGGCTCTTTCTAATCGATGGGAGGCACCGAAAGGCGGCATACGAGTCCGCTAAACGGCACGATGGCATTCCCGTGGAGATATTCACCGGGCCCATCGAAGCCGCCATTCTGGAGGGCCAGCGGCGCAACCAAATGCACACCCTGCCGATGACCAAAGACGAAAGGATGGATTGTGGTTGGAAATTTGTGAAGCTCGATGCGACCCGGCAATGCCGCTTCTCGCTTGCAACGATAATGGCCAGCGCGGGTATCGGACGCGGACAGGTCACCACTATGCGACGAGTGCTCCGAGACCTCGGGCCTGACGGCCATCAGCATATGCGCTGGAGAATGGCACTAAAGGCATACCAGAAGAAACCCAATCCCGATTACACCGAAGAGGATATTGAAACGATGCTCGATGCGGATGCCAGAGCACTGGCTGACAAGATGGTCCGCACCTTTGGGACGCGTTATGCGGACCGCCCAGAGGTCATGGTAAGGTTCATCGAATACTACACCGGAAGACGCGTTCAGGAGGTGAGCAGGTTGCTCCGGGAACGCAACCCCGTGTCTGACGAACTGGACGAAGACGAAGACTTCTAACCCGCAAAGGTGCCAATCGTTACGGGTGCCAAATTGGCACTTTTGAGCATGTTGTGGGTGTGGATGATGCGAACTTGCTATTCAGCTCCACACCCACGACACCTTGCGTAATTATTAGGCAGGCGCGCTACAGCCAGCATTCTGAGGCATTGAGAACAGCTACCTCGCCGCTCTACCCCTCACCTGACGAAGGGTACTGTTGATAGTCTCTTCAAGAAGCAGCAGCCCTCTCTCTCGGCCATCTCGCCGCTGATGAGACTACCCTGCTTCGGATGCAGGGAAGCGATAAACTAGGACGGGCGTGCTCCCGCATTCTGTCTGAAGATCAGGTTCGTACGGGACCGGTACGTACCGACAGAGGCTTGAGAAACCTGCTCATGACCTCCGAGAGTGGCCCCGCGCGGCGCTCTAGGCCGCAGAAGGAAGCCCATGTCTGACCTTAAAACTTTCAACTCCTCTGGCCTTGAGCTGCGCGTCCTGATGATCGAGGGCGAGCCGTGGTTCCTCGGGGCTGACATTCTTCATGTCCTTTATGGAAAGGCGGGAGGAGTCTCCCACGCCTACGATGTCATGGACGCAAGTGAGATTTCCAAAGTGAAACGGTCACACTTTGGGATGCGTGGAGGCAAGCCGCTCAACCTCATCTCCGAGTCCGGCCTCTACAAGCTCATCATGCGCTCGGACAAACCTGAGGCCCGCAAGTTCCAGGATTGGGTAACCCGTGAGGTCCTCCCGTCCATCCGGAAGACAGGCGGTTATCTCCTCAACGAGGAAGCACGGGACAGCGCAAGGGCGGATGATCGGTAGGGGAATGCCGCTGCCCGAGGGGTTCGCTCAGGTCTATATGTAGTAGGGGGTGCGGCAGCAATGACCATGCATGCGGTAGGTCAATTACCCCCCACATTAGGGGGACCCGGGGTTACATATACAGGGTACTGATGCGGTGTTTGTGGTGTCGTGAGCGGGTGCTGAGGGGTATTCACTCCCCCACCTTCCCACCGGTCAATTCTACTATAGACGCCCGATAGGTTACCTTTCTTCAGCTTTACCTGCCTTTGCTTTGAGATCGGCTTCCTTCGCATCCAGCCAATATCCAAACATCCTTCGTATCCGCCCACTCTTTAAGGTACGGATGTCGGAGAGGTAAATCGTGTTAGCCATAAACAACAGCATCAGAAGCCCGGCCATAAGCCAGGTAATTGAGGATGGTCTATAAGCGTTCAAGATGCCTCCAAGGACGACAAAAACAAGAACGAAATTGGCTATCGCTAACATAATTCGCATGATTTCCCCCGTAAGTGCCCCGAATGTTTTGTCGAAAATTTGCGAGAAGGCAAGATCATATAGCTGATCAGAGCGTCCCCCCGTGGGGTCGGTTGCGCTGCGCTACTCTGCACGATATGCAACTTCTATGCGTAGTATCTTCCCAACCATCGCGATGGCGCTTGCTCTCCAGCACACCGCTCAGGCGCAAGACTATGTACACGACTGGGCCATGGAGGCATCCTTCGGCCTGACCTGTGCAATTCAAGACGGGAGTGCCGAACGTATTCGTAGGTGGGCAGGGTATGCTGTCGCCATGACTGCGGTTATGGACGATGTTTATGAGGGGTACGTCTTCGGAGACACCTATACCAAGGCCTTGACACTCCTTGGCGTTGACGGTGCCGATTGCAGGGGTTTTCCAAAGGACCCACCCGTTTTTCCGTAAGCTGTTCTAACGCGCCTTAGGGCCATACCGAAACCCCCTAGCAATTCGTCCAACGATGCCCCAGCAATTCCGGGCGTATCCAAAGCCGCTTGACGATATACCGTAAACAACTGTATTCGGTATGCCATATCAAAATGAGGAGTGCCCACTATGACCAAGCGAGTTGCCCTCTATCTTCGCGTCTCTACTAACGAGCAAACCACCGATAATCAGCGCCGTGAGCTTGAGGCCGTTGCCCAACGGGCGGGGTGGGATGTGGTGGAGGTGTTCGAAGATGCTGGAGTGTCGGGGGCAAAGGGGCGCGATAAACGGCCAGCGTATGACGCCATGCTCAAGGCGGTGACGCGCCGCGAGGTGGATATGGTAGCAGCGTGGTCGGTGGACCGGCTGGGGCGCTCGATGCAGGACCTTACCGCGTTCTTAGGGGAACTGCATGGGCGTGGTGCTGACCTCTATCTTCACCAGCAGGCACTAGACACCACCACGCCCTCAGGTCGCGCGATGTTCGGCATGATGGCCGTGTTCGCTGAGTTCGAGCGGGCGATGATTGTGGAGCGGGTAAATGCTGGACTTGCGAGGGCTAAAGCACAGGGCAAGCGCCTAGGGCGCCCAGGGCATAGCGAGAAAATGGAAGCCAAAGTTCGGGAACTCCGCAGCCAGGGAATGGGCATCGTGAAGGTGGCCAAGGCCCTCGGAATTGGTGTCTCGGCAGTTCAGCGCATCGACAAGGCAGTAGCAGCGTGAGGTTCGCCGCAATTGCAATGCGTCTATCTGGCGGGGCGTGTCTATTGGTTTTGCCGAACATGACAAGGGGAAACGGCAATGGACCTTCAGGGTAATGGTGTTGTGAGTGGACCTGTTCGGGTCCGAGACCATTCCACCTTCCACGGCACCGTAATTGGGGGCGTCCTCGTGGAGGGGCAACTCACTCTTCATGGGTTGATCACGGGAGACCTAACGGTAATACCGGGAGGACAGGTCACTGTTCTTGGAACAGTCCGGGGAGCCGTGATCAACGAAGGCACGGCTCACATTCTAGGGACAGCGGGAGACGTTCGGGCCTCCTCCAGTAGCAGCACGGTTGTTGAACCGGGGGCGGTTATCCATTCTCGCAATGCCAGATCATAGGTAGCTGGGGCGAACTGTTTGGTACATGCACCCTGAAAATCGGGCCAAGAACTTTGACCGTAAAAGACTTAGCATACGCTCCCACATTGGATGCGGACCAGCACCCAACGCTCTACCATTACTGCTCCACCTCGACGTTCCTCTCAATTATTCAAAGGAAATGTCTGTGGCTGTCAGACGTGAACACGATGAACGATTTCGGGGAGGTCCATTGGGCCTACGATAGGTTCATCGAAGCAGCAAACGCAGTACTGGACCAAGTTGGCAGGGACTTCGTGGAACTGGTGGATGAGGTCATAAGCACTAGCCGGCTGCGTTTGCTACCCATGCTATGCGCGTTCTCGACGGACGGAGATGTTCTTAGCCAATGGCGCGCATACGCCGACGATGGCAGTGGAGTTGCTATAGGGTTTGATGCCAAAAAGGTGGGAACCCTTTCCATCCGTATCGCGCCCATTGAATACTCTAGGGAAAAGCAGGTGGAGCATTTTCGTACTTGGCTCCTCGCTGCTCATGAAGTTCACACAGACGTCCCCGAAAAAGAGAAGAAAAAGTTCCTTTTCGAGATGGGCACCTTCTTCTCGATGGATATGGCCTTCTACAAGAACCCGGCCTTTTCAGAGGAGAAGGAGGTTCGCATCCTGCGGGCTCTAGATGCACGAGTAAATGATCAGGGCCAATGGACTTTGACGGACAATGGAGGGTCCGGAGAGAGGGTGAGCAAGAAGAAGCTCCCGGTGCATTTTAGGGCTGCGCGAAATGGCGGTGTTGTTTCTTATATTGAGCTGCCTCTAAGCGGCTTAGGAGCGGAGGCGATAACGGAGATCGTCGTGGGGCCTAAGAGCTCGAATAGCGGGAACGAAATCTCTATGGCGCTCAATGCAGCTGGCTTTCGGAACGTACGCATTTCGGCAGTCCACTGCCACATATAGATGACGGTGCGGCAGCCTCGTAAAGGGGAAGGCATGGGTGACTCAATCAAGGGCGGTGCTAGGCCGCATCTCGGGAATAACGTGGCGGATCGAACCGCAGCATTGGCCCGCTCACTGGCTGGCAGTGCGCCGATTGCTGGTCCGTTCCTCGCGGAGCTGATTACGGCGGTCATTCCGAACCAGCGTTTGGACCGGGTAGAGGCGTTCCTGGCGCATCTCGCGGCAGAGCTTGATCGGCTTGGGGCTGCCTCCAAGATAAACCATGAGGGAAGCATCCCCCTTGTTGAGGAGGGTATCGCGCAAGCAGCCCGTGCTTTCACAGATGAGCGGAGGCAGTTTTTGGCGAGATGCGTGGCCAATGGCATTCACGCAGAAGAACTAGGGAAGCTCAAAGAGCTAAAAATCCTGCGCATCCTTGGAGAACTCGGAGATGATGACTTGTTGCTTCTGGATGCCAACAATGAGCGGCACGGCTGGACGAAGCTGGAGGCCATCCGTCCACCATTTGCTTCCCTAAGTGCCTCGGATGAGGCTCACATTCGCCATGAACTGTACCGAGCATCTTATCGCAAGCTAGAGGCCCTTGGGCTCCTGAATTTCAGTATGAGCAAAGGCGAGTATGACATGCCCCAATACGACCACGATGGGCAGTTGAAGGGGCATCACTATGTCAGCTCGCTCGGGCGAATGGTGCTGGCGCGGGTGGGGCTCACTGACGAAGAAGTTCAATCCGGCGCGCCTGCTTGACCATCGCTACAAACCCCGCTACAAATCCCCTCATCGGCGGGCGGAAAAACTCAATGAAATCAACGGTCGAGTGGCGAAATTGCTGTTTCTTCTCGACCGCACCATCTGCTCTCTTGTGAGGGCAATGATTCTCCAATTTGCTATCTCGGCCGTAGCGCGTGTCAGGTTCTGGCGTGCGCGGTTTAGCGTTTGAGTCCCGTCTTCCGGAACGGAAAAGGGGATGGCGTCGTTTTTCCTGATTGGGAGAACGGAGAGACGCGGTGGCGCCACGGGCAGTGTGGAAGGGTTCGATCAGGGTAGCGGAGGTGGTGTGTCCGGTGGCGATGTACACCGCGGCGTCCACGTCCGAACGCATCGCGCTGCATATGATCAACCGCAGGACGGGCCATCGGCTGCGCCGCCTTTATGTGGACGCCAAGAGCGGGAAGTCCGTCGAGCGCGAGGATCAAGTCAAGGGCTATGAAACCGGCGCCGGCAAATATGTAATTCTCGAACCGGATGAAGTCGCCGCGGTGGTTCCTGAAAGCGACAAGACGCTGGCGATAGAAGAATTTATCGACTGCAAGGCCATCGAGCCGACCTATTTCGACAAGCCGTACTACCTTTTGCCCTCCGATGAGGTGGCGCAGGAGACGTTCGTGCTCATCCGGGATGCGCTGCAAAAGCGCAAAGCCGCCGCCATCGCCCATGCGGTGCTGTTCCGGCGGGTGCGCGCGGTGCTGATCCGCGCGCATGGCAAGGGGCTGATCGCGACGACGCTTAACTTCGATTATGAGGTGCGTTCGGCCAAAGAGGCGTTCGAGGGCATTGCCAAGAGCAGGATCGATCCGGAAATGCTGGAACTGGCGCAGCACATCCTGCGGACCAAGGCAGGCACCTTCGCGCCGGAGACATTCGACGATCGTTACGAGGCGGCGCTGGCGGACCTGGTGAAGGCCAAGATCGAAGGGCGCAAAGTCATCCCGCTGCGCAGGCCGGAGCCGACCAAGAAGAACGATCTTCTGGAGGCGTTGCGGATGAGCGCAGGGGGAAAGGGCGACGGCGGTGGCGGGCGGAAGAAGGCGGGGTGAGGAGGGTGGCTGGGCATGGAGACTGGCCGGAAGCTCGGAGTGTACTGGATCCCGGATCAAGTCCGGGATGACGGGGGTGGGTGGGGCCGGCTGTGGGCAATAGTCTATCGTTCTTGGTCATCCTGAGCGAAGGTCCGGGATCCAGTATGCTCAGGGGTGCTTATTGAGGCTCAGCGCACCCCTCATCCCCAGCCCTTCTTCGTCTCAAATCGCTCCACTGGAGCGATTTGTGGCTGCGCCGTCGCCTCGAAGTCCCTCAAGGGGAGAAGGGGGCTCATGTGGCGGCGCTTGGGCCTTAAGCTCAGCTCAGCGCATAGCCCCTGCTGCTTGCGGAGGAGGAGGCTGCGTGTGGCAGCGCCTGCGCTTTCTTCCCTTCTCCCCTTGAGGGAGAAGGTGGCCGCGAAGCGGTCGGATGAGGGGTGTGCAGGTGTTTCGGGGGCGCATGCCATCTGTAGGAAACAGTCTCGCTGCCGGTTACTGGATCCCGAACCAAGTCCGGGATGACAGAGGTGGGTGGGGGCGGCTGCGGGCAATAGTCTATCGTTATTGGTCATCCTGCGCGAAGACCCGGGCTTCAGTATCTTCAGGGGTGTCTATTGAAGCTCAGCGCACCCCTCATCCCCGGCCTTCTTCGTCTCAAATCGCTCCACTGGAGCGATTTGTGGCTGCGCCATCGCCTCGAAGTCCCTCAAGGAGAGAAGGGGGCTCGTGTGGCGGCGCCTGGGCCTTAGGCTCAGTTCCGCTCCGCTCCGGAGGCGCGGGCGGAGGCGAAGGCTGAAAGGGGCTCAGTTAGCGTTTTGGTTTGTCCTTGCCCTTTTCTTCGAGGCTTTTTTTGAGGGCGGACATCAGGTCGATGACATTGCTGGCCGCTTGGGGGGCAGGGGTGTCGGCGGGCGGGGCGGTTTTGGATTTCTTTGGCTTTTTGGATTTGATGATGTCCAGCAGCCGATCCTGAACCGGGTCGCGGACCATGGACTCCGACCAGGGCACGGTGCGTGAGGCGACGAGACGTTCCACCATCTTGAGCAGTTTGGCGTCCGGCTTGTCGTCGGGAACCTCCTTGAAATAATCGGTTTCGTCGCGCACCTCATCGCCGAAGCGCAGGGTCCACAAGATGATGCCCGCATCCCAGGGCTGGAGCATGACGGCGCGCTCGCGATTTCCAAGGACGAGGCGGGAAATTCCCACCACATCGCTTTGCGCCATGGCTTCGCGGATGACCGAAAACGCCTCTTCGCCGACCTCATCGGCGGGCACAACGAAGTAAGGGCTATCGTAATAGACCCACTCGACGGCGTCGGACGGAACAAATTCGCCAATGTCGATGGTGCGGGTGCTTTCGAGCTGGACCGCATCGAGGTCGTCGTCTTCCAAAATCACATAGTCGTCTTCGGCCCGCTCATAACCCTTGGTCTGGTCGGCATCCTTGACGATCTTGCCCGAGACGGCATCGACATAACGGCTGGCGATGCGGTCGCCGGTTTTGCGGTTGAGGGTGTGGAAGCGCACCTTCGCGCTGGAGGTGACGGCAGGCGACAGCGTCACGGCACAGGTGACGAGGGAAAGTTTGAGATAGCCCTTCCAATAGGGTCGCGTTGCCACCTTGCGCCTCCGAAAGCCGGTCTCATGCAAACGCCGGAGGGGGCCGGGTGTTCCCGGAAAGGCTGGAAGCAGGCCGACCCGGGGAACGCCCCGGGCCGGTGCTCAAAACAGCGAAATGCAATCGAAACGCTCTTAGCGCTTGTGATCCTTGTCGGTGCGTTCGTGTCCGGACGCGGATTTTTGCGTCTGGCTGTGGCCGCCGGCGCTCTTTCCGGTCTGGGTTTCGCGTTTCTTGTCGTCGTGATCACGGGGGGTCTGGTTATTGGGCATAGCTTATTGCTCCACCATCACTGATGGCCGAACCGTTCGTCCATCTGGCCGGAAAACACCAGACAGAAGCCGTCGTTCCATCACATCGGACCCGGTGCGCGCGGAAGGCAGGATTTTCGCGGGTTCCTCGGACAAGTCCGTATCTCACAGGTTAGTCGGTGCCGAGGACAGGCGGCTATAGTGTCAGGGGGCGCGGGCGTGGCCCCGGGTGCCGGTCCAAAGTGTTGCACAATTGCAGCGGTGGACCGGCGACGTGGGAGAAAACCGAGGCGCAGCCGCAGATGGCGAAATTATGGTGAGAGAAGTTTTAACTCTTATGGTTAATCTTCGGTGCGTTGTTGATTCCACTGCTTGGGTAGCGAACGATGAGTATGAGCCGCCGCGGGTTCCTTGTGGGCCTTCCGCTTCTGCTGGCCGCGTGTTCCACAACCACACGCCCCACCACGTCGACAGTTTCCATGGTGAGCGCGTATGGTCCGGTCGCCGATGAGAAATTCCCGCTTCCCGGGCTGAATGCAAGGCTGATCCAGCCGCATCTGCGCCGGCAGGAAGTTGCGTATGACACCCGTCATCCCAAGGGATCGGTGGTGATCGATACACCGGAGCGGTACTTGTACTACGTGCTGGGCGAGGGGCGCGCCATACGCTACGGCGTTGGCGTGGGGCGCGAAGGGCTGGCCTTGCGCGGCAATGCCTATATCGGGCGCAAGGCCGAATGGCCGAGCTGGACGCCGACCGCCAACATGCTGCGGCGCGACCCGGAATTGAACGGACCCTACCGCAACGGTGTGCCGGGCGGTCCCAACAATCCGCTGGGAGCGCGGGCGCTGTATCTCTATCGCAACGGCAACGACACCATGTTCCGCATCCATGGCACCAATCAGCCCCAATCGATCGGGCTGGCGATGTCGTCCGGGTGTATCAGACTGATCAATCACGATGTCGTTGATCTCTATGAGCGCGTGAAATCGGGCGCGCAGGTTTACGTCATCCAAGCGTAAGACGCGGCGATCACGGAGTCTTTGAAACGGCCTTTCACTTCGCGGTGAGGGGCCGTTCTGTTTTGAAGGGGCGGCTGAGGAATTTGCTGTTGGGCACGCCGAAGCGCCAGGGCAGGTCAACGGCCTTGGTGATGCCAATGCGGGGACCGGTGACGAGCGGGCCCTCGACCGGCGCGGGAGCAAAGCTGAAGGGTGCGGTGCCAAGGTCGGTGCCATCGAGGCGGGCGTCGACAGCAAGGGCCTGGCTGAGACGACCGGGCCCGGCACAGAGCAGGCGCGGATCGTCCAGGCCGCGCCGGGCCGCCATCAGGTCGAGCCCTTGCGTGGGCACCAGCGCGCGGATCAGCACCGCGTGACCGGGACGGCAGACGAAATTGAGACACCAGTGGATGCCGTAGATGCGATAGACATAGACGGTGCCCGGCGGGCCGAACATGGCGCGGTTGCGTTTGGTGGGGCCACGAAAACTGTGGGACGCCGCTTCATTTGGGGCATAAGCCTCGGTTTCGACGATCCGGCCGCCGACGCCATCGACCAGCAGCATCGCGCCGACAAGCCGGCGGGCGACGGCAACGACATCATCGTCGAAATAACGCTCAAACGCAGGGGCAGGCTGGGCCATGCCACGCTGATAGCTCAGGCGTCGGCGATTGCAAAGCCGATCGTGGGAGAGATGCCGGCGAGGCGAACGGTGTTGCGGCCCTCGCGCTTGGCAGCGTAGAGGCGCTCATCGGCCTGTTGGAACAACTCTTCGAACTGGGCGCGGTTTTCAAAGACTACGCCCCCGACGCTGACGGTGAGGCGGTGGGCAAGTCCATCGGCGACGAAGGGAATGGTTTCGACGGAGCTCCGCAGTCGTTCGGCGACGATTTGTGCGCCGAGCCGGTCGACGCCCGGCAAAAAGACGCCGAATTCCTCGCCGCCGAGCCGCCCAACGGTGTCGCCGGTGCGGACCGAGGAGCGGATGGCGCGGGCAATCAGGGTAAGCGCAACGTCGCCATTGTGGTGGCCAAAGCGATCATTGACGTCCTTGAACCTGTCGGCGTCGATGACCAGTAGTGCGCCGCAGATGGTGCTGCCTTGGGGAACCAGGGCGTTGAGTCGGGCTTTTACGAGGGCGGTGAAGGCTCCGCGATTGAGGCAGCGGGTGAGGCCATCGGTGGCGGCGAGGACGCCCAGCGACCGGTTGACCGAGGCCAGTTCGCGCAGCTTGAGGGAAAAATAGAAAAAGAACGGCGTGGCAAGGCCGAGCGGCACGACGATGGCGGCGGAAAACGCCTCGCTGCGAACATCGGCGGTGAACCGGGCAAACGTCACGCTGTTATAGACCACGGCGACCAGCACGCAGAACAACGGGCCCAGCAGCGTCCAGGCCATGATGGTCACCCAGCCCTGTGCAGAATGCGCCGTCTTCATGCCTGCCTCCTTGTGGGCATGATGGTGCGCGCTGGTCGGATAAGGGGTGGCTTATTTAAGCCTGGGCAAAATTGCGTAGGCCCCACCATCAGGGTTGTGGAAATGACACCCCGGATATTGTAGGCAAAATTCGGTTTGGCCGACGAGTCGGCAACCGACAGGGAACGAGAGTTGCGATGGAATCACAAGCATCCGCCGCCCCGGTGACGGACCCGTCTTTCGAGAGCATTTATGACGCCGATGGGCAGTTGCGGCGCGATTGGACCGACGCGCTGCGGGCCGAACTTGAAGCCAGCGACACCGAGGCGCTGCGGGCGCGGATTGCGCCGCTGCATGAGTCGGAAACCGGCGATGTGATCGAGGCGCTGGCTCCTGATGAGCGGGTGCAGCTGGTTCTGCTGCTGGGCGACGCCTTCGACTTTCTGGCCCTCACCGAAGTCGATGAATCCGTTCGTATCGAATTGATGGACGAATTGCCCAATGCGCAGATCGCGCGCGGCATGGCCGATCTCGACAGTGACGACGCGGTCTATATTCTCGAAGACCTCGAAGAAGACGACCGCAATGAAATTCTGGAACAGATGCCGGCCTTCGAGCGGCTTTCGCTCAAGCGCAGCCTCGATTTTCCCGAGGATTCCGCCGGGCGGCGGATGCAGACCGAATTCATTGCCATTCCGCCGTTCTGGACGGTGGGGCAGACCATCGACTACCTGCGCACCAATGACGATCTGCCGGACGAATTCTATCAGATCTATGTGGTCGATCCGGGGTTCAACCTTTTGGGGACCATCCCGCTCGACCGCATTCTGCGTGTGCAGCGGGCGACGCGCATCGACGCCATCATGGAGGCGCAGGTACGCCAGATCGATGCCATGCTCGATCAGGAGGAAGCGGCGCACATCTTCGAGCGCTATGACGAGATCGAAGTGGCGGTGGTCGATGAAAGCAAGCGGCTGGTCGGGATCCTGACCATCGACGATATCGTCGACGTCATCAATGAAGAAGCCAATGAGGATATCCACCGGCTCGGCGGGGTCGGGGACGAGGATATTTCGCGCACGGTGCCCGGCGTGGTGCGCAGCCGTGCCACGTGGCTGCTGGTCAACCTCGGGACGGCAACGCTTGCGTCGGTGGTGATCGGGCTGTTCGATGATACGATCCAGCAAATGGTAGCGCTGGCGGTGCTGATGCCCATTGTCGCCTCAATGGGCGGGGTGGCCGGAACGCAGACCATGACGGTGACGGTGCGCGCCCTGTCGCAAAAGGAACTCGACAAGAACAACGCGCGGCGCCTGATCCGGCGCGAATTGCTGGTGGGGCTGACCAACGGGATGATCTTTGCCGTCCTGCTGGGGGCGATCACCGCGCTGCGGTTTGAAAACGTGGCGCTGGGGATCGTGATCGGCATGGCCATGGTGCTCAATATGCTGGTGGCCGGAGGGTGCGGCATCCTTATCCCCATGGCGCTGGAAAAGCTCAAAGTGGACCCGGCGGTGGCGTCCTCGACCTTTGTGATGACCCTGACCGATATCATTGGATTCATGGCATTTTTGTCGCTGGCGGGACTGTGGTTCGGGCTGTTTTGAGGATGCAATCCTGCCTCGGTTTCGGCGCAATCGCGCAATCGTGGCTCAAAAAAGGCTTGCGGAGCGGCGCTCATATCGTTAATCAGGCGTTATCGGTGGCAGGTGACGCAAGAAGGAACCGCCGCCGTGAGTGCAACAGGACAAGGAGCCTTGCATGCGTAGCCAATCCAAGGCCGTATGCTGGCGAGCCGCGAGCTGGACATTCGTCTGCCTCATCTCGCTCGGTTTCATCGTCTCGGTTGTCGCCGGTGCCTAGGGCCTTTCGGTGACAGACAGAGTCGGATAGGACAATGGGGTGCCCGGAAACGGTCACCCCATTTTCTTTTGTCCCGGACGATCATGCATATCATCAAGCTCTGTGTCGGTATTTCTTCGGTCGAGGAGCTGGCCGAGTGGCGGGCCCAGCGCCGGGCGCAGGGGCTTGGCCGATCTGACGGGCTCATCGTGCACCGGACCCGGATGATGCCCAAGCGCGCCGATGACATCATCGGCAAGGGCTCGCTGTATTGGGTGATGTCGGGGGCGGTGCGCTGCCGACAGCTGATCGTCGGGCTTGAAGCGGCGACCGACGCCGAGGGCCGCAAATGCTGCAACATGCTGCTCGACCCCGAACTGATCCGCACGGTTCCCTATCCCCGCCGTCCGTTTCAGGGCTGGCGCTATCTCGAAAGCAAGGATGCGCCGCCGGACCTGGCGCGGGCCGGCGAGGAAGAGCCGCCCGAGGGCATGGCCGAGGAACTGGCGCAACTGGGGCTGCTGTAGCCGCCAATCGCTGAGGGCTATTGCGCGCGTTAAAACCGTGGAACCGCCGGGTGGCCGACCCGTTGATTGGGGGCAACCAGCAACGGAGATGTGCCATGGACCCCAGAACAGACAACGGACTGCGCGCCCGCGATCTCGACCGGCGCGAAACCGGAAACCTGATCGGCAGCGACAAGGTGGAAGGGACAGCGGTTTACGGGCCCGGCGAAGAAAAGATCGGCAGCATCGAGCGGGTGATGATCGACAAGCCCAGCGGCAAGGTGGCCTATGCGGTGCTCAGCTTCGGGGGCTTTTTGGGCATTGGCGACGACCACTACCCCATCCCGTGGGCCAAACTGACCTATGATGAGAGCCTTGGCGGATATCGGACGGATATTTCCCGGGAAGACCTCGACGCCGCGCCCCGCTACGAATCCTCGGAGGATTTCGCGTGGGAAGACAAGGAGCGCGCCATGGATATCTACGCCTATTATGGGGTGCCGCCGTACTGGATCTGAAGGATCGAGCGCTGACGAATCACGAGGCCGGACGCCACGAGACGTTCGGCCATTCGTTTATAAAATCTAAATAAAATTCAATCTATGCTGGCGCAATGAGGGCAAATTCGCACTTGTTTCTGTGGTGCGAAGCACCCATCCTTGACCAAAGACCGGGGGGCGGTGTGGGGGCGGAGACAGTAAATGCAGCGAACCAACGCTCATGTGATCGTGCTTGGGAACGAGAAGGGCGGATCGGGGAAATCGACGACCGCTATCCATCTGGCGGTGCATCTGCTCTATGAGGGCTATCGGGTCGCCACCATCGATGCGGACAGCCGGCAACAGACCTTTACCGCCTATGTGCGCAACCGGCGCGACTGGGCGGCGGCCCATGGACTGACCGTCCCGCATCCGACCCATTTTCACCTGCCGCAGACCCGCTCGGATTCCGCCGATGAAAATGCGCGGCTCGAATTCGAGATGTTCCGGCAGGCGGTGGCCGAAGTGGAAGGCGAGGTCGATTATCTCATCATCGATACGCCCGGCTTCGATACGCATTTGTCGCGCATTGCCCATTCGCTGGCCGATACCCTGATCACCCCGCTCAATGACAGCCTGATCGACCTTGCCGTGCTGGCAAAGACCGATCCCGAGAGCGGCAAGCTGATCGAACTGAGTCATTACGCCAGGCTGGTGCAGCGGGCGCGGCGGGAACGCATGGCCATCGATGGGCGGACCATCGACTGGGTGCTGGTGCGCAACCGCATTTCGATGCTCAATTCGCGCAATACGCGGCTGGTGCAGGCCGGGCTGGAGAGCATTTCGCAGCGCGTGGGGTGCCGGGTGGCGGACGGAATCGCCGAACGGGTGATCTTTCGCTCGCTGTTTCCCATCGGCATGACCGTATTCGATCCGCTCGACGAGGCCATGCTGGGCGGGATGCCCACCATGAGCCATATCGGTGCGCGGCACGAATACCGCCAGCTGGTGGACGCGCTGCATCTGGGATTGCAGCCGCAGAGCCCACGGGCTGAGAGCAGCAAAAAAACCGATCGCGAGACCGAGGCCGTTCCGGTTTAGGCCTTTTCCAGGATTTCAGACCAGCAGCGATTGCGCGCCATCGATCCAGATGGGGGTTCCCGATATGTGGCGGGATGCGTCGGAGGCGAGGAAGCACACCAGATCGGCGATGTCCTCGGCCTTGCCCGGCTCGCCATCGGTGAGGGGGATTTCGCCTTCGGGAAAGATTGCCGGGACTTCGGCTTCATCCACATTGTGCCGTCTGGTGTTGTCCTCGATCTGGCTTTCGATCGCCCCCGGGCAGATGGCGTTGACGCGTATCCGGTGTTTGGCCAGTTCGAGCGCGGCCATTTTCGCAAAGGCCAACTGGCCGGCCTTGGTGGTCGCATAGGCGGATGCGCCCGCGCTGGTAAAGGTGCGGGTGCCGTTGATCGACGAGGTGATGATGATCGAGCCGCCCCGTGTCTTCATCAGCGGAATGGCATGATGGAGGGTGAGGAAGGTGCCACGCAGGTTGATGGCGTTGGTGTGGTCCCAGTCGGCGACGGACAGGTCCTCGATGGGTGCCCAAGTGCCGTTGATGCCGGCATTGGCAAAGACGATATCGAGGCGGCCAAAGGTTTCGGCGATCTGCTCGAAGGCGGCCTGCATTTCATCAGGGTTGGCAATGTCGGCGTACAGGGGCAGGGCGCGGCGGCCTAAGGCGCCGATTTTCGCGGCGACGGCATCAACCTGGCTCTGGGTGCGGCTCAGCACCGCGATATCGACGCCTTCGGCGGCAAGCTTGAGGGCGCTGGCCTTGCCCAGTCCCGATCCGCCACCGGTAATCAGTGCGATCTTTCCGTCCAGTGACATGCGCCACCTCCAAGCTCGCTACTTAGCTGGAAAACGCATCAAGGACGGCAACGTTCCGAGGGCAGGGCGGCGGGATCGGATCAGTCTTGGTGAGGCAGATACATACGCAGGGCGCGTTGGCCATTGGGGCCGAACACATCGACATCGATGGAGACGCGGGGCAGAACCATGCGCCGGGTTCGGGCCGAGATGGCCAGCACCACCGAGAGCATGTCGGAGACGCGGCGACCAACTGGCTTGCGCGGTTCCAGGCCCCGGGCCAGCGCGCGCAACGCGTCATCGCGAACGGCTTCCTCGGATGAGGCAAAGGGGGAGCGCGGTTCGAACCGGGCGAGATCGGAAAGGCGGGTCAGGTCGCTCATTGGGCTACTCCATACATGCGCCAATTTGCCGGAGACGGTTTCTTTGGAGCCTTGATGCAACGGGGCGCTCCAGCGTCTGGTTCCCGGAGCGGTCGCGTGATGGTCTCGATCGCTCCGGATGGGGTCTGTCTCGCGTGTTATCCTTGTACGGTCAGGCAGTTCATCGAGGCTGCCGAGAGGGCGTCGCAGGTGGTGCGGGCCTGGGTGCGGTCGGCAAAGCCTGCGAATCGGGCGCGGTAGAACGTGGTGCCGTTGCGCTCGAAGGTTTCGACATAGCCGCGCAGATTGGCCAGATGATCGTAGGTTTGCGTTGCTTCGCTCAGCATACGGTTGGCGTCATTCTCGGTATTGGCGGCGCCCACCTGCACCACCCAACCGCCGACCGGCGTGGTGGCCGCGCTTTGGGTGCTCATGGGATCGACGGCCAGACCTGCGGGGCGGGCAATCGGCGCGGGGGGAACGAGAACCTGTCCGGGTTGCAGGGTGCCGATGTCGGACGATGTGGGGCCGAGCTTCATGGTCTCGGCGATCCAGGCGCCAATCGGATCGTTGGCGGGATAGACCGGTTGATCGGCAGGCATGACGCCGGTGGCGACATAGGTGGCCTGATCGAGTGCGCTGTCGCCCGGGCGGGTCGGGATATCGGTGGCCGATACGACCTCGAAGGGAATGACTTCGGGTTGGGCAGGTGCAGCAGGCGTCGCCGCGGGTGCGATGGCAGCGACCTGCATGGCGGCCTGTTCGGGGGTGATGACCGGCAGCAGAGCGACCGGACGCGCCGGTGGCATGCGATTGAGCGGTACGGCGGCCCCGGCGGATGCGACCGCGATGCCGTTGCCGAGCAGGGCAGGGCGCGGAATCATGGCTTCGCGCCAGTAATCGCCCTGGCGCGCCTTGGGCAGATAGGTGCGAACCAGTTCGGCGACCCGGGCGTTACGCGCCGCGCCGGTGTTGAAACCGAGGCCGATGACGACCACATGGCGGTTGTTGGAACGCGCGGCGGTCATCAAATTGTAGCCCGAAGCGTTGATATAGCCGGTCTTGATACCATCGACACCATTCTGGCCGAGCAGGGCGTTGTGGTTGCCGTAGGTCTTGCCGCCATAGGTGAAGCTGCGGGTCTGGAAATATTCGTAATAGTGGGGGAAATGCAGATAAATGGCGCGGGCCAGGGTCGCCTGATCCGCCGCCGTGGTAACCTGGCCGCTGTCGGGAAGGCCAGAGGCGTTCTTGTAGGTGGTGCGGGTCATGCCCAGCGCACGGGCTGTCTGGGTCATGCGCTCGCCGAATTTGCTCTCGGTGCCGGAAATGTTTTCGCCAATGACGCGGGCGACGTCATTGGCCGAAAGGGTGACCAGCGCCTTGATGGCGTCCTCGACCTTGATGGTCGATCCGCGCTGCACGTAGAGTTTGGTGGGGACGGCGGCGGCGGCGTGGGCGGACACGGACAGCTTGCTATCGAGCCGGAGACGGCCAGCCTCAAGTTCCTGGAACAGGATATAGAGGGTCATCACCTTGGTCAGCGATGCGGGATAGCGCAGATCGTTGGCCTTGTCCTGATAGAGGACATTGCCGGTTTTGGCGTCGACGGCGATACCGGCAAAGGCACGCGGGACGCTTTGGGCAGAGGCCGGAGCCGCTACCGTCACAGCCGCTATGGCGGCGATGACCATTGCCAGGGCGAAACGTACAAAACGGACGCGCGCGGAATCGATACGCAGAAGGGTCGGCACCCGATACTCCAACTCTTTACTGGACCGGTACGAAAAACGCCGCACCGTTTACTCAACCTAGAGGCCGCAGGCGCCTTTCCCCCAAAGGCAGCCGCACGACCCGACTTTCGGGACGTTACCGGGGATGCGGTTACAAATAGGTAAAGTGCGTAAAACTTGAGCCAAATTTCTTTGGGGATGGTTCACAGCTCGTTGATCCGGTTTTCGCCCCTTAACATGGCCGGGATTTTGCCTACATAATGGAGCCATCCTGCCCTTCTCGAACTGGGATCTATATCTGTGAAGAAGCTTGTCTCTCCTCCTCGACATGACCTGCCCGGCGGAAACGGTCCGCGCGTGCAGTCTTTCGTGCCGCCGGCGGTCCGTGCGGGGCCGGAGGACGGAGACCGGGACGCGGACGGCCAGAGCGGAGTGGCCACCAAGACGCGGCCCAAAACGAAAAAGCCCAGTCTCTATCGGGTTCTGCTGCTCAACGACGATTACACGCCGATGGAATTCGTCGTGGCTATTCTGGAGCAGGTGTTCAACAAATCCCGCGAGGAGGCGACGCGCATCATGTTGCACGTCCATAATCAGGGTGTGGGGGAATGCGGTGTGTATCCGTTCGAGGTGGCCGAAACCAAGGTCACCCATGTGATGGATGCCGCCCGTCGCAATCAGCATCCGCTGCAATGCGTGATGGAAAAGCAATAGGATAGGACCAAGATGCCTTCATTCTCCCGAGGTCTGGAAAAATCACTGCATCAGGCCATGAATCTGGCGCGCGAGCGCAGCCATGAATTTGCGACGCTCGAACACCTTCTGCTCGCCTTGACCGGCGACCGCGACACCATTGCGGTCTTGACCGGGTGCGATGTCGATATCGAAGCCCTGCGCTCGGATCTGGAGGAATTCCTCGACGAGGAACTCGATAGCCTGATCGTGGCCAACGGCCAGGACGCCCGGCCAACGGCGGCGTTCCAGCGCGTGATTCAGCGCGCGGTGATTCACGTCCAGTCGTCAGGGCGCGAGGAAGTCACCGGGGCCAACGTGCTGGTGGCGATCTTTGCCGAGCGCGAAAGCCATGCGGCTTATTTCCTCGAACAGCAGGACATGACGCGTCTCGACGCGGTCAATTTCATTTCGCACGGCATCGCCAAATCCGGGCGCGGGACGGAACGCCCGGTGCGCGGCGCCGATGAGGGTGGTTCGGGCTTTACCGAGGAGCACGAGCGCGGCGGCGGCACGGGCGCGCAGCAGAACTCGGCCCTGGCCGAATTCTGCATCAACCTCAACGACAAGGCCAAGGCGGGCAAGATCGATCCGCTGATCGGGCGCGCGACCGAAATCGAGCGCACGATCCAGGTGTTGTGCCGCCGCTCGAAGAACAACCCGCTCTATGTGGGCGACCCCGGCGTGGGCAAGACCGCCATCGCCGAAGGTCTGGCGCGGCGCATCGTGGAAGGCGACGTTCCCGAAGTGCTGAAATCGGCGATCATCTACGCCCTCGACATGGGCTCGCTGCTGGCCGGCACCCGCTATCGCGGCGACTTTGAAGAACGCCTCAAGGCGATCATGAAGGAGCTTGAAAAGAAGGATAACGTCATCCTGTTCATCGACGAGATCCACACGGTGATCGGCGCCGGGGCGACCTCGGGCGGGGCGCTCGATGCCTCGAACCTGCTCAAGCCCGCGCTGGCTTCGGGTGCGATCCGCTGCATCGGTTCGACCACCTACAAGGAGTATCGCCAGTTCTTCGAAAAGGACCGGGCGCTGGTGCGCCGCTTCCAGAAGATCGACGTCAACGAGCCGACCATTCCTGACGCTATCGAGATCATGAAGGGTCTGCGTCCTTATTATGAGGACTACCACAAGCTCAAATATACCGACGATGCGATCACGGCGGCGGTCGAGCTTTCGGCGCGCTACATCAACGACCGAAAGCTGCCCGACAAGGCCATCGACGTTGTCGATGAAACCGGTGCACGGCAGATGCTGGTGGCCGAGGACAAGCGCAAGAAGCTGATCGGGGTTGAGGATATCGAGGCGACGGTGGCCACCATTGCGCGGATTCCGCCCAAATCGGTGTCCAAATCCGATACCGAATTGCTGAGCAGCCTTGAGACCAACCTCAAGCGCGTGGTGTTCGGGCAGGACAAGGCGATCGATGCGCTGGCGTCGGCAATCAAGCTGGCGCGGGCCGGGCTGCGTGAACCGGAAAAGCCGATCGGCTCGTATCTGTTCACCGGACCGACCGGCGTGGGCAAGACCGAAGTGGCCAAGCAGTTGGCCGATACGCTGGGCGTGGAACTGCTGCGCTTCGACATGTCCGAATATATGGAGCGTCACACCGTCTCGCGGCTGATCGGCGCGCCTCCGGGCTATGTCGGGTTCGATCAGGGTGGGCTGATGACCGACGGCATCGACCAGCATCCGCATTCGGTGCTGCTGCTCGACGAAATCGAGAAGGCCCATCCGGACCTGTTCAACATCCTGTTGCAGGTGATGGACCACGGCAAGCTGACCGACCATTCGGGCAAGCAGGTCGATTTCCGCAACGTCATCCTGATCATGACCTCGAACGTGGGCGCATCAGAACTGGCGAAGTCGCCGATCGGATTTGGTCGGGTGCGCCAGGAAGGCGATGATGAGGAAGCGATCAACCGGATGTTCACGCCGGAGTTCCGCAACCGGCTCGATGCGATCATCTCGTTCGCGCCGTTGCCGCCTTCGACGGTCAACCGGGTGGTGGAGAAGTTCATCCTCCAGCTCGAAGGCCAGCTTGCCGAGCGCGGCATCACCATCGAGCTGACGCCGGAAGCATCCGACTGGCTGGCGGTGCGCGGTTACGACGAGAAGATGGGGGCCCGGCCACTGGCGCGGGTGATCCAGGAATACGTCAAGAAGCCGCTGGCCGAGGAAGTGCTGTTTGGTCTCTTGCAAAAGGGCGGTTCGGTGAAGGTCACCGTGGTGGGCGAGGGCAGCGAGGCGCGCCTCGAACTGGTCTCCCTGCCACCGCGTCCGGCGCGGCCCAAGGCAATCACCGGCCCCAAGGGCGGCAAGAAGCCGACCCGCAAGGCCAAGCCGAAAAGCGCCGAACAGGACTCCTGACTGCGACATTTTATCCGGCGCCCCCTGGGGCGCCGGATTGCTTTTGCACTGGCGATGGCCTGATTTAATATGATAAACTCACTCATGTTAAATCAGGAGATTGACATGCACGTGTTGAAATCTGTCGCGACTGCCTTGGCTCTTGTCGCTTTCACGCTCCCCGCCGCCTTTGCCGCCGATCACCGGATCGAAATGCTCGACCAGGGCAGCGATGGCGAGTTCATGGTGTTCGAGCCCGCTTTCCTCAAGATCGAGCCGGGCGATACGGTGACCTTCGTGCCTACCGATGCCTACCACAATGCGGCGACCATCGAGGGCATGCTGCCCGACGGCGCCGAGGCCTTTGCCAGCCCGATGAGCGAGGAAGTGACCATCACCTTCGACGTGCCGGGCCTGTATGGCATCGAGTGCGAGCCCCATTACATGATGGGCATGGTGGCCATGATCGTCGTGGGCGACCCGGTCAATCTCGAAGCGGCCAAGGCCGTCGAGGTTCCAGAGGGCGCGCAGGATCGCATCAACGCGCTTTTTGCACAGGTTGAAGCACAGTAATCCCCAACCGGGCCCCAATCACCAGCCGGCCGCCGGACATCCCCGGCGGCTGGTTGTTTTTTGCGCGGTCAGCGCGCGGTTACGCACAGAATATCCCTGCAATCGTCCACAGGGTTTTCCACCCGCCGCCGCCTGATTGCGGGCACCGGCAGGACAATGGAAAAGGGCCCGTTGCCATAAAGGCAAACGGGGCCGCGAAACTGGGTGATTATAGACCAGAGCATTTCGCTTGCGCGGCCCTCCGGGTCCGAACCGCAAAAGTGGTGTCCACTTTTTCTAGAAACGCTCTAGCCTTACGTCTGATGAAGTGTTTCAGCGCCGCAGGACGAACACCAGGGCTGCGCCCAGGCAGACTCCAACCAGGGCCGGCAGGAGCACCGCGCCGAGGGGATACCCTGCGTCGCTGGCCTTGAGGCCGATCCAGATGACCGCCGCGAGCGTGGCGACCAGCATGATGATAGACAGCCCGCGACCGGGAAACGGTACGCCAAGGGCATTGTCTGGCTTCTGTGTGTTTTGGGCAATGTCAGTCATGCGAATCCCATACACCGATTGCCATCATGGCGTCCAGAGCCCAGATCGCTCATCCACGCGCCAATTCAGGACGTCACGGCTGGTTTGTTACAGTGGTGGAAGACGGGATTGGAGAGGGGGTGCCGGCACGGTTGGCGGTAAACCCCATCGCGACGAGAACGGCAGCGCCATACGCTGCCGTCAGCAGCCACAGCATTCCAATTTGAGGAATGACCTCCTGCACCGTAGCCCCCATCTGATTGATGCGGACCATGCCGGGAATGGCTGAGGTGCTGGGGGCGGCAAGCGCTATGGTCTGCACCCATTCGGGCAACATCTCCATGGGCCAGGCCACGCCGGAGAGAAAGAACAGTGGCATGCCGATGGCCATCATGGCGAGAATCGCCCATTCGCGTACGGGCAGGGCCATGGACAGCAAAAGCCCCAGAAAGATCGTCGACAGAATGAAGGGAATGCCAAGCGCAAACAGGTCCAGCAAGCCGCCAATGCGTGGCACCCCCAGAATCAGCGGCAGCAGCACCAGATAGGCGAGCATCCACACGCTGTAGAGCACACTATAGGCTGCAATCCGGGCGCTGAGCGTGATGAACGGCCGGGGGCCGCGATTGGAAGCTGCACCACCCGTATTGAGCAGAGCGACGCCGATCAGCAGGGTCTGCTGCAAAATCAACACCACCGAAGCCGGTACGACGTAGCTGGCATAACCGCCCTGCGGATTGAACAGGGGGACGGCACTGATTGTCATCGGCTGAACGCTGGCAGCGGCCATGGCGCCATTGCCTTGTGCAATCAGACGCCCGGCGCTGATCTCTGCGCCCATCTGCCGGGCAGCCGAGGTGATCGCCGTCATCGTTGAATTGTACAACAGGAAATAGCTGGCGTCGCCATAGGCGGCGATCGGAGCGGTGCGCCCCGCAAGGAGGTCGCGCTCGAAGAATTCGGGAATGACGGCAATTGCAAAGGCCTGCCGGTCCTGCAACGCGCGGGTAGCAGCGACCATGTCAGGCACTGAGCCAGCAATCATGACCGTGTCATAGCTATCGATCCGGCGCAGGAGTTCGCGGGAGGTAACGGAATTGTCCTGATCGACCACCACGATGGGCACTTCCCGCACGACTTCCCCCAGATAGGGCTGGGGATAGAGAACGCCATAAAGAATGATACCTATCACCATGACCGAGAACGCGGCGGGGTCCTTGAAGATGGACGAGAAGGCATCTGCGAAGGCTGTAAGCCAGGTTTTCATGCCGCTCTCTCCTCAAGGATGCGTTGGCGGGGTCTGCGCACAAACAGCATGACAGCGGCCAGCGCTACGGTAATCAAAGCCGCCCATCCAAGCGCACCAAGGGCAGACAGCGAGATATCGAGCGGGGCCCCGCGCAACATCTGGTCAACTCGCAGGTCCGTATACCAGGTGAGTGGCAGGAGCGCGCTCCACAGCGTGGCGAAGCCCCCCATCGCCAGACGGGGGAAGCTGATGCCGATGAAACCCAAGGCGGGGGCCGTGAGAATCCCGGCTGCGCCCAGCGCCATAGGAACCGTGGGGGCTGCCAGCCCGATGACAACGCCAATCATCTGATAGGCGAGGATGAACAACAGGCCGCCTGCCAGATAGAGCGGCATGCTGCCGTTGAACGGGGTTCCATAGACATAGAACAGCAACGCATCTCCGGCGGCCAGTACCGCCGCGAAAATCGCCGTGTAGGGCAGGAGTTTGCCGAGCATCGCCGGGACCATGCCGCCCCCCAGGCGTAACATGATCCACAGCCCGCCGGGCTTTTGCCTTTCCAGTGCCACAGCATAAGCAGTTGCCGCGCAGATGAATATTTGCAGCACGGCTGGCATCAGCGCCGCCAGAAGAAAATGGACATAATCGAGGGTGGGATTGAACAGGGGGCTTTGCTGCACGGGAATGGGATTGGCCGCTTCCATCGCCTGATGGACCGTCTCGCCCTGGCCGACGCGCATGGACACACCGATGCTCGCGCTCACATTGGCCAGCGCCGTTTGTACTCCACGGGCCACTGTGCTGCCGGGGGTCATGAACTGGTTGTTGTAGAACACCACCACTTCGGGACTGCGCCGGGCGCGTACATCGCGCTCAAGTTCGGCCGGAATGAGCACAACACCATAGGCCTTGCCGCTGAGCAGCAGCTGGCGCGCCTCGGCGAGTTCGAGCGGACGCTGGGCCACGGAAACTTCCGGCATGGCGTCCACCGCCTGTACGATCTGGCGCGAGAGGGCGCTGCGATCGAGGTCGACCACCGCGACCGGCAGATCAGTCGGCACTCCGACCCTGAATATCGATGCAAGCATCAGAAAGATCAGGATCGGAAAGACCAGAACGAAAAACCACAACGCGGGACGGCGGGCTATGCGGCGCACTTCGCGCCGCGCGACCAGCAGCCATCCGGTCTTGAGAGTTTGATCAGCGGCCTGCATGAGCTGCCGTCCAGTCGATGACAGCGCTCATGCCCGGACGAAGCCCGGCGAGGGGCGCGGCGGGACGGGCGCGGATCTGGAAGGTGCGCAGATCGAAATCGCCGGTGGCGCGGGTAGCCCGCCAGTTGGCATAAGACCCAAGGGCGCTGATCGATGTAACGTCGACTGCAACATCGGTTGCGCCGATCGCCGGGATATCGACCAGCAATGTATCACCAACCTCAAGGCCGCTCAGAAAATCTTCGCGCAGGTTGAAGGTCAGCCAGACGTCATCGAGATCGATGATCGACAGGAGCGGGGCACCGGCACCGGCGAGCGCGCCAACTTCTGCGACGCGGCTCACAACCTCGCCGGAGATCGGCGCGGAAACCGTCAACTCGCCTACATCGGTGCGAATCTGGTTGAGAGAGGCTTGTGCCTGCTGAACCTGGGCTTCGGCAACGGCGCGCTCCTGCGGGCTCGCACCATTCTCGGCGAGGGTCAGGTTGGCCCGTGATGCGGTAACCCCGGCCTGGGCGGCGGCGAGAGAGTTTTCAGCGCTTTCCAGCTGCTGCTGGGACGCAACGGAGCGCTCGGTCAGGGCGGCGAGACGGTCATAGGTTTGCTGGGCCAGTTCCAGATCGGCTTCGGCCTTGGCCAGTTCCGCCTGGCGCGCTTCGATGACTTCCGGGCGAGTGCTGTTGATCCGGTCGCGGTCAGCTTCTGCAACCCGTGCTGCCGCCTCGGCAGAGGCCAGACCTGCCATGAGCTGGGGGCTGTCGAGTTCGACCAGCACTGTACCGGCTTCTACCCGCTCGCCCTCATTGACATGAATGGAGGCAACCTGACCCGACGCGCGCGGCGCAATGTCGACCCGTGTGGCCTCGACCTCGCCCTGAACCAACACTGTGGCAGGAGCGAGAGAGGCCCATATGGACACAGCTGCAACGCCGGCGAGGGCAACGACAACGACGATAAGGGCGATTCTGGACTTCATGGTGATTATATCCTTGCTGTGGCTTGAACGTATGTCGCTTGATATCTTGATGTCAAGTGATATACATAGTGGCCAGGCCGGAGTTTAAAGACACATACCATGAGGCATGCACAAAGAAGGCGAGCAACGCGTGAGGCGCTTATCGACTCGGCAACCGCCGAAATCGCTGAGAGCGGAATTTCCGGCGCTTCGTTGCGCCGCATCACAAAACGGGCAGGTTATACGCAGGGGGCGTTCTATTCGAACTTTTCCACCGCCAACGACTTGTTCGAAGCGGTGCTGGAACAGCGTATGAGCAGCCGGATGGGCAAGATGGAAGCGATTTTGACCAGTGATGGTTCCCTCGAATCCGTCGTTGAGCGTCTTGAAGACTGGCTGAAATCGATGCAGCAGGACAAGGCAGGGATGCTGGTGATGCTGGAATTCCAGCTCCATGCCCTGCGGGACCCTGAATTTGGCGGGACTTACAATCGGATGCGCGCTGCGCAGCATGATCTGATCTCGCGGGCGATCGATACTCTTCGTGCCGAACGCGGGATCGAACTCAAGCTGCCCTCAACGATGATGGCCCTTGGATTTTCTGCATTATGGTCCGGCTTTGCCATGCAAGGCGACGGTGCCGGCGATGGTGACACCGACACCCTGATTGGCGCGTTTATCCGGGCTTTGATCTGATCGGGTCGATCAGAACGAAAGCCGCAAGCCGGTCGAGACCACATGCCGGTCAGTATCATAGACCGCGACGGTGGAATCCGTGCGCTGGTAATTGTAGCGAGCAAACAGATTCAGCCCATCCACGTCGAGAACGTCGAAATCGAGCCCGATGCTGAAATCGTGCCCGACATCGATTCGATCCTGCGGGAAAGCAATAGGGCTGGCGGCATAGAAATCCCGGGTGACCGAATAGCTCGCCGCCAGAGACAGAGTCTCGGTCAAGGGGCCGTCCAGCGAGAGGCGGGCGCCGATGCCCTTGAAACTGTGCATGGCGGCAGATTTTTCGGTAAAGTGCCCCAGAACAGCGGCGCCCAGTGTCCAGTCATTGCCAAGATCATAGACAAGGCCAAGCTGGGTCGAACCCTTTAGCGCATCCTTGTTCGTATCATGGGGAAAGGTCTCGAACCGCAAATCGGCACTGCCAACGATATCAAAGCGTTCATCCAGAGCCGTTCCACCCGATATTGCCAGGCCAGCGGTCACAGAGTGTGAGCCATTTGCGGCGAGGGTGTAGAGCAGGTCTGGGCCAAGGCTCAGGCTCCAGTCTTCACCGAGCAGGATATAGCGGCCCGAAAGGGCGATGCCTGCCTTGTCGTGATCATCCGACCATTGATCGTGAAGCGCAGCATCGATGCGCAGGTTGATCCGCCCGGCGCTGTCATTGGTGAACTGCTGCAACACACCATATTCGGCGGCGAGGCGGGTGAAGGCGGTGGCGCGCGCCCTCGATTCAGGAGACATGGTCAGTGGAATTGTGACGCCTCCGATCACGGCGTCGACAACGGAATGATAAGTCCCGTTGTTGACATTGCTGTCGAAGCCCCGCGTTAGCGAAACCGAGCCCCCAAAGCGCGGAGCATAGGTTTCCTGTACCGGGCTTTCGATTTCCTGTTCGGGGACCACCGCGACAATCACCGGGACCTGCGGCACGGTTATCGGTTCGGGAGCGAACAGAAACGCCTCGATATTGGCGATTTCCTCAATTCGAGCGCTCAGGATTTCGCTGTCGGGTTCGAGAACCAAAGCGCGGTTGAAATATTCCGCCGCCTCGCCCACCTTGCCTTGTTCCAGATGGCAATCGCCATAAAGCATCAGCGCAGGTACATATTCGGTTTCGGGCCCCGCTGCGATATCGAGCACCATGCATGATTCGATGGCCTGTCCTGCGGCAAGAAGTTCTGCTGCCAGCCTGATGGTCAGAAGATCGGGAGTCTCAGCGGCCGGGACAGACTGCTGGCCTAATGCGATTGTCGGGGCGCTTGCTGCACCTGCGGCCAGCGCCAGGGAAACGATAAAGGACTTCATGGGTTTGTCCGCGCAGCAGCGAACTCGCCGCCAGCATCGCCTGCTACCTCGTGTTCAATAAACCAGTCTCCCCCGATTTCCTGCCCATTTGGGCCGAAGAAGTAGCCTTTTCCCCCAAAGTTCGCGTCGTCGTCGCTATCAAATTCGACGCCGTCAAAAAATGACTCTGATTCCAGATACATATCGAAATATTCGGCTACGTAGTCCGGGTTGCCATAATAGCCTCCGACGTTGAGGGTGCCGACATTTCCAAAATTAAACTGCCCTGAAAACATAGGGTCTTCGTCAAGATTCAAGTTTAAATCAACGGTTCCGGTAATGTCATTTCCGCCGAAATCTTTGCCGCGAGCAATGCCGCTATACAGCCCTGCTCTCACACCAACGGCGTTGGCATAGGCAATGGACTCACCCGCAGAGTAATAGGGAAAGCGCGCGAAACGATCTTTCTCACGCTCATCTAGAAGGCGCGCAATATACTCGTTTTGAAGCGCCTGCCTGCGGGCGGCTTCGGCCTCGGCCCGTGACCGTTCGAGTGCAGCCGTCTGCTGTCGAAGGGCTTCCTGGAGTTGTCTGGCGCGCTCAGCGGCCTGCAACGCCGCCTGTTGGCGCGCCGTCTCGGCTGCCTGGCGGGCAGCCAGTTCCGCTGCCTGCCTTGCGCGCTGCATCGCTTCGAGTCGTAACCGCGCTTGCTCTTCAGCTTGCTGCTGCGCGGCACGGCTGGCTGCTTGTTGCTCAGTGATCAAATCGCGCAACTGCTCTTCTCGCTGCTGGTGCGTTTGCGCGCTATTGTGCGGGCCATCGGAGGCAGTCGCTTCACCACCAGCGTCAGGAGAAGGGGGCAGGCCCAGCAGCGCGCGCAGTGCTGCTTCAGTCACTATTGGTGTAGCGGCTCCAGCCATCTCGTCGATTATATTGCGCAAATTCGCCATGGCCGCTGGAGGCAACGCCCATGATTCGGTGTCGACATCCGCAAAGCTCGGACCTCCGATTGAGCCCGTCATCTCAGATATAATGGCTGCCAACAGTTCCGGCGCGAAAACGGGCTCTTGGCCAGCGGCAGGAAAGAATCCCATTTCGGCCAGCGCCTGGGCACGTTGGGAGGCGGCGTTTGGAGACGGTGGGTTCTGAGCTTCTCCGGCTGCAACTGAAATTGTGTATTGACCGGTGGCTGGATCTACCGCGACAAAGAAGTTGGTTCCGTGAGCCTGTGTGCTGACACAGGCTGTGCAAAGAAACAGCGCGTTGCGAAGTAATTTCATGATGAGGAGCCGCCCACTCTAAATGTGCGTTAGGTTTGACTGCTCTTCAAAGGAAATTCAAGACCAATTGCTCCATTAAAGCACGGAGGAATGGTAAGCGCTCTCTTTAGGTATTGGACTATATTCCAGCCGGCGATACGGGCGGCATCGCAGCAGCCCGTATCGCTGGGTTATGAATTAGCCGCAGGTGGGCCTGACGAGGTTGCCGATATCACTGACTTCAAGATTGAGGCGGTCGGGCCGGTAATCCTGTGTAACGGGCTGGCCCGGCGCGATCACCCGCACAGTGCCGGACGTGGCGATAGGCGATCCGCCGACCCGGACATCCTGCGCGGTGCTGCCGGTGACGGGCTGGCCGATCTTGTTCATCAAGGCCCCGGCGCCGCAATCGAGAGGCGGGGGGAGGGACGTATCGGGCGGGGTGATCGAACTCGAACAGGCGGCCAGAGCGAGGGTTGCCGAAAGCGAGACCGCAGCCAGCGCCAGTTTTTTTGGATAGATGAACATCATAACTCCTGTGTCCGGTGCGAGGAACAAATCCCAGCGCGTACCCTGACAACGAAAAAAGGCCGGGAAACGATCCCGGCCTTTTGGGTCATGGAAGGTGTCGGGCGCGCGCGCCGCGCTTGCGCCGGCCATCCCGGGCCCGGCGGAAATAGTAGGAATAGCCCTCCCGGGCGTCGCCGCGCAGGTCCTGATATATGCCCGATAGCATCAGTCCGAAATCGCGCAGGTTCTCGCGCCACTCAGGTTCGGGAGCCGATATCGCGGCGTGTATGCGCCGCGGCCGCTGCCGGATCAGAACCGAATCTTGTTTGTGGGCCATCAAAACCCCCGTGATCGTTACTCAATCGTTGCCAATATAAGCATGGTGAATGCAAGGACAATGTTCGGCGCTCGTCCCGTGTTCCACATTTTCATATGTGCGGGCCACCGGCTTTCAGACCTTTTGACCGTTCCATGGCAGGCTGAAATGGGATAGGGCCGTGCCAGCAAAGGCAAATTGCCTGGAAAAATCGCTGATCCTGCAGGCTGGGAGGAAAAGTTCATGCGCCAGATTATTCGTGTGGCGGCTCTTGCGGTTTTGGCTGCGCTGGCGGCAACGCCGACGCTGGCCCAGCGCACCGACATCGTCGTCGGCCTCGTTCTGGAACCGCCCCATCTCGACCCGACATCGCATGCGGCGGCGGCAATCGACGAGGTGGTCTATTCGAATCTGTTCGAAGGACTGACCCGCTTCGGCCCGGATGGCGATATCCTGCCGGGGCTGGCCCGCACCTGGGACATCTCCGAGGACGGGCTCGTCTATACCTTCCATCTGGCCGATGGGGTGACGTTCCACGATGGCAGCGCGATGACGGCTGACGATGTGGTGTTCTCCCTCGATCGCGCCCGGGCCGAAGATTCGATCAATGCCCAGAAGTTCCTGTTCGCCGATATCGAAGCCGTCGAAGCGGTCGATCCCCTGACCGTGGTGGTGACCCTCGACCAGCCCAACGGCAATTTCCCGTTCAACATGGCCTGGGGCGATGCGGTGATCGTGGCGCCCGACAGCGCCGACACCAATGCCACCAATCCGATCGGCACCGGCCCGTTCCGTTTCGTAAGCTGGCGGCAGGGCGACAGCGTGACACTCGCGCGCTACGAGGACTATTGGGGCGAGCCGGCGCTGCTCGACCGGGCCACGTTCCGCTTTATCGCCGACCCCACCGCCGCCTTTGCTGCCATGATGGCCGAGGACGTTGATGCGTTTCCCGTGTTCCCGGCCCCGGAGACTCTTTCGATCCTTGAAGCCGATCCGCGCTTCAAGGTGGTGGTTGGCACCACCGAAGGCGAAGTCATCCTCGCCATGAACAACCATCGCGAGCCTCTGGACAACATCCTTGTTCGCGAAGCCATTGCCCATGCCATCAACCGGCAGGACGTGATCGACGGGGCGATGTTCGGATACGGTACGCCGATCGGGACCCACTTCGCGCCGCATCATCCGGCCTATGTCGATCTGACGGCTCTGTCGGCCTATGATCCAGAGCTGTCGCGCGACCTGCTGGCGGAGGCCGGGGTCAGCAATCTGCGCCTGTCGCTGGCGCTGCCGCCGCCGGTCTATGCGCGGCGCGGTGGCGAGATCATTGCGGCGCAATTACGCGCGGTGGGCATCGAAACCGATATCGTGAACATCGAATGGGCCCAGTGGCTCGAACAGGTGTTCGGCAATGGCGATTTCGATCTGACGGTGATTGCCCATACAGAGCCGATGGATATCGAAATCTATGGCCGCGAGGACTATTATTTCGGCTATGGCGCGCCTGAGTTCCAAAAATTGTGGGACGAACTCAATCGCACCAGCGACACGGACGCGCGCAACGCATTGCTGGGGGATTTGCAACGCAACATCTCGGAAAACTACGTCAACGCCTATATCTTCCAGCTTGCCAAGGCAGGCGTGGAGCGGGTCGAACTCGAAGGGCTGTGGCTCAATGCGCCCACGCAGGCGACCGACCTGACCAAGGTGTACTGGGCCCGTTGATCGGCTCGGGGAGCAGGACGGCACCGTGCTGAGCTTCGTTCTGCGGCGCGCTTTCACGCTGGTGGCCACATTGATGGCCGCCAGCGTCGTCATTTTCTTTACGCTCGAAGTCCTTCCCGGCGATCCGGCGGCGTTCATGCTCGGGCTCAACGTTGCGCCGGAAGCACTGGCCGCGCTGCGGGAGCAATTGGGGCTCGATGCGCCCGTGCTATTGCGCTTCTGGCAGTGGGTGACGGGAATGCTGCAGGGCGATTTCGGCATCAGCTATACCTATCGGGTGCCGGTGGCCGGTCTGATTGCGGATCGGCTGCTGGTGTCGTTGCCGCTGGCGATCTATGCGCTGGCGCTGGCGGTTCTCGTCGGCATCCCGGTTGGCGTGCTCGCGGCGATCAAGCGCAACGGTCCGGTCGATACCGCGGCGATGGGCCTTGCCCAGATCGGCATCGCGCTTCCCAATTTCTGGTTCGCCATGCTGCTGGTGCTGCTGTTCTCGGTCACGCTGCGCTGGTTTTCCTCGGGCGGGTTTCCCGGGTGGGACGATCCCGGCGCAGCGATTGCTGCGTTGACTCTGCCGGCGGTGGCACTCGCCTTGCCGCAGGCAGCGATCCTTGCCCGCGTGATGCGGTCGAGCCTGCTCGACACGCTCGATGAAGATTATGTGCGCACGGCCCGCGCCAAGGGGCTGAGCCGAAGGCAGGCCTTGTGGCATCATGCCTTGCGCAATGCGCTGATCCCGGTGCTGACCATCATGGGCCTGCAGTTTTCCTTTCTGCTGGCCGGGGGGATCATCATCGAGAATGTCTTTTACCTGCCAGGCCTCGGACGGCTCGCCTTTCAGGCGATCACGGCGCGCGATCTGATCGTTGTCCGCTCGGTGGTGATGATCCTCGTCTTCGCGGTGGTGCTGGTCACCTTCCTTGTCGATCTGGGCTATGCGGCCATCGATCCGCGCCTGCGCCGGGGGCGGACATGAGCCATGCGATCAAAAACAGCCGGAAGCGCCGGTTGACGCCCAGCCTTGTCGCAGGCGCCGGGCTAAGCGGAGCTTTTGTCATCATGGCGCTGCTGTCCTTGGTGTGGACGCCGTTCGATGTCACACAACTTTCGGTCGGCTCGCGCCTCCTGCCACCCGGCGGAGAGCATTGGCTGGGCACCGACCATTTCGGTCGCGACATGTTTTCGATGATCCTTGTTGGCGCGCGCACCTCGATTGCCGTTGCGCTGATCGCGGTGGGGATGGGTATGGTGATCGGCGTGCCGCTGGGCTTGCTGGCAGCTGCCCGCTCGGGGTCGGTGCTCGACGATATCGTCATGCGCGGCAATGATCTGGTGTTCGCCTTTCCCGCGCTAATCATCGCCATTCTGATTACCGCTGTGTTCGGTCCCGGTGCGGTCAACGCGATTATCGCCATCGGTATTTTCAACATCCCGGTGTTTGCGCGGCTGACCCGTGGGGCGGCGCTTTCGATCTGGCAGCGCGAATTCATCATGGCGGCGCGGCTGGCGGGGAAGGGCAGGGTGCTGATTTCGCTTGAGCATATCCTGCCCAACATCACCAATATGCTGATCGTGCAGGGCACTATCCAGTTTTCGCTGGGTATTCTGGCTGAGGCCGGGCTGGCCTATGTCGGGCTTGGGGCGCAGCCGCCGCTGCCCAGCTGGGGGCGTATGCTGGCCGAGGCGCAGACGATGATCGCACTGGCCCCGCATGTAGCGCTGGTGCCCGGTCTTGCCATCGTTTTTGCCGTACTGGGGCTGAACCTGTTCGGTGACGGATTGCGCGATCTGTTCGATCCGCGTCTGCGGGGGGCGCGAGCATGAGTTTGCTGGCGCTGGACAGGCTGGGCCTTGTGATTGGCGATATACCAATCCTCTCTGACATAACGCTGCAGATCGCTGCCGGGGAAATCCTCGGTCTGGTCGGGGAGTCAGGCTCGGGAAAATCGCTCACCGCACTCTCGATCACCGGCCTGCTGCCTGCGGGTGCCCGGCGCTCAGGCGGCGTCGCGTTTGCGGGCCGCGATCTGGTGGCGGCGAGCGAGCGCGAGATGAACGCGGTGCGCGGCGACGAGATCGGGATGATCTTTCAAGAACCGATGACCGCGCTCAACCCCCTGATGACGATAGGCGATCAGGTGGCGGAAACGGTTCGCGTGCACCGCAAGCTGGGGCGACAGGAGGCTCGCGCGCTGGCCCGGACCACGCTGGAGCGGGTCGGGCTGCCGCCGGAGCACATTGCGCCCACCCGCTATCCCCATGAGCTGTCTGGGGGGCAACGCCAGCGGGTCGGCATCGCCATGGCAATTGCGCTGCGGCCCAAACTGCTGATCGCCGACGAGCCGACCACGGCGCTCGATGTCACCATCCAGGCCCAGATTCTCGACCTGCTGCAAAACCTGGTGCGCGAAGATGGCATGGCGCTGATGCTGATCACCCACGACCTCGCGGTGGTGGCGCAAATGGCCGATACGGTGGCGGTGATGCGGGACGGCAGGATTGTCGAGAGTGGGCCGGTGGCAAGGGTGATCGGCGCGCCCAGCCATGCCTATACCCGGCAATTGCTCGCCGCCAGCCAGCATGCGCCGCACCGGGAGCGGCATGGCGAAAGCCAAAAGCCCCTGCTGCGGGTCGAGGCGGCGGTCAGGGAATATGGGGTGGGGCGCACCCCCATTCTGGGGGCACGCAAGACCCTCCGCGCGCTGGACGGGGTGAGTCTTGCGATTTCCGCGGGCGAAAGCGTCGGCCTTGTCGGCGAAAGCGGCAGCGGGAAGTCAACTCTGGCCCGCGCTATTGTGGGCCTCGATCCGCTGACCTCCGGGGCAATCGAATTTTCCGGCCAGCCGGTACGCGCCGCCGGACGCGCCGCCCGTGAGCGGCTGCGCGACATGCAGATGGTGTTTCAGGACCCTTACGGATCGTTCGACCCCCGCCACAGGGTGTCCCGGCTGGTCGCCGAGCCGCTGCACCTGCTGGGCCCTGACGCGCCGCGCGGGGCGGAATTGCAGGCGAGGGTGGCGCAGGCGCTGGAGGCGGTTGGCATCGATCCGGGTTCGGCGGATCGCTATATCCACGAATTTTCCGGCGGTCAGCGGCAGCGCATCGCCATTGCCCGCGCCCTGATCGTCGAACCGGCGCTGATCGTGCTCGACGAAGCCGTTTCGGCGCTCGATGTGTCGATCCGCGCGCAGATCCTCGATCTGCTCGCCGAGATTTCCGGGCGCGCCTCTGTCGCCTATCTCTTCATCTCTCATGATCTCAACGTGGTCCGCGCCATCACCGACCGGGTGCTGGTGATGCGTGTGGGCAAGATCGTCGAAAGCGGGCCGACCGCGGACGTGCTCGACAGCCCCCAGCATCCCTATACGAAAACGCTGGTGGCGGCGGCCCCGCGTTTGCCCGGCACGGCTGGCTAAGCGCTTGCGTCGCCGGACGGGCGGCGCTATGGACCGGGCACGGACCGGCTCGAACCCAAGGGCAATTGAGGACATGGTGGATTATTCACGCCTGCGTCGAACGATGGTCGACAATCAGCTGCGCACCAGCGATATCACCGACTGGCGCATTCTCGATGCCATGAACCGGGTTCCTCGCGAACATTTCGTGCCCCGGCATCAGGTGCCTTTCGCCTATAGCGAAACGCAGATCGAGCTGTCTCCCGCCCGCGCGATGCCCAAACCGGCCGATTTTGCCCGGCTGGTGCAACTGGCCGACATCACCAGTCAGGACGTGGTGCTCGATATCGCTTGCGGCACCGGCTATTCGACTGCGGTGCTGTCCCTGCTCGCCAATGCCGTTGTGGCCGTTGAGAGCGACGCGAGCCTGGCTGGCAAGGCCAATGAACTGCTCACCGAACTCGATATCGGCAATGCGGCGGTGGTCGCTGGTCCCATCGAAGAAGGCGTGGCGCGCGAAGCGCCGTTCGATGTCATCATCCTCGAAGGTGCGGTGGACGCGGTTCCACCCGCGTTGTTCGACCAGTTGCGCGATGGTGGCAAGCTGGTGGCGGTGATCGGTGCGGGTAACGCGGCGGTGGCGCATCGCTATATCCGGTCCGGCAACGACGTCGCGGCAGTCACGTCGTTTAACGCCAGCCTGCCGGTCCTCGGCAGTTTCGCGCCCGCGCCGGCCTTCGTTTTTTAGGATTTTCAGACTCATCTGATCGCGGGTCACGCGGCACTTCGGAACGAGGTGGCGCTGACGCTTGCCATGTGTCTGAAATGACTCTCAGCGCGAAAACTGTTGCCGACTCACAACGACAGCAGGGTGTCAAACATTAAAATTTGGATAATATCCTGATTGGCGTTGAAAGCCCGGCGGCCCCACCATAGGTTGAGGCCGCGCTGGAGGCGATGTATAATGTTTAGAGTTTGCGTGTTGAGATTTGGCGCTGTTGCGCTGTTGGGTTTGGCGGCGACGGCGGTGCAGGCGGAAAGCCTGACATCGGCCATGACCTATGCCTATGAGAACAACCCTCAAATTGCTTCGTCTTTTCTGTCGGTGAGAGCGGCCCGCCAGGGTGTCCGCGCGGCGGAAGGCGCGTTGTTGCCGACCATTGGAGCGGCTGCGAGCGTCGGGCATACATGGTCAAACGTACCGACGCGCGGGGGCTTCAACGACAGCATCGGGCTTCAGTACGATCAGACGCTTTTCAATAACAATGCGTCCAGCGCTGCGATACAGGCCGCTGAGGCGACCTATGACGCCGCCGTTTATGGTTCCAAGAATACCGAGCAGAACGTCCTGCTTTCGGTGGTGCAGGCCTATGTGAATGTGGTCACCAACCGCCGGATTGTCGAAATCCGCCGCGAAAGCATCGGGTTCGTCGAAGCGCAGGTGCGCTCGGCCCGTGACCGGCTGGAGCTGGGCGAGGGGACCCGTCTCGACGTTTCGCAGGCCGACGCCCGGCTGGCACAATCATCGGCCTCCTATCAGGCAGCCATCAACAATCTGCGTACCAGCGAAGCCAATTATCAGCGCTGGGTGGGCCATGCCCCCGGCAATCTGTCGGGCGGGTATAATTATTCCAGCCTGCTGCCATCCTCGCTTGCAGCAGCGTTATCGCGGGCAACCACGGACCATCCGGCTTTGCTGGCCTCCGCTGCTCAGATTCGGGCTGCTCAGCACAGCTACGATGAAACGGTTTCGAGCTTTGGACCGAACCTGTCGCTGACTGGCCAGGTCGGTGCATCCGGCTTTACTGGCGGCGCGGTCGGGACGGAAGCGAGCGTGAGCCTGCGTCTTTCCATCCCGATCTATACGCCCAAGCGCGATCCGGCCATTGAAAGCGCCAATATCGGACAGATTCAGAGCCAGCTCGAAGGCCTGTCCAATCGCGATCAAATCGTTGAAGCCGTGCAGCAGGCCTGGTCGGGGATCGAGGCGATGACCGCCCAGATCGAATCGGCGACCGCTGCCGTTGCCGCCAGCCGTCTGGCGCTGCAGGCTGTCATCGACCAGAACGAATTGGGGCAGGCCACTACCCTTGACGTTCTCGACGCGCGGGCTTCTGTTGCCACTGTCGAAGAGGGGTTGATTACCGCACAGTCCCAGAGGACCATTGCGGCCTATTCTCTGATTGCGGCAATGGGCAGTCTCAGCGCTCAGGAGCTCGGCCTGCCGGTGCAGCCGCGCACGGCGGAAGGCGAGGTCGTGGTTCCGGTTGTGGCTCCGGCGCAAACCGATGCCTGGGGCAACCTACGGTAGAATACGGCATCGGCCGCTTTTCCGTGGATTATCGCCAAACCGGGCCGGAGACGCTCTTTCCGGCCGCAAAGGTCTCACGTTAAGGTATCGTAAAGCGAATCGGTGGCCACGCGCCACCGCCGCCCAGTACCGATCGGCCGAAGTGGCCATCGTGAGTTTTTGACACGTGTATCTTCAGATCGGCAGCAGTCTTCGCCCGGTCTGAAGAAGTTTAGAGCGGGGCAGACATGAACCAGCCGGCATCCAAAGAACCGACAATGGACGAAATCCTTTCGTCGATCCGGCAGATCATCGCCGATGACGACGAGGCGGCGGCGCACAAGATGCCCACCGTCAAGGCGGTTGCCCCCCGGCCAGTTCCTGTTGCGCCCGTGCCCGAACCCGCTCCTGCCGCCGTCGCCGCCCCGGACAACATCGACCCGTTCAGCGATGAAGACGACGAGGTCATGGTGCCGCTGGCGCTGTCGCCCGAACAGATCGTCGCCCCGGAACCGGACCCCGAACCGGTACTGGAGACTGTCGCGCCCGAGAGCGAAATGCCAGCACCGCTTGCGGAAGTCGCGGTCAGCGATCCGGTCCTTGCTGATGCGGTAGCGTTCGAAGAGGACCGTGACGAGGAGCCCCAAGCCGTGTCCCAGCCCGTGTCCCAGCCGCAGTGGGCAGCACAGCCCGCCCCAAAGGCCGCCAGCCTGGCCCAGGCCGCCCCGATGCCCGATCCCGATCTGAGCAGCGACCTCGCCGAGGAACTGCTTGAGCCCGCCACCACGGCGGCCCTGCGCGATACGCTGGGTCGGCTCAACATGCCCAAAGCCGCGCATGACATCGCTTTGGGCGACACCGCGCTGACCATCGAGGGCATGATCCGGGAGATGCTGCGGCCCATGCTCAAGGACTGGCTGGAGGAAAACCTGCCATCCATGGTAGAGCGGATCGTGGCGCAGGAAATCGAGCGGGTTTCGCGCGGCGGTTGACACCACCTCCGGGCTTGGCTTTACACATATCCGAACGACTTTCGTGACCCGCCTTGGAAAAGGGCGGGTCAGGCAATTCTGGCAGCGTGTTCGCGCAGCGGGCCGGGCGTTTGGCGTCCGGCACATCAATTGACAGGTATCGGCACAGATGATCGACAAGACCTACGAACCGTCTTCGGTTGAGGGGCGCATTTACGAGGCCTGGGAAAAGGCCGGGGCCTTCAAGGCCGGGGCAGGCAGCAAGCCCGGCGCGGAAAGCTATTCGGTGGTGATCCCGCCCCCGAACGTGACCGGATCGCTCCATATCGGCCACGCGCTCAACAACACCATTCAGGACGTGCTGGTGCGCTTCGAGCGTATGCGCGGCAAGAACGTTCTGTGGCAGCCGGGCATGGACCACGCGGGTATCGCCACCCAAATGGTTGTCGAGCGGCAGATGATGGAGCGGCAGGAGCCGACGCGCCGCGAAATCGGTCGCGAAAAATTCCTCGAAAAGGTGTGGGAGTGGAAAGCCGAAAGCGGCGGCACCATTCTCAACCAGCTCAAGCGCCTTGGTGCATCGTGCGACTGGTCGCGCGAGCGCTTCACCATGGACGAAGGACTGTCAGAAGCGGTTTTGCATGTCTTTGTCGACCTTTATCGCAAAGACCTGATCTATCGCGCCAAGCGCCTGGTGAACTGGGACCCGCATTTCGAGACGGCGATTTCCGACCTTGAGGTCGAAAATGTCGAAGTCAACGGGCACATGTGGCACTTCAAGTACCCGTTGGCCGGTGGCGAAACTTACACCTACATCGAAAAGGACGAAGACGGGAACGTCATCGTCGAGGAAGAGCGCGACTATATCTCGATCGCCACGACGCGTCCGGAAACCATGCTGGGCGATGGTGCTGTCGCGGTGCATCCCGATGACGAGCGTTACGCCCCCATCGTCGGCAAGATGTGTGAAATCCCGGTTGGCCCCAAGGAGCATCGCCGGCTGATCCCGATCATCACCGACGAATACCCCGATCCGGACTTCGGCTCGGGCGCGGTGAAAATTACCGGCGCGCACGATTTCAACGACTATGAAGTCGCCCGCCGTGGCAACATCCCGATGTATTCGCTGCTCGACACCAAGGCCCGCATGCGCGCCGATGGTGCGCCCTATGCCGAGCAGGCCAAGCTTGCCCAGGCGATTGCGGAAGGCACGATGGAGTTCAACGATTCCATCACCGGCGACATCAACGTCGTGCCCGATGAGTATCGCGGACTCGATCGGTATGAGGCGCGCGAGCGCATCGTCGCCGATATCGATGGCGAAGGCCTGATGATCCAGGTCGAAGACAAAAAGATCATGCAGCCGTTTGGCGATCGCTCCAAGGTCGTGATCGAGCCGTTCCTGACCGACCAGTGGTTTGTGAAGGCCGATGTGCTGGCCAAGCCGGCAATCGCGTCGGTGCGCGAGGGGCGGACCAAATTCGTGCCCAAGAGCTGGGAAAACACTTATTTCGCCTGGATGGAGAACATTCAGCCCTGGTGTATTTCGCGCCAGCTCTGGTGGGGACACCAGATTCCGGCCTGGTACGGTCCGGATGGCAAGGTGTTTGTCGATCACGACGCGGACGGCGCGCAAAAGGCCGCCGATGCCCATTATGGTCACGCGGTCGAGTTGACCCGCGATGAAGACGTGCTCGACACGTGGTTCTCATCGGGGCTGTGGCCGTTCTCGACCATGGGCTGGCCGCAGCAGACCGAGGAATTCAAGACCTATTACCCGACAGCAACGCTGGTCACCGGGTTTGACATCATCTTTTTCTGGGTGGCCCGGATGATGATGCTGGGGCTCGAATTCACCGGCCAGGAGCCGTTCGAAACCGTCTATGTGCACGCGCTGGTCCGGGACGAGAAGGGCCAGAAGATGTCGAAGTCGAAGGGCAACGTCATCGACCCGCTCGAACTGGTGGATGCCTATGGCGCCGACGCCACGCGCTTCACGCTGGCCGCGATGGCTGCACAGGGTCGCGATCTCAAGCTGGCGACCTCGCGGGTCGAGGGCTATCGCAACTTCGTCACCAAGCTCTGGAACGCGGCGCGTTTTCTGGAGATGAACGAATGCGTGCGGGTTGAGGGGTTCGATCCCAAGGCTGTGTCCAATTCGCTCAACCGCTGGATTGCAACGGCGACGGCCACGGCGGCAAAAGACGTGCAGCAGGCGATCGTGGATTACAAGTTCAACGAAGCTGCCAACCACGCCTATGATTTCGTGTGGGGCACGTTCTGCGACTGGTTCGTGGAACTGGCCAAGCCGATCCTGTCCGGCGACGATCTTGCCGCCAAGGCCGAAACGCGGGCAACCGCGGCCTGGGCGCTCGATCAGATCCTGGCGATCCTGCATCCGTTCATGCCGTTCGTCACCGAAGAGTTGTGGGAAGAAACCGGCAAGCGCGGTCCGGCCCGCACCCGGTTCCTGATGCTGTCGGAGTGGCCGGAACTCGATGCGGTGTCATATCCCGAAGCCTCGGCAGAGATCGATTGGCTGATTTCGGTGATTTCGGCCATTCGCTCGGTGCGGACCGAAATGAACGTGCCCGCCGGCGCCAAGGTGCCGCTGGTGGTGATCGGTGCGGGCGAGGGGACCGTCGCGAGGATTGGGGCGCATCGCCCCGCCATCGAGCGGCTGGCCCGGGTGTCCACCATCGATACCGCGACCGCCGTGCCGGGCAATTCCGCCCAGTTCGTCGTCGGCGAGGCCAGTTGGGCCCTGCCGCTGGCCGACCTGATCGATATCGGTGCAGAGCGCCAGCGTCTGTCCAAGGACGTCAAAAAGCTCGACGGGGAGATCGGTGGACTGGAGAAAAAGCTCGGCAATGAGCAGTTCCTGTCCAAGGCCCCGCAAGAGATCATCGCCGAACAGCAGGAGCGTCTTGCTGAAGCGAGGGCCCGCCGGGACAAGCTGGCCCTGGCGCTTGAAACCTTGCGGTGACCGTGGGTGTCGCGCCTTGTGATATTTATGCGACAGAGCTCGCAGAGTCGTGACCGCGCACGCTGCGGTCACCCTTTGCTAACGCCCGGCGTCACAATCTTACCCTAAACCGACCGGACAACGGTCGACGGTGGGCGGTTCCGGAACCAGGTGCGCAAGTGCCTGGCTCCGGAGAGCCAGTCCTGCCGCGTGATCCGATGCGTAACCGCATCGGGCGGAAGGGGAAGATGGCGGTCAACGGTGTTCAGTGCAGCAACAGAGGGGCTTTTGGGCCACGATTCGTGCTGCCCGTACTCCCGCCTCGGTCGCGCTTTATTGCGGACACAATGAACCGCTACGGTTTTTCCTATTCGCCGAAGGGTGCGCGTAAAGCGGACCGGACAGGGCGACACGGACCGCAGAGCAACCTCGCCACAGAGCGGGGCCAGCGAGCCGAAATAATAAAAAACAATAGAATGAACAACAGGGTGGCGGCAGATTCTCATTCTGCTCGCCAGACGGTAGAGTATTCCGGCCTTTTTGCACATGCGCATAGTTTCGCGCGGCCTGGCCGGAGCGTGAGAAGGTGTGTGATGCCCATGGTACGGAGTGCGGCGCTCGCTCTTGCTGCGGCCTGTTCAGCTTTGTTGGCGGCCAACCCGATGCCGGCCCATGCGCAGGGTGCGCTGGACGCGGCTCAGGAGTTGGCGCAGATGCTCGATGGCGCAAATGCCGTCGAGTTGAGCTCGGATAATCTGGTTTCCGCCCTTGAAGGCGCGGCCTCCACCGGCGAGCCCATCGCCTTGTGGCAGCTCGGAATCATGTATGAGACCGGCTCTGGCGTGGAAAAGGACCCGGCCAAGGCGTTCCAGTATTTTTCGCGTATCGCCAATGAGAATGCCGAGGCGCTGCCCAATTCCCTCGATGCCGATATCGTCGCCCAGTCCTTCCTCAAGATCGGTGACTATTATCTCTCGGGCCTGCCCAATGCGGGCATCCCGGAGAATAATGTCGAAGGCCAGCGGATGATCATCTATGCGGCCACCTATTTTGGCGATGCCGATGCGCAATACCGTCTCGGCATGCTCTATCTCGATCCCGAGGCGCAGGAACTCAATCCGTTGCTGGGCGCGCGCTGGCTGACTCTCGCTGCCCGCAAGGGCCATCCCGGCGCGCAGGCGCGTCTGGGCGATATGCTCGTGCATGGGGAAGGCATCGAGGCGCAGCCTGTCGAAGGGCTGATGTGGCTCAATATTGCCTATCGGGCCGCGCTGGGCACCTCTGATGAGGGCTGGATTCGCGATCTGACCGATGCGGCCATGGCGGCGGCGGAGCCTGTGCAGGCCGATGCGGCGCTGCAAGCCGCTGATTCCATCGGCGCGCAGTTCGCGCAGTTTTAGATCAAGCCGGGCGGCGTCCGGTTACGCCGCCTTGGAGAACCCCACCAGCGCGAAATCACCCTCGACCGGCACGTGATCGGATGGCTTGTCCCAGCCGCGTGTGTCCTTGTGAATGGTCACCCCATTCAGCCGGTCGGCGGCCTGCGGCGAGAGCAGCAGATGGTCGATGCGGATGCCCGCATTGCGCCGCCATGCCCCAGCCTGAAAATCCCAATAGGTAAAAGCCTGATCGCTGGTCGTGGCGCGCACCGCGTCGGTGAGGCCCAGATTGACCAGACGCCGCCATTTATCGAGGCTTTCGGGGCGGAACAGCGCATCGCCCCACCACGCCGCCGGGTCGTGGCAATCATGGCCGGTGGGAATCAGGTTGAAGTCGCCCATGACGATGAACGGCTCCTCATAGGCGAGGCGTTCTTCGACAAAGCTGTGCAGCCGGTCCATCCAACCAAGCTTATAGGGGAATTTGTCGCTATCGACCGGGTTTCCGTTGGGCAGGTAGATGTTGCACACTCGCACCACGCCGCCGTCCTCGGTGGAGAACACACCTTCGATCAGCCGTGCCTGCGGATCGTCATCGTCTCCCGGCAGCCCGCGATGGACCTCGTCGAACGGCAGCTTGGACAGCAGCGCGACGCCGTTAAACCCCTTCTGGCCGTGGGTTTCGACGTTATAGCCCCGCGCCTCGAACTCGGCGCGCGGAAACTTCTCGTCCATGCATTTGATTTCCTGCAGCCCGACGATATCGGGCTTGGTCTCGTCGAGCCAGGTCAGAACCGCGTGCAGGCGCGCATTGATGCCGTTGATGTTCCAGGTCGCGATTCGCATGGTCTGCCCTTAAATTAATAGAGGGGCGAGATTAGCGGGCCGGGGCGTGGGGATCAAACCGCAAAGCTGGTCCCGCAGCCGCAGGAGGCCACCACATTGGGGTTGCGGATCTGGAACGACTGGCCGATCAGGTCGTCCACAAAGTCGATTTCAGCGCCGCCCATGAATTCAAGGCTCATGGAATCGACATAGACGGTGGCGCCATCACGGGTCAGCACCACGTCATCATCGGCAGGAGCTTCGTTCACCAGATTGTATTCGTACTGAAAGCCGGAGCAGCCACCGCCGGCAACGGTGATGCGCAGAACCGTGCCCGGTTCTTCCTTGGCGACAATACGGTTGATCCGCTTTGCGGCGCGCTCTGTCAAAACGACGGTGTTTGATGCTACGGGGGTGTCGGTCATGACGCTGCCAGTTGTTCGAGACATAAGATCATGGCTGAACATAATATCGTAAGACGCCGATGAAAAGGGGCTCTCCCACATGAGTGATCAGCGGCCAGCCTATGCAGCCGACCCTTCGAGGACGCGCGGGCGCATTCAGCAACCCTCGGAAAGCCCGACTCGCAGTGAATTCCAGCGCGATCGCGACCGCATCATTCATTCGACGGCGTTCCGGCGGCTTCAGCACAAGACCCAGGTATTTTTGCATCATGAAGGCCATCATTTCCGCACCCGGCTCACCCATACGCTGGAAATGAGCCAGATCGCGCGCTCGATCGCCCGCGCGTTGCGTCTTGATGAGGACCTCGCCGAGGCCGTGGCGCTGGCCCATGATCTGGGGCACACCCCCTTCGGCCATGCAGGCGAGCGCGTTCTGGCCGAAAAGATGAAGGCGTGGGGCGGGTTCGATCACAATATCCAGGCCCTGCGCGTGGTGACGCTGCTGGAAAACCGCTATGCGAGCCATGATGGGCTGAACCTCACCTGGGAAACGCTCGAAGGCATTCTCAAGCACAACGGACCCGTCGTGGGTGGCACACAAGGTGTGTCCCATTGGGGGCAGGAGGTCGGTTCAGCGCTGGCCGAAATTCCCGCCAGCACCGACCTGATGCCTGAGACCTATGCCAGCCTCGAAGCCCAGGTCGCCGCCATTGCCGATGACATTGCTTACAATTCCCACGATATCGACGACGCGGCGCGGGCGGGCCTGATCTCCATCGATGATCTTGCCGAAATCCCGCTGGTCGGACCGATCGCAAGGGAGGTCATCGCGCTGTGGCCGGGGCTGGAGCGCGGGCGGCAAATCCATGAAGTGCAGCGGCGGCTGATCACCCGTTCGATTGAAAATGTCATCGCCGAGAGCACCGGCCGTATCGCTGCCGCAGCGCCCGCCAGTCCCGATGCAGTGCGGCAGGCCGGGCGCGCGCTGGTCGGGTTTTCGCCAGAGATGGCCGAGGCAGAAAAGGCGCTCAAGCAATTCCTGTTCGAGCGTGTTTATCGACACCCGAGCGTAATGGCGCCGGTCAAGCGCAGCGAAGAGGTGGTTGGGCGGCTGTTCGATGCCTATCTGGCGGGCGGTGATCTGCCCGGTCATTGGGGCATGTCGTACCGCAACGCCAGCGACGAGGCGGGCAGGGCGCGGATTGTCAGCGATTTCGTGGCGGGCATGACCGATCCTTTCGCGCTCGACGAATATGCGCGACTGTTTGACGAAAGGCCGGAATTCCGCTAACCCCGCACGCCTGTTCCCCGTTTGATTGACAGGTTTTCCGATGGATGTGTTTGCCCTGTTTGAAGGGCGCGTCGCCGATGCGCTGACCGCGAGTTTCCCCGAACTGGCCGACAATCGTGAAGTGATGGCCCGCGTGGTGGTCGAGCCGCCCCGGGACGCGTCGCACGGAGACCTTTCGACCAACGCTGCCATGGTGGTCGCCAAGCCGCTGGGCAAGAACCCGCGCGAGATTGCAACCGCGCTGGCCAGCCACTTTGCCGATGATCCCGATGTGGCCTCGGTCGATATCGCCGGGCCGGGCTTTCTCAATCTGCGGCTCAACCCCGGCGTGTGGCACAAGGTTCTGGCGACGATTGCCGAACAGGGCACGAATTTCGGCCGCGTCGATGTAGGCCACGGGGAAAAGGTCAACGTCGAATATGTTTCGGCCAACCCCACCGGCCCCATGCATGTGGGCCATACGCGCGGGGCGGTCTATGGCGATGCGCTGGCGTCGCTGCTGGCCTATGCCGGTTATGACGTCACCCGCGAATATTACATCAACGACGCCGGGTCCCAGGTCGATACTCTCGCCCGGTCGGCCTATCTGCGCTACCGCGAAGCGCTGGGCGAAACCATCGACATTCCCGCCGGGTATTATCCGGGGGATTATCTGGTTTCGGTCGGCGAGGCGCTGGTCGCAGAATTCGGCAACAGCCTTCTCGACAAGCCGGAATCCGTCTGGCTCGCTCCGGTCAAGCAGCACGCGCTCGCGGCGATGATGGAACTGATCCGCGAGGACCTCAAAAAGCTCAACATCGAGCACGAGGTGTTCTTTTCTGAAAAGACCCTGCACGGGCCGGATGGCGAAATCGAACAGACGCTGGCATGGCTGCGCCAGGAAGGGTTGGTCTATGAAGGCCGGCTGGAGCCGCCAAAGGGCAAGACCCCCGAGGATTGGGAAGACCGCGAGCAGACGCTGTTCCGCGCCTCTCAGTTCGGGGACGATGTGGATCGTCCGCTGGTCAAATCCGATGGCAGCTACACCTATTTCGCCGCTGATATCGCCTATCACCGCAACAAGGTTCTACGCGGCTTCACCACGCTGATCGACGTGCTGGGTGCCGACCATTCCGGCTATGCCAAGCGCATCGAGGCGGCGGTAAAGGCCGTTTCCGGTGGCAAGGCCGTGGCCGACGTTCGCTTCTGCCAGCTGGTCAAACTGCTGCGTAACGGCGAGCCGGTGAAAATGAGTAAGCGCTCCGGTGACTTGGTGACGCTTGCTGATGTTGTGGATGAAGTTGGCGTCGATGCGACCCGCTTCATGCTGCTGTTCCGCCGCAATGACGCGCCGCTCGATTTCGACTTTGCGCTGGTCAAGGAACAGACCCGGGATAACCCGGTGTTCTACGTCCAGTATGCCCACGCCCGGGCCTACTCCGTGTTCCGCAACGCCGCGCGCGATCTGCCCGATGCAGATTTGTCGGAAGCGGCGCTCAAGACCGCGTCCCTCGACCGGCTTTCGACGCCCGACGAGATCGAACTTATCCGCATGCTCGGGTCATGGCCGCGCCAGATCACCGCTGCGGCGCGGGCGCACGAACCGCACCGGATCGCGTTCTATCTGCATGATCTGGCAGCGCAGTTTCATGGTTTCTGGGGCAAGGGCAAGGACGATCCGGCCTTACGCTTTGTTAACCAGGCTGACCCGACACTGACGCTGGCCCGACTCGCGCTTGTGGATGGCGTCAGGCGGGTTTTGCGCAATGGTCTTGAGCTGTTGGGCGTTTCCGCGCCGGAAGAGCTTTCATAATTACGGCGCATTGCTGTGAACAAGTGCGGGCACAAATTCGCACAAAAGGGCAAGTCTAAGCCAAAAAATATCGGGGCACTGCTCTATGGACACGACCAAGCAAAACCAGCCGACGTCCGGGCAGGACTCTGACGATCTGATCGCTGAACTGGCGCGGCTGGTCGCCCAGGACGCGCGCAACACCTCCGCCCAGAGCGAAGCGTATAAGCGGGAAGAGCCCCGCTTTGCGCCCGAGCCCGAGCCACAGGCTGCCGCAGACGAGCATCAGGATGCGCCCTATATCGAGGCAACGGAGCCTACCCCCGATCGCCGTGATGACCTGCCGGGCTTCGATTTCAGCTTTGCGCGCGAGGACGAACAGGCTCCGGTCGCGACCGATGATGCCGACCCGATCGCCCATCTGATCGCCGATGCGGAAGTGGAGGCTTATGATCGCGATCTGGCCGAAGAGCCCCAATGGCATCCCGAGCCCGCCCCCGAGCCGGTTGTTTTCGAGGCCAGCTATTCGCCCCGGGTAGAACAGCCGCGTTTTGATGAATTTCCTTCCGCGCTGGAACCTGAACAGCCCGCCGCACCTGCTTCCTATGGGCATGACAGTGATCCGCTGCGCGAGATCGAAGCCCTGATAGGGGAGGCGGCACGGGTCGATCCGATTGCCGAGCCTGCAATGCCGCCGGGCCGCCGGGTGAAGTCGAGCTATCTCGATGACAGCACCCGCAAGGGCGCGGTCGATGCCGCCGAGAGCGCCATTCTGGCGGCGGCAGCGGCGACCGGGGCCTCCGTGCGGCGCATGGAACCCGAAGCCGCGCCGGTTGAGCCCCGCCCGACCCCTGCGCCCGCACCACAGCCTGAGCCTTATGTGGAGACGCCGCGGGCCAGCACCGACCGCATTCCCGATCCGCTATTCGCGACGCCGGCCAGCGAGCCGATGGCGGATGAGGGCGATTATGAAGAGTTCGAGGCCGATCCGTCCTCTGAAACCGGTCGGGTCCGCCGCCGGATGTCCGGGTTCGTGCTGCCGGTCGTTGGTGGCGTGGCCATTGTCGCCGTGATCGCCGGAGCTTATTTCGCGTTCTTTTCCGGCCCGAACGACTCTGGCGAAGCGCCGCTTCTGACCGCCGATGCCCAGCCGCTCAAACAGGATGTCGAGCCCAGCCGATCCGAGAGCGCAGCCAGCGAGTCCGTTGTTTTCAGCGAGATCGAGGGCAACACCGCGCGCCCGGAAGACGAGGCCCTGGTGTCGCGTGATCAGACCGATGGCGCGACCGGAGCCCAGATCGCGCAGGTGCTCGCTCCGGAAGAGGGGGAAACCGCCCTCGTCAACCGCCCGGTCCGCACCGTCACGGTGCGTCCGGATGGAACGATTGTCACCGCCGCGGACGACAGTGTCGCGGGTTCCAACGTTCTGCCCGTCGATCGCCCCAATGTTCCCGCGGTGCCCAACAGCACTCTGACCGCCGACCCCATCGGCGAAGCCATTGCGCAGGCGATGTCCGGCGATACGGCCTTTGCGGCTGCTCCTGAAACGCAGGTTGCTGCCCTTGATCCGACACCTCTCGCGGCAGAAACTTCTGCCCCGGTGACCGATGCCACCGCACCGCAGCCGGTCGCGCGCCCTGCGGGCCTGTCTGCGGCTCCTGCACCTGCCGCGCCCGCTACAACAACGGCGCTCGCCACTGAACCAACCCAGCCCGCTGCCGCATCGTCGGCCCCCGCAGCCTGGGTGCAATTGTCGTCCCAGCGCAGCGAAGAGGTCGCCAGGGCCGGGATGGCCGAATTGCAGACCCGCTATGGCGCATTGTTCAACGGTGTGGCGCTGGAAGTCAGCCGCGTCGATCTGGGCGATCGCGGTGTGTATTACCGGGTCCGTCTGCCGCAAACCAGTCTGGCTGAGGCCAACGCGACCTGCGGGGCCATTCAGGGGCAGGGCGGTGACTGCTTCGTGCTCAACAACTGATCTGTGCGGCGGTTTCCCGCCTTGACGGCGCACGGGGGAGTGGCAATGCTGCTCTCCTTTCCAGGGCTTGCCAGCGGCGGGACATGGCCGAAACTTCTGACCTATGGTTCGATGAAAAGCCCGAAAGGGCCGAGACGGATGCCGTCCTGCACGTCGATGTCGGCGGGTATGAGGGCCCGCTCGATCTGCTGCTCGACCTCGCGCGCAAGCAAAAGGTCGATCTCTCCGGTATTTCCGTCCTCGCCCTTGCCGAGCAATATCTGGCGTTCATCGAAACCATCCGCCAGCAGCGCATCGAGATTGCCGCCGATTATCTGGTGATGGCCGCCTGGCTCGCCTATCTCAAAAGTCGGCTGATGGTGCCGCGGCAGTCCGATGACGAAGAGCCCAGCGGCGAGGAAATGGCCGCCTTGCTCCAGTTCCGCCTTGCCCGGCTCGAAGCCATGCGCGATGCGGCGGGGCACCTGTTCGACCGGGCAAGGCTGGGGCGCGATATCTTTGCGCGCGGCATGCCAGAGCCGGTTTCGATCACCCGCCATGCCCTTTGGGAAGCCGATCTCTATCAATTGCTGCGGGCGTATGCCGCCCAGCGCGAGCGCGGCATTCCGGCGGAATATTCGCCTTATCAGCGCACCGTCTGGGCCTTGCAGGAGGCACGTGAAATTCTGGAACGGCTGATCGGGCAGAGTTACGAATGGGTGGCGCTCGACACCTATCTTGCGCAATATCTGGCGCGGCCCGAAGAACGCGCGACCGCGATGGCGTCGAGCTTCACGGCGTCGCTGGAACTTGTCCGGCTGGGGCAGGTGGAATTGCGCCAGCACGAGGCTTTTGCCCCGCTGATGCTGCGGCGGCGTCCGGGGACGCGCTCGGATGAATGATGTCAGGGGCGGCATGTCCGAAGTAAAAAATCGCAATCTGCGCATTCTCGAAGCGCTGCTGTTCGCGTCCGAGGAGCCAGTCGATCTGCAGGAGATCCGGCCCTTCCTTTCGGATGGCGCTGATATCGATGCCCTGATCGATGATTTGCAGGCCCGCTATGCCGGGCGCGGCATCAATCTCGTCCAGCGCGGCTCGAAATGGGCTTTCCGCACGGCGGATGACTTGAGTTTTCTGTTGCGGCGCGAGGAAAGCGAGGCTCGGCCCCTGTCGCGGGCGGCGCTGGAAACCCTCGCGATCATTGCCTATCACCAGCCGGTGACCCGCGCCGAAATCGAGGAAGTGCGCGGCGTCTCGATCTCGCGCGGCACGCTCGACGTGCTCATGGAAGCGGGGTGGGTGCGCATGCGCGGCCGGCGGCGTACGCCCGGGCGTCCGGTGACCTATGGGACCACCGATGCGTTTCTCGATCATTTCGGGCTGGAAACGCTGGGCGATCTGCCCGGGCTGGAGGAATTGAAGGGTGCCGGTCTGCTCTCCAGCCGGGTGCCCGCCAGCTTTCAGGTGCCGATGCCGTTTGACGGGCCGCACCATGAGGACGAGGACCCGCTCGAACCCGACGATCTGGGGCTCGCCGAGCCGGAAACCGAGGATTGACATTTTCCACGTGCGCTGGTGCCCCATTTGTGATCAATGGGCCGCATAACCAGGCGGCGCATCCTTGTTTTCGCCGCCAATAGTCAATATCTGTGATTGCCAGTAAATTCGCCTTCGGCCGGCGGCAGCCGGACCGATTCTTAGGAGGTTTGAGTATGAATCCAGGACCCTGGGGACTTCTGATCATTGCTATCGTCGTGCTGCTGTTGTTCGGACGCGGCAAGATTTCCGGCCTGATGGGCGAAGTCGCCGGCGGCATCAAGGCGTTCCGCAAGGGAATGGCCGAAGAAGAGACGCCGGAAGAAAAGCCCGTCGCCACCATCGATCAGAAGGCCGCCTCTCCCGAGCCGCTCGATCCGGTCAAGAGCACGACCAGCAAGGACGCCTAAGGGCGTCTGGACTGAGCTCGCAGATAGGAACTAGACCCTGATGCTTGGCCTTGGCTGGAGCGAAATGCTCGTCATCGGCATTGTGGCGCTTGTCGTTGTCGGCCCGAAGGATTTGCCGGTGATGATGCGCAACATTGGCCGCATGATGGGCACTGTTCGCCGCATGAGTAATGAATTCCGCCGTGAAATCGACAAGGCGATTGCAGCGGATGAAATTCGCGAAGCCCGCAAGGCCATTTCAGATCCGCTGAAGCAGACGACCGAAGAGATCACCCGCGAGTTCAACGCCATCCGCGATGGCAAGGTCGAACCGACCGGGCGACTCAAGCCAGCCGATCCGGCCAAGGAAAGCGTGGTCGACGAGATCAATGCCATAGCCGGTATCAAGGCAGCCGCCCCTGCGGCGGCGGCAGTTTCTGCTTCCGCCGCATCGTCAACGCTCAAGGCAACCGCAATGCCAGATGAGCCGGTGGCGGAGGAGGCTTCTCTCGCAGTTGCCCCAGAGGCTGCCCCGAAAGCAACGCCTCGAACACGGGCGGCGAGGGCTGGCACCGCCACGACGGCCAAAACCCCTGCGCGCAGGAAGGCCGCAAGCGATGCGGCAGCGCCGGCAGCGGAAAAAGCCACCAAGGCGACCCCCAAAAAGCCCGCCGCCAAAAAGCCTGCGGCCAAGAAGCCTGCAACCTCAAAATCCGCGCCCAGCACTGCTGATGGGGCAAAATCGGCGCCCAAGGCACCCAGGCCCAAGCCCAAGTCTCCTGCACCGAAGTCATCCGCGCCTAAATCGCCCAAGCCTGAAACCAGCGCCGCCGCGCCGAAAAACGCTCCATCGAAGCGCGCGCCCGAGGCCGCTTCTGCCGATGGGGAGAGCTGATCGATGGCAGACAAGACCAAAAAGGCCGGGTCCTCCTCGTCCGAGGATGAACTCAAGGGCAGTGAAGCCCCGCTCATCGAGCACCTGATCGAGCTGCGCCAGCGGTTGATCTACTCGATCATCGCTCTGGCGGTGCTGTTTATCCTGTGTTTTTTCGTCGCCGACCACATCTATAATTTCCTGCTGGGCCCGTTCATCGCGGCTGCGGGAAGCCCCGAGGCGGTCCGGCTGATCTATACGGCACCGCAGGAGTTTTTCTTCACGAAGCTCTCGGTGGCGCTGTTTGCCGCGATCTTTCTCGCCTTTCCGGTCATCGCCTCGCAGATTTACGCCTTTGTCGCGCCGGGATTGTACAAGAACGAGCGGATGGCGTTCCTGCCCTATCTGATTGCCACTCCGATCTGTTTTTTGATCGGTGCCGCCGTCGTTTATTATGGCGTGATGCCACTGGCTCTGGGCTTTTTCCTCGGGATGCAGCAGGTCGATCCCACCGGCGTCAGTATCGAGATGGTGACGAGGGTTTCAGAATATCTGAGCCTGATCATGACCTTGCTTCTGGCGTTCGGGGTTTGCTTTCAGATGCCGGTCATCCTTACCCTTCTGGCGCAGGTCGGCCTGATCGGCGTGGACAATCTCAAGACGTGGCGTCGCTATGCGATCGTCGCCATCGTGATCGTCGCCGCCTTCCTCACGCCGCCCGACCCGATTTCCCAGATCGGTCTGGCGATCCCGCTTCTGCTGCTTTACGAGCTGTCGGTCATTGCCGTCCGCATCGTTGAAAAGCGGCGGCTGGCCCGCGAAGCACAATTGGCACAGGAGCTGGAGACCTAAGGTCGGGTCTTCAGCTTGTTTTCGCCATGAGCCAGGCCATTCTTGAGTTTTCCGGCTGTCTCGGCTAGGCACTGATCCGCTCTTCCTTTTCAAGCGGACCCGCCCGACATGTTCGATATCAAATGGATTTCTGCCAATCCTGAGGCTTTTGACGCAGCGTTGCAGACGCGCGGGGTCGAACCGGCTTCGGCATCGCTGATCGCGCTCGACGACCAGCGCCGCTCGGTGGTGGCCGAACTCAATGCCGTTCAGGAGCAGCGCAACGCGGCCTCCAAGCAGATCGGGCAGGCCAAGGCGCAAAAGGACGAGGCGCGGGCAGGGGCTCTGATGGCCGAAGTCGCCGGTCTCAAGGATACGCTCGGAGCGCTGGAGCAGCGCGAAAGAACGCTGACTGAAGACATCCGCGCCGCGCTCTCTGTTCTCCCCAATCTTCCCGCCGCCGGTGTTCCGGTGGGGGCGGACGAGGCCGATAACGTTCTCTATTTCCGCGCCAACGAATCTGACGCGACCCGACCCGCCAAGCCGGAATTTTCCTTTGAGCCAAAGGAACATTACGAGTTGGGCGAGGCCATTGGCGGCATGGATTTCGAAACCGCAGCCAAGCTGTCGGGAAGCCGGTTCGTCGTGCTCAAGGGGCAGGTCGCCCGGCTCGAACGCGCCATCGGCCAGTTCATGCTCGACCTTCAGGTCAATGAGCATGGTTATACCGAGGCGCTGCCGCCCCTTCTGGTGCGCGACGAGGCCATGTATGGCACCGGGCAATTGCCCAAATTCGATGGCGACTTTTTCTTTGCCGGTCACGGAGACGGGCGGCTTGCGCTGATCCCCACCGCCGAAGTGCCTTTGACCAATTTCGTGCGCGAATCGATCCTCTCCGGGGATGAATTACCCCTGCGCCTCACGGCGCTCACGCCGTGTTTTCGCTCCGAAGCCGGGTCGGCGGGGCGCGACACGCGCGGCATGCTGCGCCAGCACCAGTTCAACAAGGTCGAAATGGTGTCGATCACCACGCCGGAGCATTCGGCGGACGAGCATGAGCGTATGCTGGCCTGTGCCGAAGAGGTGCTCAAGCGCCTCGGTATCCACTATCGCGTCATGCAGTTGTGCACCGGCGATATGGGGTTCAGCGCCCAGCGAACCTACGATATCGAGGCCTGGCTGCCCGGCCAGAACACCTACCGCGAAATATCCTCGGTGTCGGTCTGTGGCGATTTTCAGGCCCGGCGCATGGACGCGCGCTATCGCGACGCCGATGGCAAGCCCAAATTCGTCCACACCCTCAACGGATCGGGCGTCGCCGTGGGTCGTGCGCTGATTGCGGTGATGGAGAACTATCAGAATGAAGATGGGTCGATCACCATCCCTGACGCTCTTCGCCCCTATATGGGCGGTGTTGAAAAGATCGGCGGATGAAGAAAAATCCCCGCATCCTGCTGACCAATGACGATGGCGTCGACGCGCCGGGCCTTGCTATCCTGCTCGATATCGCGCGGGAATTGTCCGACGATGTCTGGGTTGTGGCCCCCGATGCCAACCAGAGCGGCACCGGGCACCGGTTTACGCTCGGCTATGAGGTCGAGCTCGATCAGCGCGGCGAGCGCATTTATGCGCTCAACGGCACCCCCGCCGATTGCGTCGTTGCCGGGATGACCCACCTGCTCAAGGATCGCCGCCCCGATATCGTCCTTTCGGGAATCAATCGCGGGCAGAATCTGGGTGACATCGTCCACTGCTCGGGCACTGCGGCCGGAGCGAGGGAAGGGGCCTTGCAAGGGGCAATCGGCATCGCGCTGAGCCAGTCCATGGATTACGACCATGGCCGCGACGAGATCGACTGGGCCTGTGCCGCAGCCCTCGGGGCGCAGGCGATCCGGGCCATTCTCGATGTGTTCGACAACAGCGATACCTATTTCAACGTCAATTTCCCGATCAGCGCCCCCGAGGATATCACCGGCATTCGCCTTGTTCCGCATCAGCGTTTCGCGCGCTCGCCGTTCGAGTTGTACGCCAGCGACAACCCCGGCAAGCATTTTGTGACCATCCTGCAAACGCCCAAACCTCTGGACGCCGACGCTGATTTCCATATCCTGCATGAGGACAACGCGATCACGGTGACGCCGCTCATGCTGCAACAGACCGATATGGACTTTGTGAACCGGTTCGGTGGCCGGTTGCCCTTCGAGGGTCCGGGGCGGACATGAGCGAAGGCGGGCCCGGCGCAACCGATTACTGGGAAGCGCGGGCCGGCCTGATTCTCAACCTGCGCCAGCAGGGCATCACCGATCCCCGGATTCTGCTCGCCTTTGAAACGGTTCCCCATGAACTGTTCATTCCCGACGAATATCTGGCCTATGCCTATCGCGAATCGTCGCTGCCTATCGGCTGCGGCCAATCGATCACCGCGCCCGCGATCGTCGCGCAATTGCTGGCCCCGCTCGCCCCGCATGGCGTCAACAAGGTGCTCGAAATCGGCACCGGCTCGGGCTATTCGGCGGCGCTTCTGGCCCGCATGGCGCGGCGTGTCTTCACCGTGGAAAAATATCGCTCCCTCGCCGCCCAGGCGCAGGCACGCTGGCAGGGGGCGGGGATCACCAACATCATCGGGCTCACCGATGATGGCCTCAACGGCCTTGAGCAGCAGGCGCCCTTTGAGCGTATCCTCCTGACCGGCTCGGTGTCCGAAGTGCCCGAAGAGCTGATCGATCAGCTTGCTGATGGCGGGATTGCCGTCATGGCGGTCGGCGCGCCTGCCGACAAGCAGTCGATCATCCGCATCGAGCGCGTCGAGGACAGTTTTCTGGAAACCGAGTTGGGGCTGGTGCGGCTGTCGCCTTTGAGTCCCGGGCGTTCGCGCACTTTATAACCCGGTTTCGCCCGGCTTTAAGGTCGTCTTTACCTTAACAAGTTTACTTTGCCGTCATTGAGTAAATGAGTTGACGGGCCTTTTCCCATGACCATGAGCGTACCTGGTTACAATCTGCGCAGCGCCGGCTCCGCCCTTGCGATGAGCGTCGCGGCCCTGGTGTTGGCAGGGTGTTCCTCCATGGGGTCTTTCGGTGGCGATCCTACTGTTACGGGAGCGACTTCGCGCATGGGGGGCGCCGTGGTCGGCCAGGCCATGCCGCAATATATCCCGCCTGCCAATATCGGCGGGGGCGTGGCCATGATGTCTCCGGGCGGTCCGGCCCTGATCGATCGCACCACCGCAGCGCCCATGGGTGGGCAGTCGGCCGTCGTCTCACAAGATCTTCCAGCCTTGCAGCCATCAGTAACGAGTACCCAAGCCATGCCTGCACAAACCGCCGCCGTGACCGCGCCTTCGCCGGTCCTCAATCAGCCTGCGCCGGGGGCTGCTCCCCAGCTTGCCGTCGTTGAAGGCAATACCTACAGGCACACCATTGCCTCGGGCGAGTCGCTCTATACGATCGCCCGGCGCTATGATGTCAGCGCCACCGATATCATCGCCGCCAACAACATCACCGCCCCGGACCGCATCCGGGTGGGGCAGGCGCTCGTCATTCCGGGCCGCCCCGATCTTCTTGCCCAGCGCAGCCAGACCCAGCAGGTCGCAGCGCTGCCCGATGCAGGCACTTTGACCACGCCTTCGGGCACACCGGTCACCCAGCCCGCCCCGGTGGCGCAAACCCCGGCTCCTGCGCCAGAGGCGCCGACCCAGGTCGCCAATGCCCAGCCGCAGCAGCCCACTCCGGCTGCCACCGCATCGGTGACCAGCGACAAGTTCCGCTGGCCGCTCTCCGGACGGGTCATCACCGATTTTGCCGCATCCCGTGGCACCGGCATCAACATCGAAGCGCCGGAAGGCACGTCGGTCCGCGCCGCTGAAAATGGCGAGGTGATCTATGTCGGCAATGCCGTGGAAGGATATGGCAACCTGGTGCTGGTCAAGCACGACAACGGTTTTGTCTCCGCCTATGCCCACCTCAACACCATCGGTGTGGTCAAGGGCGACAAGGTCTCGCGCGGCGATGCCATCGGCACCGTGGGCATGACCGGTTCCGTCACCCGTCCGCAACTGCATTTCGAACTGCGCAAGGGTGCGACCCCGGTCGATCCGATGCCGATGCTGGCCGGTTAGGACCCAGATACTGGAAGCGCAGCCAAGTTTGAGGCCGGTTCGAAAGAGCCGGCCCTTTTTTGCTTGGGACGGCTGCGCATCCCTCATCCGATCGCTTCGCGGCCACCTTCTCCCTCAAGGGGAGAAGGGCGGGGATGAGGGATGCTCTGAGTGTCAACGGGCACCGCGGAGCATACTGGTTCCCGGGTCTTCGCCCGGGATGACCAAAAACGACAGGCTGTCGCCCGCTGCCGTCCCCTATCCCCAACGCTGTCATCCCGGACTTGATCCGGGATCCAGTAACCGGCAGCGGACCTGTATTCCACAAGCGATGAGCGCTTTCACCCCCCGGCCAACTACCCGATCGCCTTGCCCTTTTCCCCCGCAAGGTGGCGGACAAATTGAATGGCGACCCGACCCGAGCGCGACCCGCGCGTTGCCGACCATTCGATCGCTTTGGCCCGCAATTCGTCGTCATCGACCTCGATGCCGTAATGGGTCACGTAATTGCGCACCATGGCCAGGTAGGTGTCCTGATCGCAATTGTGAAAGCCCAGCCACAGGCCGAACCGGTCCGACAGCGACACCTTTTCCTCGATCGCTTCGCCCGGATTGATCGCGGTCGCCCGTTCGTTGTCGATCATGTCGCGCGGCATCAGGTGGCGACGGTTCGAGGTGGCGTAAAACAGCGTATTGGCCGGACGGCCTTCGAGCCCGCCATCGAGCACGGATTTCAGCGCCTTGTAGCTGGCGTCATCACCATCGAAACTCAGATCGTCGCAATAGATGATGAAGCGTTCCGGGCGCTCCACCACAAATCGCAGCAGGCCGGGCAGGGTGGCGATGTCTTCGCGCGCGATTTCAATGAGGATCAGCCGTCCGATATCAGGATCGGCAAGTCCGCCGATATGGGCGTGGATGGCTTTCACCATCGAGCTTTTGCCCATGCCGCGCGCGCCCCACAACAGGGCGTTGTTGGCCCCGTGCCCCCGGGCGAACGCCAGCGTATTGTCGAGCAGGATGTCCCGCAGATGGGAAACCCCTTCGAGCAATTCGAGCGGAACCCGGTTGACGTTGCGCACGGGAACGAGGACATGATCACTGCCGTCCCAGAGATAGGCGTCGATTCCATCTTCGATTCTGGCCGTGGCCCGGGTCGTCCCGGCCAGTGTATCGAGGGCATGCGCGATCCGTTCGAGCGCCGCGCCGATACGGGAGTTCTGATCGATGTTTTCCACTGGAGAATGGTCCCTGAAACTGCCCGATAAGCTTTGCGTTTCATCGGGCCCGCTAGTATAGTCCGCGCGATTTTTCGGCAGGAAAATGATCTGCCCAAAACCGCGAAAGCCCTATATGGGACATCGTTTCCTGCTTTGACAAGCAGCCGCTATGGAGTGTCTTGATGTTTATTACCCCCGCTTATGCCCAAGGAGCGGCTGCGCCGTCCGGAATGGATTTCGTTTCCAGCTTTATTCCCATCATCCTGCTGATCGCCATTTTCTGGTTCCTGATTTTCCGTCCGCAGCAGAAGCGGATGAAGGCGCAACAGGCCATGCTCGCTGCCGTCAAGCGCGGTGATACCATCGTCACCAATGGCGGTGTCGTCGGCAAGGTGACCAAGGCCGTCGAAGGCGAAGATCTCGAAGTCGAGATCGCGCAAGGGGTCAAGATCAAGGTCGTGCGGGCGATGATCGCCGATGTGAGGACCAAGTCCGAGCCCGTCAACGACAACAAATAGACGCGCCAAACGGTGTTCGCGAGGCACGCTGTCTCGCGATTCTATCTCCGGTATCGCCGGCGCGCCCGCTTGTGGAGCGGCGCCGGCGCTATCGCCTTTGAAGGACTATACAAATGAAGTTTCCGTCGTTGCGGCCCGTGCTCATCGTCCTCGTCGCGCTGGTCAGCATTGTGGCTGCGCTGCCGAGTTTCCTCAGTGAGGATGCGCGCGCCCGCTTGCCGGACTTCATGCCAAAGGAAGGTGTCGTTCTCGGGCTCGACCTTCAGGGTGGCTCGCATCTGCTGTTGCAGGTCAATCGCGACGATATCGTCCAGGGCCGGCTTGGCGATATCAGGCGCGAAGCCCGCGGACTGCTCATCGATGCCGAAATCGGCAGCCTGATCACCACCAGCGGCACGTCGCTCGATGTGGAGCTGACCGATCCGAGCCAGCTCGATCGGGCGCGCACGGTTCTCGCCCCGCTGTCGCGGATGATCGAGGGCTCGCTGCTTCAGGCGGGAACGACCCCCGAAACGCAAATCACCACCACCGGTGGCCGCATTCGCATCACCTTGACCGAGGAAGCGATTTCGAGCCGCATGTCCTCGCTGGTCAGCCAGTCGCTGGAAGTCATCCGCAATCGTATCGACGAAGTGGGCACCACCGAGCCGATCATCCAGCGCCAGGGCGATGACCGTATTCTGGTACAGGTTCCCGGCTTTGGGGATTCCGAGCGCCTCAAGGAGCTGATCAGCCAGACGGCGCGCCTGACCTTCCATCTGGTTTATCCCTCCATGTCGGCGGCGCAGGCCCAGGCACAGGGTTTGCCTGCCGGCACCATGATCGTTCCGAGCGCCGACGGGTTCGACGAATTGTTGTACGAAGACGTGGCGCTGGGCGGCGAACAGCTCGTCGATGCGCAGCCGTCTTTCGACCAGAATGGCCGCTCGGTCGTTACCTTCCGGTTCAACACCCAGGGTGCGCTGACCTTTGGCGAGATCACCTCCCAGAACGTCGGCAGGCGCTTTGCCATCGTGCTCGACGATCAGGTGATCACCGCTCCCACAATCCAGCAGCCGATCACCGGCGGGACGGGGCAGATTTCGGGCACCTTCACCTCCGAAACGGCCAGCGACCTGGCGGTGCTGCTGCGGGCCGGTGCGCTGCCGGCGACCCTCGACGTCATCGAGGAGCGTACCGTCGATGCGAGCCTTGGCGCCGACTCCATTCAGGCCGGCCTCACCGCCGGTATCGTTGCCGCCGGGCTGGTGCTGGTGTTCATGGTCATGGCCTATGGGCTGTGGGGCGTGTTCGCCAATATCTCGCTGATCCTCAACATCGTCATGATCTTTGCAGCGCTCTCGCTGCTCGGCGCGACGCTGACGCTGCCCGGTATTGCCGGCATCGTGCTCACCATCGGCATGGCGGTCGACGCCAACGTGCTCATCTATGAGCGCATGCGCGAGGAACAGCGGGCAGGGCGCTCGCCCATTCAGGCGATCAATGCGGGCTTTTCGCGCGCGTGGTCGACGATCATCGACTCCCACCTCACCCAGCTCATTACCGCCATCGTCCTTTACTTCCTCGGCTCCGGCCCGGTGCAGGGCTTTGCCATCACGCTGGGTCTGGGCATCCTGACTTCGCTGTTCACCTCCTACACGGTAACCCGTTTCTTCGTGGATATCTGGTTCAAGATCGTCCGCCCGAAAGTGCTGAAAATCCAGCACTTCCGGTTCATCCCGGACGGAACCAAAATTCCGTTCATGAAGATCTCGCGCTATGTGATCGCGTTCTCCATCGTCGCGACCATCGCCTCGCTCGGCACTGCCTATTTCAAGGGATTCAATCTGGGCATCGACTTTGTCGGTGGCACCGCGATCGAAATCCAGCATCAGGGCGGCCCCGCCGATGTGGGCGAAGTCCGTGCGCTGCTCAACAACCTCGATCTGGGGGAAATCCAGGTTCAGGGCTTTGGTACGCCGGAAGACGTTCTGGTCCGCGTGCAGGCGCAAGAGGGCGGCGAGGATGCCGACCAGCGCGCCGTGCAGCAGATCACCGAGGCGTTGGCCACAGAGAATTACGAAATCCGCCGCGCCGAAGCGGTGAGCGGCACGGTTTCTGGCGAGTTGGCCTTAGCGGGCACCATCGCGGTGATCGTCGCGCTGGGGGCCATCCTCATCTATATCTGGGTGCGGTTCGAGTGGCAGTTCGCCCTGGCCGCCGTCACCACCACCAGCCATGACGTGATCATGACCATCGGGTTGTTCTCGATCACCGGGCTGGAGTTCAACCTGACCTCCATCGCGGCGGTTCTGACCCTGGTGGGGATATCGCTCAACGAAACCGTCGTCATTGCCGACCGTATCCGGGAAAACCTGGGCAAGCACCGACGAATGCCGCTGCCCGAGCTGATCGACCTGTCGATCAACCAGACCATCGTACGGACCTCGCTGACCCAGTTCACATTGCTGCTCGCGCTGTTCCCGCTGGTGTTCTTCGGGGGCGAGGTGATCCGCAGCTTCACCATCGCCATGACGTTCGGCAGCTTTGTCGGGATGTATTCCTCGATCATCGTCAGCGGCCCCGTCCTGATCAATTTCGGGCTCAAGCCGCGCGCCGAACCCGGGAACCCCAATGACAAGGTCAACAGCAGCGGCGCCAGCGTCTGAGGGGTAACCTGATGACCTTCGAAGCAGGGCAGGGGCATTACCCCTATCAAGCCGGGATCGATGCCTATGGCGATGGCGGCTTCCGCTTTGCCGACATGTCGCATCGCGGTTCGATGATCTGCCTGCCTTCGGGGATGTATGCGTGGGATGTCGCTGTGCCCGGCGACATCTCGCTGGCCTCGCTGTCCCGCGCGATGGACCACGCCGACCAGATCGACGTGCTGCTGATCGGCACCGGCCCCGACATCGCCCCGCTGCCCCGCGTCATCCGCGAGGCCTTCCGGGAACGACAGGTGATCGTCGAGGCCGTCGCCACCGGCAGTGCCGTGCGTACCTATAATGTGCTGATGGCTGAAAACCGGGCAGTTGGCGCGGCGCTGATCAGCGTGGAGAAGGCCCGCTAGATGGGTGAAGACTCGGCGCTTGTCGTCACACTGCTGCGCGACTTGGATGGCGATCGCTATGCCGCCAGCCTTGTCCTGCCTGCTGGCCAGCGCGCTGCCATCCAGTCCATCTTTGCCTTTTCCGCCGAAGTCGCTGCCATCCGCGAGCGGGTGAGCGAGCCCGCGCCCGGTGAAATCCGGTTGCAATGGTGGGTCGACGCCATCGAGGGTAAGGGACACGGTGCGGTCGCCAGCAATCCAGTCGCCGGGGCGCTGCTCGAAACGCTGCAACAATACGCGCTTCCCGCCGGCCCGCTGATCCGCCTGCTCGCCGCGCGCCGGTTCGATCTTTATCACGACGCCATGCCCGATATCGGCCAGTTTGAAGGCTATGCGGGCGAGACGGTTTCGGTGCTGTACCAATATGCCGCCATGATCCTTGCCGGTGGTCCGGCTGAAGCGGCGGCCGATGCTGCAGGCCATCTGGGCGTGGCACAGGCGCTGGCGGGCCATCTGCGCGCCTTCGGCTACAACGCCGCGCGCGGGCAGCTTTTCCTGCCGCTGTCGATCTTCACCGCGCATGGCGTCCGCGAAGCCGATATCCATGCGGGCATCGCCAGTGCCGGATTGACCGCAGCGCTCGGGCAGATCACTGAGCTGGCCCGTGACCATGCCGCCAAGGCGCGCACAGCCATAGATAAGCTCGATTCCGATCTCAAACCCGCCTTTGCCAGTCTTGCACTGGTCGATGCCGATCTGCGCATGATCCACAGCGTGGCCGACGCGCCGTTTGCCGCCCCTCGGATGCCAGCGCCCTTTGGCAGGCTGTGGGCGGTCATCTGGTGGATGCTGCGGCACGCACGATAGCGCGATTAGGGGGAAGCCCATGGCCCGGTTTAGCGATCAGCTCAGACAGTTTGCTCCCGACATGGTCGAGACGGTGCGCCGCTTTCCCGTGCCCGCGCTGTTCATCCTCGCCGCCACGATACTCGGCCTGGCGCTGATCAATGAGGTCATTGTCGCCGATCCCGACGATTTCTGGGCCCGCCTCATGGCCGGGCTGTTCATCGGCGCCGCCGCTTCCACCGGCACCACCCTGTTTCTTGAACGGCGCACACTATCTGCCCCAATGCGCGCCATCGCCATCTGGGCAACGGCCATCGTGTCGTTTGCCCTGTTGCAGATTGATAACACCGCGCTGATCTTTCCTTATCCTCTGCCGGTTGTGGCCCTGTTATGGCTGGCGCTGTCCCCCTCGCTTCGGCGCCGCCCGGAGGGAGAGGGGCTGTTCTGGTGGACCAATGCGCTCGCCATTCCCACGGCGATCATTGCTCTGGCCATCGGAGCGATCATCACGCTGGGCCTGTTCGCCATCGACTGGTCGCTGTCACGCCTGTTCGGCGCGAATATCTACTGGATTTTCGAGCAATGGCTGATCCCGGCGGTCTGGCTGCTGCTCATTCCGCTCTACTGGCTCTCGACCGTGCCGCCCATCGACGGGTTTCGCCCCGCAGCGCTCAACCGGGCTCAGGACATTCCGTCGTGGCCGATCGCTGCCATCGGCCATTTCGTCCTGATCCCGTTCACGCTGGTCTATGCCGCCATCCTGCATGCCTATGCCATCCAGATCGCGCTGGCTGGTGCGCTGCCCGACGGCATTATCGGAGTGATGGTCATCGGATATCAGCTTGCGGGTCTCATGACCTGGCTGCTGGTCTATCCCGCCTTCATGCGCGACAAGGCGCTGGTGCGGCTGTTCCGCCGCATCTGGTTCTGGGTCAGCATTATCCCGCTTGCGCTCTTGGCCCTGGCGATCTGGGAGCGGTTCGCCGCCTATGGTCTGACCCCGCGCCGGGTGCTCTTGATCGCCTTTGCCTTATGGGCCGGTACCCTGTGCCTTATCTTCCTATGGAAGCGCGGCCGCGCCGATATCCGCCTGATCCCCGGCCTCGCCGCCATACTGCTGGCTCTATTGTCGCTCGGTCCGATCTCGCCCGAAGGGCTTTCGCGCTGGCAGCAGACCAATCGCCTTGCGACTCTGCTGACCGGGGCCGCCACCGACACCGGCTTTGTCTGGCAGCCGCAGAACGAACGCGCCGCCCGCGCGGCGTTCGATTATCTGGTCTCCGACGCCCGCAGCAGCGCTCCCGTGGCCGATCTGGTCGATCGTCTGGGGCTCGACGTCGATGCCGATCGCGCTAATTCAAATGCGCTGCGCGCGGCCCTCGGCCTGTCCGGCCCGCGCCTGCTCGAACGCGATACCATCACCTACACCCAGCTTTCCAGCACCACCCCTGCCGAAGCCATCGACCTGCGGTCGACGCCCTATTATCTGGGCTGGGGCAATATTTTCGAGCGCCAGATCAATCCGCCCTTGTCGGGGTTTGCTGTGTTCCTCGACGGCTCTGTCCTCACGATCACTGCCCCATCGGGTGAGGTCGCGACTGCCGATCTTCTGGACTGGATGGAACGCCAGGACGATTCCGAAATCCTCGACGCGAAGTTGTCCGTCGCGCTGGGTGAGGGCGCGCTCACCGTCCTGATCCAGGAGTTCTCCGCCATGACCCGCTCCGACGGCGACCTCCCCACCACCCGCGTCCAGCGGTTGCAAATCGTCCTGTTTTCATCCCACCCCGCCTCGTCGGCGGTTGAGCCTGAGGCAGGGGAAACGCCCCTGCCTTAGCGCGCAACCTCTTTCACCCACGCACTTCGCCCATACCTCAGCGCTGTCATCCCGGACCTGATCCGGGATCCAGTACCCGGCAGCGCTGCGACTCTTTCCTCAGCCTTCACCAAACGAGCCCCCTTCTCCCCTGGTGGGAGAAGGGCCGGGGATGAGGGGGGCGCTGAGGTCCAGCGCGCGCACTGCTGAAAGAAGACGCTCAGCGCGCCCTCATCCGACCGCTTCGCGGCCACCTTCTCCCACGAGGGGAGAAGGGAAGAAAGAGAGCGGCGCGCCATCACCCACGCACTTCGCCCACAGCCCCCAGCGCTGTCATCCCGGACTTGATCCGGGATCCAGTACCCGGCAGGGCTGCGGCTCTTTCTCCAGCCTTTACCCGACGAGCTCCCTTCTCCCCTCGTGGGACTTCGAGGCGATGGCGCAGCCACAAATCGCTCCAGTGGAGCGATTTGAGACGAAGAAGGGACGGGGATGAGGGGGCGCTGAGTTTCTACCCCCACCTCAGAGCATACTGGTTCCCGGGTCTTCGCCCGGGATGACGTTGGTGGGTGTAGGCTGGTCGCGAACAAACATCCGCACGCCCGCTTCGCAGCCACCAAGGAAAGCAGAATGCAGCACAGCCATCACCCACGCACTTCGCCCACACCCGCAGCGCTGTCATCCCGGACCTGATCCGGGATCCAGTAACCGGCAGCGCCGCGACTCTTTCCCCAGCCTTTACCCGACGAGCCCCTTCTCCCCTCGTGGGACTTCGAGGCGATGGCGCAGCCACAAATCGCTCCAGTGGAGCGATTTGTGACGAAGAAGGGTCGGGGATGAGGGGGCGCTGAGTTTACACCCCCGCCTCAGAGCATACTGGATCCCGGGTCTTCGCCCGGGATGACGCTGGTGGATGTGGGCTGGTCGCGAACAAACATCCGCACGCCCGCTTCGCAGCCACCAAGGAAAGCAGAATGCAGCACAGCCATCATCCACGCACTTCGCCCATCCCCCCAGCGCTGTCATCCCGGACTTGATCCGGGATCCAGTAACCGGCAGCGCTTCTTGGGCTCGCTGTGCTGCCAACGCAAGCACCCCTCACACCCAGGCGGCAAGGTCCTCCAGCGCCCGCGTGGTGATTGCCTTTTTCTTGGCTTTTGCCTTGTCCGGCCCGCGCCAGCGACCGACCAGCCCTTCGGGCTTTCTGATTTCTACCGGCGGGAACAGGCCGAAATTGACGTTCATGGGCTGGAAGCTTCGGGCGCCGGAATAGGATTCGGCTTCCATATGGCCCCCGGTGATATGGGCGATGAGCGCGCCAAACGCCGTCGTTTCCGGCGGCAGGGTCAGCGTTTCGCCCTTCGCTTCAGCAGCCGAAAGCCGCCCGCACACCAGCCCCATGGCCGCGCTTTCCACATAACCCTCGACGCCGGTGATCTGTCCGGCAAACCGCAGGCGCGGGTCGGCCTTGAGGCGCAGGTCAGGGCGCAGAACTTTGGGGGAGTCGAGGAACGTGTTGCGATGCAGGCCGCCAAGCCGCGCGAATTGCGCATTCTCAAGGCCCGGGATCAGGCGGAAAATTTCGGCCTGGCTGCGATAGCGCATCTTGGTCTGGAAGCCGACCATGTTCCACAGCGTGCCCAGCGCATTGTCCTGGCGCAGCTGGACGATCGCGTGGGGTTTAGTCTCAGGATCGCGCGGGTTGGTGAGGCCCACCGGCTTCATCGGGCCGTGGCGCAGGGTTTCGCGCCCGCGTTCCGCCATCACCTCAATGGGCAGGCAGCCGTCGAAATAGGGCACCAGCTCCCAATCCTTGAACTCATGCAGCGGCGCTTCGAGCAGGGCATCGATGAAGCGGTTATACTGCTCCTCGTTCATCGGGCAGTTGAGATAATCGGCCCCGGTGCCCATCGGCCCGGCCTTGTCGTAGCGCGACTGGGCCCAGACGATGTCGTGATCGATACTGTCATGGTGGATGATCGGCGCGATGGCGTCGAAAAACGCCAGGGCATCGGCGCCGGTCAGCTCGGCAATGGCATCGGCCAGAGCGGGCGAGGTGAGAGGGCCGGTCGCGATGATCACATTGTCCCACTCGGCGGGCGGCAAGCCCGCCACTTCCTCGCGCTCGATGGTGATGCGCGGGTGCTGTTCGAGAGCCTCTGTAACCGAGTCGGAAAACGCCACGCGATCAACGGCCAGCGCCCCGCCCGCGGGCAGGGCGTGCTTGTCGGCACAGGCCATGATCAGCGAATTGGCGCGCCGCATTTCTTCGTGCAGCAGGCCGACAGCGTTGTGTTCGTGATCGTCAGAGCGGAAACTGTTGGAGCAGACCAGTTCGGCCAGCCCTTCGGTATGGTGGGCGTCGGTGCGCGTCGTGGGGCGCATTTCGTGCAGGATGACATCAACGTCGGCATGGGCTGCCTGCCAGGCCGCTTCCGAACCCGCCAACCCGCCACCAATTACATGTACAACAGCCATTCCACCATCCAATTCGATGAGATCAGGGCTTGGCTATAGCCGATAAACGCCGCGCTATCCAACCGCAGCGTACCGCGCAAATGGTCGCGAACCATGGCGCTACGGGGAACGTAACCCCGAGAATCAAAAAGGCATCCGGTTCAGGGATGCCTTTTTCGCGTTTCGACTTTGGAGGTCGTAAAAAACTCAGAGCTGGCTGGCATGATCGCGGGCGATACGTTCAATGTCGCCGCGGGTAATGCCGAGGTCATTCAGTTCACGATTGCCAAGAGCGCTGAGCTCACGCACCGTCTGCTGATAGGCCGACCACTTCCGGAATGTCTTGCGAATACCCATTTGTCTTCTCCTTTGGTTTGATGATCTTCATATACCAATTCATACTCGACTTAAGTAGTAGGGATTAGGCATTCCGGCCATGCACACCATGCATGGCTTGCCGATCGATCCCTGCATATCGGGTCGGATGAGGCGCTGAAGATTCGCGCAAAGGCGCGCTGGCCGGGCCGATAATGGCGGGCCAGCGCGGACGCAGGTTTATTGGGCGGCGCTCATGCGCAGGGGGCGACGCTCCATCACCTCCTTGAGGAACCGTCCGGTGTAGGAGCGCGGGTTTTCCGCGACCTCTTCGGGCGTCCCGATCGCCACGATCTCTCCGCCGCCATCGCCGCCTTCCGGCCCCAGATCGATGATCCAGTCGGCGGTCTTGATGACTTCGAGATTGTGCTCGATGACGATCACCGTATTGCCCGTATCCACCAGTTCCTGCAGCACTTCGAGCAGCTTTGCCACGTCGTGGAAATGCAGGCCGGTGGTGGGCTCGTCGAGCACGTAGAGCGTGCGCCCGGTGGCGCGCTTGGACAGTTCCTTGGCCAGCTTCACCCGCTGGGCTTCGCCGCCCGACAGCGTGGTCGCCTGCTGGCCGATCTTCACATAGCCCAATCCCACCCGTTGCAGGGTCACCAGCTTGTCGCGGATGGCGGGGACCGCCGAAAAGAACTCGACGCCTTCATCTACAGTGAGATTGAGCACATCGGAAATCGATTTGCCCTTGAACTGCACTTCAAGCGTTTCGCGATTGTATCGCTGCCCCTTGCACACATCGCAGGTGACATAGACGTCCGGCAGGAAGTGCATTTCGATCTTGATCACGCCATCGCCCTGACAGGCCTCGCAGCGGCCGCCCTTGACGTTGAACGAGAACCGTCCCGGTGCATAGCCGCGTGCCTTGGCCTCGGGCATGTTGGCAAACCACTCGCGGATATGGGTGAAAGCCCCTGTATATGTTGCGGGATTTGAACGTGGCGTCCGCCCGATCGGGCTCTGGTCGATGTCGATGACCTTGTCGAGAAATTCCAGCCCGGTGAGGCTTTCATGCGGTGCCGGATGCACCCGAGCGCCGTTCAGCCGCCGGGCGATGGCCTGATACAGGGTCTCGATGGTCAGCGTGGATTTGCCGCCCCCCGACACT
>Ga0182736_1000242_pt1 | contig 103322 bp, 83 predicted proteins | sample eDN5th30CKraftBY_FD_128882 | JGI IMG/M metagenome (GOLD analysis project Ga0182736, IMG submission 128882) | Enriched backyard soil microbial communities from Emeryville, California, USA - eDNA 5th pass 30_C Kraft BY (version 2) (version 2) | ecosystem: Environmental > Terrestrial > Soil >... | reverse complement strand
TAGCCGATCAGGCCGGCGGTGCTGGCCACGTTGACGATGCGCCCCCAGCCGGCCGCCAGCATGCCCGGCAGGGCCGCCTGGGTGCAGTGGTAGGTGCCGGTCAGGTTGACCGCCAGCATCGCCTGCCACAGCGCCGCGTCGGTACGCTCGAAGCGCTGGCTGACGGCCTGGCCGGCATTGTTGACCAGGATGCCGACCGGGCCGGCCTGGCCCGCGGCCTGCTCGAAGGCGGCCCGCACCGAGGCCTCGTCGGCGACGTCGGCCGCCACGGCATGCACCGGGCCGTGCCCGCCCAGCGCGGCCACGGCAGCGTCCAGCGCCGCGCGGTCGCGGCCCAGCAGGGTCAGGGTGGCGCCGCGCTGCTGCAGCGCGCGCGCGCAGGCCAGGCCGATGCCGCGGGCACCGCCCGTGACCAGCGCATGACGGCCTTCCAGCGGGCGTGGGGATGCGTTCATTTGGCGTCCTGTTGCGCCAGCGTGGCGGCGCGTTCGAAGTTGGTTTCCAGCTGGCGCTTGCCCGCCACGTACTGGCGCGGCCAGGCGGTATCGCAATAGCCCACCCGGGCCGCCTCGCGCAGCGTCCACGACGCATCGGCCAGGTGCGGGCGCGCCAGGGCGCACAGGTCGGCGCGGCCCGAGGCGATGATGCCGTTGGCGTGGTCGGCCTCGAAAATGGCGCCCACCGCGATGGTGGCGATGCCGGCCTCGTTGCGCACGCGGTCGGCGAACGGCGTCTGGTACATGCGGCCGTACACCGGGTGCTGGTCCGGGCTGACCTGGCCCGACGAGCAATCGATCATGTCGGCGCCCGCGGCCTTGAAGCGCCGCGCGATCTCGACGGCATCGTCGGCGGTGATGCCGCCCTCGACCCAGTCGTGCGCCGAGATGCGCACCGACATGGGCTTGTCCTGGGGCCAGGCGTCGCGCACGGCGGCGAACACTTCCAGCGGATAGCGCAGGCGGTTGTCCAGGCTGCCGCCGTACTCGTCGTCGCGCCGGTTGGTCAGCGGCGAAATGAAGCTGGACAGCAGGTAGCCATGCGCGCAGTGCAGTTCCAGCCAGTCGAAGCCGGCCTGCGCGGCGCGGCGCGCGGCGGCGGCGAAATCGTCGCGCACGCGGTCCATGTCGGCGCGCGTCATGGCGCCGGGCGTTTGCGAGACGCCGGGCAGGTACGGCAACGCCGAGGCCGACAGCAGCGGCCAGTTGCCGTTTTCCAGCGGGTGGTCCATCTGCTGCCAGCCCAGCTGGGTCGACCCCTTGCGCCCGGCATGGCCCAGCTGGATGCCGATGCGGGCGTCGCTGTTGCCGTGCACGAAATCGACGATGCGGGCAAACGCCCGCGCCTGCTCGTCGTTCCACAGGCCCGGGCAACCCGGGGTGATGCGCGCGTCGGGCGACGTGCAGGTCATCTCGACCATCACCAAGCCTGCGCCGCCCAGCGCCCGCGCGCCCAGGTGCACCAGGTGGAACTCGCCCGGCACGCCGTCGGCGCAGGAATACATCGCCATGGGCGAGACGACGATGCGATTCTTCAACTGCACGCCGCGCGCGGTGTACGGGGTCAGCATGGGCAGCGGCGGACGCGCGGCGTCCGGTGCGGCCGCGCCGGCGCGTTGCGCCAGCCAGCGCTCGTAGCCTTCCAGCCACCCGGCATCGCGCAGGCGCAGGTTCTCGTGCGAAATGCGCTGCGAGCGCGTCAGCAGCGAATAGGCGAACTGTTCCGGGTCGAGCCCCGCATAGCGCTGCACGTTCTCGAACCATTCGGTGGAATTGCGCGCGGCGTTCTGGATTTTCAGCACTTCGACGCTGCGCACGTCTTCATAGTGCTGCAACCCCTGCTGCAGGCCGCCTTCGGCGCCGCCCAGGCAGCGCGCCAGCTCGATGGCGTCTTCCAGCGCCAGCTTGGTGCCCGAGCCTACCGAGAAATGCGCGGTGTGGGCGGCGTCGCCCATCAGCACCACCGGCACGCGGCGCTCGCCGCGCGGGGTGTCCAGGGTATTCCAGCGCACCCAGGTGTTGCAGATGACGCGCGGGAAGCGGATCCAGATGGCGGCGCCGCGCAGGTGCGACGCGTTGCTGATCAGCCGGTGGCCGTCCAGCCAGGGGGCGAACAGTTTTTCGCAATAGGCGATGCCCGCTTCCTGGCTCATGTCGCCGATGCCGGCGGCCTGCCAGGTTTCCTCGGGCGTCTCGACGATGAAGGTCGACAGGCCGTCCTGGAAGCGATAGGCGTGCGCCTGAAACCAGCCGTGCTCGGTCTGCACGAACGCGAAGGTGAAGGCGTCGAACACCTTGGTGGTGCCCAGCCACACGAAGCGGCAGCGGCGCGTGTCGATGTCGGGCTGGAAGGTGTCGGCGTAGCGGGTGCGCACCTGGCTGTTGATGCCGTCCGAGGCGATCACCAGGTCGGCGTCGTACTGCCGGGCGACGGCCTGGTCGTCCTGCACGAAGGTCTCGAACACCAGTTTCACGCCCACCTCTTCGCAACGCGCCTGCAGGATGTTCAGCAGCTTCTTGCGGCCGATGCCGATGAAGCCGTGCCCGCGGGTGCGCACGCTGCGGCCCTTGAAATGGATGTCGATGTCGTCCCAGTGGTTGAAGGCGTCGCCGATGGTCTGCGCCGACACCGGGTCGGCCTGGCGCAGGTTGTCCATGGTGGCGTCCGAGAACACCACGCCCCAGCCGAAGGTGTCGTACGGCCGGTTGCGTTCGACGACGGTGACGTCGTTGGCGGGATCCTGCAGCTTCATCAGCAGGCCGAAGTACAGGCCGGCGGGGCCACCGCCCAGGCAGACGATCTTCATTGCGCAACAGGCTCCGTGAAACCGGGCGGCGGCCGGGGAAGCCCCGGGGCGTCGCAATTAGTTTAGGTTTCAACTATATACCCCAAGCCGGGCCTGCGCAAGAAAATGCGGGGTTACGTTTTCGCCGAAAACCGCCGCGCGGCGCGGGCCGCGGCGGCCCTGCCGGTCAGGCGATCCGGCCCAGCGCCTGCACGATGTCCTGGGCGCGGTCCGGGCGCACCAGGCGCGCCACCTCGTGGCCGTCGCGCAGGAAGATCAGCGACGGCCACAGCTTGACGCCGAACGAGCGGCCCAGCGGGCGGCCGCTGCCGTCCTCGACCTTCACGTGGTCGACCTGCGGGTACGCCGCGAAGGCCTGCGCGATCAGCGGCTGGGCGGCCTGGCAATAGCCGCACCAGGCGGTGCCGAATTCCAGCACCAGCGCGCCCGGCCGGCGGTCGATGTCGTCGCGCGTGGGCGCGTCGGTGGCGTAAGAAGAGGTCATCGGCATGGTGTGCTCCTGTGGGCCGGCCGGGCAGCAAGCGCCGTGCCGGCCTGCTGCGACACTACACGCCCAGGTAGCGTTCCCACAAGCCGCGATCGCCGTCCAGCGCCGCGGAATCGCCGCTCCAGACGGCGCGGCCGCGTTCCAGGATGACGTGGCGATCGGCCAGGGCCAGCAGGCGCTCGACGTATTTGTCGATCACCAGGATCGTCTGGCCGGCCGCGCGCAGGGTGGCCAGGCAGGCCCAGATTTCCTCGCGCACCAGCGGGGCCAGGCCCTCCGTGGCCTCGTCCAGCACCAGCAGGCGCGGGTTGGTGACCAGGGCGCGCCCGATGGCCAGCATCTGCTGCTCGCCGCCGGACAGCTGGTTGCCCAGGTTGCGGGCGCGTTCGCCCAGCCGCGGAAACAGCTCGAACACGCGCTCGGCGTTCCAGGGCCGGGCAATGTCGGGGTTGCGCGCCGCGGTAAACGCCGTCAGGTGCTCGCGCACCGTCAGGTTGGGAAAGCACTGCCGCCCCTCGGGCACAATGGCCAGGCCGGCGCGCGCGATGCGGTCGGGGGCCCAGCCGCCGATGTCGTGGCCGGCGAAGCAGATGCGGCCGGCGCGCAGCGGCAGTTGCCCGAACAGCGTGCGCAGCAGCGTGCTCTTGCCCATGCCGTTGCGGCCCAGCAGCGTCACCACCTGGCCGGCGTCGATGTCCAGGTCTACCCCGAACAGCACCTGGCTGGCGCCATACCCGCTTGCCACTGCCTGCATGTTCAGCATGGCGCGCGCTCCGTGACGGCGGCATCGTCTTCGCCCAGGTACGCCTGGCGCACGTCCGGGTTGGCCCGGATTTCGCCGGGCGTGCCGGTGGCGATGATGCGCCCGTACACCAGCACCGAAATGCGGTCGGCCAGGCGGAACACGGCCTGCATGTCGTGCTCGACCAGCAGCATGGCGGCCTGCCCGCGCAGCGACTCGATCAGGTCAGTCAGGCGCAGGGTCTCGTCGGGCCCCATGCCGGCCATGGGCTCGTCCAGCAGCAGCACGCCGGGCCGGGCCGCCAGGGCCAGGGCGAATTCCAGCTTGCGCTGCTCGCCATGCGGCAGCGTGCCCGCCGGGCGATCGAGCAGGCTGGCGTCGATGGCGCACTGGCGCGCCAGCGCGCGGGCCGCGTCGTGCAACCCGGCGTCGGCGGCGCGCGGCCGCCAGAACCGGAAGCTGCTGCCGGCATGCGCCTGCGCGGCCAGCAGCAGGTTGTCGAGCACGCTGAACGACTTGAAGATGTTGGTGATCTGGTACGAGCGCGACAGGCCGGCCGCCACGCGCTGGTGCGCATTCAGGCGGGAAATATCGGCCCCGCCCAGCGTCAGCCGGCCTTCGTCGGCCGGCAGCGTGCCCGACAGCAGGTGGATCAGGGTGGACTTGCCGGCGCCGTTGGGGCCGATCAGGGCGTGGATTTCGCCGGGGGCCAGCGTCAGCGACACGTGGTCGGTGGCCACCAGGGCGCCGAAGCGGCGCACCAGGCCGGTGGCCTGCAGGGCGGGCGCGGCGGCGGTCATGGCCGCCCCCCGCGCGCCGGGGCGCCGGCGAACCACGGCGCCACCAGGCCGGCCACGCCGCGCGGCGCGCCGAACACCACGCACAGCAGCAGGATGCCCAGCGGCAGGTGCCAGTATTCGGTCCACATGCGCAATACCTCTTCCAGCGCCAGCATCAGCACCGCGCCGGCCACCCCGCCATAGCGCAGGCCGATGCCGCCCACCAGCACCATCACCAGCAGGTTGGCCGACTGGGTCCAGTGCATCAGGCTGGGCGAGATGAACAGGTTGTGGTTGGCCAGCAGCGCGCCCGCCAGCCCGGCGGCCGCGCCGCTGATGACGAAGGCCGCCAGCTTCAGGCGGTACACCGGGTAGCCCAGCGCCTCCATGCGCGACTCGTTCTCGCGGATGCCCTGCAGCGCGGCGCCGAAGCGCGAATCGACCAGCCGGCCGAAGGCCCACATCAGCACGGCGAACAGCGCCAGCACCAGGTAGTAGAAATGGGTGCTGTCGGCCAGGTCGATGCCCGGCAACAGCGAATAGCCCGACAGGTTCAGACCGTCTTCGCCGCCGTACTGGCGCAGCGAGATGAACAGGTAATACACCATCTGGGCGAACGCCAGGGTAATCATGATGAAGTAGACGCCGCGCGTGCGCAGCGACACGGCGCCGATCAGCAACGCCAGCAAGGCGGCAACGGCCGCCGCCGCGGGCCAGGCCACCAGCCCGGCATGCACGCCCGCCGCGTCCAGGATGCCCACCACGTAGGCCCCGGCGCCGAAGAAGGCCGCGTGGCCCAGGGCCACCATGCCGCCATAGCCCAGGATCAGGTTCAGGCTGGTGGCGGCCAGCGCGTAGATCAGCGCCCGGCGCACCACCGACACATAGAAATCCAGGCCCACGGCGGACGCGGCGTACGGGAACAGCGCCAGCGCCAGCAGCAGCCCCAGGGACCAGAAGGTGGATCTGCGCATCATTCAGCCACGCGCCGGAAACAGCCCCGCCGGCCGGAACACCAGCACGCCGGCCATGAGCAGGTAGATGGAGATGGCCGCCAGCGTGGCCGCCAGGCTGGACGCCATGGCCGGCGGCAGCACTTCGCGCAGCAGCATCGGCAGAAAGGCCCGGCCGGCGGTATCGACCATGCCCACCAGCAGCGCCCCGACGAAGGCCCCGCGTATCGACCCGATGCCGCCGATGACGATGCACACCAGCACCAGGATGAGGATTTCCTCGCCCATGCCGACCTGCACGGCGGTAATGGGCCCCAGCAGCGCGCCGGCCACGGCGGCCAGCATGGCGCCCAGCACGAACACGCCCAGGAACAGCAGCGGCACCCGCACGCCCATCAGCGTGGCCATCTGCCGGTTCGACGCGCCGGCCCGCACCAGCACGCCGGCACGGGTGCGCGTGACGAACCAGTACAGGCCGACCGCCGCCGCCAGCCCGCAGGCGATGATCACCAGCCGGTAGGCCGGGTACATCAGGTCGGGCAGCAGGCGTACCGGGCCCGACAGCGCCGCCGGCAGGTTCAGCATCACGGGCGCGGGGCCCCAGATCATCTTGACCACGTCATTGGCGATCAGGATGATCGCGTAGGTGCCCAGCACCTGCGCCAGGTGGTCGCGCACCGCCAGGCGGCGCACTAGCACCAGTTCCAGCGCCACGCCCACCAGGCCGGTGACCAGCGCCGCCACCAGCACCGCGGCGGCGAACGAGCCGGTGCGCTGCATGGTCTCGGCGGCCACGTAGGCGCCGGCCATGTACAGCGAGCCGTGCGCCAGGTTCATGATGTCCATGATGCCGAACACCAGCGTCAGCCCGGCGGCAATCAAGAACAGCATCAACCCGAACTGCAGGCCGTTCAGCAGTTGCTCGACGACCAGCGTCATCGGCGGCCCGCGGCGGCGGCTGGCATGGCGACGGCGGCGCGTGCGGCTACAGCTTGCATTGGGCCACGTACACGTCCTGGTACTTGTCGAACACCTTGCCCACCAGCTTGTTGGTGATGCGGCCTTCGCCGTCTTTCTCGATGACGCGCAGGTAGTAGGCCTGGATGGGGTAGTGGTTCTTGCCGTAGGTGAAGGCGCCGCGCACCGACGGGAAGTCGGCCTTGGCCAGCGCCTGCACCACGGCCTCGCGGTCGGAGGCCTTGCCGCCGGCCTGCTTGACCGCGGCGTCCATGGCCATGATCACGTCATAGGCCTGGGCGGCGTACACCGACGGGTAGCGGCCGTTGTATTCCTTGCGGAACGCCGCCACGAACTGCTTGTTCTGCGGCACGTCCAGGTCGTGCGCCCATTGCGCGGTGTTGTACATGCCCAGCATGGGTTCGCCCACGGCCTGGATCACGTCTTCGTCGGCCGAGAAGCCCGGCCCGATCAGCTTGACGCTTTGCGCCAGGCCGGTGGACACGAACTGCTTGATGAAATTGATGCCCATGCCGCCCGGCAGGAAGATGAACACCGCATCCGGCTTGGCGGCGCGGATCTGCGCCAGTTCGGCGGCATAGTCGATCTGGCCCAGCTTGGTGTAGACCTCTTCGGCCACGTCGGCCTTGTAGCCGCGCTTGAAACCGGTGAGCGCGTCCTTGCCGGCCGGGTAGTCGGGCGCCATGATCAGCACTTTCTTGAAGCCGCGGTCGGCCGCGACTTTGCCGGCGGCCTCGTGGAAGGCGTCGTTCTGGTACGAGGTGCCGAACCAGTACGGGTTGCAGCGTTCGCCGGCGTACTGGCTGGGGCCGGGGTTGTTCGACAGGTACGGCACCTTGGCGGCGAACAGCGCCGGGCCCACGGCCAGCGCCACGTTCGAGCCGATGGGGCCGGTGAAGAAATCGATCTTGTCGCGCTGGATGTAGCGGGTGACCAGCTGGCGCGCCTGGTCGGGGTTGCCGCCCATGTCGGTCTGCATGAACTCGGCGGGCTGGCCGCCCAGCTTGCCGCCCAGTTGCTTGATGGCCAGGTTGAAGCCATCGCGGGCCTCGGCGCCAAGCGCGGCGAACGGGCCCGATATATCATTGGCGATGCCAACCTTGATCGGGTCGGCCGACGACAGGGCGGGCACCAGCGCGGCGGCCACCACCAGGGAAGTCAGGAAACGCATCGTGAAGCTCCTTGCGCGTGGCGCGCGGCGGATGTTGTTATGGGATGCTGCGAATTCGGATGCTTCTGCCATCGGCCCGCCCGGCATCGCCCGGACGACACGGCTGGGGCTGGCGTGCGGCATAGTTTAGGTTTAAAGTATCTGGCAAGACAAGACTAGGGTTTTTACCAGGGGCTTCCCCGCCACGCCATGCCCGCCCTTTACCGCCAATACGACCGCGCCGCGCTGGATGTGCAGTACAACGCCCGCGCCACGGTGCCCGACATCCAGCCCATTCTGGCGCAATACGCCGCGCAAAGCCAGGCCGCGCGCGACGCGCTGCCGCATGCGGCCAACGTGGCCTACGGCGACCACCCCGACGAGCTGCTGGACATCTTCCCGGCGGCGCCGCAAGCCGGCGCGCCGGCCGGCGGCGCGCCCGTCTTCGTGTATATCCACGGCGGCTACTGGCGGCTGCTGTCGAAAGACGATTCCTGCAACATGGCGCCGGCCTTCACGCGCGCGGGCGCGGTGGTGGTGGCGGTCAATTATTCGCTGGCCCCGGCGGTCACGCTGGACCGCATCGTCGACCAGAACCGCCGCGCGCTGGCCTGGGTGCACCGCCACATCGCCCGCCACGGCGGCGACCCGGCGCGCATCCACATCGCCGGCAGTTCGGCCGGCGGCCACCTGGTGGGCATGCTGCTGGCCGGCGGCTGGCACGACCGCTACGGCGTGCCGCCCGAGGTCGTGGCCGGCGCGGCCCCGCTGTCGGGCCTGTACGACCTGCGCCCGCTGGTGCATACCCACATCAACGAATGGATGCGCATGAGCCCGGCCGACGCCGAACGCAACAGCCCCGCGCTGCTGCCGCCCGCCGCCGCCTGCCCGCTGCTGGCCAGCTACGGCGGCACGGAAACCGACGAGTTCAAGCGCCAGACCGACGACTACCTGCAAGCCTGGAGCGCCCGCGGCCTGCCGGCCCGCCACGTGCCCATGCCGCACGCCAATCATTACGACATCGTGCTTACGCTGAACGATCCCGACAGCCCGCTGACGCGCGCCATCTTCGACCAAATGGGCCTGGCCGGCAGCGGCCGCCCCGCCAGCTGATGCCCGCCCCCATGATCGACACGCCCGACCTGGAAACGCGCGCCGCGCCCGACGACCACCACGCGTTGCGGCTGTGGCTGCGCATGCTGACCTGCTGCAACCTGATCGAATCCGAGATCCGCGGCCGCCTGCGCACCGAGTTCGATACCACCCTGCCGCGCTTCGACCTGATGGCGCAGCTGCAGCGCGCGCCGAAGGGCATGAAAATGGGCGAGCTGTCGCGCCGCATGATGGTCACCAACGGCAATATCACCGGCATCACCGACCAGCTCGAAAAAGAAGGCCTGGTGGTGCGCACCAAGATGGAAAGCGACCGGCGCAGTTCGGTGCTGCGGCTCACCCCGCAAGGCCGCCGCATCTTCGCCCGCATGGCGCGCGCGCACGAAAGCTGGGTCAAGGGGTTGTTCAACGACCTGCCCGAAGCCAGCCGCGACGCGCTGTACCAGGCGCTGGGGGAATTGAAGCTGCAGGTGGTGGCGGTGCGGGGCAGTAACGGGCGGTGAGGGGCGGCGTTTTTTTGGGTTTTTGGGGTGTTTTTTTTGGGTTCTTGCGCCGTCCCGCGTCATCCGGGCAGCCCGGGGGGCGAAGTCGGGTGGGCTCGGGCGCAAGACCAGGCGCCCGAGGCCTGCTGCGCAGGCTGCCCCACCCTCCAATTCGCCCCCCGGGCTGCCCGGATAACGCGGGACTCTGGCTGTGGTGTATTTGGCACGCCGTTTTTTGTGGTGAGGGGGGGATGTCAGACACCCTGGGAAGATGATCGGCGATTTGTCGCACTGTCTCTGCGGGGTGTCTGACACCTGGGAGCGTTGGGGCAGGTTCGGATCGTCGTCGCTGTGATCTGGGTGTTCAAGCGCTGAATCCACGCTGGCTCAATTCTCAGTTCTGCGCCGGCTCAATATCTCAGTTCCGCACCGGTTCAATATGTCTGAGTCCCACGTCGGCTCAACAGCTGAATCCCGCGCCAGTTCAGCATTTTTTGGGTTGCACACCGGCCGTCGCTCTCAGCCGGGTGTCGTGCAGGCCACGGAAAGGGGGGTTCGAACTTGCCTCCATTCCCGCCAGGTGTCAGACACCCCTACGAGACACCCTGGAACAGCCCGCCCTGCCCCCGGGTGTCTGACATCCCGTCTTTCCCCCCGATGCAAGGCCGCCGCCAGCCTCGCCGTTCCGGGAAAGGCCGGGCGAATTGGGGGCCGGGGCGGCCTTCGCAGCAGGCCTCGGGCGCCTGGTCTTGCGCCCGAGCCCGGCCGGCTTCGTCCGGCCCTTGGCCGGGACGGCGAGGCGACTCAAGAACCCAAACAAAAAACCCCCACCCCAGCAGTGGGATAATAGGCAGTTTCACCCCGCCCGCACCGCGGCGTTTTCCCGCTCCTCAGCCACAGAGACCACGTCATGGCCGTTAACCTGCAGATCCCCTCCGAGTCCGACATTTTCCCCGTTGCCGGCGTTGAAATCGGCGTCACCGAAGCCGGTATCCGCAAGGCCAACCGACGCGATCTCACGGTTTTCCGCCTGGCCCCCGGCACCAACGTCGCCGGCGTCTTCACCCGCAACCGCTTCCGCGCCGCCCCCGTGCAGGTCTGCGAGGCCCATTTGGCTGCCGGCGGCCCCATCAGCGCCCTGGTCATCAACACCGGCAACGCCAATGCCGGCACCGGCGCCGAAGGCCTGCAGAAAGCCCAGGACACCTGCGCCGCGCTGGGCAAGCTGCTAGGCGTGCCGGCCCAGCAGGTGCTGCCGTTTTCCACCGGCGTCATCCTCGAACCCCTGCCGCTGGACCGCCTGACGGCCGCCCTGCCCGCCGCCCTGGCCAAGCTGGGCCCCGACCAATGGTTCAACGCGTCGCACGGCATCATGACCACCGACACGCTGCCCAAGATCCATTCCACGCGCGTGCAGATCGGCGGCAAGACGGTCACCTTCACCGGCATCAGCAAGGGCGCGGGCATGATCCGCCCGAACATGGCCACCATGCTCAGCTTCCTGGCCACCGACGCCGGCATCGCCCAGCCGGTGCTGCGCAAGCTGGCCCTGGAAATCGCCAACCGCTCGTTCAACCGCATCACGGTCGACGGCGACACGTCCACCAACGACTCGTTCATCATCGCCGCCACCGGCCAGGCCGGCATCGACATCGCCTCTGAAGCCGACCCGCACTACGCGGCCGTGCGCGACGCGCTGGCCGCCGCTGCGCTGGACCTGGCCCAGAAGATCGTGCGCGACGCCGAAGGCGCCACCAAGTTCATCACCATCCGCGTCGAAGACGCCCTGACCACCGAAGAAGCGCTGAAAGTGGCGTATTCGGTGGCGCACTCGCCGCTGGTCAAGACCGCGTTCTTCGCGTCCGACCCCAACCTGGGCCGCATCCTGGCCGCCATCGGCTACGCCGGCATCGACGACCTCGACGTGTCGAAGCTGCGCCTGTGGCTGGACGACGTGCTGGTGGCGCTCGACGGCGGGCGCAACCCCGACTACCAAGAAGCCGACGGCCAGCGCGTCATGCAGCAGGCCGAGATCGTCATCCGCATCGCCCTGGCGCGCGGCCGGGCCAGCGATACCGTCTACACCTGCGATTTCTCGCACGAATACGTCAGCATCAACGCCGACTACCGTTCCTGAACCCGACGCATCCGGAAACCGAAGTGACTGCCTCCGATTTTTCCGTTTTGATCGAACGCGCCGAGCGCGTGCTGGCCCAGCTGGAAGCCTGGCTGCCGGCCGCGCCGCCCGAGATCGACTGGTCCGCCCATGCCTACCGCTGGCGCAAGCGCGGCGCGCGCGGCTGGCTGGACGCCGTGCGCCACGTGGCCCGCATCGACCTGGGCGACCTGCAGCACATCGAGCGCCAGAAAGACATCATCGACCGCAACACCCGCCAGTTCCTGCAGCAGAAGCCGGCCAATAACGTGCTGATGACCGGCGCGCGCGGCACCGGCAAGAGCTCGCTGGTCAAGGCCATGCTGGCCGCCTATGGCGACCGGGGGCTGCGCCTGATCGAGGTCGACAAGTCCGACCTGGGCGACCTGCCCGACATCGTCGAGCTGGTGGCCGCGCGGCCCGAGCGCTACATCGTGTTCTGCGACGACCTGTCGTTCGAGGAAGGCGAAGCCGGCTACAAGGCGCTGAAATCGGTGCTGGACGGCTCGGTGTCGGCCTCGGGCGACAACGTGCTCATCTACGCCACCTCGAACCGGCGCCACCTGATGCCGGAATACATGAGCGAGAACCTGCAGGCCAAGCACCAACCCGACGGCGAGATCCACCCCGGCGAAACCGTGGAAGAAAAGATCTCGCTGTCCGAGCGCTTCGGGCTGTGGCTGTCGTTCCACCCCTTCAAGCAGGACGACTACCTCGACATCGTGCACCATTGGCTGGGCGAGCTGGGCTGCCCGGCCGAACAGATCCAGGCCTGCCGCACCGAGGCGCTGCAATGGGCGCTGGAACGCGGCTCGCGTTCGGGCCGGGTGGCCTACCAGTTCGCCCGCGACTGGGCCGCGCGCCATGTCTGACCGCATCGTCGACGTGGCCGCCGGCCTGATCCTGCGTCCTGATGGCCAATTGCTGCTGGGGCAGCGCCCGGAAGGCAAGCCCTGGGCCGGCTGGTGGGAACTGCCCGGCGGCAAGCTCGAGCCGGGCGAGACCGTGCTGCAGGCGCTGGCGCGCGAACTGCGCGAGGAGATCGGCATCGAGGTCACGCAGGCCGTGCCGTGGGTGACCTACGTGCACGCGTACCCGCACACCACGGTGCGGCTGGCGTTTTGCCACGTCACCGGCTGGCAGGGCGAGCCGCGCGGGCTGGAAAACCAGCGCCTGGAATGGGTCGACCCGGCCCATGCCGGGGTCGTGGGCGACCTGCTGCCCGCCACCCTGCCCCCGTTGCGCTGGCTGCAACTGCCCAACGCCTACGGCATCACGTCGATCGGCGGACGCGCCGGCCTGCCGGCCTTCCTGGAACGGCTGGAACTGGCGCTGGTGCGCGGCCTGAAGCTGGTGCAGCTGCGCGAACCCGATTGGCCCGACGGCCCGGGCGCCACATCGCTGCGCGATGCCATGCAGGCCGTGCTGCGGCAATGCCACGCCGCGGGCGCGCGGCTGCTGGTCAACAGCGCCCACCCCGCGGCCTGGTGGCGCCAGGCCGACGGCGTGCATTTGCGCTGGGCCGATGCGGTGCCACTGGCGGCGCGCCCCGAGCTGCCGGCGGGCGCACTGGTGGGCGTCTCGGCCCACGACAATGCCCAGGTCGCGCACGCGCGCGATATCGGCGCCGACTTCGCGGTGCTGGGGCCGGTGCTGGAAACCCCGTCGCATCCCGGCCAACCGGCCATCGGCTGGCCGGGCTTCGTCGCCGGCAACCGCGATGCCGGGCTGCCGGTGTATGCGCTGGGCGGCCAGTCGGCCGACACGCTGGGCGATGCGCGCCGGCACGGCGCGCACGGCATCGCCGGCATCCGCGGGCTGATCTAACCGTCCGGGAAGCAGCCGGCCGCATGCCTCGGTGAAGCCGGGGTAGCTCAGGCACCCAAATGGGCAGAGACGGTTTCGTTAACCGAACGGTGTCTGACGCCCGCTGCGCGGAAGTCAGACACCTGACCACACCCAGGCAGGCCTTAACGTTGCCCCAGATCCCCAGGTGTCCGCGCTGGTCGGCCACCCGGTTAGTCGCGGGCCACGACCGCGAACTGCCCGTCCTGCCGCAAGCGCGCCCAATAGGCCTGGCGCGCGGCATCGAAGCCGACCAGGTCGGCGCCCGCGCACGCGCCGGCCAGGTCCGGCGGCGTGCCGGTCAGGTAGGCGGGCTGGTAGGGTTGCCGGCTCAGGCAGTCGGCGGCGGCCAGGGGCATCCAGGCGTCGCCGTCCCAGCGCGCCAGCGCGCTGCCTTCGGCCGTGGCGCCCGCGGGCAGCGAAAATTCCAGCACATAGGCATGCCCGGTGTCGCCGTCCTTCAGTTGCCAGTCGCGCGTGGCCCGCGCCGGCAGCGCGTAGGGGGCCTTGCCCTGTTCCGAGCCGTCGCCGTAGCTGCCGGGCAATCCGGTATCCGCGGCGATGTCTTTCAGGCGGCCGTACGGGTCGGTGTAAATGCCCGTCTGCCCGCTGATGCCCGACACCGCCAGCACGTCGGACAGCGTCCCGCCGGCGCGCCGCCGCCACGACAGCGACACCAGCTTGCTCAGGTCGATGGTGGTTTCCCGCACCTCGACCTCCTCGTCCGGGGTGCCCTCGTTGACCACGCGCGCGCGCTGGCTGTTGTTCAGGTTGGGGCGCCAGCTTTCGTCGCGGATGAACATGTAGCGGTACATCAGCGATTCCAGTTCGCGGTTGGTCGCCGCGAAGGTCACGCCCGGCTCGACCGCCATGCCGCGGGTGCGCGTGTCGTAGCGGTTGAAGACCTCGTTGCGGCCATCCAGGATGCGGGCACTCTGGCCGCCGGGCGAGGCGCAGGCGCTGGTGCGGTAGCCGGGGTCGTAGACGTTGTTGCTCTGGATGCCGGCCGGGATGCTGGCCGGGTACACGAGCTTGTCGCAGCGCGCGGCGGTGCGCGCGAAGCGGTCGAACAGGCGCCATTGCGGGTCGGCGAGTTCCTTGGGGCCGTCGCTGTTGGCATACACCGTGTGCGGCGCGTAGTACGCCTGATAATCCACCGCGTCGCCCTGGAAGGCGAAGACGGACACGTTGGTGTCGATGGCGCCGGACGCATCGCCGGCCACCTTCAGCATCACCGTGTTCTGCACCTGCTCGTGTTCGCCGTAGCGGTTTTCGTAGCCCTTGTAGGCGGCGCTGCCGGCCACGATCTGCATGAACTGGCGCTGCGTGGCGTCGCGGATCTGGCTGCGCGCGTACATGTGCTCGTGCCCCGATACGTAGATCACGTCGTTCTCGGCGAACAGCGCGCGGTAGTCGTCGTAGACATCGCGGAACGCCACGTCCGAGGGTTCGGACAGGTAGCCTTCCAGGATTTTCTCGCGCAGCATGCCGTAGCGGTTGCCCACCAGCGAGTTGTGCGTCATCAGCACGATGTGGTCGACCTGGTCGCGGTGCTCGCGGATCCGGGCGGCGACGAAATCGTACGCAAACGGCAGCCAGTCGTACGAGATATTGATGAACAGGACGTTCTCGCGCACCAGGGCGTAGTTCTTGTAGCGCGAGCCTTCCATGTGCTGCGCGTCGGCGGGGATCAGGTCGCTGACCGTATCGAAGTAGTCCTGGTCGATGCCCTTGTTGTCGTGGTTGCCCATGATGGGCAACAGGGTCATGCGGCCGGTGTAGTCGGCCGCGATCGCGCGCCATTGCGCGTATTCCGCGCGCGTGCCGTTCTCGGTCAGGTCGCCGGCCATCAGGACGATGTCCACCTTCTGCTGCGCCAGCTTGTCCAGCGCGGCGCGCATGGGATGCTCGGCAACGCCGGAATCGCTGCCCTGCGTGTCGGGCAGCACGCCCACCCGCAGCATCGCGGGCTGCGCCCCGGGTTCCGGCTCGGATACGTCCGGCCCCTGGGCGACCTCGTCGTCGTCGTCCGAACTGCTGCCGCAGGCGACCAGGGCCAGCGCCATGCAGACGATCGCCCCCATGCGCGCACGGCGCTGCCAATTGCTGCCTCTGTACATGCCCCACCCCTTCGCGATGAAAGCGACAAGGATAGAAACATGAAGTTACGTCACCGTGACGCCGGGCACGCGCCGACCCGGGCGGGATGCAAGGTCGGGCGAAAGCCGGGAAAATGGCGGTTGGCCATTCGCCGTGGCTGGATTCTTGGTAAAACCAAGGGTAATTACGGATATAGTCGTTCGTATAATCGTATACGATTATACGCATTGGAGAACCCCTTATGGATTGGCTGACATCCCCCGTCCAGTCTGACGAATTCGCCGAGATCAAGAACACGTCGCTGGGCAAACTGGTGCGCGACTACCTGCTGGGCCAGATCATGTCGGGCGCGCTCGTGCCCGGCCAGGCGCTGCGCGAGCCCGAGCTGGTGGAACAGATGAAGGTATCGCGCGTGCCGGTGCGCGAGGCCCTGCGCGAACTGGAAAGCATGGGCCTGGTGGTGTCGCGCAAGCACTCGGGCGTGTACATCCGCGAACTGGCCGAAGACGAGGTGCACGACCTGTACCAGTTCCGCTCGCTGATGGACAACCACGCCGGGCGGGTGGTGGCCGGGCTGCCCCAGGACCAGCGCCTGGCGCTGGTCGAGAAGCTGGAAACCTGTACCGCCGCCATGGACCGCGCCATCGAGGAAGACAACACCCAAGCCTATTACAACGCCAACCTGCAGTTCCACTGGCTGTTCATCGAATTCGCCGGCAACCGCGAAATCGCCAAGAGCTATCGCGAAGTCATCCAGAAACTGCACCTGGCACGCGTCAAGAACCTGTCCACCGAAGACCACCGCCGGCAATCCAATGCCGAGCACAAGCAGATCGTGCAGGCATTGCGGGATGCGTCTTCGATCGCGGGCGCGCACCACTGCGCCGAACTGCTCGCCCACCACGTGATCAACGCGCACAAGCGCCTGGCAGAGATGTAAGCCATGACGACGACCAGGCAACCCTGCGGGCCGTAGCGCCGCCGCGCCCGCCGGCTTAAGCCCGCCCCCCCCCTTCGAGTTCGCCAGTGCCCGCGATCGCGCTCCGCGCGATGGCGCGGCGGGCGTTCGCCCCGAAGCCCCGCAACCAGACTGCTTCGAGTCCCGGCGCCCGCCGCCGGCACGGCTTGGGGCGGCGTTCGCCCGCAAGCTGCAACACGGCAACGACCTGCCGGCGACGTCACCGACCTCACCGCTTCAACCAACAAGACGCGCCGCCACGGCGCACACAGGAGAAAGCAATGAAACGCTTGGCAACACTGGCCGGATGCATGGCCCTGGGACTCGCGACGATGGGCGCCCACGCCCAGAACGCCTCGACGGTGCGGATCATCGTGCCGTTCGCCGCCGGCGGCCCCAACGACGTGGTGGCCCGGCTGGCCGCGCAATACATCGCCGACCCGCTGGGCAAGACCGTGATCGTCGAGAACAAGCCCGGCGCCACCGGCGCCATCGGCAGCCAGCTGGCCGCCGACGCCAAGCCCGACGGCACCACCCTGTTACTAGCCAGCAGCAGCACCATGATGGCGCCCATCATCCTGAAGTCGGTGCGCTTCGACCCCGTCAAGGATTTCGCGCCGGTCGACCTGATCGCACTGGACGAAAACCTGCTGGTCGTGAATCCGTCGGTGCCGGTCAAGACCGTGCAGGAACTGATCAACCTGGCGCGCAGCAAGCCGGGCGAGCTGAACTATTCCACCTCGGGCCAAGGCAGCAGCTATCACCTGGGCACCGAACTGTTCAGTTCCGAGACGCACATCCAGATGACGCACGTGCCCTACAAAGGCACCGCGCCCGCCGTGTTCGGCCTGATCGCCGGCGAAGTGCAGGTGCAGTTCCAGGCCGTGTCGCAGGCCAAGCCGCACATCGAGGCCGGCAAGGTGCGGCCGCTGGGCATCGCCAGCAGCACCCGGCATGGCGACTACCCCGACCTGCCGACCATCGCCGAGGCGGCCAACCTGCCCGGTTTCGAATTCGCGACCTGGATGGGCCTGTTCGCGCCCGCCGGCACGCCGGAAGACGAGCTGGCCAAGCTGCGCACCGCGCTGCGCACCGCCGCGCAGAACCCCGATTTCCAGGCACGCCTGAAAGACATGGGCATGCGCCCGGTCAGCCAGGACCCGCAGGCCGTCCAGGCCCGCATCGCGCAGGACCTGCAGAAATGGGGCGCGCTGGTCCAGACCAAGGGCCTGCAGATGCAATAGGCGGCCAGCCCGCCATGCCATCGGTGACCGATATGCTGACATTCGAAGACGCGGCGGGGCTGTTCCGCCGGCAAGCCCTCACCCCGCGCGACTACCTGGAACAGGCGATCGCGGTCATCCAGGCGCGCGAGGGCCAGGTGCGGGCCTTCGCCTGCCTGGACCTGGGCCAGGCCCGCGCCCAGGCCGACGCGGCGACCGAACGCTATCGCCGCCAGGCGCCGCTGTCGGCCATCGACGGCATGCCGGTGGGGATCAAGGACATCGTCGACACCGCCACGCTGCCCACCGGCATGGGCAGCGACCTTTACCGCGGCTGGCAGCCGGCCGCCGACGCCGAAGCGGTCGACGCGATCCGGCTGGGCGGCGGCATCATCGTGGGCAAGACGCGCACGACCGAGTTCGCCATCGGCCGCGCCACCGTCACGACCAACCCGCACGACGCCACGCGCACGCCCGGCGGCTCGTCGTCCGGCACGGCCGCGGGCACGGCGGCCGGCATGATCTGCGCCGGGCTGGGCACGCAGACGCAGGGCTCGATCATGCGCCCGGCCAGCTATTGCGGCGCGGCCGGCTACAAGCCGACCTGGGGCGTCCTGCCGCTGCGCGGTGTGCATCCGGTGGCGGGCAGCCACGACCACCTGGGCGTGATCGCGCACAGCCTGGACGCGGCCTGGGCGGTGGCGCACTGCATCGCCCAATACCGGCCCACCGCCGCCAGCGCGCGCCTGCAGGCGCCGGCCGGCCCGGCGCTGGCGCGCACGCCGGTGCGGCGCGTGGCCGTGCTGCGCACCGCGGGCTATGCCGAACTGGATGCCGCCGCCCTGCAGGCGTTCGAGGCCGAGCTGGAACGCTGGCGCCGGCGCGGCGTGGACGTGGTCGAGCCCGACGGCGATGCGCCGCTGGCCGCGCTGTGCCGCGAGCTGGACAGCATCCCGGCGCTGTCGGTCGAGATGGTAAGCCACGAAATGCGCTGGCCCTACTGGGGCTACTGCCAGCGCCACCCGCAGCACGTCAGCCAGAAGATCCACGACCTGGTCGCCGCCGGGCTGCAGGTTTCGCCGCAGCGCCACCAGGCGCTGTGCGGCCTGCGCGATGGCATCCTGGCGCGCCTGGAAGCGCTGGCGGCCGGCTACGATGCTTTCGCGCTGCCGGCTGCTTCGGGCATCGCGCCGCAGGGCCTGGACAACACCGGTTCGCGCACCCTGCTGGTGTACGCCAGCTTCCTGGGGGTGCCCGCGCTCAGCGTGCCGCTGCTGCGCGTGGGCCACATGCCGCTGGGGGTGCAGTTGCTGGGCCGCCGGTTCGACGACTACCGGTTGCTGTGCCGCGCCGCCTGGCTGGCGCAGGCCTGACACACGCCGCGGGGCCGCGGCGCGCGGATCATGGCGCCGACGACGCTGCCGGCTGCGATGCCTGGGGCTGCGCCGCCGGCGGCAAGCCGTCCCAGCCGCCGCCCAGCGCCGCGATCAGTTGCACGCTGGCCGTCAGCCGGCTGCCCATCAGCGTCAGGGCGGTGCGCTCGCTGTTGAGCGCGGTGGTTTCCAGCACCGCCACGTCCAGGTAGCCAATCAGCCCGGCCTGGTACTGGTTGCGCGCCAGCCGCAGCGACTCGCGCGCGGCCTCGAGCGCGCGGCGCTGCACCACTTGTTCCTGTTCCAGCACACGCAGCTGGATCAGGTAGTCTTCCACTTCGCGCAGCGCCCCCAGCACGGTCTGCCGGTACAGCGCGGCCTGCGCATCGTAGGCCGCGCGCGCCTGCTCCACCTGGGCGCGGCGCGCGCCGCCGTCGAACAGCGTCAGCGCCAGCGCCGGGCCCAGCGACCAGAAGCGCGCCGGCGCGGTCAGCCACTGCGCGAATTCGCCGCTGCGGAACCCGCCGTCGGCGCTGAGCACCAGGTCGGGAAACCAGGCCGACTGCGCCACGCCGATCTGCGCATTGGCGGCGGCCGTGCGGCGTTCGGCCGAGGCCACGTCGGGACGCCTTTCAAGCAGTTGCGACGGCAGGCCCACCGGAATCTGCGGCAGGGGCTGCTCGAAGGGCTGCGGCGCCAGGGCGAAGCGCGACGGCGCCTGGCCCACCAGCACGGCGATGGCATGCTCGAACTGGCCGCGCTGCCATTCCAGGTCGACCAACTGGGCCCGCGCGCCTTCCAGCTGCGCCAGGGCCACCGCCACGTCCGACTTGCCCACCACGCCGGCCTGGTAGCGGTTCTGGGTCAGTTGCAGCGAACGCTCGTAGGCCGCCACCGTGGATTCCAGCAGGCGCTTCTGTTCGTCCAGCACGCGCAGCTGGAAGTAGTTCTGCGCCAGCGTGGCCTGCGCGCTCAGCCGCGCGGCGCCCAGGTCGGCCTGGCTGGCCTGGGCCTCGGCCTGGCTGGCCTCGACCTCGCGGCGCACGCGGCCCCACAGATCCACTTCCCAGCTGACGGTGCCGCTCAGGTTGTACTGGTTGCTGACGCCCGCGGCCGTGGAACTGCTGCCCCCGCCCGCGCGCGTCGCGCCGGCATTGGCGCCCACCGTCGGGAAAAACCCGGCACGCGCGCCGCGCACCAGCGCCTGGGCCTGGCGGAAGTTGGCCTCGGCCTGCGCGATGGTCTGGTTGGCCGTGTTGACCTGCGCCATCAGGCCGTCGAGCACGCCGTCGCCGTACGACTGCCACCAGGCGCCGCGTTCGGCCGCATCGCGCGGCTGCGCCGGTTTCCAGCCGGGCACCTCGCCCTGCCCTTCCTTGTAGGCTTCGCCCACGTCGATCGCGGGCCGCTGGTAGTCGGGCCCGACCGCGCAGGCCGACAGCAGCGCGCCGCACAGCGCGGCGGCCAGCCAGCGCGGCAGGCGGGCCGAAAAAAGGGGCGAAGACGATCGGGCGGCGCGGGTCATGGGTGTTCTGTGTCGAGTTGCGGGCCGCCGTGGCGCGCGGCGCGCCGGCGCCGGGCCCACAGGCGGAAACGGTCCAGGTACAGGTACACCACCGGCGTGGTGTACAGGGTCAGGATCTGGCTCAGGATCAGGCCGCCGACGATGGTCACGCCCAGCGGCTGGCGCATTTCCACGCCGGCGCCGGTGGCCAGCACCAGCGGCAGCGCGCCGAAGATCGCCGCCATGGTGGTCATCATGATGGGCCGGAAGCGCGTCAGGCAGGCCTCGAAGATCGCGTCGCGCGGCGACAGGTCGCGGCGGCGCTCGGCATCGAGCGCGAAGTCCACCATCATGATGGCGTTCTTCTTCACGATGCCGATCAGCAGGAACACGCCGATCAGGGCGATCAGGGTGAACTCGCTGCCCACCAGCATCAAGGCCAGCAGCGCGCCCAGGCCCGCCGACGGCAGGGTCGACAGGATGGTCAGCGGGTGCACCAGGTTTTCATACAGGATGCCCAGCACGATATACATGGCCACCAGCGCCGCCAGGATCAGCCAGGGCTGCTGGCTTTGCACCTGCTGCTGCGCCGCCGCCGTGCCCAGGAAGCCGGCCTGGATCTGGTCGGACGGCAGGCCGATGCGGGCCACGGCTTCGTCGATGGCGCGCGTGGCCTGGTCCAGCGACACGCCCGGCGCCAGGTTGAACGAAATCTCGTCGGCCGCGAACAGGCCGTTGTGGCGCACGCTCAGCGGCGCGTTGGCCGACTCGAAATGCGCGAACGCCGACAGCGGCACGCGCTGGCCGTCCTGGGTGATGACGTGCACCTGCTTGAGCGATTCGGCGTCCTGGGCGAAGCGCTGGTCCACCCCCATGACCACGTGGTACTGGTTCAGCGGGCCGTACATGACCGATACCTGGCGCTGGCTGAACGAATTGTTCAGCACCGCCGAGATATCCGACATGCTGATGCCCAGCCGCGTGGCGGCTTCGCGGTCGATCACCAGCTCGACCTGGCGGCCCTTGTCTTCGACGCTGGTATCGACGTCGACCAGCTCGGGCAGCGCCGCCATGGCCTGCTGCACCTTGGGCATCCAGGTGCGCAGCAGCGAGAGCTCGCCGGCCAGCAGGGTGTAGTCGTACGAGCCGCTGCCCTGCCCGCCGCCCAGGAAGATGTCTTGCTGCGGCACCAGGAACACGCGCGCGCCCGGGGTGTTCTGCAGTTGCCCGCGCAGGCGGTTGACCACGTCGTTGGCGCTGGCCCGGCGCTCGGCCTGCGGCTTGAGCTGGATCATCATGAAACTGCTGTTGCTGCCGCCGCGCCCGCCCGCATGGACGGTGATGCTGGCCACCGCCGGGTCGGACAGGATCACCTTGCGGAAGTATTCGAGCTTGGGCACGGTGGCCTGGAACGACGTGCCCTGGTCGACCCGGAAGAAGCCCAGCAGCTGGCCGGTGTCTTGCTGCGGGAAGAACCCCTTGGGCACCACGGCGTACAGGTAGACGTTCAGGCCGATGGCCGCCGCCAGCAGCAGCAGCATGATGCGGCCATGCGCCAGCGCCCACGACAGGCTGCGCCGGTACTGGCGCAGCAGCGCGTCGAAGCCGCGTTCCAGGGCGGTGGCCAGGCGGCCGGGCGCGCGCGTCGCCGGCGCCTGCCGGCGCAGCAGGCGCGCGCACATCATGGGGGTCAGCGTCAGCGACACCACCAGCGACACCAGGATGGCGGCCGACAGCGTCACGGCGAACTCGCGGAACAGCCGCCCCACCACCCCGCCCATCAGCAGGATGGGAATGAACACGGCCACCAGCGACAGGCTCATGGACAGCACGGTGAACCCCACCTCGCGCGAGCCGCGCAGCGCCGCCCGCATCGGCGAAGCCCCTTGCTCGATGTGGCGCATGATGTTCTCGAGCACCACGATGGCATCGTCGACCACGAAGCCGGTGGCCACGATCAGCGCCATCAGCGAGATAGTGTTCAGGGTATAGCCGCACAAGTACATGACGCAGAAGGTGCCCACCAGCGACACGGGCACCGCCACGCTGGGGATCAGCGCCGCGCGCCAGTGCCGCAGGAACAGCAGCACCACCAGCATCACCAGGCCCACCGCCACCGCCAGCGTCAGCTCGGCCTCGTGCAGCGAGGCCCGGATGCTGGGGGTACGGTCTTGCGCCACCGTCATGTCGACGTCGCCGGGCAGCAGCGCGGCCAGCTGCGGCAGCTGCGCGCGCACCGCCTCGACGGTCTCGATGATGTTGGCGTCGGCCTGGCGGCGCAGGATCAGCAGGATGGCTTGGCGGTTGTTGTAGAAGCCGGTCTGGAACAGGTCTTCGACCGAGTCCTCGACGGTGGCCACGTCCGACAGCCGCACCGCGGCGCCGTCGCGCCAGGCGACGATCAGCGGGCGGTACTGCTCGGCCCGGTCGAGCTGGTCGCTGGCCATGATCTGCCAGTGGTAGCGGTCGTTTTCGACGACGCCCTTGGGGCGGTTGGCGTTGGCCTCGGTCAGGGTGGCGCGCACTTCGTCCAGCGACACTCCGCGGCTGGACAGCGCGCCGGGGATCAGGTTGACCCGCACCGCCGGCAGCGAGCTGCCGCCCACCGTCACTTCGCCGACGCCGTTCACCTGCGCCAGCTTCTGCGCCACGATGGTCGAGGCCAGGTCGTACAGTCGGCCCTGGCTGAGCGTGTCGGACGTCAGCGCCAGCACCATGATGGGCGCCGACGACGGGTTGACCTTGTGGTACGTGGGGTTGCTGCGCAGCCCCGTGGGCAGCAGCGAGCGCGCCGCGTTGATGGCGGCCTGCACGTCGCGCGCGGCGCCGTTGATGTCGCGGCTGAGGTCGAACTGCAAGGTGATGCGGGTGGACCCCTGCGAACTGCGCGAGGTCATCTCGGTGACGCCCGCGATGCTGCCCAGCGAGCGTTCCAGCGGCGTCGCCACGCTGGAGGCCATGGTTTCCGGGCTGGCGCCGGGCAGGCTGGCGCTGACGGAAATGATCGGCAGGTCGACCTCGGGCAACGGCGCCACCGGCAGCAGCCGGAACGACAGCACGCCCGCCAGCACCAGCCCCAGGCACAGCAGCACGGTGGCCACGGGGCGGACGATGAAGGGCGCCGACAGGATCATGGCTGCCCCGCGGCCGCCGGGTGCGCGCGGCCGCGCCGCGCCAGGCGGTCGAACATCAGGTAGATGACCGGCGTGGTGAACAGGGTCAGCACCTGGCTGAGCAGCAGCCCGCCCACCATCACCAGGCCCAGCGGCTGCCGCAGTTCAGCGCCGGTGCCGGTGGACAGCATCAGCGGCAGCGCGCCGAACAGGGCCGCCAGCGTGGTCATCAGGATGGGCCGGAAGCGCAGCAGCGCGGCCTCGTGGATGGCCTCGCGGGGCGCCAGCCCGCGCTTGCGCTCGGCCTCGAGGGCGAAGTCGATCATCATGATGGCGTTCTTCTTCACGATGCCGATCAGCAGAATGATGCCGATGATACCGATCATGTCGAGCTCGGTGCCGGTGATCATCAGCGCCAGCAGCGCCCCCACCGCCGCCGACGGCAGGGTCGACAGGATCGTGATCGGGTGGATGTAGCTTTCGTACAGCACGCCCAGCACGATGTACATGGTGACCACCGCCGCCAGGATCAGCCACAGCGTGCTCGACAACGAATTCTGGAAGGCCAGCGCGGCGCCCTGGTAGCGGGTCTCGATGCTGGCCGGCATGCCGATGTCGGCCTCGGCGGCCGCAATGGCGTCGACCGCCGCCGACAGCGAGGCGCCCGGCGCCAGGTTGAACGACAGGGTGGCCATGGGGAATTGGTCCAGCCGGCTGATGGCCAGCATGGTGCGCCCCTGCGAGATGTGCGCCACGGTCGACAGCGGCACCAGCGTGCCCGATTCGGTGGCCAGGTGGATCTGGCCCAGCGACTCGGGCGACTGGCTGAACTGCGGCAGCACTTCCAGCACCACCCGGTACTGGTTCGACTGCGTGAAGATGGTGGAAATCAGCCGCTGCCCGAAGGCGTTGTACAGCGCCTCGTCGATGGCCGAGGTGGAAATCCCCAGGCGCGCGGCCGCGTCGCGGTCGATCTCGACCCAGGTCTGCAGGCCGTCGTCCTGCAGGTCGTGCGCCACGTCGGTGAGCTCGGGCAGTTGCGCCAGGCGCTCGACCAGCTTGGGCGCCCATTGGGCCAGCACGGCGATGTCCGGGTTCGACAGGGTCATCTGGTACTGCGTGCGGCTGACGCGGTCTTCGATGGTCAGGTCTTGCACCGGCTGCATGTATACCCGCAGGCCCTGCTGCGCCGCCAGGGCGTCCTGCAGCCGTTGCGTGACGGCGGCCAGGTTGCCGTCGCGGCGGTCGTGCGGCTTCAGGGCGATCTGCATGCGGCCGGTGTTCAGCGTGGCGTTGGTGCCGTCCACGCCGATGAACGACGACACCGATTCGACGTCGGGATCTTGCAGCACGATGCGCGCGGCGTCTTGCTGGCGCTGCGCCATGGACGCGAACGACACCGAGGCGGGCGCCTGGGTGATGGCCTGGATCATGCCGCTGTCTTGCTGCGGGAAGAAACCCTTGGGAATGGCGATGTACAGCAGCGCCGTCAGCACGAAGGTGCCCACCGCCACCAGCAGCGTCAGCGGCTGGTGCGCCAGCACCCACTGCAGCATGCGGTCGTAGCCGGCGATGATGCGGTCGATGAAGGCGCCGGTGGCCTGGTGGAAACGCCCGTGGCGCTGCTCGGATTCGGGGCGCAGCAGGCGCGCGCACATCATCGGCGTCAGGGTCAGCGACACCACCAGCGAAATCAGGATGGCCACCGCCAGCGTGATGGCGAATTCGCGGAACAGCCGCCCCACCACTTCGGTCATGAAGAGCAGCGGGATCAGCACCGCGATCAGCGAGAACGTCAGCGAGATCAGGGTGAAACCGATCTGCGCCGCGCCCTTCAATGCCGCCTGCAGCGGGGTCTCGCCCTCTTCCAGGTGGCGCGCGATGTTCTCGATCATGACGATGGCGTCGTCGACCACGAAGCCGGTGGCGATGGTCAGCGCCATCAGCGTCAGGTTGTTGATGCTGAACCCGGCCAGGTACATGATGCCGAAGGTGCCGATCAGCGACAGCGGCACCACCACGCTGGGGATCAGCGTGGCCGTCAGGCTGCGCAGGAACAGGAAGGTCACCATGACCACCAGCGCCACCGCCAGCATCATCTCGAACTGCACGTCGGCCACCGACTGGCGGATGGTCTGGGTACGGTCGGACACCACGCTGACGTCCAGCGTGGCCGGCAACGCGCCTTTCAGCTGCGGCAGCATGGCGCGGATGCGGTCGACCACGTCGATGACGTTGGCGCCGGGCTGGCGCTGCACGTTCAGCAGGATGGCGGGCCGGTCGCCGGCCCACGCGGCCTGGCGCACGTCTTCGGCGCCCTGCACGGCGCGCGCCACGTCGGACAGGCGCAGCGGCGCGTTGTTGCGGTAGGCGACGATCAGGTCGTTGTAGTCGGTGGGCGACTTGAGCTGGTCGTTGGCGTCGATGGTGGTGGAACGCTCGGGCCCGTCGAGGTTGCCCTTGGGCTGGTTGACGTTGGCGCCCACCACGGCGGTGCGCAGGTCGGCCAGCGACAGGCCGGCCGAGGCCAGCGCGCGCGGGTTGACCTGGATGCGCACGGCCGGCCGCTGCCCGCCGGCCACGCCCACCAGCCCCACCCCCGGCACCTGCGACAGCTTCTGCGCCATGCGCGTGTCGACCAGGTCGCGCACCTGCGGCAGCGGCATGGTGGGCGAACTGATGGCCAGGGTCAGCACGGGCGCGTCGGCCGGGTTGACCTTGTTGTAGACGGGCGGCACCGGCAGGTCGCTGGGCAGCAGGTTCGAGGCCGCGTTGATGGCCGCCTGCACTTCCTGTTCGGCCACGTCCAGCGGCAGGTCCAGGCTGAACTGCAGCGTGATGACCGACGCGCCGCCCGAACTGGTGGACGACATCTGGTTCAGCCCCGGCATCTGGCCGAACTGGCGTTCCAGCGGCGAGGTGACCAGCGAGGTCATCACGTCGGGGCTGGCGCCGGGGTACAGCGTGACCACCTGGATGGTGGGATAGTCGACTTCGGGCAGCGACGACACCGGCAGCAGCCGGTAGGCGATGAAGCCGGCGATCAGGATCGCCACCATCGACAGCGTGGTGGCGACCGGCCGCAGGATGAACAGGCGCGACGGGCTCACGGCGCCTTCGCGGCAGGCTGGCCGGCGCCCAGGGCCGGCGACCCGACGCCCAGCGCCTGGCCGGGCGTGGCGGGCACCGCGGCATTGCCGGTCACCACGTTCACCTTGGCGCCGGTGCGCAGGCGGTCGGTGCCCTCGGTGACCACGCGGTCGCCCGGCGCCAGGCCCTCATTGACGGCGACGCGGTCGCCATTGATGGCGCCCAGCTTCACCTGGCGCACTTCCACGGTGCTGTCGTCGCGCACCAGGAACACGAAGGCGCCGGCCGAGCCCTGCTGGACCGCGGCAGTGGGAATGGCGGTGACGCCGGCGCGCGTCTGCACCAGCAGCCGCACGTTGACGAACTGGTTGGGAAACAGCAGTTCGTCGGCGTTGTCGAAGCGGGCCTTGAGCTTCACGGTACCGGTGGCGACGTCGATCTGGTTGTCGATGGTTTCGAGCCGGCCGGTGGCGATGGCCTGGGTGTCGGCGCGGTCGTAGGCCTGCACCGGCAGCGTGCGGCCGGCGCGCACTTGTTCCAGCACTTCCGGCAATTGCGTCTCGGGCAGCGAGAACACCACCGAGATCGGCTGCGTCTGGGTGATGACCACCAGGCCGTCGGTGTCGCCGGTGGACACCAGGTTGCCCGGATCGACCTTGCGCAGGCCCAGCCGGCCCTCGATGGGCGCGGTGATGCGGGTATAGCCCAGCTGCAGCTTGGCGTCGTCCACGGCCGCCTGGTCGATCTTCTGGGTGCCTTCGTACTGGCGCACCAGCGCGGCCTGGGTGTCGAGCTGCTGGCGGGCGATGGAGTCTTGCTTGTACAGGGTCTGGTAGCGTTGCAGGTCGCGCCGCGCATTGGCCAGCAGGGCCTGGTTCTGCTGCTGCTGGCCCTGCGCCTGCGCCAGCGCCACTTCGAAGGGGCGCGGGTCGATCTGGGCGAGCAGGTCGCCGGCCTTGACGCGCTGGCCTTCGTCGAAGGCCACGCGCAGCAATTCGCCGTCGACCCGGCTGCGCACCGTGACGGTGTTGTAGGCGGTGACGGTGCCCAGGGCCCGCAGCACGATGTCGATGTCTTGCGGCCCGGCCTGCGCCACCCGCACCGGCACCGCCAGGTTGGCCATGCCGGCCCCCATGCCGCCGCGGCCGGGGCGCGGCGGCGCATCGCCGCCACCGGGCTTGAAGACCAGCCATGCCGCCACGGCGGCGGCCAGCAGCAGGACGATGGCGACCAGGCGGCGCTTGCGGCGCGGCGTCGGCGGGGCGGAGGGACGTTCGGGCATAGGGTACGGGGCGCAAGCAGCGGGAGCCGCTATTGTCCCCTAAGTACGCCCGTTTACGGCGGCGGCCGGGCCGGCCTGAAATACACCGCAACAGGAATCAGGCGATGACGACCCGGCCCGCTATGCGCTGCACAGAGACATCTGGAAACCTACGTCGCGCGCCACCTGCTGGGGCTTGGCGTCGCCGTCCTGGGCCGAGAAGCGGATCCAGATCATGTACTTGTTGGCGCTGATCTCGGGGAACACGCCCTGGGCGGGGTCGATCCAGACGCGCAGCAGCTGGAACAGCTTGCCGGCCAGCATCTGCTGGTAGCCGCCCTGCTCGGCCAGGATATCGGCCCGGCGGCCCGATTCGCGCAGCAGCCGCAGCGCCATGGTGACGGCGTCGTACAACGGGCGCAGCGGCGCGGTCCAGGCTTGCAGGTCGGCGCAGCGGCCGGCTTCGGGCTTGTTCTGCCAGGCATGGTAGGACGGCATGTCGACCTGGGTGGCGCCGCCCGGCACGGCCAGGCGGCCGCGCAGGCTGACCAGCCATTCGTTTTCGCGCAGGGGCTGGCCCGCCCGGCCCTGGCTGGCCAGGGTGCTTACCGTGCGTTCCATGTCGCCCAGCATGGCTTCCAGGGCGTCTTGTGCCACGCCGGGGTGGTCGCGCAGCGCCACCAGCGCCGAGCGTTGGCGTTCGAGGTCCTGCAGGGCGGAAGTCTTGATGTCGGTGCGTTCGGTAGCGTCGAGAATATCGAACAAGGTGGCGACCGCGATCTGGTGATGGCGGGGGTCGCCTTCGCGCGCGAAATAGAAGAGCCTGTCGAACAGGTATTCCAGACGCAGGTAGGCGCGGATACGCTCGTTGAAGGGATATTCGTAAAGAATCACGCTTGATACAGGCCTGTTGTTGGTCGGCCCGCGGGCCGGGTTATTCAGGGAGACCGGCCCCGCTGGGCGGAAGCCGGCGCGGCGCCGCCGCCAACTGGCACCAGCGGTCGTGCAGAGCCTTTGCCCGCGCGCGCAACTGCTGGGCAGTGGTGGCGCCGTCGTTGACGATGACGTCGTCCGCTGCCGCGAGCCGGGTTGCCCGCGCGGCCTGTGCCGCCATGATACGCCGTATGGCTGCCTCCGTCAGCCCGCTGCGCGCCTGCACGCGGGCAACCTGGGTTTCCGGGTCGCAATCGACCACGCAGATGCGATCGACCCGGTCGCGCCAGCGGCCCGACTCGACCAGCAGGGGCACCACGAACACCAGGTAGGCGCCGTGCGCGCGCGCGGCGGCGCGCTCGGTGTGCTGGCCGATCAGCGGATGCAGGATGCCTTCGAGCTGCGCGCGGGCCTCGGGCTGGCGAAACACCAGATCGCGCATCCAGGCACGGTCCAGCGCGCCATCGGCGGCCACGGCGCCGGGCCCGAACGCCTGGCGGATGGCCGGCATGGCGGCGCCGCCCGGCGCGGTCAGGGCGTGCGAGATCGCGTCGGTGTCGACCAGCGCCGCGCCCCATTCGGCCAGCATGTCGGCCACGCGCGTCTTGCCGGACCCGATGCCGCCGGTCAGGCCGATCTTGTACATGTGCGGTTTTCCATGAATGCCTTGCGTACCGGTGCAGCATACGCCCAAGCGGCGCGCGGCCGCCTCAGAACCATGCCGGCCGCCCCGCCGCCAGCAGCATGAATACGCCGGCCAGCGCCAGGTACGGCCCGAACGGCAGGGGTTGGCCGCGGCGCGCGTGGCCGGTCATGCGCAGGATGCCCGCGCCGGCCACGCCGGCCAGCGAGGCCGCCAGCAGCAAGCCGGGCAGCGCGGCCAGGCCGAACCACGCGCCCAGGGCCGCCAGCAGCTTGAAATCGCCGTAGCCCATGCCTTCGCGCCCGGTCAGCAGGCGGAACATGTGAAACAGCAGCCACAGGAACACATAGCCCACCACCGCGCCCAGCACGGCCAGCGGCAGGGGCGCCAGCGCGCCGCCCAGGTTGACCAGCAGCCCCACCCAGGCCAGCGGCAGGGTGATGGCGTCGGGCAGCAGACTGGTGCGCAGGTCGATCCAGGCCAGGGCCAGCAGCGCGGCGCACAGGCCCATGGCGCACAGAGCCATGGGGGTGGGCCCGAAGCGCCAGGCGCACAGGGCGAACAGCAGCGCCGCCAGCACTTCGGTCACCGGGTAGCGCCAGCCGATGGCGTCGCCGCAGGCCCTGCAGCGCCCGCCCTGCAGCGCCCAGCCCAGCACCGGCAGCCGGCGCCAGCCGCGCACCGGCGCGGCGCAAGCCGGGCAATGCCAGCCCGGCCGCCACAAGGTGTAGTCGCCGTCGGACGCACCGGCGCCGGGGTCCGGCGCCGCGTCGGCCTGGCGGAAATCCTGGTATTGCTGCAGCCATTCGCGCTCCATCATGCGCGGCAGGCGGTGCGCCAGCACGGTCAGCCAGCTGCCGACCGCCAGGCCCAGCACCGCGGCCAGGGCGACCGCCCATCCAGGATCGACTGCGAAGGCATGCCACATGAGATTCAGACAACCGGGAAAAAGCCCGCGCGGGGCGGCGCCGACAACGCGGCGGGCGACGCCGCATTATTCCGGCATGCGGCAAATTGTTCAAACCGGACCGTGGCAAGCCAAGCGTATCGGATGTTTGCATAAATGCGTAGAATTCCGGACATACTTCACTACTGTCTGCCGCCACCATGCCCGACCCTGTGCTCATTCCGGCGCCCCGCCGCAGCTTCCTGACCCTGACCGCGGCCGTGCTGGCGGGCGGCGCGCTGCTGGCCGGCTGTGCCAAGCAACGCACCGAAGGCTATTACAACCCGCCGGCCACCAGCACCATCACCGATGCGCAGTACCAGGGCCAGGGGGCCGGCTACCGGCAGGTGGTGCACGCGCCCTCGCAGTTGCAGATCGAACTGAAGGCGCCGCCCCCGGGCCAGCCCCGCAAGTCAGAGCCCTCGGCCGACGAAGCCGCCAACGAGGCCGCCACCGCCCAGGCCAATGCCCAGGCCGCCGCCGCCGCGGCCGGCAGCGCGTCGCCGGCCGCGCATGCGCTGGTGCCGCAGGCCCAGACCTACATGGGCACGCTGCCCTGCCTGACACCGTCGGCCCAGTGCGCGGCGCAGCGCGTCACCCTGACGCTGGCGCCCAATGGCCGCTGGCGCAGCCGCACGGCCTTCCTCGACAGCACCGGCCACCTGGGCCAGCCCACCGCCGAACAAGGCTGCTGGGACGCCACCGCCGAACGCCCGCCGCGCGTGCTGCTGGCCGACGCCGCCGGCAACCAGCGGGTCGAATTCGTGGTGGCGGCCAACAACGTCCTGCGCGTGAGATCGGTGCTGGGCAAGTCGCCCAACCTGAACTACAGCATGACGCGCCAGCCCGACCTGGACGCCATCGACGAGCTGTCCAAGCAAGCGCCGCCGAAGTGCCCCTGACGGGCGCGGGTGCGCCAGGCGCCGGGCGCGGGCCCATACGGGCGCCCGGTGCCATTGGCCCGGCGTGCCCGGTCGTGGTTGCCGCCCCGGGCATTCCCCCGATGGCGATACGGCAACCAACCCGCTATACTCGCCGCGCACCGTAAAAAACGTTACGCCATACCAGGATACCCGGGCTGACGCAGCTCATCGCCAGGCTCCGTATCGGGTTGTCGTTCGCCTGACGATCCATGCGACCTTTCGCGGCGCGCTGCCTGCGCGCCATCCGCTTCCTGCTGCCCTGCCTGGCCGGGCTTGCCTGCGCTGCCGCGTTCGCCGCCGCGCCCCCCATTCCTGCCGCCGCCTCTGCCGCCGCGCCCACGCTGGCCGAATGCCACGGCATCAAAGACCTGGCGTTCGTCGCGCACCTGGATGACGACCTGCTGTTCATGAACCCCGACATCGCCTCGAACATCCAGGCGGGGGGATGCGTGCAGGTGGTCTACCTGACCGCCAGCGACGCCGGCGAGGGCGAAGGCTACATGCTGGGCCGCGAGCGCGGCGTGCGGGCCGCGTATGCCTACATGGCCAGGCAGCCCGACCTCTGGAAAGAAGACACCGTGCAGGTCGGCACCTACCATGTCGCGCGCTTCGCGCTGCAGGGCAACCCGCACGTGCAGCTGTGGCACATGCGCCTGAAAGACCCCTGGCTGGGCAGGGGCTGGGGCAGCCTGACGCCGCTGAGCCAGGCCGAATCGATCGCCGGCCAGACCGCCGACACGCTGGGCCCCTACCACGACGTCTACACCCGCGCCGACCTGGTGCGCACGCTGGCGGCCATCATCGGCAGCTACGGCCCGACCACGGTGCGCCACCTGGACGACACCATCAGCGTGCCCTACACCAAGCTGTGCTGGCGCTGCGCCGGCCACGGCCACCCCGACCACATCGCCAGCGCGCGGCTGGTGCGCGAAGCCATCGCGCAGACGCCGGGCAACTACGCGGAAACCGGCTACATCGACTACCCCAGCCAGGAACGCGAGGCCAACCTGGCCGACGCCGAGATCGCCAGCAAGTCAGAGATCTTCCGCCAGTACGCCTGGAACGACTACCACTATTGCGCCGGCCCGCAAGGCTGCCAGGAACCGGCCGGCCCGGCCGCAGCCTGGGTGCGCCGCTCGTACTACGTGTCGCGCCACGACGTGGCGCCCGAACTGTTTCCCGACCCGCAGGGCGGCCTGATGGTGTTCGCGGCAGGCGAATCGAACGATGCGGTCAATATGTGGGACGAGCGCAATCGCCGCTGGAACACGCTGGGCGGGCGCACCGCCGGCCCGCTGGTGTCGTTCGCCTACCCCGACTCGACCGTCGGCATCTTCGCCCGCGACACGCTGGGCGGCCTGTGGGTCAACAAGCAGAACCCCGACGGCACCTGGAAAGGCTGGCAGGCCATGGCCGGCATGCGGGTGGCCCGCGTACCGGCGGTGGCCCCGCGCGGCGACGGCGCCGTGGTGGCCATGGGCAACGACGGCCTGTACCACTGGACGGCCCTGACCGGCATCGACAGCGGCTGGGCGCCCTGGCAGGCACTGCCGCCCCTGCCCGGCGCGCTGGGCAATGCCGCCATCGCCCGGAACGCCCAGAACCGGTTCGTGGCGTTCGCCATCGACAAGGCCGGCCAACTGTATGTCACGTGGCAGCACGACGCCGCGGATGCCGCCGCCTGGGCGCCCTGGCAGCGCGTGGCCGCCCCCGCGTGCGGCGGCGGGCTGGCCGCCATACGCAATGCCCAGGGCCTGATCGAGCTGTACCTGCGCAACCGCGATACCCGCCACCTGCTGCGCATCGTGCAGGACCCGGCCATCCCCGCCGGCACGGACGCCCCGCCGGCCATGCACTGGGGCGCGGCCACCGACCTGGGCATCGAATACGTGGGCAAGCCCGCCATCGGCGCGGACGCCGACGGCGAAGTCGTGGTGTCGGTGCTGGAACGCCAGGGTGGCGCGCTCTGGCTGGTCGAGGACGACCGGCCCACCAAGCTCGAGGCGCAGGCTGCGTCGCTGCCGGCCATGCGGTTCCTGCACGGCACGCTGTATATCGTGGCGCGCAGCGCCGGCCGCCTGCAGACCTACCAGGTGCTGGCGCGCAAGAACGGCGTCTGGGGAACGGCCACCGCCATCGGCGACCTGCCGGACGACGGCGGCGGCCCGTTCGGCGTGGCCGCCAAGGATGCCAGAGTGCTGGCCGTGTCCGGCATCAAGCCCTGAAGCCGTCAGGCCGCCGGCCCGCCGTGGCGGCACAGGCGGCAGGCCAGTTCCAGCGTATTGCGCACGCCCAGCTTGCGGAAGATGCGCGCGCGATGGGCTTCGGCCGTGCGCAGGGAAATGCCCAGGTCGATGGCGACCACTTTATTGGGCTTGCCTGCCGCCAGGTACGACACGATCTGGCGTTCGCGCGGCGTCAGCAAGCGGGCGACTGGGCCGGGCGGCCCGGGAAGATCCGTCATGGGTGGCTCTCTTGGGGAGGGTGCGACAGAGTCTGCCAGCCCCGTCCCGAGCCAATAAGCTGGCAAGGCTGACAGGATTTTTTCAGCCTTGCCCCGCGCAACCGGAGACTACAGTTCCAGGTTGTCGATCAGGCGCGTGTTGCCCAGCTTGGCGGCGGCCAGCGCCACCAGCGGCTCGCCGGCCTGCAGCTGGGCCGCGTCGGGCACCTGCAGGTCGCGCTGGCGGCGCACCGCCAGGTAGTCGACCTGCCAGCCGCGCGCGGCCAGGGCCTGCACGGCCTCGAGCTCGATGGCGGGCAGGTCGTGCCCGCCCGCGGCGACGCGCTGCCGGATGGCTTGCAACGCGGCATACAGCGCCGGCGCCTCGGCGCGTTCGTCGGGCGACAGGTAGCGGTTGCGCGAGGACAGGGCCAGGCCGTCGTCGGCGCGCACGGTCTCGTGCGCGACGATCTCCACCGGCAACTGGAACTGCCGGCACATGTTGCGCACGATCATCAGTTGCTGGTAGTCCTTCTTGCCGAACACCGCCACGCGCGGCTGCACGCACGACAACAGCTTCAGCACCACGGTGCTGACCCCGCCGAAGAAGCCCGGCCGGAATTCGCCTTCCAGGATGTCGCCCAGGTCGTCGGGCGGCTGCACGCGGTAGTTCTGCGGTTCGGGGTACATCTCGCGCTCGTCGGGCGCGAACAGCACGTAGACGTCGCGCTCGCGCTCGAGCTTGCCGATGTCGTCGCGCAGGGTGCGCGGGTAGCGGTCGAAGTCTTCGTTGGGGCCGAACTGCAGGCGGTTCACGAAGATGCTGGCCACCACCGGGTCGCCATGCTGGCGCGCCAGCTTCATCAGGGCCAGGTGGCCTTCGTGCAGGTTGCCCATGGTGGGCACGAACGACACGCGGTTCTGGCCGCGCAGGTGGTCGCGCAATTCTTGGATCGTGTGGACGACTTTCAAGCGGGGGTCTCCGGGAACGGTCTCGGGGGCCGGCGCGCGCGCCGCTCAGGCGGCGGCCGCGACGCTAGTATAGGCCAGGCGCACGTAGATGGGCGCGTACGGCTCGGCTTGGGTGATGTCCAGCAACGATTCGCGCGCCAGTTCGAGCATGGCGATGAAGTGCACCACCACCACCGCCACCGGCGCGCCTTCGCGGATGCGTTCCATGAAGAGTTCGCCGAATTCCATGAAGCGCACGTCGTTCAGGCGCCGCAGGATGTGCGTCATGTGGTCGCGCACCGACAGTTGCTCGCGCGTGATGTGGTGATGCTGGTTCAGCTTGGCGCGCTTGAGGATGTCGGCCCACGCGGCGCGCAGGTCGTCGACGCTGACGTCGGGCATCATGCGCTCGACGCTGATGTCGGCCACGCCCTGGGCGCGGTTGAAATCGCGCCCCAGCTGCGGCAAGGCGTCGAGCTTCTGCGCGGCCAGCTTCATCTGCTCGTATTCGAGCAGGCGGCGCACCAGTTCTGCGCGCGGGTCTTCGGGCTCTTCGCCGGTGTCGGTCTTCTTGACCGGCAGCAGCATGCGCGACTTGATCTCGATGAGCATGGCGGCCATCAGCAGGTATTCGGCCGCCAGTTCGAGGTTGTGCAGACGGATCTGGTCGACGTACGACAGGTACTGGCGCGTGACATCCGCCATGGGGATGTCCAGCACGTTGAAGTTCTGCTTGCGGATCAGGTACAGCAGCAGGTCGAGCGGGCCCTCGAAGGTTTCCAGGAAGACTTCCAGCGCGTCGGGCGGGATGTATAGGTCGGTGGGCAGCTGGAACAGCGGCTCGCCGTACAGGCGCGCGAACGCCACGCTGTCGACCACGTCGGGCGTGCTGTCCACCGGGGGCTGCACCAGCGCGGCCAGGGCTTCGCCGGGAATGGGGGAGTTCGAGGACATGGGCACCGGCTCTTGCGTATCAGTCTTCCGTGGCGCTACGCGCCACCCGCATCGCACGAATCGGGCGCAACTCGACCGGGGACGCCGCGGAGCCGGCTTTGCCGGTCCGCCAGCGTCGCCCCCTTGAGGGGGAAGCGCGCCGCGCTTCGGGGGTGGGCCTCACCTTAGTCGGCCTGATAGACGTACGGCCGCTGCGGCACGCGGGCGGCCCGGAAGCCTTCCAGCAGCTCGGTATTCTGCGTCTTGTCCCACAGGCGGGCGCGGCCTTCGCGCTGGCGCTGCTCGACATCGGGGTGCGACGCCTTGTACGCCTTCAGGAAACGGGTGATTTCGGATTCGTAATTGCTTGCCATGGCACCGGATTCAACAGGTTACGGATCCGGCAAGTTTACTTCAGCCGGGGAGGCAGCCGGCGTTACAATCGACCGGCCCCCCATCCCCCTTCCGACATGCCTGCCGACTCTGCCAGTACTGCCGCCATTCTTCCCCCTTCTCCGGATGTCGCCCGCGCGGCCCGGATGATTCCTTTCATCGTCGGGTGCGCATTGTTCATGCAGATGCTCGACTCCACCGTCGTCGCCACCGCCCTGCCCGTCATGGCCCAGGCGCTGGGGTCGACGCCGGTGCGGCTGAACGTGGCCATCACGTCTTACCTGCTGGCCGTGGCGGTGTTCGTGCCGGTCAGCGGCTGGGCGGCCGACCGCTACGGGGCGCGGCGCGTGTTCATGGCGGCCATCGCCCTGTTCACGCTCAGTTCGGTGGCCTGTGCGCTGGCGCAGAACCTGACCCACCTGGTACTGGCCCGCATCGCGCAGGGCATGGCCGGCGCCATGATGGTGCCGGTGGGCCGCATCATCCTGCTGCGCGTGGTGCCCAAGCAAGACCTGCTCAAGGCCATGTCGTTCCTGTCCATCCCCGCCCTGCTGGGGCCGGTGATCGGCCCGCCGCTGGGCGGCTTCATGGTCACCTACATGTCGTGGCACTGGATCTTCCTGATCAATATCCCCATTGGCATCATGGGTATTGCCCTGGTGCGGCGCTACGTGCCGGAAATCCGCGAGGCGTCCACGCCCCGGCTGGACTGGCTGGGGTTCCTGCTCAGCGCGGTGTGCCTGGCCACCCTGGTCAGCGCCTTCGAGGCCGTGGGACACAGCCTGATCCCGCTGGCGGGCGTGGCCGCGATGGCCGCGGTGGGGCTGCTGTGCGGCGTGCTGTACGTGCAGCATGCCAAACGAGCCGAACACCCCATCCTGGACCTGACCCTGCTGCGCGAGCCCACCTTCGCCATTTCGGTGCTGGGCGGCAACCTGTGCCGCTTCGCGGTGGGCGCCATGCCGTTCCTGCTGGCCGTGCAACTGCAGGTGGGCTTCGGGCTGACGCCCTTCTCGGCGGGCATGATTACCTTCGCCAGCGCCGCCGGGGCCCTGCTGATGAAATTCGTCGCCACGCCCATCGTGCAGCGCTTCGGCTTCCGGCGCGTGCTTACCGTCAACGCCATCCTGACCGGCGTGTTCATCATGGGCTGCGCGGCGTTCACGTCGGCCACCCCGGTGTGGCTGATGATCGGCATCCTGCTGGCGGGCGGGTTCTTCCGGTCGCTGCAGTTCACCGCCGTCAACACGCTGACTTATGCCGACATCCCGCCCGAGCGCATGAGCCGCGCCAGCAGCTTCGCGGCCATGGCCCAGCAGCTGGGCATCAGCCTGGGCGTGGGGGTGGCGGCGGTCACGCTCAACCTCAGCATGGCCGCGCGCGGCGACCACCATGTCGCACTGGTCGACTTGGTCATCGCCTTCGTGGTCATCGGCGCGCTGTGCCTGCTCTCGATGCTGTCGTTCCGGCGGCTGTCGCCTGCCGCCGGGGCTCAACTGCAAGGCTGACCGGCCTGCACTTACACGGAAAGGCGCCATGACGACATCATTCATCCTGGCCCTGGACCAGGGCACCACCAGCTCGCGCGCCATCGTGTTCGACCGCCACGGCCGGGCGCGCGGGGTCGGCCAGCGCGAATTCCGCCAGTACTACCCGCAACCGGGCTGGGTCGAGCACGATGCCGACGAAATCTGGCAAACCCAGCTGGACGTGGCCCGCGAGGCGCTGCGCAATGCCGGCGCCAGCGCGGCCGACGTGGCCGCGATCGGCATCACCAACCAGCGCGAAACCACCGTGCTATGGAACCGCGCCACCGGCCGGCCGCTGGCACACGCGCTGGTCTGGCAAGACCGCCGCACCGCGCCGCTGTGCGACCAACTGCGCCAGCAGGGCCACGACCGCCTGCTGCAGGAACGCACCGGCCTGGTGCTGGACGCCTATTTTTCCGGCACCAAGCTGGCCTGGCTGCTGGACAACGTGCCGGGCGCGCGCCAGGCCGCGCAGCGCGGCGAACTGGCCTTCGGCACGATCGACACCTGGCTGGTGTGGCAACTGACCGGCGGCGCGGTGCACAGCACCGACCCCAGCAACGCGTCGCGCACGCTGCTGTTCGACATCCATGCGCAAGACTGGGACGACGACATCCTGGCCCTGCTCGACATCCCGCGCAGCGTGCTGCCGTCGCTGGCGCCCAGCAGCGCCGACATCGGCCGGGCCCTGCCCGAATGGTTCGGCGGCCCCATCCCCATCGCCGGCGTCGCCGGCGACCAGCAGGCCGCCACCTTCGGGCAGGCCTGTTTCGCGCCGGGCATGGCCAAGAACACCTACGGCACCGGCTGCTTCATGCTGATGAACGTGGGCGATGCCCCGGTGGCGTCGCGCAACAACCTGCTGTCCACCATAGGCTGGGGGCTGCCGGCCCAGGGCGCGGGCGCCGGCGGGCGGCCCACCTACATGCTGGAAGGCGGCGTGTTCATGGCGGGCGCGGCGGTACAGTGGCTGCGCGACGGGCTGGGCATCATCCAGCGGTCCGACCAGGTCGAGGCGTTGGCCGCCAGCGTGCCGGACACGGACGACGTCTTCCTGGTACCGGCCTTCGCCGGCCTGGGCGCCCCCGACTGGGACCCGTACGCGCGCGGCACGCTGGTCGGCCTGACGCGCGGCACCACCCGCGCCCACGTGGCCCGCGCCACGCTGGAAGCCATCGCGCTGCAAAGCGCCGAACTGCTGGCCTGCATGAACGCCGACAGCGGCATCAACCTGTCCGAATTGCGCGTCGACGGCGGCGCGGCGCGCAACGACCTGCTGATGCAGATGCAGGCCGATTTGCTGGGCGTGCCGGTGGTGCGGCCACGCATTGCCGAATCCACCGCCCGCGGCGCCGCCGGGCTGGCCGGGCTGGCGGTGGGCTTCTGGTCGGGGCTGGACGAATTCGCCGGCCAATGGGAAGCCGAACGCCGGTTCGACCCCAGCTGGACCGCCGACCGGCGCACCGCCCGCCTGGCCCGCTGGCGCCAGGCCGTCGAACACGCCAAGGGCTGGGCACGCGGCAACGGGTAGCTGCCCTGCCGGTCGGGGCGGCGGAGGCATTGGCGGCTGTCCAAGGGTGTCAGACACCCTTCGGGGTGTCTGACACCTGGAAGGGCTTTGCCCAGCCACCAGTCTGCATTCTTGCGAATGCGCTCCGGCTTCAGCCATGCAATGACCTGGATGTTGTGCAGGTGTCTGACACCTGGAAAGGACCTGCCTAGCCGCCGGCCTGCATCCTTGCGTAGCGTTCCGGCTTCAGCCATGCAATGACGTGGATGCTGTGCAGGTGTCTGACACCTGGAAAGGACCTGCCTAGCCGCCGGCCTGCATCCTTGCGTAGCGTTCCGACTTCAGCCATGCGATGACGTGGATGTTGTGCAGGTGTCTGACACCCCGCAGGGTGTCTGACACCTCCATAATTTGCGACCACCGCCCCGAAAACGCGAGACAAATCCGCCCCTGCCACCCCCACGGCACCTTGCCGGCGCCCTATCCTTGCCTACCCCTGTTCACCGGCAGCCGGCCATGCCCAGAAGACCCCGCATCCTCATCGCCCATCAACCCCACCACATTGTCCAGCGTGGCCATCGGCGCCAGGGGGTGCTTCACGGCACGGCCGATCATCGCGCGTACTTGCGCGACCTGCGGGCCGGCGCCGGCCGTCTGGGGGTCGCGGTGCATGCGTGGTGCCTGATGCCGAACCATGTCCATCTGCTGCTGACGCCCGGCGACGACCCGCGGACCCTGTCCACGCTGGTGCAGCACGTCGCGCGCCGGGCCACGCGTCGCTGGAACGCCCGCAGGATGACGGCGGGGTCGATCTGGGAAGCCCGTTTCAAGTCGCAGGTCATCGACGAAGAACGGTACCTGCTGCAGTGCTGCCGGTATATCGAGCTGAACCCGGTACGAGCGCGACTGGTCTGCTCGGCAGAGGATTACCTGTGGTCCAGCTATCGCGAACGCATGGGAATGGCGCCTGCCGGCCTGCTGGACCTGCATGCGTCGTACCTGGCCATGGGGCGCGACGACGACGCCAGGCGGGCTGCGTATCGCTGCTTCATGCAAGAGGTGTCAGACACCCTTCGGGGTGTCTGACACCTGGCAGGGCTTGCCCAGCCACCAGTCTGCATTCTTGCGAATGCGTTCCGGCTTCAGCCATGCAATGACGTGGATGTTGTGCAGGTGTCAGACACCTGGAAAGGACCTGCCCCGCCGCCGGCCTGCATCCTTGCGTAGCGTTCCGGCTTCAGCCATGCGATGACGTGGATGTTGTGCAGGTGTCAGACACCCCGCAGGGTGTCTGACACCCCCACCGCCTCGCCCTTCCTCAAACCACCGAATCCCGGTCCAGGTCGTACAAGTCGGGATCGTGTTCCAGCAGCAGGTCTTCGAAGGCGTCGGGGCCGTGCGTTTCCAGGTAATCCAGCTCGGCGTCGCTGATGGGGAAGCCCTGCAGCCAGTTGACGATGACCTGGCCGTCGAGCTCCAGCCGGCGGAACTCGCCGTCCTGCCAGGAAAACGGCACCGACAGGTAAAGATGCGGTACCCGCGAGTCGGGGTAATACTCGCCCACGCAGTCGGGCAGCGCGCTGCCCGGCATGACGGCCTGGCCGCCGCGCATCAGGCCGAAGGCGGCCGTGCTGAGGATGTTGCCCCACAGGTCCTGGTCTTGCGGGGCTTCGGTGCACAGTTCCACCCGGGTGGCCAGGGAAGTGCCGTCATCGTGGCGCAGCTCGGCCTCGAACAGGCCCAGCGTGGAATACGAAATCAGCCCGTCGTCGGGGCTGTCGTCCACTTCCAGGATGTCGATGGACAAGTCGATTTCGTCGTGGTGATAGGCATGCACCACCGGGGTACCGTCGAAGACGGCCAGTGCATGGCGCGCCACGGCCTTGCGCTGCGGCGAGACAGGGGAAGTCGGGTCAGAAGCCAAAATAGTCGTCCGTTTTCAGTTCGCCCTGGTGGCTGCGGTTGGATTTGGGCAGCTCGGGCCGGTAGTGGGAAGGTTCATTGTATTCATCGAGGAACTGCTTGCGATCGATATTGCGTTCGGCCGCACTCTTGACGTGCTTGCGGTGCTCGTAGCCCGGCTTGTGCCCCATGTCCCAGGGCTCGTCCTTCTTCATCACCTTCTTGGACACCGGGTCGCGCACCTTGCCGTCCTTGCCCTTGGCCGCATCCCAGGCCTTGTCGCGCACGCCCTTGCGAAACTTGCCACGCTGGTAGCGCGGATCGGCCTTGTCCTGCTTGCCCGCCTTGCCGGACTTGCCCGACGATCCGGACCGCGCCGGCGAACCGCTCTTGCCCGATGCCCCGGACTTGGGTGCCGAACCGCCTTTGCCGGACTTGCCCGAGCGCGCCGCCAGCCGGCCGGTGCGGGCGCTGCTTCCCGGCGTGCCGCCCTTGGCCTTCGAGGCGCCGCCTCGGCCGGCCCCGCCGCCGCCCAGCAGCACGACCTTCAACTGGCTGGGCAGCGCCCGTATGCCCATCGTGTTGATGGTGTTCTGGATCGTCAGGCACGTCAGGCGGGTGGCGGGGATGCAGCCGAACAGCACATTGGGCACGCACGTCACCCGGCGCGCCTGCGACATGACCGTCTGCGACACCAGCCCCAGGCCCACGCCGACGTTGTCGCCATTGGTCATGGGGATCGTGGTCAGCAGGTTGTGGGCCGGCATCATCATCAGCAGCGTGTTCCACACATTGGGAACCGCCATCGGCCCGATCGCGAAATTCGGATAGGGAATGGGCAGCAGCGCGGGCGGCGTCTTGCAGATGTCGGGAAAGGCGAAATCCATTCCCATGAGCTGGCAGTCGGCGAACACGCAGGCTCCTTGGTCGGCTAGCGCGGGGGCGCCGGTGGCGAGGCCGCGCCGCGACGGGCCGACCACAGCTCGGCCTCGTACAGCGCGGGGTCGTTGTCCAGGATGCCGGTGCGCGCCGTCCAGCGCGCACCGTCGGTCAGCGCGCGATGCAGCTGGGTGCGCTGGAAATAGGCCTGCCGCAGGTCGGCGTCGCGCAGGTCGGCATACGAGAAATCGGTGTACGCCAGCCGCGCGCCGTCGAACCGCGTGGCCGCGCAGCGCGCCCGGTGCAGCACCGCCTGGGTCAGGTCGGCGCCGCTCAGCACGGCCCCGTCCAGGCACGCGTCGGGCCACATGCTTTGCTCGAACACGGCGCCGGCGGCGTCGGCGCGCGTCAGGTCGGCCTGCACGAACAGGGCGCGGGCGGCGTGCGCGCCGTTCAGTCGCGCGCCGCGCAGCGACGCGCCCTTGAAGTTGGCCTGCGCCAGCTGCGCCTGCCGCAGGTCGCAGCCGTCCATGCGCGCATCGATGAACTGGCAGCCTTCCAGCATCTGGCCGGCCAGCACCAGGCCGGTCAGGTCGCTCTCGATGAACACGGCCTTGTCCAGCGCCGCGCCGGTCAGGCGGACGCGGCGCAGATCGGCGCGCACGAACACCGCTTTTTCCAGCCGGGCCCGCTCGAAGCCGGCGTCGTCCAGCGGGCATTCGGCATAAGACCCCTCGTGCATCGCCACGCCGTCCAGGCGCGCGCCGCGCAGCACGGTCTGCGCGAAGTGGCAGGCGTTCAGGGCGGTATCGGTGAAATCGATACCGGGCGCGTCGCACTCGACCCATGCGGTATGGGCGCACGTGGCCTGCCGGAAATCCGCCTGCGGCAGTTCGCAGCGGAAGAATGCGCAATCGCCGACGTCGGCGCCGCGCCAGTCCATCCGGCCCATGCGGCATTCGCTGAAGCGGCTGTCGCGCAGGTCGGCGCCGGCCAGCGAGACGCCGTCGAGATCGCACCGGTGCAGCACCGCGCCGGCCAGGTCCAGGCCGGCCAGCGCCAGGCCGCGCAAGTCCAGGCCCGACAGCACGTCGCCGCCCTTGATGCGGGCCTGCAGCAGGGCCGGCGTCACGGCGTGGCCTCGCGGGCCGGGGGCCGCGTATTGGCCAGGTGCACGTAGGCGCCGCGGGTATCGGTCGTGTCGTCCAGCCGGGCCTGCGCCAGGTCGGCGCGGAACAGGTTGGCGCCACGCAGGTCGACGTGGGTCAGGTCGGCCTTGTGCAGCAAGGCATTCTTCAGGTCGGCATCCGACATATCGGCGCCGGTCAGCTCGGCGCGGATGAACAAAGATTCGTCGGCCCGCGCCCGCGCCAGCCGGGCCTCGCGCAGGTCGGCGCCCGACAGGTCGCAGCGATGCAGTTGCGCGCCCGCGAAATCGGCCCCCGCCAGGTCGATGCCGCGCAGGCTGCATTCGTGCAGGGCCGCGCCTGCGAACACGGCGTCGGCCAGGCTGGTCTGCACCACGCAGCAGGTCGTCAGCCGCGCGCCGGTCCAGTCGGCCGGGCGGTCGCACACCGACTGCACCCACGAACAACGCAGCAACTCGGCCCCCTGGAACGACACGGCGTCGAGCACGCAGTCCACCCAGGTGACGCGCGCCAGGCTGGCACGATCGAAGGCCACGCCGGCCAGCCGCGCTTGTTGCCAGAACGTCACCGTGTCCAGCCGCGCGCCGTCGAAGCGGCAATCGGCAAGGTCGGCATCGGGCAGGTGGCAGTCCCGCAGGGTCGCGCCCGACAGATTGCAACCGGCCAGGCGGATGCCCGCCAGCTCGCAATCCGCCAGGCGCGCCTCGGACAGGTCCGTATCCGCCAGGCTGGCGCCGCCCAGGTTGGCCTGGTCCAGCACCGCCCCGCGCCACGAGCCGCCCCGGGCCTGCGCGCGCGCCAGCACCGCCTGCGTCAGGTCGGCCTGGTCCAGGCACGCGCCGGACAGGTCGGCGCATTCCAGCCAAGTGCCCACGCAACGGGCCCGGCTCAGGTCCATGCCCGACAGGTCGGCGCCGGTCAGGTCCAGGCCCGACAGGTCGCGGCTGCCCGCCATCAAGGCCTGCACGCGACGGCGCAGGCGCGCCATCCGCGCCGGCCGCGCGGCCTCGGCAGGCGCCTGCAGGTGCGCGCCGCGCCGGTACATGCCGCGCAACTGCTCGCCGGCCTGCGACATCATGGCCTGCATGGACGCCGCATCCAGCGCGTCCGGCCCCGCGCCCAGCGGCTGGGCGGCGGCCAGGTCCTGCAGCGTGGCCAGGCCGGGCTGGCTGTACAGGCTGGGCGGCCCGCCCGGCGCGCCGGGTGCGCCAGGCTGCACGCCGTCCATCAACGACGCGGGCGTCATGCCGGGCGGCATGCGGTCCGCCTCGGCTTCCAGCTGCTGCGCCAGCAGGCGGCGCGCATGCAGCATGTCGATACGCGCCTCTTCGGCCGCATGGCGCGCCTGCCGGGCCAGCCCGGGCAGGTCTTGCAGCGCCGGCGTCGCGAAATCGGGCGGTTCAGGCACGTCGAACGCGGCCGCATCCAGGCCGGCCGCGCCGGCCTCGTCGCGCATCCGGGTGCGCATGGCGGCGGCGCGCGCGCGCTGGTTCTGGCTCAGCGGGCGGCTCATGGGGTTCCACTGTTCCAGCGCTTCCCAGGGGCCCAGGGCCGCCTCGGGCAGCAGTTCGCCATCCAGCAGCACGTGCAGGGCCCCGTAGTCGGGGTCCAGCCGCTGCGCCAGTACGCTTTCGTAGTGGGACAGCGGCCGCACCGAATCGGCGGCGTCCAAGGCGGGCATCAGCAGTTCGACATCGGCGCCGTCGTCTTCGGCGATGTCGGTGGCGCCGTGATAGACCAGCACGACGCGCTCGCGGTCGGGAAAGAACCATGCCGTGGTCAGCCGCAACGGCACGGCTTCCAGGCCCTGCCCGCCCGCGCGGCGCAGGAAGCAGCGCGCGCGCCAGTCGGGCAGCACGCCGCTCAGGCACGCCTGGCGCGGATGCATGTTCCAGATCTCGTAGTCGGTGCCGGGGGCCAGCTCGGGGCGGTCCGGCCACCACTGGTCGGGCGGCGCGGCATTGAAGAAATGCGGGTCCAGCGTATCCAGGAAGCCGGGAAACCCGTCGTCCAGCCAGCTGTCGTGATAGTCGCCGGCGCGGCGGAAACGGCGCGGCCACATGGGCGACACCGGGCCGAACCCCGCCGGCTCGGGGCGCTGGTCGGGCCGCGCGATGCGGCCTTCCAGCGGCTCGACATTCGGCAGCCGCCGGGTGCGCACGCCATTGACGGTTTCCTCGTCGGCGCCCCGCCCGTGCGGATTGTCGGCATGCGACGGGCCGCCGTAGGCGTGTCGCCAATCCAGCGGCATCGACTCGTAGGGCTGCGGCGCGGTGGCGCGGCCGTCCAGCCAGTAGCGGTCACCCCACGCCACCAGGCTCTTCTGCAGACTGCCCACCCGCACGCGCGCCACGCAGGCGGTGCGGTCGGGCTGGTGCGCGGTATAGGCCTGGCCGCTGACCAGGAACTCGGCGCAGGGCTTGGGCACGCCCAGGTCCAGCACGCCGTCGCCGCCCAGGGCCTCGCCCACCAGTTGCCACAGGTCTGCCTCGGGCAGCAGCAGGGCCGGCTCGCCCAGGTTGGCCAGCGCGAAGACACTCAGCCCCAGCCGCGTGCGCCGGCGCATCACGTAGGGCCGGCTCATGACGCCCAGGCGCAGGGGTTTGACGATTTTCATATCGGGAACAACGCGGCGCGCCTATTTGCTGCGCCAGGCGGCGGGGATTTCGGTGGGGCTGAGCTGCCGGTCGATGGCGATGCGGCCGGGATGCTGGCGGTCGTAGCGCACGTGCACCGTCTGGCCCGGCATGAAGTTGGCCAGCAGCTCGCTGTCGATATAGACCCGCACCTCGGCCTGCTGCTCGCAGCCGTCGGCATCGGCATAGCACAGGCTGACTTTCATCGGTGCCGCATACGGCCGGCCGCCCGGCTGGCGGTCCAGCGCCAGCACCCTGGCCGTGGCGGGTTGTCCGGCCTGCGCCAGCTGCGCGGCCAGTTTGCGCTCTTCGTCGAAGGGCCGCGCGTTGTCGCGCACGATCATGGCGACGAAGCCGATGAACGCCAGCGTGGCGATCGTGCCGCCGATCCACCATCCCAGGTTGCTCATGGGGTGCGCCTCGTCATGGGAAGATGTTCGCCACGCGCGAGATGATGCCGGCCACCCCGTTCTTCACCTGGATGCCGATGCCCTTGATCTGCGTGGCCGCGCCGCCGAACTCGAAGCCGTTGTTGCCGTTCTTGAAGGCCGCCAGGTCCAGCTTCACCGTGGACCATTGCGAGTTGATGCCGGCATAGACCTGCTGGCGCACGCCCCACAGGTCGGCCGCCGCCAGCACCACCGTGGCGCGCGCCGGCGTGCCCCGCAGGAAGCTGGACGTCCAGAACGCCTGCTTGGCGCCGCTGACCGTCCAGCTGGGCGTATTGACCGTCATGCTGGTGTCGGCATTGACCGTCAGGGCCTCGGTCACGGTCTTGGTCAGGGTGCCGTTGATGGTGTGGGTCACCGCGCCGGTGATGGTCGAGTCCTGGGTGCCGGTCAGGTCGTGCACGTGATTGGCCGTGATGGTCTCGGTGAACGCGCCGCCGCCGGTGATCGTCTGGGTCACGTTGCCGGCGATGGTTTCCTCGAAATCGCCGGTGACGTGGCGCGTCTCGCCGGTGTTGAGCGTCTCGTCGAACAGCCCGGTGATGTTGCGCACCTCGCCGTTGGCCGCGACGGTGGTGCTGAGCCCCTGGTCGAATTTCTCTTCCATCAGGCCGTCGGTGACGTGCACGGTGCGCTGGTTCTTGACGGTGTAGGTTTCCCCGCCGCCGACGTTCACGGTGCGGTCGCTGTCGACCTGCAGCTTGTCGGTGCCGTGCACGGTGATGTCGCGGTTGCCGCCGCCCAGCGCGCCGATCACGGTGGTGTCGTTGGTGCCGATCGCGGTGGCGCGCAGGCCGTCCGTATTGTGCAGCTCGTTGCCTTCCACCTCGGACGTCAGGTCGCGCTCGGCATGCAGCCACACCAGTTCGCCGCCCGGCTTGTCCTCGAACATCAGCGCATTGGCGTTGCCGGGCGTGCCATCGCGCGACCGGCTCAGGAAGCCGCTTTGCGTGGCGTTGCCCGGCAGTTCCCAGGGCGGCATGTTGCTGCCGTTGTAGACCCGGCCGATCACGATGGGGCGGTCGGGGTGGCCGCCGATGAAATCGACGATGACCTCGTCGTCCACGCGCGGCAGCTGGATGCCGCCGAAACCGCCGCCGGCCCACGGGCTGGACACCCGCACCCAGCACGAACTGTTCTCGTTCTTCTGGCCGTAGCGGTCCCAGTGGAACTGCACCTTGATGCGGCCGAAACTGTCGGTCCAGATCTGCTCGCCGGACTTGCCCACCACGCGCGCGGTCTGCGGGCCGTGCGTATGCGGCACCGGCGTCATGCGCGACGCGCGAAACGGCGTGCTGGACGGCAGCACGGTAAAGCCCACGTCGAACGCGGCCTCTTCCAGCCCGCTGGCCTCGCCCGATTCCTGGATGCGGTAGTGCGCCGACACGATCAGGTATTCGCGGTTCTCGGCCTGGCGCGGGTGGTTGCGCAGGGTGTACAGATACCCGGGCGCCATGCCGTGCACATTGCAGGCGCCGTTGATCTGTTCCTGTCGGCATTGCAGTTCTTCGAGCCGCACGCGCGTGTAGCGCTCGGCGTCGGCGGGGTCGGTGTAGCCGCCCTGCCATTCGTACATTTCCAGGTCGCCGTGGTCGTACTCGCCGGGGTTGTTGCGGCGCGCCTGCAGGTCGGCCGACGGCGTCTTGAAGTGATAGTCGGACGTGGCGAACGCGCCGGGCGTGATCTGCTCGGCGATTTCCCAGCTGGAGATGTATTCCTGCTGCGGCACGGCCATGCGGTCGGGGCCGTAGTAGGGAATGGTGGCGTAGCCGGGGCAGGTCTCGTGCTGGGTCACGTCGTCGGTCAGCACCAGCGTGTGCCGGCCGTCTTCGTGGCGAAACCAGTAGTAGATGCCTTCGTGCTCCATCAGGCGGCTGATGAAGGCGAAATCGGTTTCCTGGTACTGCACGCAGTATTCCCACTTGCGGTAGCGGTCGGACAGCTTGAATTCCGCGGGGAAGGGATAGTCGGCCAGCACCTCGCGGATCACGTCGGGCACGCTCTTGTTCTGGAAGATCTTGCTGTCCGAGGTCTGCGTCAAGTACCAAAGCCAGGGGCGCACGGTGGCGCGGTAGCGGTACAGGCGCGAGGTCGGCCCCTCGCGGCCGGCCAGCTTGCAGCGGGTGATGTGGCCGTTCAGGTGGCGCGTGCCGCCGGCCGCCTCGATGTCCAGGGTCAGCGGCTTGCCCAGCAGCTGCTTCATGTCCAGCGAATGCGACGGCGAGACCAGGTCGACGTCCAGCTCGAACAGCTGCGACAGCGCTTCATGGCCCACCACGCCCCGGAACGCCAGCATCTCTGGCGGCAACGGGGTGCGGGCGATGACGGTGCGAGGCTGTAGCGAGATAAGGTTGTCCATGTCTGCGGTCCGTGGTGGCATTGCGGAAAGCCGCAAGCGGCCCCCGCGGACGATGCTAGGCAGGCAGGATGACGCCAATGCTTCAGTTCATCTGAAACGTAACAGGGCTACCAGGAAGGGGCGTTACAGAATTTGCGAACGCATACAACTGCCGGGGAAGAATGGCAGTTGGGGGGCAAGAGAGCGGGTAGCGGGGGGTGTCAGACACCCTTCGGGGTGTCTGACACCTGGCAAGATCGCCAAAAGGCCTGGGGCACGGCATCGCCGAAAGGCCTGGCCGCCAGACACGGCCGCCGCGATACGGGGCTCGCCCAGGTGTCAGACACCCCGAAGGGTGTCTGACACCCAAACCCGCACAAGACACCGGCGCCGCGGGCGCCGCGCCGGCGGGGAAACGCCTCAGTTCAGGCTGGCGCCCGACAGCTTGACGATTTCCTGGTACTTGTCTTTCTCGTTCTTCACGAATTGCGCGAACGCCTCGGCCGTCATGGGTTCGGCTTCGGACCCCATGGCCAGCAGGCGCTGGCGCACGTCGGGCAGGCGCAGCGCGTCGGAATAGGCCTTGTTCAGCTTGGCCACCACGGCGGGCGGGGTGCCGCCGGTGGTGAACACGCCGAACCAGGTGCCCAGGTCGAAGCCCTTGACGCCGGCCTCGTCCATGGTGGGCACGTCGGCCAGCAGCGACGAGCGCTTCAGGGTCGTGACGGCCAGCGCCTTGACCTTGCCGTCCTTGATCAGCGGCGCCGAGGCGGCCAGGTTGTCGAACATGAAGTCCGACTGCCCGCCCAGCAGCGCCAGCTGGGCCGGGGCGGCGCCCTGGTACGGAATGTGCACCACCTGGATGCCGGCGCGCGCCTTCAGCAGCTCGCCCGCCAGGTGGCCGGCGCTGCCGTTGCCGCCCGAGCCGTAGTTCAGGCGGTCCGGGTTCTTCTTGGCGTAGGCGATCAGGTCGGCCAGCGAGTCGATGTGGTTCTTCTTGGCGAACTCGACGTTGATCACCAGCACGTTGGGCACCGCCGCCACGATGGTGACGGGCGCGAAATCCTTGATAGGGTCGTACGGCAGGTTGGCGAACAGCCAGGGGTTGATGGCGTGCGTGGCCACCGCGCCCATCACCAGCGTGTAGCCGTCGGGCGCGGCCTTGGCGGCCACGTCGGCGCCGATGTTGCCGCCCGCGCCGGCGCGGTTTTCCACGATGACGGGCTGGCCCAGCGAGACGCGCACCTTCTCGGCCAGCAGGCGGGCGGTGGAATCGAGCGGGCCGCCGGGGGGATACGGCACCACGAAGCGCAGCGGCTTGGTGGGGAAATCGGTGCTCTGCGCGGCGGCGGGCGCCACGCACGACAGGGCCGCGGCCAGGGCCACGGCGCCGCGCACCAGGGCGCGGCGGGCAGTCGATACGGGGAAATGGGGCGTTTTGCGCATTTTTCTGGTCTCCAGTGTGGGCTTCTGTGCGGCACGTAGCATACTCCTGCCGGCCCGCGGGGGTGGCCCGGGCAAGGGCCTGCCTGCCCCGCGGGCGGCCCGATCGGGCCGCCCCGACGCAACGACGCCCGGCCAGCCGCGCGGGCAGGCCGGGCGCCGGCGGGGCTGGGCTCAGTGCAGGATCTGGCTCAGGAACAGCTTGGTGCGCTCGTTCTGCGGGTTGTCGAAGAACTCGTCCGGGCTGTTCTGCTCGATGATCTCGCCGCGGTCCATGAAGATCACGCGGTTGGCGACCTTGCGCGCGAAGCCCATTTCGTGCGTCACGCACAGCATGGTCATGCCGCTTTCCTGCGCCAGCGTCACCATCACGTCCAGCACTTCCTTGACCATTTCCGGGTCCAGCGCCGAGGTGGGCTCGTCGAACAGCATGATCTTGGGGCTCATGCACAGCGAACGCGCGATGGCCACGCGCTGCTGCTGCCCGCCGGAAAGCTGGCCGGGATACTTGTTGGCCTGTTCCGGGATGCGCACGCGCTCCAGGTATTTCATGGCGTTGGCCTCGGCCTCGGCGCGCGGCTTCTTCAGCACCCAGGTGGGGCCCAGCGTCAGGTTTTCCAGCACGGTCAGGTGCGGGAACAGGTTGAAATGCTGGAACACCATGCCCACGTCGCGGCGGATGGTCTCGATGTGCTTCAGGTCGTTGGTCAGCTCGGTGCCGTCGACGATGATGTGGCCCTGCTGGTGCTCTTCCAGGCGGTTGATGCAGCGGATCATGGTCGACTTGCCCGAACCCGACGGGCCGCACACCACGATGCGCTCGCCGGGCGCGACGTCCAGGTTGATATTGCGCAGCACGTGAAACTGGCCGTACCACTTGTTCACGTCCTGCATGCGGATGATGGCATCGCTCATGCCTGTACTCCCATAAGGTTCGCCGGCCCGGCACCGCGCGCGGCGGTGCCGGGCCCGGCAACTATCGTTTGTGTCCGGTCGCCAGGCGTTTTTCCAGGCGTTGGCTGTATTTCGACATCGAGAAGCAGAACACGAAGTAGATCAGCGAGATGAAGACATAGGCCTCGACCCCGAAACCGCGCCAGGCGGCGTCGGACAGCGCGGCCTTGGCCGCCAGCGTCAGGTCGAAGATGCCGATGATCACCACCAGCGAGGTGTCCTTGAACAGCGCGATGAAGATGCTGACCAGGGGCGGGATGACGATGCGCAGCGCCTGCGGCAGGATGATCTTGCGCATCTGCTGCCAGTAGTTCAGGCCCAGCGAATCGGCGCCCTCGTACTGCCCCTTCGGAATGGCCTGCAGCCCGCCGCGCACCGTCTCGGCGATGTAGGCCGCCGCGAACATGATGATGGCGATCTGCGCGCGCAGCAGCTTGTCGATCGAGAACCCCACCGGCAGGAACAGCGGCAGCATCACCGACGACATGAACAGCAGGCTGATCAGCGGCACGCCGCGGATCAGCTCGATGTACACGACGCACAGCGCCTTGATGGCCGGCATCTTCGACTTGCGGCCCAGCGCCAGCAGCACGCCGATGGGAAAGGCGAAGGCGATGCCGAAGGTCGACAGGATCAGCGTCAGCGGCAGGCCGCCCCACAGCGAGTTCTCGACGTAGGTCAGGCCCAGCACGCCGCCCCACATCAGCACCGCCACCGAGGTCAGGCCGACGGTCCAGATGACCGCCAGGCGCAGGTTCCAGAAGCGGCGCAGGCCGCTGCAGACGATGACCGCGATCAGGATGATGGTGGCCAGCAGCGGCCGCCATTGCTCGTCGTAGGGATACGTGCCGAACAGGATCAGGCGGTGTTTCTCGGCGATGAAGGCCCAGCACGCGCCGGCGGCCTGGCGGCATTCCTGCGCGGTCGACGAAGTGAAGTCGGCCTGCAGGAAAGCCCATTCGACCAGGGCCGGCACGGCCATCAGCAGGATCCAGGCCACCAGCACCGTGGCCAGGATGCTCAGGGGCGACGAGAACAGGCGCTCTTTCAGCCAGGGCCACACGCCCACTTGGTTGCGGGGCGGCGGCAGGCCTTCGCTGGGGATAGGCGTAGTCGTGCTCATGTCAACGCTCCACCAGCGCGATGCGCTTGTTGTACCAGTTCATGAATACCGAGATCGACAGGCTGACGGTCAGGTAGGCCGCCATGATGATCAGGATGCCTTCGATGGCCTGCCCGGTCTGGTTCATGGTGGTGTTGACCACCGACACGATGTCGGGGTAGCCGATCGCCACGGCCAGCGAACTGTTCTTGGTCAGGTTCAGGTATTGGCTGGTCATGGGCGGGATGATGACCCGCAGCGCCTGCGGCAGCACCACCAGGCGCAGCACCCGCGAACGGCGCAGGCCCAGCGACCCGGCGGCTTCCCACTGGCCCTGGTTGACCGCCTGGATGCCCGAGCGCACCACTTCGGCGATGAAGGCCGAGGTGTAGATCACCAGCCCCGCCAGCAAGGCCGCGAACTCGGGCGACAGCGTCAGGCCGCCGCTGAAGTTGAAGCCTTTCAGTTCGGGCATGTCCAGCGTCAGCGACGCGCCGCCCGCCAGCCAGCCCAGGATGGGCAGCCCGATGAACAGGCCCAGCGCCACCCTGCCCAGCGGAAACACCCGCCCGGTGGTCTCTTGCCGCTTCTTGCCCCAGTGGGCCGCGGCGATGGTGCCGACGATGGCCAGCGCCAGCCCGGCCAGGATCCAGTCGAGCGACGCGCCTTCCAGGCCGGGCACTTTCAGGCCGCGGTTGGAGATGAACACGCCGGGCAGCGGATTGGCGGCCTGGCGCGGGCCGGGCATGTTCTCGGTGATCAGCGCATACCAGAAGAACAGCTGCAGCAGCAGCGGCACGTTGCGCATGATCTCGACATACACCGAGCACACTTTGGCCATCAGCCAGTTCTTCGACAGCCGGCCCACCCCGATCAGGGTGCCCAGGATGCTGGCCAGCACGATGCCCAGCACCGCCGCGCGCAGCGTGTTGAGCAGGCCGACGGCGATGGCGCGGCCGTAGGTGTTGGCCGGGGTGTAGGCGATGGGCGTCTCGCCGATCGCGAAGCCCGCCTCGCGCTCGATGAAGCCGAAGCCGGTGGATATATTGCGCACCGTCAGGTTGTGCAGGGTGTTGGAAACCAGGAACCACACGGCCAGGGCGACCAAGGCCAGCGCGACGACCTGATACACCACGGCGCGCACGCCGGGATCGTTCCAGCTCAGGCGGCGCTTGGGCGCCGCCATCGGGACTCGTTGGTTGTTTGTCGTCATGGAATGGATCTACAGAAGTCTTACAGGAATGGCCGGGGAACCCTGTCGCCACCTTACTCCTGCCGCCCGCCTTGCGCGGGCTTGGCAAGGCGGGGGAAACCCCGCCTTGCCCGGCAGCCGTGCGTCAGCGCACGGGCCAGCCGTACATCAAGCCGCCGTTCTTGTACGACGCGTTCAGGCCACGCTCGAGCTTCATGGCGCTGCTCGCGCCCAGCGTACGCTCGAAGCTTTCACCGTAGTTGCCCACTTGCTTGATGATGCTGTAGGCCCACTTGTCGTCCACGCCCAGGTTCTTGCCCATGCCCGGGGTCACGCCCAGGATGCGCTGGATGTTGGGATTGGAGCTCTTGGCCAGCTCGTCGACGTTCTTCGAGGTGATGCCGTATTCCTCGGCCTCGAGCATGGCGTTGAGCGACCAGCGCACGATGTTGAACCATTGCTCGTCGCCCTGGCGAACCATGGGGCCCAGCGGTTCTTTCGAGAAGTCTTCCGGCAGGATGACGAAGTTGTCGGGTTTCTCGAGCGTGGTGCGGGTCGAGGCCAGCTGCGATTTGTCGGTGGTGAAGGCGTCGCAGCGGCCGGCCGAGAAGGCGCGGATGATCTCGTCGTACTTGTCGATCACGACCGGCTTGAATTCGATCTTCTGGCCACGGAACCAGTCGGCCAGGTTCAGCTCGGTGGTGGTGCCCGGCTGCACGCAGATGGTGGCGCCGTTCAGTTCCTTGGCGCTTTTCACGCCCAGGTCTTTCGACACCATGACGCCCTGGCTGTCATAGTAGTTGACGCCCGCGCCGATCAGGCCCAGCGTGGTGTCGCGCGTCAGGGTTTGCGTGGTGTTGCGGGTCAGCACGTCGACTTCGCCCGACTGCAGCGCGGTGAAGCGCTGTTGCGTGTTCAGCGGCGTGACCTTGAACTTGCTGGCATCGTTGAACATGGTGGCGGCGATGGCGCGGCACATGTCGATATCGATACCTTGCCACTGCCCCTTGCTGTCCGCCATGGAGAACCCGGGAATGCCTGTCGACACGCCGCACTGCACGAAGCCCTTCTTCTTGACGTTGTCGAACGTTGCGCCGGCGTGGGCGGCCGTCGACGCTGCAAACAACGCGGCGGCGACGGCGGCTAATTTCAGTGCTTTCATCTTCGATCTCCTGTAGGAAGCTTTTTGATGGTCAGCTTTTGATGCATAGGGTAGGCGCATCAAGCATCGCCGGGATGGTAGCGGCTGAGGTTATTCGGGGACATGGGGGAAATCCCTTGACGGGTTAACTGAAAAAAAGGGACGGAAAAAATATGCAACCGTTCGGCCCGGCGCCGCGCGGTACTATTGCTGCTTCATTCTGACCAGCCGCCATGATCGAATTCCAGCACGTCTTCAAATCGTACGGGCGCGGCCGCAATATCCTGGCCGACATCAACTTCCGCGTCAGCCCCGGCGAATTCATTTTCGTGTCAGGCGCCTCCGGCGCAGGCAAGTCCACCTTGCTGAAACTGATCGGCGGGCTGGAACCGGCCAGCCGGGGCTCGATCCAGGTCAACGGCCAGCGGCTCGACAAGCTGCCGGCGCGCGCGCGGCCCTACCTGCGCCGGGCCGTGGGCGTCATCCTGCAGGACACCCACCTGCTGTTCGACCGCAGCGCCCTGCAGAACGTCATGCTGCCGCTGGCGGTCACCGGCCAGGCGCCCGCCTCGGCCGGCGCCCGTGCCCGCGCCGCGCTCGACAAGGTCGGCCTGGCCGGCAAGGAAGGCATGAACCCCATCGAACTGTCGGGCGGCGAACAGCAGCGCCTGGCCATCGCGCGCGCCATCGTCAACCGGCCCGCCATCCTGATCGCCGACGAGCCCACCGCCAACCTCGACCACGACACCGCGCAGCGCATCCTGAATGTGTTTCGCGACTTCAACCGCGTCGGGGTCACCACCCTGATCGCCTCGCACGACGAAGCGCTGATGGCCCAATACGCCACGCGCATGCTGCGCCTGGAGCCCGGCAAGTTCTTCGACTCGGGAGCCCAAGCATGAGATCCTGGCTGCGGCAGCATCGCTACGCCCTGACCATCACGCTGCGCCGGCTGGCGGCGCAGCCCTTCTCGTCGCTGGCCAACCTGATGGTGATGGCCCTGGCGCTGGCGCTGCCGCTGCTGGGCGGCGCCATCCTGGTGTCGGCCCAGCCGGTGGCGCGCCAGGTATCTGTCACGCCCGAGCTCACCGTGTTCCTGCAGACCTCGGCCCCGGGCGGCGCGGCCGCCGCCATCGCCCAGCGCATCCGCGACGACAGCGCCGGGCAGGTGCAGGCCGTGCGCGTCGTGCCGCGCGACGAGGCGCTGGCCTCGCTGCGCAACGACCCCACCTGGGACCAGGCCCTGGCCGTGTTGCCGGGCAACCCCCTGCCCGACGCCGTGGTGGCCACCCTGACCGAAGGCGAGCACTTGGCCGACCGCGCCGGCAAGCTGGCCCAGGCCTGGAAACAATGGGAACACGTCGACCAGGTGCAGCTCGACAGCGCCTGGGTGCAGCGCCTGGAGGCCATCCTGCGTTTTGCCCGCGTCGGCCTGCTGTTCCTGGCGGCCTGCGTGGCGGCCGTGGTGCTGGCCGCCGTCTTCAATACCGTGCGCATGCAGGCCATGCTGCAGCGCGAGGAAATCGCCGTGGCGCGGCTGGTGGGCGCCACCGAATCCTTCGTGCGGCGGCCCTTCCTGTACCTGGGCGCGCTGTCGGGCGCGCTGGCGGCCCTGTTGGCCATCGCCGCCGCGGCCATCGCGCTGGCGCCCCTGAACAGCGCCCTGCTGGGCCTGGCGCGCAGCTACGGGGCCGACTTCGTGCTGCACCTGCCCGGGCTGCCGGTGCTGGCCGCCGCCGTGCTGGGCACCAGCATCCTGGGCGCCCTGGCGGCGCGCTGGTCAGTCACGCGCAATACGCGCTTTTAAACCCCTTAATACCCGAAAAGAAATCCCTCGGCGCCCGCTACAGTGCCTGCATGGCCCTGGGCGTGGCGTCGAAATAGGGACGGGTCAAATCCGCCTGCCGGAAAATCGCGCTTGTGCGCACGATGCGCAGCGACAATCATTGCAAAAATCGTCAACAATTCTTACATAAAATATACTTTCTAACATTCCAGGCGGCCCCGTTCTGCGTCCCAGGCCCCCGCCTTCCCCTACTTGCGGCCCTTCCATGTCCCCTCGCCTCGACGCCCGCGCAACACGTCACTATTTTGATAGCGCGTTCCACTGCGCCGCGGTCAAGGTGCTGCCCAACGAATACTACGTCGCGGCCGGCGAAGACATCATGATCTCGACGGTACTGGGCTCGTGCGTGGCCGCCTGCATCCGCGACCCGCGCACCGGCGTGGGCGGCATGAACCACTTCATGCTGCCCGAGGGCGACACCGATTCCCCGGCCTCGGCCACCATGCGCTACGGCGCCTTCGCCATGGAAGTGCTGATCAACGAATTGCTCAAGGCGGGCGCCGCCCGCGAGCGCCTGGAAGCCAAGGTGTTCGGCGGCGGCGCCGTGCTCAGCGCGATGCAGCAGTTGAACATCGGCGAGCGCAATGCCCGCTTCGTGCTCGATTACCTGAAAACCGAAGGCATCCCCGTGCTGGCGCAAGACCTGGGCGACGTGCGCGCACGGCGCATCGGCTACTTCCCGCGCGACGGCCGGGTCATGGTGCGCAAGATGGCGCCGCACCACCACAAGGCCGAGGAACTGATCGCGCGGCGCGAACAGGCGGCGGCGCAGACGGCGCAGGCCAAAGCGCAGACGCCGCCGCGCGTGGAACGCTTCGGGGCGCCGCGGGTCGAGCGCTTCGCCCGGCCCGCCCCCGCCGCGACCTGACGGCAGGCGTCAGGCGGCGCGCACGCCGTCGATCGACACCACGGTCGCGCTGAACCCTCGCATCAGCTCGGCGCGCCGGACGGCGGCCTGCTGCATGGCGGCTTCCTTGATGTGGCCATAGCCCCGGATGGCCTCGGGCAGGCTGGCCAGCGCGACCGCCTGGTCCAGGTTGGTCCGGCTCAGCTTGGGCAGGATGGCCAGCAGGTCGTCGCGGTAGGTCTCGGCCAGCGCGCGCTCGGCCCGGCGTTCGGCGGTGTAGCCGAACACGTCCAGCGGCGTGCCGCGTAGGAAGCGCAGCCGCGCCAGCACCCGGAACGCCCGCAGCATGCCCGGCCCGTACGCGCGCTTGACCAGCCTGCCCTGGGCATCGCGGCGCGCCAGCAGCGGCGGCGCCAGGTGGAAGCGCAGCTTCCAGTCGCCCTCGAACTGGGCGTCCAGCTGCTTCAGGAATTCGCCGTCGGTGTACAGGCGCGCCACCTCGTATTCGTCTTTGTACGCCATCAGCTTGAAGTAATAGCGCGCCACCGCCGCGGCCAGCCGGGCGGTGCCGGTGGCTGCCTGTTCGGCCTGCGCCACGCGCTGCACCAGGTCGCGATAGCGGGTGGCGTAGGCGGCGTTCTGGTAGGCCGCCAGGAAGTCGCTGCGCACCGCCACCAGGGCGTCCACCTCGCCCGAGGGGCGCTTGATGTCGACCACCGCGGCCGGGGCGGGCTGGCCGCGCCGCACCTCGACGTAGCCGTCGGCCTGCGGGGCGGCGGCGCGGCCGGCCAGGCGCTGCACGGCCGCCAGGTCGTGCGCGGCGCGGCGGCCCCAGGCGAACGCCGCCAGGTTGCTGGGCACCTGCTGGCCATTGAGCTCGATGGCGCGCAGCAGCGCCGCCTCGCCCAGCGGCAGCCAGCCCTTCTGGTAGGCATAGCCCATCATCAGCGGGTTGGCGTAGATGGCGTCGCCCAGCAGGCCCACGGCCAGTTCGGCGGCATCGACCATGTCGACCCCGCCCTCGCCGCAGGCAGCGCGCAGGTCGGCCTGCAGGTCCGCGCCCGGCAGGCGCCAGTCGGGGTTGTTGACGAACGCGGCCGTGGGCGCGACGTCGCTGTTGAGCAGCACGCGGGTGCGCCCGGCGCGCATGCGCGCCACCGATTCCTGGCTGGCGGCCACGACCAGGTCGCCGGCCAGCACCAGGTCGGCCTCGCCCATGGCCACGCGGGTGTTCACGAGCTCGTCGGGCGACCGTGTCAGCACCACGTGCGAGAACACCGCGCCGCCCTTCTGCGCCAGGCCCGCCATGTCCAGCACCGAACAGCCCTTGCCTTCCAGGTGCGCCGCCATGCCCAGCAACTGGCCGATGGTGACCACGCCGGTGCCGCCCACGCCGGCGACGAACACGCCGTAGGGCTGCGCCAGCGCAGGCTCGGCCGGCCGGGGCAGGCCCGCGTCGATGGCGCCGTCCTGGGCCAGCGCCTGGGGCTTGCGCAGCTTGCCGCCTTCGACCGTGACCAGGCTGGGGCAGAAGCCCTTCAGACAGGAATAATCCTTGTTGCAGCTGGACTGGTTGATCGTGCGCTTGCGGCCGAACTCGGTCTCCAGCGGCTCGACCGACAGGCAGTGCGACTGCTCGGAGCAATCGCCGCAGCCTTCGCACACGCGCTCGTTGATGACCACCCGGCGCGCCGGATCCGGATAGGCGCCGCGCTTGCGGCGGCGACGCTTCTCGGTGGCACAGGTCTGGTCGTACACCAGGATGGACACGCCGGGGTATTCGCGCAGTTCGCGCATCACGGCGTCCAGGTCGTCGCGGTGCCGCACCGGCACGCCCGGCGCCAGGTCGCGCACGCCCTGGTATTTCTGCGGCTCGTCGGTCACGACGACGATCTTGTCGATGCCTTCGGCCGCCATCTGGCGCGTGATCATGGGCACGTCGATGGGCCCGTCCACCGGCTGGCCGCCCGTCATGGCGACGGCGTCGTTGAACAGGATCTTGTAGGTGATGGGCGCCTTGGCCGCCACCGCGGCCCGAATCGCCAGCAGGCCCGAGTGGTAATAGGTGCCGTCGCCCAGGTTGGCGAACACGTGCTTCTCGTCGGTGAAGGGCGACTGGCCCAGCCAGGGCACGCCCTCGCCGCCCATCTGGGTATAGGCCTGGGTATTGCGGCCCATCCAGGTCACCATGTAGTGGCATCCGATGCCGGCCAGGCCGCGCGAGCCCTCGGGCACGCGCGTCGAGGTATTGTGCGGGCACCCCGAACAGAACCACGGCTTGCGCTCGGCCGTCACGCGCGGCCGGGCCAGCGCCTGCTCGCGCTCGGCGATGAAGGCCAGCCGCGCCTCGATGCCGGCGCGTACGTCGTCAGGCAGCGCGAAACGCAGCAGGCGCGCGCCCACCGCCTTGGCCACCATGGCGGGCGAGAATTCGTAATGGGCCGGCAGCAGCCAGTTGCCCTGCGGCACCGACCATTCGCCGCCGTCCTTGTCGTCGAACTTGCCAACCACGCGCGGGATCTTCTTGCCGCTGCCGATCCAGCTGAACAGTTCTTCCTTCAGCTGGTATTCCAGCACCTGGCGCTTTTCCTCGACCACCAGGATCTCGTCCAGCCCTTCGGCGAACTGCTGCATGCCGGCGGCTTCCAGCGGCCACACCATGCCCACCTTGAACAGGCGCAGGCCGATGCGGCGGCACGCCGCTTCGGTCAGGCCCAGGTCGGACAGGGCCTGGCGGGTATCCAGGTAGGCCTTGCCGGACGTCATGATGCCGAAGCGCGCCTGGCTGGACGGCACGTGCCACAGCTCGCGGTTCAGCCCGTTGGCGCGCGCATAGGCCAGCGCGGCGTACAGCTTGTAGTCGAGCAGCCGGGCTTCCTGCTGCAGGGGCGTATCGGGCAGGCGGATGTTCAGGCCGTCGGGCGGCGCCTGGAAGTCGTCCGGCAGCACGATCGAGACGCGATGCGGGTCGACGTCGACCGATGCCGACACCTCGACGATGTCGGTGATGCATTTCATGCTGACCCACACCCCGGCGTAGCGGCTCATGGCCCAACCGTGCAGGCCGTAGTCCAGCACTTCCTGCACGCTGGACGGGAACAGCACCGGGATCATGCAGGCTTTCAGGATGTGGTCGCTCTGGTGCGGCAGCGTGGACGACTTGGCCGGGTGGTCGTCGCCCGCCACCACCAGCACGCCCCCATGCGGCGACGTGCCCGCGGCGTTGGCATGCTTGAACACGTCGCCGCAACGATCCACGCCCGGGCCCTTGCCGTACCACATGCCGAACACGCCGTCGTAGCGGGCCCCCGGGAACAGGTTGACCTGCTGCGAGCCCCATACGGCGGTGGCGGCCAGGTCTTCGTTGATGCCCGGCTGGAATTCGACGTGGTGCGCCTTCAGGTACTTGGCGGCCTTCCACATGTTCAGGTCGACCCCGCCCAGCGGCGAGCCGCGGTAGCCGGAAACAAAGCCGGCGGTGTTCAACCCGGCGCGCTGGTCGCGCACGCGCTGCATCATGGGCAGGCGCACCAGCGCATGAATGCCGCTCATCCACGCACGGCCGGTTTCGAGGGTGTATTTGTCGTCGAGCTGGACAGCATCGAGCGCCGCGCGTTGCGCGGGCGTCAGGGGGGCATTCATGTCTACTCCGCGGATCTTGGATGCCCGGACCGATCACGCGCGCCGACCCTTGTGAAGACGGAACGCGGCAAGCCCGGACAGAGGTGCCATTGTTTCCTTCGGTTGTACCCGCGGGAGCGGGCGGATGCAATAGGAGCGGCTTTGGGGGACCGGCTTTTGGTGTGTGTGGGGGGGTGGTTTTCTTGGTCCGTCGCGGGCCGTTCGGCACGCCGGTCCTTGGGGGGGAGGGGTGAGGGGGTGTCAGACACCCGGCAACGATGCCGACCATTGACGCGGCTTCTCGTAAGGGTGTCTGACACCTGGCGGCAACAACGCAGGTTTGCAACGCATGTCAGGTGGCCCGGTTCGTTCGGCGACATCCAGGCAAAAAAACAAACGCCTCCCCAAGAACACCAAAACAACAAACCACAACCAGGACAACTACCACCCAGGCACACCAACCCCACAACCACAACAGCTGCCACTCAGGTGTCAGACACCCCTACGCGCCACCCATCGCCAGCCAACAGTGCCCCTCGGGTGTCTGACACCCTCCTCCCCCCTCCCATGGGTACCCTTTGGCCCACCACCGCCAGCCTCGCCGTCCTGGACGGGGGCCGGGCGAATTGGAGGGCGGGGCAGCCTGCGTAGCAGGCCTCGGGCGCCTGGTCTTGCGCCCGAGCCCGTCCGACTTCGCCCGGCCCCCGTCCAGGACGGCGAGGCGACTCAAGAACCCAAACACCCCCCCAATGCGATAATCCACACCCATGAATTTCGCCCCCCGCATCGTCGCCTGGCAAGCCACCCACGGCCGCCATGACCTCCCCTGGCAGGGCACGCAAGACCCGTACCGGATCTGGCTGTCGGAAATCATGCTGCAGCAGACGCAGGTTGCCACCGTCATCCCGTACTACCAGCGCTTCCTGGAACGCTTCCCCGATGTGGCCGCGCTGGCGGCGGCTACCCAGGAAGACGTCATGCCCTATTGGGCCGGCCTGGGCTACTACGCGCGCGCACGCAACCTGCATCGCTGCGCGCAGGCGGTGATGAACGAATGGGGCGGGCGCTTCCCGCCCGCTGCCGAACAGATCGCCACCCTGCCCGGCATCGGCCGCTCTACCGCGGCCGCCATTGCGGCGTTCGCCTACGGCGAGCGCGCGCCCATCCTGGACGGCAACGTCAAGCGAGTGTTCACCCGGCATTTCGGCATCGACGGCGACCCGGCGCGGCGTGAAATCGAACAGCGCCTGTGGGCCCTGGCCGAGGCGCAAGTGGCCGAGGCCCCCGGGCTGGACATGGCCGCCTACACGCAAGGCCTGATGGACCTGGGCGCCACGCTGTGCACGCGCGGCAAGCCCGATTGCGCGCGCTGCCCCGTGGCCGGCACCTGTATCGCGCGCCGCGACGGGCGCCAGGGCGAACTGCCCACCCCCAAGGCGCGCAAGGCCGTGCCCGAACGGCAGACCGGCATGCTGGTGCTGCAGCGCGACGGCGCCATCCTGCTGCTGCAGCGGCCCGCGCCGGGCATCTGGGGCGGGCTCTGGAGCCTGCCCGAATTCGACGCCGGCGGCGACCCCTCGCAGGCCTCGCGCCTGCTGGGCCTAGAACCGCTGCAACGCTACGAACTGGCCGCCTTCGCGCACACGTTCACGCACTACCGGCTGCACATCAAGCCCTGGTACCTGCCGGTGAAACCGGCCGCCGCGCTGGCCGAACCCGGCCTGCCGCAGCGCTGGGCCGGCCCCGCCGACCTGCCCGGCCTGGCCCTGCCCGCCCCCATCCGCAAACTGCTCGACGGCCTGCTGGAGGCAGGCTTGCCTGAGTGAGTTGCGCCATCGCATGCGATCCGTCTGACATCGGCAAGTACGCATAGACCGGCGGCAGGGCCGGGGCTATGCTGCGCGTCATGGAATCGCTACGCAAGAAAACCTGCCCCATGGAAAGCCGCGTCGAAGCCCTGGAACACAACGTCGCGCTCATCCGCCAAGATCTCGCGGTGGTGTTGTCCAACTACACGACCAAGGCCGACCTGCACCGCGAGATCAGCAACCTGACCTGGAAAGTCATCGCCTGGACAACAGCCATCTGCAGCCTGCTGACCAGCGCCGTCTACTTCATCACGCGTTCCGGCGCATAGCGCGGCTCTTACCCGCGTTCCCGCCTCTGTGGACGGGAAACGCGAATCTCATGCGCCTTCCAGCAACATCACCAGCTTCAGGTCCGGGTGCGTGGCCAGCCGAAAAGTCGTCTGCTGGTAGGCCAGCCGGCCGCGGCGCGGATGCTGGAATTCCCGCAGGCCCCCTTCGCGCTCCACCACGGCATGGCGCGTCCACCAGTGGGCAAACACCTGGCTGTCGCGGTTCAGCTCGTCCAGCAGGGTCAGCACGTCGGGCTCGTCCAGGTGCGCGCCGGCGTCGGCGCGAAATTCCGCCACCACGCGGCGCGCGCGCTGGTCCCAGTCCACCACCAGTTGGCGCGCGGCCGGGTCCAGGAAGATATAGCGCAGCAGGTTGGGCCGGGGGTCGCGCACCGGCCAATCGTCGAACAACTCGCGCATGGGCGCGTTGTGCACCAGCACGTTCCAGGCGCGGTCCAGCACGTAGGCCGGCGCGGTGATGGCATCCACGCATTCGTGCAGCAGCCCCGGCGCCTGGCCGGCGTCGTCGCGCGGGTGCTGGGGGTCGGCGCATTCGGCCAGTTCGAACAGGTAGGCGCGCTCGGCGCGCGCCAATTGCAGCACGCCGGCAATGCGCGCCCACACCGCCGGCGACACCGATACCTCGCGGCCCTGTTCGATCCAGGTGTACCAGGTGACGCTGATGCCGCACAGCTGTGCCACTTCCTCGCGGCGCAGGCCGGGGGTGCGGCGCCGCATGCCTTCGGGCAGGCCCGCCATCTGCGGCGTGATGCGCGCCCGCGCGGCCCGCACGAATTCGCCCAGCGCCTGGCGGCGGCGCGCAGAGCTTTCGTGAACGGCCGGGGCGCCGGCCTGGGTAGCAGCATTCATACCAGGATGAACAATGGTCTTGTACGCGTATATCGGACTGCTTATCTTACTCCTGGCATGCCGGTCGGCGGCCGCCCCGGCCGCCCGCAACCCCCAGGAAGATCATGACCACTCACGTTTCCCACGACCAGGCCGTAGACCGCCAGTTCGGCCCGCGCGCCGCCGCCTACCTGAGCAGCGCCGTGCATGCGCAGGGCGCCGACCTGGACCAGCTTGCCGCGCTGGCGCGCGAACACCCCGGCGCGCGTGTGCTGGACCTGGGCTGCGGCGGCGGCCACGTCAGTTTCCACGTGGCGCCGCACGTGGCCCAGGTGGTCGCCTACGACCTGTCGCCGTCGATGCTGGAAGTGGTGGCCGCCGAGGCCGCGCGGCGCGGGCTGGACAACCTGGCCACCTGTCGCGGCAAGGCCGAACGCCTGCCGTTCGCCGACGGCGAGTTCGACCTGGTGCTGTGCCGCTATTCCACCCACCACTGGCAGGACCCCGGCCAGGCGCTGCGCGAGGCGCGGCGCGTGCTCAAGCCGGGCGGCATGGCCGCCTTCGCCGACGTAGTGTCGCCCGGCGAGCCGCTGCTCGATACCTGGCTGCAGACCCTGGAAGTGCTGCGCGACAACTCGCACGTGCGCAACTATTCGATCGGCGAATGGCTGCGCCTGCTGGCCGAGTCCGGCTTCGTGCTGCGCGGCTGCACGCCGCGCCGCATCACGCTGGAATTCACCTCGTGGGTCGAGCGCATGCGCACGCCGCAGGTGCTGGTCGAGGCGCTGCGCCACCTGCTGGCCCAGGCGCCCGAACCGGTGCACCGGCACTACGCCGTCGCGCCGGATGGCTCGTTCAGCAGCGACACCGCCACGCTGGTGGTGCAGCGCGGCTGATGGCGCGCGGCGCGCGCCGCAACGCTAGCCCAGGCTGCTGGCCAGCGTGCGCCGCACGTCGGCTTCGTCGCGCCCGCTGCGGGCGATGTAGTCGGCCAGCTGATCGGCGCCGATGGTGCCCACGTTGAAGTACTGCGACTGCGGGTGGCTGAAGTAGAAGCCCGACACGCTCGAGGCCGGATACATGGCGTAGCTGTCGGTCAGCAGCATGCCGATGTCGTCGCCGTCCAGCACCTGGAACAGGTCGCGCTTGACCACGTGTTCCGGGCAGGCCGGGTAGCCGGGCGCGGGGCGGATGCCCTGGTATTTCTCGGCGATCATCTCGTCGTTCGACAGCGCCTCGTCGGGCACGTAACCCCACAGGTCGTGGCGCACGCGCGCGTGCAGGCATTCGGCGAAGGCCTCGGCCAGGCGGTCGGCCATGGCCTTGAGCATGATGCTGGAATAGTCGTCCAGCTCGGCCTGGAACTCGGCTTCTTTCTTCTCGATGCCCAGCCCCGCCGTCACGGCGAACATGCCGATGTAGTCGGCCACCCCGCTGGACTTGGGCGCGATGAAGTCGGCCAGGCACTTGTTGCTGATGCCCTCGCGCTTGACGCCCTGCTGGCGCAGGTTGCGGTAGGTGAACAGCACCTTGCTGCGCGACTCGTCGGCGTAGACCTCGATGTCTTCGTCGTTGACCGTGTTGGCCGGATAGAACGCCACCGCGCCGTTGGCGGTAAGCCAGCGGCCTTCGATGATGCGCTTCAACATGGCCTGCCCGTCGGCGTAGACCTTCTGCGCCTGCTCGCCCACCAGCTTGTCTTCCAGGATGGCGGGAAACTGCCCGAACAGGCTCCAGGTCTGGAAGAACGGGGTCCAGTCCAGGTATTTGGCGATCTCGGCCAGGTCGTAGCTCTTGAAGGCGCGCCGGCCGATGAACTTCGGGCGCGGCGGCGTGTAGGCGGCCCAGTCGATCTGCGGGCGCGCCGCGCGCGCCTCGGCCAGCGAGACCAGCGGCGTGGCCTTGCGGTTGGCGTGGCGCCGGCGCACGTCTTCGTATTCCTGCGCCACTTCGTCGATATACGCCTGCGCCTGGTCGGACACCAGGTTGGCCGCCACGCCCACGGCACGGCTGGCGTCGGGCGTGTACACTACCGGCCCGTCGTAGTTGGGCGCGATCTTCACGGCGGTATGCACGCGGCTGGTGGTGGCGCCGCCGATCATCAGCGGGATATTGCGCTCGCGGAAGTACGGGTCGCGCTGCATTTCCGAGGCCACGTACGCCATTTCTTCCAGGCTGGGCGTAATCAGGCCGGACAGGCCGACGATGTCGGCGTTTTCTTCCTTGGCCTTTTCCAGGATCTGCGCGCAGGGCACCATCACGCCCATGTTCACGACTTCGAAGTTATTGCACTGCAGGACCACCGACACGATGTTCTTGCCGATGTCGTGCACGTCGCCCTTGACCGTGGCGATCACCATCTTGCCCTTGGCCCGCACGTCGCCGCCGGCCGCGGCGATCTGGCGCTTTTCTTCCTCGATGAACGGGATCAGGTGCGCCACGGCCTGCTTCATGACGCGCGCCGACTTCACCACCTGCGGCAGGAACATCTTGCCCGCGCCGAACAGGTCGCCGACGATGTTCATGCCGTCCATCAGGGGGCCTTCGATGACCTCGATGGGCCGGCCGCCGCGCGCGGCGATCTGCTGACGCACTTCTTCGGTGTCTTCGACGATGAAGGTGGTGATGCCGTGCACCAGCGCGTGCGACAGGCGTTCCTGCACCGTGCCGGTGCGCCAGGCCAGGTCTTCTTCTTTCTTGGCGCCCGAACCCTTCACGGAATCGGCGAACTGCACCAGGCGTTCGGTGGGCGAGCGGTCGTCGGCCGGGTCGGTCTTGCCCACGGGCTCGGCGCGGTCCAGGATCACGTCTTCGACCAGGTCGCGCAGCTGCGGCTGCAGGTCGGCGTACACGCCCAGCTGGCCGGCGTTGACGATGCCCATCGTCAGGCCTTCGCGGATGGCGTAGTACAGGAACACCGTGTGGATGGCCTCGCGCATCGGCTCGTTGCCGCGGAACGAGAAACTGACGTTGGAGATGCCGCCCGAGATGCGCGCGTGCGGCAGGTTCTGCCGGATCCAGCGCGCGCCCTCGATGAAGTCCATGGCGTAGTGGTTGTGCTCGTCGATGCCCGTGGCCACGGCGAACACGTTGGGATCGAAGATGATGTCTTCGGGCGGGAAGCCTTCCTGCTCGACCAGGATCTGGTAGGCGCGGCCGCAGATTTCCTGGCGCCGCGCCAGGGTGTCGGCCTGGCCCTGCTCGTCGAAGGCCATCACCACCACGGCGGCGCCGTAGCGGCGGCACAGCCGGGCATGGTGGCGGAAGGCGTCCACGCCTTCTTTCATGGAAATGGAATTGACCACGGCCTTGCCCTGCACGCACTTCAGACCGGCCTCGATCACTTCCCATTTCGAGCTGTCGATCATGATCGGCACGCGCGCGATGTCGGGCTCGGACGCGATCAGGTTCAGGAAGCGGTGCATGCAGGCCACCGAATCCAGCATGGCCTCGTCCATGTTGATGTCGATGATCTGGGCGCCGTTTTCCACCTGCTGGCGGGCCACGGCCAGCGCCTCGTCGTACTTTTCTTCGCGGATCAGCCGCGCGAACATCTTGCTGCCGGTGACGTTGGTGCGCTCGCCCACGTTCACGAACAGCGACGCTTCGTCGATGTTCAGGGGCTCCAGGCCCGACAGGCGGGTCTTGGGGGCCACCTCGGGCACGACGCGCGGGGTCAGGGCGGCGACCTTGCCGGCAATGGCGCGGATGTGGTCGGGCGTGGTGCCGCAACAGCCGCCGGACATGTTCACCAGGCCGGCGCGCGCGAACTCTTCCAGCAGGCCGGACGTGTCGGCCGGCGTCTCGTCGAAGCCGGTCTCGGCCATGGGGTTGGGCAGCCCGGCGTTCGGATACACACAGACGTAGGTGTCGCAGAGCTTGGACAGCTCGGCCACGTAGGGGCGCATCAGGGCCGCGCCCAGCGCGCAGTTCAAGCCGATGGTGATGGGGCGCGCATGGCGCACGGAATTCCAGAAGGCTTCCACCGTCTGGCCCGACAGGATGCGGCCCGAGGCGTCGGTGACGGTGCCCGAGATCATCACGGGCAGGCGCACGCCGCGTTCCTCGAACACCGTTTCCACGGCGAAGATCGCCGCCTTGGCGTTGAGCGTGTCGAAGATGGTCTCGATCAGGACGATGTCGATGCCGCCGTCGAGCAGGCCGTTGAGCTGCTCGGTGTAGGCCTCGCGCAGTTCGTCGAAGCTGATGTTGCGCGCGCCCGGGTCGTTGACGTCGGGCGAGATCGACGCCGTCTTGGGCTGCGGCCCCAGCGCGCCGGCCACGAAGCGCGGCTTGTCGGGGGTGCTGTAGGCATCGCAGGCCGCGCGCGCCAGGCGGGCCGATTCCAGGTTCAGTTCGTAGGCCAGGCCCGGCAGGTCGTAGTCGCCCTGGGCGACCGAGGTGGCCCCGAACGTGTTGGTCTCGATCACGTCGGCGCCGGCTTCCAGGTACTGGCGATGGATCTCGTCGATGATGTCCGGCCGCACCAACGACAACAGTTCGTTGTCGCCTTTCAGGTCCTTGCCGTGGTCGGCGAAGCGCTGGCCGCGGAAGTCGGCCTCGCCGAGCTTGTAGCGCTGGATCATGGTGCCCATGGCGCCGTCCAGGATCAGGATGCGCTGGCCGAGCAGGCGGGCGAAGTCGCCGCCGCGGGTGTAGGACGACGGCGGATAAGGCAGGCGGGGATACGACACGGGAATCTCGGAAATGTGGCGAAAAGGCAAAAAACGCCCGAAAACCAACGCTTGATGGTAACAAAATGGGTCGCCGCCCGCCCGCGAGTGATACAGTTCGGCCCCGAACCGGTGCTTCTGGCGCGCTTTGCGCCCGAAGGTAAACGGGAAACAGGAAGACGCCTCGGCGCCCAGCCTGTGCTGCCCCCGCAACGGTCCCCATGCCGCGCCCCGCGCCGCATGGCAGCCCGATACCGGCCGGTTCGCCCACTGGGGACGCGCCCTGCGCGGCCCTGTTACCGAGAACGACGTGCGGGGTCGCGCGTCACACCGAGGTTCGTCCGATGATATCCCGCCCCCTCCGGCGCGCGGCCGGCATCCTGGCTTGCACCGCGCCCGCCCTGGCAGCCGCCCAGCAAGACCCGGCCCAGGCCGCCATTCCCCAGCTCGACACCATCACCGTCACCGCCTCGCGCGTGCCCACCGAGGCCCGCGACCAGCCCGTGCAGGTCTCGGTACTGACGGCCGAGCAGATCCGCACCAGCAGCGCCATGACCGTGCAAGAACTGCTGTCCTCGCAGGCCGGCGTGCACGTCATCAACAGCACCGGCGCCACCGAGCAGGCCGCGGTGGACCTGCGCGGCTTCGGCCTGACCGGCCCCAGCAACACGCTGATCCTGATCGACGGCGTGCCGCAGAACAATAACGACCTGTCGGCCCCCTCGCTGGGTACGGTGCCGCTGGACCGCATCGAGCGCATCGAGATCGTGCGCGGCAGCGGCACGGTGCAGTACGGCGGCGGCGCCACCGGCGGCGTGGTGAACATCATCACCAAGGGTGGCAGCGCCGACGGCAAGCCGGTCTCGGCCAGCGTCACTGGCACGGTGGGCAACTACGGCCTGCACCAGCTGGACGCCGCCATCGGCCTGCAAAACGAGCACGTCACGCTGGACGTCTACGGCCAGACGCTGCGCACCGACAACTACCGCGACAACAACCGCGAAAGCCGCGACAGCGGCGGCGTGGCCCTCGGCTTTCACCACGACGACGGCGCGGTGCGCCTGTACGCCCGCACCACGCGCCAGAGGCTGGGCCTGCCCGGCCCGCGCCGGGTCGACCCGGCCACCGGCCTGGACGAATACGAGGACGACCCGCGCGGAACGTCGACGCCGGACGACTACATCAAGACCCAGACCGACGCCTTCGGCGTGCAGGTCGAGCAGCGCCTGGGCGCGGGCACGCTATACGCCGACCTGGGCCAGCGCGACAAGACGCTGGACGGCTTCAACGGCAGCGCCTTCGGCGACACCACGCGCCACCAGGACCTGAGCGAGACCACCGGCAGCCTGCGCTACCACCTGCCCGTGGCGCAGCGCCACGCCCTGATCGTGGGCGTCGACATGCGCAACAGCAACCTGGACGCCACCAACACGTATTCGTTCACGCCGATCAGCGACCGCTGGCGCGCGAAGCAGCGCCAGCACGGCCTATTCGCCGAGGCACAGGTGCAGGCCACCGACACCACCCGCATCACGCTGGGGGGCCGCCGCCAGTACGCCAACGACACGCTCGAGACCCTGTCGGGCTTCAGCAGCAATTCCGACAAGACCCGCCACCTGGGCGCCTGGCAACTGGCGTTACGCCAGGAGGTCGGCGCCGGCTTCGCCGCCTACGGCAAGGTGGGGCGCAGCTTCCGCCTGGCCAATTCCGACGAGCTGCTGTACGTGGCCGACCCGCTCAAGCCGCAGACGTCCACCGACAAGGAACTGGGCCTGCTGTGGCAATCGGGCACGTCCAGCGCGCGGCTGGCCTGGTTCCGCTACGACCTGACCGACGAGATCCAGTACAACCCGGTGACGTTCTCGAACATCAACCTGGATCCCACCCGCCGCCAGGGCGTCGAGCTGGAAGGCCACCACGAACTGACCCGCTCGCTGGCCCTGGACGCCAACGTGACCTGGCTGCAGGCCGAGTTCCGTTCCGGCACCTACAACGGCGTCGACCTGGCCGGCAAGACCGTGCCGCTGGTGCCCAAGTGGATGGCCAACCTGGGCGCCACCTGGCGTCCCGACGACAAGCTGTTCGTCAGCCTGGCGGCCCAGTACGTCGGCAAGGCCCGCATGGACAACGACCAGGCCAACGAATTCGACAAGCAGCTGGACGACTACGTGCTGGTCAACGGCAAGGTCGGCTACGCGTTCACCAAGCACATCTCGGGCACGCTGGCGGTCAACAACCTGTTCGACCGCGAATACGCCACCTATGGCATCCGGTCGGGCAGCGTGGGCCCCACCGGCGCCTACAACCTGTACCCCGCGGCCGGCCGCAACGTGCAGGCCGCGCTGACCATCCGCTACTGATCCGCCCCCCGATGCCCGCCCGCGCCCCCCTGCCCGCCGCTCTGCCCGGCCCGCTCTTGCGGGGCAGCCGGGCCGGGGCGCGGCGCGCGCGCGGCGGCGCCTGGCGCCGGCTCGGCCTGGCGGGCCTGCTGGCGGCGGTCGCGGCGGGCGCGGCGCCCACGCACGCCGGCGGCCCCATCACCGTGCGCGACGACCAGGGCCACGACGTGACGCTGGCGGCCCCCGCACGGCGCGCCATCACCGCCGCGCCGCACGCCACCGAACTGGCCTACGCGGCGGGCGCGGGCCGCTACCTGGCCGGCACCGCCCTGGGCAGCGACTACCCGCCGCAGGCCCGCGCCCTGCCCTCTATCGGCGACAGCCTGCGGCCCAGCCTGGAGCGTGTCGCCGCGCTCCGGCCCGATCTGCTGATCGCGTGGCAGCCCGCCGTGCCGGACCCGCTGGGCGACCTGATGCGGCGCCTGGGCGTGCCGGTGTACTACAGCGACCCGCGCACGCTGGCCGCCGTGGCCGATGCCGTCGAAGACCTGGGCCGCCTGTTCGGCACCGAGTCCCAGGCCACCCCGGCCGCGGCGGCGCTGCGCGACCGGCTGGCGGCGCTGGCGGCGCGCTATGCGGGCCGCGAACCGGTGCGGGTGTTCGTCCAGGCGGGCCTGCAGCCCATCTATACGCTCAATGGCGCCAGCATCGTCAGCGACGCGGTGCGCCTGTGCGGCGGCGTCAACGTCTTCGCCGACGCCCCCACCCTGGCGCCGCAGGTGTCGCTGGAAAGCGTGCTGGCCGCCCGGCCGGACGCCGTCGTGGCCGGCACGCTGGGCCCGGCCGACGGCCAGGCCAGCCTGCAGGCCTGGCGCCAACGCGGCCTGCCCGCCGCCCAGCGCGGCCATGTCTTCGCCGTGGACGCCGACAGCCTGTACCGGCCCGGCCCCCGCCTGATCGACGCAACCGAGACACTGTGCGCGGCGCTGGACGGCGTGCGCCAGGCAATGCGCTGACGGGCGCGCATCGCCCCGGCGCCCGTCAGAGCGCGCGGTCTTCCGTATGCGCGCCGGGGCCGGCCAACCGGCTGCGTTCGGAAACCTGGCCGCCGACCCAGCCGCAGAACGCCTGCACGATGGGATCGGCCGCCTTGTTTTCCGGCACCACCAGGTAATAGGCCTTGTCGGTGGGTAGCGGCTCGTCCAGCATGACCTGCAACGTACCGGCGCTCAATTCGCGTTCGATCAGGTAGGTGGGCAACAGCGCGGCGCCCATGCCGCTTGTCGCAGCCGCGATCAACATCGAGAACTGGTCGAAGTGGTGGCCGCGATAGGCCGACCCGGCATCCAGGCCCAGCCCGTCGAACCAGGTTTCCCAGGCATTGGAACGCGCGTTCACATGCAACAGGGGGATGTCGGCCAGGTCTTCGGCGCGGGCCACCGGATGCGCGCCGAGCAGCGCCGGGCTGGCCACCGGCAGGACCACTTCCCGGCACAGGTAGGTGCACGACGCATGGGCCCATACCGGGCGCCCAAAGTGCACGGCGACATCGAAGGGGGCGAACTCGCCGGAAAACGACGGCATGCTGCCCTGAAAACTGACCACGGTGTCGGGATGCCGCGCCAGGAACCCGGGCAGCCGCGGGATCAGCCAGCGGCTGCTGAACGTGGCAGGGGCCGACACACCAAGATGGTTGCTGGCCTGCGCGCCCGCCATGAAATGCAGCATGGTCCCCTCGACGCCGTCGAGCAGACGCCGGGCTTCCGGCAGCAGCCGCGCGCCAGCTGCCGACAGGCTCACCCTTTGCCTCACCCGGTCGAACAATTGCAGGTCGAGCCGGGTTTCCAGTTCCTTGATGTGGCGGCTGACACCGCTTTGGGTCAGGTTCAGTTCCTTGCCTGCCTGGGTAAAGCTGCCATGCCGCGCCGCGCATTCGAAGGTTTGCAGGATGAGCAGGTTGGGGACGAGACGCCGATTCAGTTTCATCGTGGCTGGACGGACAGGCCGGGGTAATGAAGTTTTCAAATGACCCGATGTCATTTCATCGCTTTCACCCCACAGGGGGGCTTGCTAGGATGAATCCAGATGAACTGGGGACGCGGGGGCTCGGCCATCGGCTGGGACTCGATGTGTACGGCACGACGCTCGGCACGCCCATCGGCGCGCGGAATATCGTGGATATTACGAATGCGCGAAACCCTTGTCCAGCAACGGCCGCCCTGGCGGCCTTTCCTGAAACCGGCGTCAGCCGATCGAGTCAGCGAGCCCATGGAATACCTGGAAAGCAATGCGCGCTACAGCAAGGCCGTCGTCCACGGCGACACGGTCTATCTTGCCGGCCAGGTCGCGCAGGACGCAGGCGCCGACATCGGCGAACAGACCCGCCAAGTGCTGGCGCAGATCGACGCGCTGCTGGCTCAATGCGGCACGGACAAATCGCGCATCGTGTCCGCCCTGCTGTTGCTGCAGGACATGCGCGACCTGCCCGCCGTCAACACCGTCTGGGATGCATGGGTCGTGCCGGGCCGGCCGCCCGCGCGCACCCCGATGGAAGCGCGGCTGGCCGATCCGCGCTTCCTGGTCGAGGTCCAGGTGGTGGCGGCGCGCTAAGACGACGGCGGGCGCGGCCGGCGTCGACACCGCGACGCCGGCCGCGCCGCCCGCGCCAGGATCCCGCAATAGAAGGCAGCCGCCGCACCGGCAGGCTCCTCGTATCAAGGAGAAAAGCAATGAAAAAAGCGATAGTGGCAGTGTTGCTGGCAGCGCTCTCCGGGTTGGCCATGGCGCAGGCCCCTGGCAGCGCGGTCACCATGATCAATCCGTTCACGGTCAGCGGGCTGACCGACCTGGTCGCCCGCATGGTGATCGAGAAGGCGCGCCATCGATTCCCCCACGGCGTGATCGCCATGAACCGGCCGGGGGCCGGCGGGTCGATCGGCATCGCCGCGGTGGTCCAGTCCAAGCCTCAGGATCTCACCATCGGTTTCTCGCCCACGGGCGCCATCGTCGACGTGCCTCAGATCAACGATGTCGCCTACAAGACACCCGATGACATCTCGCCCATCATCAATGTCGTGTCGTCGTATCAGTTGCTGGCGGTACGCGGCGATGCCAAATGGAAGACGGCGCAAGAGTTCATCGCGGCCGCCAAGGCGGCGCCCGGCAAGCTGAGCATCGGCTACACGGGCGTGGGCACGGCGGCGCACCTGAACATGGCGCAATTGATCCGGGCGGCGGACATCAATGTGCTGGAAGTGCCGTACCCGGGCTGGTCTCAAAGCAGCGTGGCTCTGGTCGGGGGCCACGTCGACGCGCTGGTCATCAATGCCGGCGAAGGCCGCCCCATGCTCGACGACGGCCGCCTGCGCATCCTGGGCGTATTCCAGCCCGAACGCGTCGGCTACTACCAGGACGTGCCGACCTTCAAGGAACTGGGCTACGACATCGGCGTCAAGCTGCAGTTCTTTTTCTTCGGCCCCAAGGACATGGACGCCGGCACTCGCCGCTACATGCACGACGCCTTCAAAGAAGTGCTCGAAGACCCCGAGTTCAAGGCATTCGTGGTCTCGCGCGAAGTCAGCATCGAGTACATGGACGGCGATGCCACCAAGGCCATGCTCTGGTCCGAATACAACATCCATACCGAACTGCTCAGGTCGCTTGGCCTGCTCAAGAAAAACTAACCCTTCCAGCATGGCAACAGGAGAATCGATTCATGGCGGACATCAAAGGATTGAAGTGTGTCGGGCATTTCGACTGCGCAGGAGGCGGGCAGGTCTATGTGCAGGGAAAGTATGCCTATATCGCGCACATGGAGGCCCCGGCCGGCACGACGATCCTGGACATCAGCGACCCCGCGCGACCCCGGCAGGTGGCGCACATCGCCATCCCCGAGGGCGTGCACAGCCATAAGGTCAGGGTCGAGAACGACCTGATGGTGGTCAACTGGGAATGCCCCCCGCCCTATATCCTGGGCGAGAATTTCCAGGGCGGGCTGGCCATCTACGATGTCTCCGACCCGCCCAACCCCAGGCAGATCTGCTTCTGGAAGACCGCCGGCACCGGCGTGCACCGGTTCGACTTCGACGGCCGCTACGCGTACATCACGCCCGAGGTCGAGGGTTATCACCTGAACATCGCGATGATCCTCGACCTGCAGAACCCCGCCAAGCCCGAAGAAGTGGGACGCTGGTGGATGCCCGGGCAATGGGTGGCGGGCGGCGAAACGCCGGACGAAGGGTATCGCATGACGTGGTGCCACCAGATACTGCGCCGCGGCAACCGGCTGTATGTGGCGTACTGGCACGGCGGCATGGCCATTCTCGACATCGAGGACATGAGCAAGCCCAAGCTGGTCTCGCGCCTGGTCTACAGCCCCACCTTCCCCCATCCCACCCATACCGTGCTGCCCATGCCGTTCGAGCTGGACGGGCGCCGCATCGCGGTGGTGGCCGACGAAGACGTGCGCAAGCTGCGGCCGTCGCCGCCGCCGTTCATGTGGCTGGTCGACATTACCGACGAAACGCAGCCGGTGCCCATTTCCACGTATCAGATCGAGGGGCTGGGGGGCAAGAACATGCCCGAGTACACGGGCTGCCACCAGCCGGCCGAGCAGGTGTACGGCACCGAGATCCCGATGGCCTGGTTTGCCAACGGCCTGCGCATCGTCGACATCAAGAACCCGCATGCGCCGCGCGAAGTCGCGCACTTCGTGCCCGACATCCCCGGGTTCGACCGGGCCTCGACCAACGATGTCTTCCAGACCCAAGAAGGGCTGATCTACATCATCGACCGCAACCGCGGCATGCACATCCTGGAACGCACCTGAACGCCATGACCGCCGCACCCGAGAAAATTCCCGTCACCGTGCTGACCGGCTACCTGGGCGCCGGCAAGACGACCCTGCTGAACCGCATCCTGACAGAAGGCCACGGCAAGCGGTATGCGGTGATCGTCAACGAGTTCGGCGAGATCGGTATCGACAATGATCTGATCGTGGAATCCGAAGAGGAAATCTACGAGATGAACAACGGCTGCATCTGCTGCACGGTGCGCGGCGACTTGATCGGCGTCCTGCAGAAGCTGCTCAGGCGGCCCGGCCGGTTCGACGCCATCATGCTCGAAACGACGGGCCTGGCCGACCCGGCCCCGGTGGTGCAGACTTTTTTCATGGACGAGGGCGTGCGCGAGCGGACCACCCTGGACAGCGTGGTCACGGTGGTCGATGCGCTGCACCTGCCGCTGCGCCTGGCCGACGGCAGCGAAGCCGGCAGCCAGCTGGCGTTTGCCGACGTGGTGCTGGTCAACAAGACGGATCTCGTTTCGCCGCAACAGCTGGCCGACGTCGAGCACAGCATCGCGCACATCAATCCTTACGCGGCGGTGTACCGGACCCGGCAATCGGACATCGACCTGTCCCGGATCCTGGCCATCGGCGCGTTCGACCTGGAACGCCTGGACGACGCCGACCGCTTCTTTGCGCGCGACCACGGCGACGCCGGCCATGTCCACGACGAGCACTGCGCCCATCGCCACGGACACGATGCAGCGCCGCAGCACCTGGCCGATATCGTGTCGGTATCGCTGCAGGCCGGAGAAATCGACGGCAATCTGTTTTTTCCGTGGATCCACAAGCTGGTCGACGAACAGGGCGAGCGCATCCTGCGCATGAAAGGCATCCTTGCGCTGCAAGGCGAGCCACGGAAGTATGTGATCCAGGGGGTGCACATGATCGTCGAGAGCGAGCACCAGCGACCCTGGGGCGAAAACCAGGCCCGCACCAGCCGCCTGGTCTTCATCGGCCGCGGGCTGGATGCGGCCGCGCTCGGGCGCGCCTTTGAACACTGCCAGGCCTGAATGCAGACACTGTCCCGCCTGGATCTCGGCAGCGCCTGTCTGGCAGCCGGCTACATCGCCGACATGGCGTATTTCGTGGCGGCCGATGGCGTCATGCACGTCTCGGGGCCTGACGGCCGCCAGGCGCGGCGCCTGCATGAAGGCGACATCCTGGCGGTGGAACGCCTGCCGGCCGGCGGCCTGCTCTCGGCGGGCGAAGACGGGCGCATCGTCGCCACCACCGCGCAGCACACGTCCTGCCTGGCGCAGGCTGGCAACAAATGGGTATCGGCGCTGGCCGTGGCTGCCGACGGCGCGATCGCCTACGGCGTGGGCCGAATGGTTTGGCTGCAGGAAGTCGACGGCAGTTGGTCCCGGCACCCGCAGGCACGCTCGGTCGAAGCGCTGGCGTTCGACCCGGCCGGCCGGACGCTGGCCATCGGCCTGTACGACGGCGTGGCCCTGCATGCGCGGGGCCAAGACGGCCCGCCACGCCTGCTACCCTGGAAAGGCGTACCCACGCGAATGAGCTTTTCGGCCGACGGCCGCTTCCTGATGCTGGCGATGCGCGGCCCCGAACTGCACGGCTGGCACCTGGACGCGCCACGGCACTTCCGCATGCTGGGTTACCCCGGGCCCGTGACCGACTGGTCATGGACGCCGGACGGGCGCTGGCTGGCCACCAACGCGGCCGCGGGCGCCGCGCTGTGGTCGTTCGACGCCGATGCCGGGCCGATCGGCCAGCCCCCCCTGGAGCTTGGCGCCAGACCCCAGCATGGCGTCACCGCGGTGGCATGCCACCCGCGGCAACCCTGGGTGGCCATCGGCTATGCGGACGGCGCGATCGTGCTCGAGAGCCTGGAAGGCGATCGCCGCAAGATCATCGGCCAGGCCGGACGCGACCGGCTGGCTGCCCTGGCCTGGCATCCGGATGGCGCACAGCTGGCCTACGGCTCGCAGTCGGGCGATTGCGGCGCCATTCTGGTCAATTGACGGGCCGGCTTCCCGAACCGGCAAGGATACGAATATGTGCGCGGATTTTGACTACGAAGACCGACGGTACTATCGCCAGGCGGCTCCGCCCTCACAGGCGCTGATAGAACAGACCCGCCGGGTCGAGGCCGGCATGCGCGGCGCCCCCGTGCCGGAAGCCGCCTGGGCGGCATTCTTCGACACGGGCTGCGGGGTCATCGACATGCCCGCCTTCGCGCGCATGTTCGAGGCGCGCAAGATCGCGGTGGCGTATCTGGCGGTGCAGCAATCCCGCCATGCCCGGCCGCGCGCGTCGTCCATCGGCTTGCGCTGCGTGGCCGACTGAGCGCCGGCCCGCCGGGCTGGCGCCAGGGTCAGTCGAAGCTGATGCCCTGCGCCAAGGGCAATTCGCGCGAGTAGTTGACGGTATTGGTCTGCCGCCGCATATAGCCCTTCCAGGCGTCGCTGCCCGATTCGCGCCCCCCGCCGGTTTCTTTTTCGCCGCCGAACGCGCCGCCGATCTCGGCCCCGCTGGTGCCGATATTGACGTTGGCGATGCCGCAATCGCTGCCCAGCGCGCTTTGAAACAGTTCGGCCTCGCGCACGTCGGCCGTGAAGATGCAGGACGACAACCCTTGCGGAACCTCGTTGTTCAAGCGTATTGCCTGGCCGATGTCGGCATAGCTCATGACGTACAGGATGGGCGCGAACGTCTCGTGCCGCACGACCTCGGTCTGCGCCGGCATGTCGACGATGGCCGGCGCCACGTAATAGGCGTCCGGATATTCCGCCTGCAGTCGGCGGTCTCCCCCGTGCACCTTGCCGCCGTCGGCGCGGGCACGGGCCAGGGCGCTTTCCATGGCGTCGTGACTGGCCTTGTCGATCAAGGGCCCCACCAGGCTGCCCTGCAGCGGGTGGCCGATGCGCACCTTGGCGTAGGCCGACCTGAGACGGGCAACGATCTCGTCCTTGACCGATTCGTGGGCGATCAGGCGGCGCAGCGTGGTGCAACGCTGGCCGGCGGTGCCCACCGCGGCGAACAGGATGGCGCGCACGGCCAGGTCCAGGTCGGCGCTGGGCGCCAGGATCATCGCGTTGTTGCCGCCCAGTTCCAGGATGCTGCGGCCGAAGCGCGCCGCCACGCGCTGGCCCACGTCGCGGCCCATGCGAGTGCTGCCGGTGGCGCTGACCAGCGCCACGCGCGCATCTTCCACCAGCGCCAGGCCGGCATCGCGGTCGCCCACCGACACCTGGCTGAGATGCGCCGGCGCGTCGCCGAACTCGCGCATGGCCTGTTCCAGCAAGGCCTGGCTGGCCAGGGCGGTCAGCGGCGCCTTCTCGGACGGCTTCCAGATCACCGCATTGCCGGTCACCAGCGCCAGGGCGGTATTCCAGGCCCAGACGGCCACCGGAAAGTTGAAGGCGCTGATGACGCCGACCACGCCCAGCGGGTGCCAGGTCTCGCGCATGTGATGGCCTGGCCGCTCGGAGGCGATGGTCAAGCCGTACAGCTGGCGCGACAGGCCGACGGCGAAATCGCAGATATCGATCATTTCCTGCACTTCGCCCAGGCCTTCCTGGGCGATCTTGCCGGTCTCCCAGGACACCAGTTCGCCCAGCGCCTGCTTGTTGCGGCGCAGGACTTCGCCGAACAGGCGCACCAATTCGCCGCGGCGCGGCGCGGGCACCGCGCGCCAGGCCTCGAACGCATGCTGCGCGCGCTCGATCCTGGCCGCCACGGCCGCCCGGTCGTCCAGCGCGACCGTGCCGATGCGGCTGCCGTCGATGGGAGTATGAACGGCGTGCGAGCCTGCCGCGTGGGCAGACAGGTCCACGCCGAGACGCGTCAGCAGGTGCTCGACCATGAGATTCCTTGGGGTGGTGGGGAAGCGGGAATAGCAGTCAGTATGCCGTCGGCGCCGCCACCGGCCAAACGATGAATGTTCCTCGGATCATGCTGTTTATTCATGAACTGCGCCGCGGTGCCGGCCACCGGCCAATCGCGCGAATCGCGAAATCCGGAACGCCGCGGCGCCGCCACTGCCCCCCGTTCTGGCATACTCGGCCGTGCCTGCCGCCCGGGCCGCGCCGCGGCCGCCGCGGCCGGGTGCTTTATCATGGATACATCGCCGGACGCGCCGCGCCGGCCACCGCACTCTCTTTTCCTGCAAGCATCGCCATGACCTCTCCAGACACCCTCGCCATCGCCGGGCGCGAATACCAGTCGCGCCTGCTGGTGGGCACCGGCAAGTACAAAGACTTCGAAGAAACCCGCGCCGCGCTCGACGCCAGCGGCACGCAGATCGTCACCGTGGCCATCCGCCGCACCAACATCGGCCAGAACCCCGGCGAGCCCAATCTGCTCGACTACGTGCCGCCCTCGCAGTTCACGCTGCTGCCCAACACCGCGGGCTGCTACAGCGCCGACGACGCCGTGCGCACGCTGCGCCTGGCGCGCGAACTGCTCGACGGCCACGACCTGGTCAAGCTCGAAGTGCTGGGCGATTCGCACTCGCTGTTTCCCAACATGCCGGAAACCCTGCAGGCCGCCAAGACCCTGGTCGACGACGGCTTCAAGGTCATGGTGTACTGCACCGACGACCCCATCCAGTGCCGCATGCTCGAAGACCTGGGCGTGGTGGCCGTCATGCCGCTGGCCTCGCTGATCGGCTCGGGCATGGGCATCCTGAATCCCTGGAACCTGCGCCTGATCATCGACCAGGCGCGCGTGCCGGTGCTGGTCGACGCCGGCGTGGGCACCGCGTCCGACGCCGCCATCGCCATGGAACTGGGCTGCGACGGCGTGCTGATGAACACCGCCATCGCCGGGGCGCAAGACCCGATCCTGATGGCCAGCGCCATGAAGCACGCCGTGCAGGCGGGCCGCGAGGCCTTCCGCGCCGGCCGCATGCCGCGCAAGCTGTACAGCGGCGCGCCCAGCTCGCCCACCGAAGGCCTGATCACCGCCGGCGCGGCCGCCCGATGACTGCCCGGCCATCGCCGGCCGCCGGCGCGCGGCCCATTCCCAATGCGCTCAGCATCGCCGGGGTCGACCCGTCCGGCGGGGCCGGCGTGCTGGCCGACATCAAGGCCATGAGCGCGCTGGGCGCGTACGGCTGCGCGATCATCGCCGCGCTGACGGCGCAGAACACCCAGGGCGTCACGGCCATCGCGCCGGTGCCGCCCGAATTCGTCGGCCAGCAGATCGACACGCTGTTCGCCGACGTGCGCATCGACGCCGTCAAGATCGGCATGCTGGGCCAGCAGCCCGTCACCACGGTAGTGGCCGAGAAACTGGCCAAGTGGCTGCCCCCGCACGTGGTGCTGGACCCGGTCATGGTGGCCAAGAGCGGCGACCTGCTGCTCGAGCGCCAGGCCGTGGGCGCGCTGCGCGAGGCGCTGCTACCGCAGGCCACCATGCTGACCCCCAACCTGCCCGAGGCGGGCGTGCTGCTCGACGAACGCCCGGTCGAGACCGTCAAGGAAATGCGCCGCGTGGCCGAACGCCTGCGCCGCATCATGGCCCATTCCGGCCAGCGCTGGGTCATGCTCAAGGGCGGCCACCTGCCGGGCAACGACACCATCGACCTGCTGCACGACGGCGACCGCATGATCGAACTGCCCGGCCAGCGCATCGACACGCGCAATACCCACGGCACCGGCTGCACCCTGTCGGCCGCCCTGGCCGCGCTGCTGCCGCAGGCCGAAGACGTGCCCCAGGCGGCCCGCCGCGCCAAGGCCTACCTGGCCGAGGCCCTGCGCCACGCCGACCGCCTGCAGGTGGGCTCGGGCCACGGCCCCACGCACCATTTCCACGCCTGGTGGTAGGCCTGGCCCGGCCTTGCGCGGGCCGGGCCCCAGGAATGCAACGAATCAGTACAATGTGCCGTTGGTTCCCCCTGATTTCCCTTTTGCTGTCATGAACGCCTCGACCCTGCCCGACGTAGAAAAAGCCCGTTTCAACATGGTGGAGCAGCAAATCCGCCCCTGGGACGTGCTCGACCAGAAAGTGCTGGACGCTCTGTTCGCGATGCGCCGCGAGCAATTCGTGCCGCCCGCGCTGCGCTCGCTGGCATTCTCCGACCTGGAAATCCCGCTCGAGATCAACGCCGTCGACACGCGCCAGACCATGCTGGCGCCCAAGGTCGAGGCCCGCCTGGCCCAGGAACTGCAACTGACCCCGACCGACTGCGTGCTGGAAATCGGCACCGGCTCGGGCTACCAGGCCGCGCTGCTGGCGCACCTGGCCCAGCAGGTCACCTCGGTCGAGATCGACAACCGCCTGGTGGCGTTCGCGCAGCAGAACCTGCAGATGAACAACGTCACCAACGTCAAGATCGAAACCGGCGACGGCCGCAACGGCTGGGGCACCACCGAATACGACGCCATCCTGGTTACCGGCTCGGTGCCGGTCGTGCCCGATGCGTTGAAGTACCAGTTGCGCGTCGGCGGCCGCCTGGTGGTCATCGTGGGCCAAGCGCCCATCATGACCGCCTGCCGCATCACGCGCACCACCGCCGCCAGCTTCGAAACCGTCAACCTGTTCGAGACGGTGGTCAAGCCGCTGCGCGGGGCCACGGTTTCGCAGTTCAAGTTCTGACTCCCGCCGCATGCGCGCCGGATCGTTCGCGGCCACGCTGGTTCTGGCGCTTGCCGCCTGCTGGGCGGCGCCGGCCGGGGCCGCCCAGGACCTGCTGCAGATCTGGCGCGCCGGGCTAGCCAACGACCCGCTCTACGCCTCGGCCCGCGCCGCCTACCGCGCCTCGATCGAGCAATTGCCGCAGGCGCGCGCCAGCCTGCTGCCGGCCGTCAACGCCGAAGTGGGCGGCATCTACGACGAAACCCGCGCCACGCGCAACATGTCCAGCCGCAGCCGCGACGGCACCCGCGGCACCTGGGACCTGGTCCTGACCCAGCCGCTGTACGACTGGTCCCGCTGGCAACGCTTCGAGCAGGCCAAACTGGGCGTGGCCGATGCCGAATTGCGGCTGCAGCAAGCCTACCAGGACCTGCTGCTGCGCGTGTCCGACGCCTATTTCGACGTGCTGGCCGCGCAAGACACACTCACGGCCACCGAAGGCGAAAAGGCCGCCGTGGCGGCGCAGCTGGAATCGGCCCGGCGCAATTTCGAGCTGGGCAACTCCACCGTGGCCGACAGCCTCGAGGCGCAAGCCCGCTACGACCTGGTGGTGGCACAGGAACTGCTGCAGCAGAACGCCCTGGACGTGCTGCGCGACCAGCTGGCCAAGATCATCGGCCAGCCGGCCGGCGCGTTGGCCGAACTGCCGCGCAGCGTGCGGCTGCCCCCGCCCCAACCTGCCCGCCTGGCCGACTGGTCGACCCAGGCCGAGTCGGCCAGCCTGGAAGTGGCGCGCGCGCAACTGCAGACGCAGATCGCCCAGCGCGACATCCAGATCGCCCGCAGCGGCCACTACCCCACCCTGAGCCTGCGCGCCACCAGCGGCAACGCCGAGGGCGCCCACCGCGACACCGCGGGCGGCCGCGCCGTCGACAGCTCGGTCGGGCTGGTGCTGTCCGTGCCCATCTATTCGGGCGGCGGCGTGTCCTCTCAGGTAACAGAAAAAGTCCAGCTGGAACAAAAAGCCCGCAGCGACTATGTGGCCGCGCAACGCCAGGCGGTGCAGTCGGCCCGCCAGTACTACACCGGCGTGGTGTCCGGCCTGGCGCGCATCCAGGCGCTCGAGGCGGGCGAGAAATCCAGCCGCGCGGCGGTGCAGGCCAACCAGACCGGCTACGAGATCGGCGTGCGCATCAACCTGGACGTGCTCAACGCGCAGCAGCAGCTGTACGCCACCCAGCGCGACCTGGCGCAGGCCCGTTACCGCACCCTGCTGAACGGCCTGCGGCTGAAGGCCGCCGGCGGCATCCTGTCGGAAGCCGACCTGGACGCCGTCAACCGGCTGCTGCGCCTGCCGAACTGACGGGAGGTCGTGGTGTCAGGTACCCGGAAAGGCGCCTGAGACCGACGTGTGCGCGGGGCTGCTTCCCAACCCGAGGGTGTCAGACACCCTTCGGGGTGTCTGACACCTGAAGCGCCGGGGTGAGACAGAGAGAGTGTCTGACACCTCCGACACCTCCGACATCTCCGAGTTGCCGGGGCATAACCAGGTGTCTGACACCCCCTACCCGCCTCGTATCTTCCTGACCAGCGACGTGGTCGAGCGCTCGAATTCGAACGGGATCGCCAGCGCGCGTCCGCCCCAGGTCTTGACCAGCGCCGTTTCGGGCAGGGTTTCCATGTCGTAGTCGCCGCCCTTGACGATCAGGTCGGGGCGCAGTTCGCCGATGATCTCGACCGGCGTGTCTTCGTGGAACATCGTGACCGCGCTGACGCAGGCCAGCGCCGCCAGCAGCGCGGCGCGGTCTTCCTGGCGGTTCAGCGGGCGGTCGTCGCCCTTGCCCAGGCGGCGCACGGAATCGTCGGTATTAATGGCCACCACCAGGGTGGCGCCCAGTTGCGCGGCCTGGTCCAGGTAGGTGGCGTGGCCGCGATGCAGGATGTCGAACACGCCGTTGGTGAACACCAGCGGCCGGGGCAGCTTGCCCAGCGCAATGGCGGCGGCGCAGGCATCGCGGGACAGGATCTTGGATTCGAAGCGGGCGGCGGACATGCGGCGATTGTACGACGCCGCCTTGACACCCTGGCCGGTGCGCCGCTACAGTTCGGGAACGATCATTCCAGAACCAGCATTCATCTTGCGCCCCAAGGATTTCGAGCCCGATGCCGTCGCCGACGCCGCCATGCAGGTGTTCTGGCAGCGCGGCTATGCCGCCACCTCCATCCAGGACCTGGTCGACGGCACCGGCCTGGCCCGCAGCAGCCTGTACAACGCGTTCGACAGCAAGCACGGCCTGTACCGGCGCGCGCTGCAACGCTACCAGCGCCTGACCGCCGCCAATATCGACCTGCTGGCCGGCCCCGGCCCGGTCAAGGGCCGCATCCGGCAACTGCTGATGCGCATCGTCGACGACGAGCTCGGCAACCCGCGGCGCCGCGGCTGCCTGGCGGTCAATGCCTCGATCGAGCTGGCGGGCCACGACGATGCCGTGGCCGAGATCACCGCGCACAATTTCCTGCGCCTGGAAAACGCCCTGGAAGCCGCCCTGCGCCAAGGCCAGCAAAGCGGCGAAATCGCCGCCCGGCAGTCGCCGCGCGCCCTGGCCAGCTTCGTGCTGTGCACCATCCAGGGAATGCGGGTGCTGGGCAAAGGCAGCGCGCGGCGCACCCGGCGCCAGCGCCTGCTGGACATCGTCGAGGTCGCCATGCAGACGCTGTAGCGCGGCCCCTTTCCATCGTCACCGCCAGGCACATTGCCTCTCTTCGCTTTCCCTTGCAGGAGCACTTTCCATGTCGAACGCCCCCACCATCGCCGTCCTGGGCACAGGCATCATGGGCGCGCCCATCGCCCGCAACCTCAGCCGCCACGGCTTTGCCGTGCGCGCCTGGAACCGCACGCCGGCCAAGGCCCAGGCCCTGGCCGACGCCGGCATCCAGGTGTGCGACTCGCCCGCCGCCGCCGTGCAGGGCGCCACCCTGGTGGCCACCATGCTCAACGACGGCAAGGCCGTGCGCGAAACCATGCAGGCGGCCGCGCCGGGGCTGGCCCAGGGGGCCATCTGGCTGCAGCTCAGCACCGTGGGTATCGTCGAGATCGACACGCTGGCCGCGCAGGCCCGCGAGCTGGGCCTGGTGTTCTACGATGCGCCGGTGCTGGGCACGCGCCAGCCCGCCGAGCTGGGCCAGTTGCTGGTGCTGGCCTCGGGCCCGGCCAGCGCCCGCGCGGCCGTGCAGCCGGCGTTCGACGCCATCGGCAAGCGCACCCTGTGGGTGGCCGACCATGCCGGCCCCAGCAGCCGCCTGAAGCTGGCGTTGAACCACTGGGCCTTCACGCTGACGCACGGCACGGCCGAAAGCCTGGCGCTGGCCAAGGGCCTGGGGGTGGACCCCGCCCTGGTGCTGGACGCCATCACCGGCGGGCCGCTGGACAGCGGCTATTTCCAGAGCAAGTCGGCAGCCATGCTGGCCGACGACTACACGCCCAGCTTCTCGGTGATCAATGCGCTGAAAGACTCGGAACTGATCGTCCAGGCGGGCGCGCAGGTCGGCGTCGCAATGGATACGGCGCAGGCCGGCGCGCAGCGCTTTCGCCGCGCGCGCGATGCCGGCCATGGCGACAAGGACATGGCCGCCTCGCACCTGGCCTGAGGCCGGCGCGCCGCTTTCCGGCAACACGGGCAACAGATCATGAGCGTCTCATCCCTGGATTCGGCCTGGGCCGTCTCCACTCACGACGGCCGCCACAGCCACGTGGTGGCCGCCGACGGCGAACTGGACCTGGACCTGTCGCCCGCCGGCCCGCTGGCCGGCCTGGCCGACGGCCGCATCGCCCCCTTGCAGCTGTTCGCGGCCGCCTGCGCCGCGGGCTTCCAGGCGACGCTGGCGCAACTGGCGCAGCAAGCGCGGGCCCGCCAGCCCGCCATGCTGGAATCCGCCGTGCACGCCCAGGCCGTCCTGTACCCCGCGGACGGCCACCCCGAACTGGGCCTGACCCTGCGGGTCACCCTGGCGGGCTGGCCGCCATCGGCCGCGCAGGCGCTGGTGGCGCGGGCGCGCCGCCTGTGCCCCTACCTGCAGGCGCTGCAGGCGCGCCTGGCGATCTCGCTGGACATTCGCACGGAATGAAGCAGGCCGGGCCTCAGGCGCCGGCCGGCACGATCAGCCCGGCCGACCCGGCGGACGCCGCCAGGTTGACCATTTCCTTGCGATAGCGGTTCAGGTCTTTCACGGACTCGAAGGTGCGGCCCATCAGGGTCGACAGGATGTGCAGGATGCGGCTGGCCACCTTCTGTTCCCACACCGTGTCGAAGCGGATCTGCGTGTCCAGCCAGTGTTCCAGCCAGCCCGGCTCGGGCAGGCGCGACTGCACCGTGTCGTTCGGGAACAGCGCCTTGTTGACGTGCAGGTTGGTGGGGTGCATGGCCTGCGCGGTGCGGCTGGCCGACGCCATCAGCACGCCGATCTTCGAGAACGACAGCCGCGCCTGTTCGCTGGTGTGCTGGCCGCGGTCGTGCAGCGCGCGCCGCATGTACTGCAGGTAGGCCCCGGCATGGCGGGCCTCGTCGCGCGAGACAGTCTGGTAGATGGCCTTGATGACCGGTTCGGTATGCCATTCGGCGGCGCGCCGGTACCAGTGGTTCAGCCGCACTTCGCCGCAGAAGTGCAGCATCAGGGTCTCGAGCTCGGGCGCCGGGTCGAACTCGAAGCGCACCTTGTGCAGCTCTTCCTCGGTGGGCACCAGGTCGGGCCGGAAGCGGCGCAGGTACTCGATCAGCACCAGCGAATGCTTCTGCTCTTCGAAGAACCACACCGACATGAACGCGCAGAAATCGCTGTCGCCGCGGTTGTCGCGCAGGAACATCTCGGTGGCCGGCAGCGCCGCCCATTCCGTGATTGCGTTCATCTTGATGGTATACGCCTGCTCGTCCGACAACTTGCTGCGGTCGAAGTCGTCCCAGGGTATGTCGTTTGCCATGTTCCAGCGTACCGCTTCCATGGTCTTGAAGAGTTCAGGATAAAGCATTGTCTGCCCTTGTTGGTCCCGCGTGGGGCGGTGTAACGGTAGAGAATCGCCGTGCGGTCACGGCCCGGACCTTGCGCGCGTGATCACGCAAGGCTATTTATCGCCGCCCCGCACGAAACTGTCATGACGATTCGATGACGAATTCATGACACGACGAGGCGACGGATCAGCGGGTAAGCGCCCACAGGGCGACTCCCACCGCCAGCGCCAGCACGGCCGTCAAGGCGGCCAGCAGGCGATTGCCCTGTTCCTGCGACTGGCGCAGGCGGGTCATTTCAAGCAACAGCTGCGCCGACCGGTCGGGACGGCTGAGCTGCTCGTGCACCAGCCGCGGCAGGGCCGGCAGCATCTGCGACCATTGCGTGGCTTCCTTGGCCAGCGCCTTGCGCAGGCCATCCCAGCCCATGCGCTGGCGCATCCAGTTTTCCAGGTAGGGCTTGGCCGTTTTCCAGAGATCCAGGTTGGGATCGAGCTGGCGGCCCAGCCCCTCGACGTTCAGCAGGGTTTTCTGCAGCAGCACCAGCTGGGGCTGGATCTCGACATTGAAGCGGCGCGAGGTCTGGAACAGCCGCAGCAACACCTGCCCCAGCGAGATCTCGGCCAGCGGCCGGTCGAAGTAGGGTTCGCACACCGCGCGCACCGCGCCTTCGAGCTCTTCTTCGCGCGTGTCGGGCGGCACCCAGCCCGACTCGATGTGCAGCTGCGCCACGCGGCGGTAGTCGCGGTGGAAGAAGGCCAGGAAATTCTGCGCCAGGTAGTTCTTGTCGAATTCGGACAGCGACCCGACGATGCCGAAGTCCAGCGCGATGTAGCGCCCCAGGGTCTCGGGCCGGTCGGACACGTAGATGTTGCCCGGGTGCATGTCGGCATGGAAGAAGCCGTCGGAGAACACCTGGGTGAAGAAGATGTCGACGCCGCTGCGCGCCAGCGTGGGGATGTCGATGCCGGCGGCGCGCAGGCGGTCGATCTGGCCCACGGGGATGCCGTACATGCGCTGCATGGTGAACACCGTGGACGCGGTGTGTTCCCAGATAACCTCGGGCACGATCAGCAGGTCGCCGCGCCCGGACGAGGCGTCGAAGTTGCGGCGCAGCTGGCTGCAGTTCGAGGCTTCGCGCACCAGGTCGAGCTCGTCGTGCAGGTACTTGTCGAACTCGGCCACGACTTCGCGCGGCTTCAGGCGGCGGCCGTCGGCGCCGGCGCGCTCGACGATGCGCGCCACGATGCGCAGCAGCGACAGGTCGCGCTCGATGGCCTGGCGCATGCCAGGGCGCAACACCTTCACCGCCACTTCGCGGCCGTCGTGCAGCACGGCGAAATGCACCTGCGCGATCGAGGCCGAGGCCACTGGGTCGACGTCGAACTGCGCGAACAGCTGCGTCGGCGGCGCCCCCAGCGCGGCTTCGATGCAGGCGGCCGCCTGGGCCGACGGGAACGGCGGCACGCGGTCTTGCAGCAGCGCCAGTTCGTCGGCGATATCGGCGGGAATCAGGTCGCGCCGGGTGGACAGCACCTGGCCGAACTTCACGAAAATGGGGCCCAGCGATTCCAGCGCGCGCCGCAGCCGCAACCCGCGCGGGGCGCGCGGGCGCATGCCCAGGCGGATCACCCAGCGCAGCCCGCGGGCCAGCGGGTGGTCCAGGCCGGACAGCACCAGGTCGTCCAGTCCGAACCGGAACGCCACATACAGGATACGAAGGACGCGCAGGAAGCTGGGCATGGATTCAGGCGCCCCGCTGTGCGGCCAGGCGGGCCAGGCGCGCGTCCAGGGCCGCCGCCGCGCGCGCCACCGCATCGCTGCGCTGGCCGAGCTCGGCCAGGTCCTGGCGCCACTGGGCCAGCAACGGCGCGCCGGCCAGCACGCCGCGCTCTTCGGCCAGGTATTCAGACACATTGCGGCCCAGGCCGGATACCGCCGCGCGCGCGCCCTGGCTGGCGGCGCGCGCACCGGCCGCCAGCCGCGCCGCGGGGATATCGCCCACCAGGCGCGCCAGGTCGTCTTCCGGTTCCCAGCGCAGGCTGGCGGCCAGGTCGGCCACCACGCGTGCCAGCGCCGCGTCGCCCTCGATGTGCGTGGCCTCGGCCACGTCGGGCTTGTCCTGGCCAGGCAACAGGCGCAGCGGGTTGAACTTGGCGGGGTCGACGGTCAGGGTCACGTCGGGCACCACGGCCGCGTCGGCCAGGTCGGCGTACCCTTCGCTGTTGATGGCCAGGCCTGCCGCGAAGCCGCCCAGGGCGAAGCGCACCGTCTTGCCGGCATGGCGCGCCAGGCGCTCGCGCGCCCAGTCTTCGCGCGCCAGCAACGTATTCAGCGCGCGGACGGCCAGCCGCGTGGGAGTGGGCAGTTCGGGAAAGGGCAGCATCGATGCATGGCGGGCCTGCCTGCCGCAGGCCCTGCCGAAGAAACGGACAAACCCGGAGTTTACCGGGTTGGGAAGCGCCTGCCCCGAAAGCCCGGCGCGGCGCTGCCGGATGGCGGGCAGCCGGGCCCGCATCCGGTGCGGGCGCCGCCAGGGCGCCCGGTATCCGTCAGCTGGCGTATTCGACCGGAATCTGCTGGATGCCGGCCAGCAGCCAGCCGCCTTGCTGGGGCTTGAACAGGTTCCAGACTTCCTCGAAACGGAAGGCCTCGGTGCCCGGGGCCTCGCGCAGCATGCCAGAGAAGCGCACGCTGGCCAGGTGGCCGTCGGAAACGGTTTCGATGCCCAGCAATTCGGCGTTCAGCAGCACCACTTCGGTGCTGTTGGGCGCGGCGCCGCGCTCGGCCAGCTGCTGCTTGAGCTCGGCGATCAGGTCGTCGGTCAGGAATTCGCGCAGGCGATCGGTATCGCCGCTGTCCCAGATGGCCTGGATGCGCACGAACTGGTCCTTGGCGTGCTTGAGGAACTCGGTGGAGTCGAAGTCGCCGGGGATGTACCAGTTTTCGTTGTCGCCCGCGGCAGGCAGCGCCGCGGCAGCGGGTGCGGCGGCAGCGGCAGGCGCGGCGGCCGGAGTGGTGGCCTGCGACAGCGCCTGGCGCCACATGGACTGCTGCTGGCCCTGGCTGGCCTCGCGCGCCGCGCCGGCGCCATAGGCGCCCTGGGTGGCATGGCGGGGACCCGCGCCGCGCAGGCGGCGCACGATGAAGATCACGGCGAACACCACCAGCGCGATCAGCAGCATGCTGGACAGGAATTCGGCAAAGGCGCCCGACAGGCCCAGGTGCGACAGCAGGGCGGCGATGCCCAGGCCGGCGGCGATGCCGGCGATGGGGCCCAGCCAGCGCGACATGCCGCTCTTGGCGGCGGTGCCGGCGGCAGCCGTACCCGCCGCCGCGGCCGGGGCGGCCGAACGGTTGGTGGTGGTGGCGGTGGACGGCGTGGTGGCCTGGCGCTGCTGCGTGATGTTGGTGGACTGGCGGCCGACGCTGCTGCCCCCGCCCATGCGGCGGGCCTCGGCGTCGAACGACACCGCCAGCATGGCGGTGCCGGCGACGGCGATCAGCGCGGCGGCAAACAGCCGGGAGATTCCGGAACGAGACATATGGTGTGACTCCTTGAGCGCGTGGTGCCCATTACGGGCGCCGCCGGGCCGCCTGGCGGGCCGGCGTTTGTTCTGGTCGGGGTATTCTTACAACAAACTGAATACCTGAAGAATAACGGACAAGCCGGCGGGCCACAAGTTCCCCGCCGCCAGGGCGCTCAGGCCAGGCGGACGCCCTCGTGCAGGGCGGCCACGCCGGCCGTCAGGTTGAAGTACTGCACGCGCTCGAGACCGGCAGTACGCATCATGTCGGCCAGGGTGTCCTGGTCGGGATGCATGCGGATGGATTCGGCCAGGTAGCGGTAGCTGGCCTCGTCGCCGGCCACCTTCTTGCCCAGCCAGGGCAGCACGTTGAACGAATACCAGTCGTACGCCGGCGCCAGCGGCTTGGCCACGCGCGAGAATTCCAGCACCAGCAGCTTGCCGCCGGGCTTGAGCACGCGTGTCATCTCGGCCAGCGCGCGGTCTTTGTGGGTCATGTTGCGCAGGCCGAAGGCCACGCTGACGCGGTCGAAATAGCCCGCCGGAAAAGGCAGACGCTCGGCGTCGCACACAGCGGTGGGTAGCAGCATGCCGGCGTCGGTCAGGCGGTCGCGCCCCACCCGCAGCATCGAATCGTTGATGTCGGTCAGCCAGACTTCGCCGGTGGGGCCGGCACGCTTGGCGAAGGCGCGCGCCAGGTCGCCGGTGCCGCCGGCGATGTCCAGCACCTTCATGCCGGGGCGGATGGCCGCGCGGCCGATGGTGAAGGCCTTCCAGGCGCGGTGCAGGCCGCCCGACATCAGGTCGTTCATGACGTCGTAGCGCGCGGCCACCGAATGGAAGACTTCCGCCACCTTGCGGGCTTTCTCGTTTTCGGGGACGGATTGAAAACCGAAATGGGTGGTGCCCGAATCGGAAGCAGGAGCAGGAGCAGGGTTTTGCATGGTGGTATCCCGGTATATGGCCCCAATGGTAGCCGATCGGGGCGGCCTCGCCCGCCAGATGCGTTGCGGTCACATACCTGAAATATTCCGGCCATACTATCGCAATGTTCGCGCCGCAGCGGCGCTCATCGCCTGCCTCCAACGCCATGTCCAGCACCATTCTCGTCGTCGAAGACGAACCCGCCATCCAGGAACTCATCGCCGTCAACCTGTCGTTCGCCGGCCATAAGGTCTTGCGCGCCTTCGACGCCGAACAGGCCCAGACCCTGATCCGCGCCGAACTGCCCGACCTGATCCTGCTCGACTGGATGCTGCCCGGCACCTCGGGCCTGGCCCTGGCGCGCAAGCTGCGCGACGACGAGCGCACCCGCGCGGTGCCCGTCATCATGCTCACCGCCAAGGGCGCCGAACAGGACAAGGTCGACGGCCTGGAAGCCGGCGCCGACGACTACATCACCAAGCCCTTCTCGCCCAAGGAACTGATGGCGCGCATCAAGGCGGTGCTGCGCCGCCGGGCGCCCCAGCTGACCGACGACATCATCGACGTCAGCGGCCTGAAGCTCGACCCGGTCACGCACCGGCTGTCGGGCAACGAGCAGTCCCTGTCCATCGGCCCCACCGAATTCCGCCTGCTGCACTTCTTCATGACACACCCCGAGCGGGTGTTCTCGCGCTCGCAACTGCTGGACCAGGTGTGGGGCGACCATGTCTTCGTGGAAGAACGCACCGTCGACGTGCACATCCGGCGCCTGCGCAAGGCGCTGGAGCCCTCGGGCCACGACGCGCACGTGGAAACCGTGCGCGGCAGCGGATACCGGTTTACGGCGCAGGTCCCGTCACGGTAAAACATCGCCACGATGATCTGGCTGCGCACTTTGTTCCTGGTCGCCCTGTGGGCGATCTTGTCGTTGTTCGTGCAATGGCTGGCCGGCAACCCGGCCGGCTGGGTGGTGTTCTGCACGGCCCTGCTGGCCATGCTGTTCTGGCGCAGCTGGCGGCTGCGCGCGGTGTCGTACTGGGCCCACCACCCCGAAACCGCGCCGCCGGCATCGGTGGGGCCCTGGGACGACATCCTGGCTCCGCTGTATCGCTACACGCGCGCCCGGGCGCGCGAGCTGGCCGAGACGCGCGCCAGCATGCAAGGCATGCTGGCGGCCGCCCAGGCGCTGCCCGACGGCGTGGTCACCCTGAACGAAGACTTCCAGATCGAATGGTGCAACCGCGTGGCGCGCCACCACCTGGGGCTGAGCCTGCCGGCCGACCGCGGCCACAACCTGCTGAACCTGCTGCGCGCGCCCGAATTCGTGGCCTACGCGCACCGCGACGACTGGCCCGAGCCCATCCTGGTGCGCCTGGCGCACGGCGGCCAGGAACGCGTCATGATGATGCACCTGGCGGCCTACGCCTCGAACCGCCGGCTGCTGATCTCGCGCGATGTGACGCAGATCGAGAAACTCGAGACCACGCGGCGCGATTTCGTGGCCAACGTCTCGCACGAACTGCGCACGCCGCTGACGGTGCTGGCCGGGTTCCTGGAAACCCTGCGCGACATGCCGGCCGAGGCCCTGGCCCCCGAGCAGCGCGACCAGTACATGAGCATGATGCATGAGCAGGCGCAGCGCATGCAGGCCATCGTGGAAGACCTGCTGACCCTGTCCACGCTGGAATCCTCGCCCGGCTCCGACCCGCGCGCCGTGAACCTGCCGGCCCTGCTGCAGACGACGCGCCAGCAGATCGAGGCGCTGTCGGCGGGCCGCCATGCGTTCGCCTGGCACATCGATGAATCGCTGGACGTGCTGGGCGCGGAAACCGAACTGGCTTCGGCCATGTCGAACCTGCTGGCCAACGCGGTGCGCTACACGCCCGACGGCGGCAAGATCACCGTGCGCTGGCAAGGCGAGGCCGACGGCGGCGCGCGCTTCAGCGTGCAGGACACCGGCATCGGTATCGCGGCGCTGCATCTTCCGCGCCTGACCGAACGCTTCTACCGGGTCGACCGCGGCCGCTCGCGCGCGGCCGGCGGCACCGGGCTGGGCCTGGCCATCACCAAGCACATCGCCATCCGCCACGACGCCGAGCTGCTGATCGCCAGCGAAGCCGGCAAGGGCAGCACCTTCTCGCTGCTGTTCCCGGCCGAACGCATCGTGGCGGCCTGATCGCCCCACCGGCCGAATGGCCTCTGGCCGTCCGGCCGGCAAACTGCGCCACAATAGGGAAAGGCATTTCTTCCAACCTTCCCCGCTGTTGCATCCATGGCCCAGATCGTCCTGTTCGAGAACATCCACCCCAGCGCGCGCCAGGTCTTCACCGCCGCCGGCTATACCGATATCGTCACGCACGCGGCCGCCCTGCCGCCCGCCGAATTGCGCGAGGCGCTGCGCGGCGCGCAAGTGGCCGGCATCCGCTCGCGCACCCAGCTGGACGCCGACGCGCTGGCGGCCTCGCCCGACCTGCGCGTGGTGGGCTGCTTCTGCATCGGAACCAACCAGGTCGACCTGGGCGGCGCCATGCAACGCGGCATCCCGGTGTTCAACGCACCCTTCTCGAATACCCGCTCGGTGGCCGAGCTGGTGCTGGGCGAGGCCATCCTGCTGTTGCGCCGCATCCCCGAGAAAAACGCCCGCGTGCACCTGGGCCACTGGGACAAGTCCGCCGCCGGCGCGTTCGAGACGCGCGGCAAGACGCTGGGCATCGTCGGCTACGGCAACATCGGCTCGCAGATCAGCACGCTGGCCGAAGGCATCGGCATGCGCGTGGTGTTCCACGACGTCGAGGCCAAGCTGCCGCTGGGCAACGCGCGTCCGGCCGGCTCGCTGGCCGAGCTGCTGGAACAATCCGACGTGGTCACGCTGCACGTGCCGGGCGGCAAGAGCACCGAGAACATCATCGACGCCGCGGCCCTGGCGCGCATGAAACCGGGCGCCATCCTGATCAACGCCTCTCGCGGCACCGTGGTCGACATCGACGCGCTGCACGCGGCGCTGACCTCGGGCCGCCTGGCGGGCGCGGCGCTGGACGTCTTCCCCACCGAACCCAAAAGCGTCGACGAACCGCTGGCCAGCCCGCTGATCGGGCTGCCCAATGTGCTGCTGACGCCGCACATCGGCGGCAGCACGCAGGAATCCCAGGAAAACATCGGCCGCGAAGTGGCCGAGAAGCTGGTGCGCTTCCTGCAGGCCGGCACCACCAAGAGCGCCGTCAATTTCCCCGAACTGCCCTACCTGGAACCGGCCGGCGCGGCACGCATCCTGCACGTGCACCGCAACGCCCCCGGGGCGCTGGGCGCGCTCGACAACCTGCTGGCCGAGCACGGGCTGAACATCGTCAGCCAGAGCCTGCAGACGCGCGGCCAGATCGGCTACGTGGTCACCGACGTCGACGGCGACGTCAGCGACCTGGTCATGGCGGCGCTGCGCAGCCATCCGGTCACGGTGCGCTGCGACCTGGTCTGAGGGCGGGCGGCGGCGTTGGGGCCGTACCCATTGGTGTCAGACACCCTGCGGGGTGTCTGACACCTGACGATACCGTTGCACCATGCAGCAGCGTCGCACCAGCAAACGCCTGGAAGACCGTTGCCCCGTACCACGGTGTTGCGCCAGCAGACGCCTGAAGACCCTTGTACCGTGCCACGGTGTTGCGCCAGCAGACGCTGTGCCAGGTGTCTGACACCCCGAAGGGTGTCTGACACCCACGCTTTTCGTGGCCACCACCGTCAAGCGCCAGGCTCCTGCCCGGCCGCGGCGCGGGCCAGGCAATCCGCCAGGTGTCCGGCCAGCGTGCCCGGGTCGTGCGGCAGGCGCGCCACCAGGCCGATCTCGCGGTGGAAGCCCGCCTCGCCCAGCTCGACGATGCGCAGCCCCTGGTCGTTGAATTGCCGCGTGCGCGGCAGCAGCGCCACGCCCAGGCCACGCCGGACCAGGTTGGCGATGGCGTCCATTTCGTCCAGCTCGACCGCCTCGCGCACGGCGATGCGCTGCTTTTTCAGGAACATGTCCACCAGCCGCCCGCCGAACGACGAGCGGTCGTAGCGGATGAACGGCTGGCTGGCCAGCAATTCGCGCCACGGCTGCGCGGGCAGGCCGGCCGGCGCGGCCAGCACGACGGGCTCGCGCAGCAGCGGGCGCCAGGCCAGTTCGGGCGGCAGCGCGAACGGCGGGCGGATCAGCACGGCCATGTCGATCTCGCCCGCATCCACCTGCCCCAGCAGCGACAGCGACACGCCCGGCACCACCCGCACCCGCACGTCGGGAAACGTGTCGCGGAAATCCGCCAGCGCTTCGACCAACAGGTCTTGCTGGACCGACGCGATGGCCCCCACCCGCAACTGGCCGCTGACGTGCCCGGCGCCGGCCGCACTGGCCATGCGTTCGGCCATGGCCACCAGTTCCTGCGCCTGCGGCAGCATGTCGCGGCCGGCGGCGTTCAGGACGGCCGACTTGCCCGTGCGCTCGAACAGCGTGACGCCCAGGTAGTCTTCCAGGCGGCGCATCTGCGCGCTGACGGCCGACTGGGTCAGCCCCAGCTGGCGGCCCGCCCCGGTGAACGTGCCGTCGCGCGCGACGGCGATGAAGGTCTTGAATTCGCGGATCACTATTTATATTTTCGATACTCAGGGCAAAAAAATATCGTTTTTCTATCAAAAAAACAATCACTAAACTGATACCCATGCCATTCCGACGGCCCGGCACCGCGCGCCACCCGACAACGGCGCGGGCCCGGCCATTTTGTTTTACTCTTGCCCCATCTGGAGAGCCCCGCATGACCGCACCGACTTCCCTGCCCCCGTTCCACCTGGCCTTCCCGGTACGCGACCTGGCCGAGGCCCGCGCCTTCTACGGCGACCTGCTGGGCTGTCCCGAAGGCCGTAGCTCGGACGAATGGATCGACTTCAACTTCTACGGCCACCAGATCGTCGCCCACCTGTCGCCCGACGAATGCGGCCACAAGTCGACCAGCTCGGTCGACTCGCACGACGTGCCGGTGCGCCACTTCGGCGCCGTGCTGCCCATGCACGACTGGGAAACGCTGGCCAAGAAGCTGGCCGACGCGGGCACCCGCTTCGTCATCGAGCCGTACATCCGCTTCAAGGGCGAAGTCGGCGAACAGGCCACCATGTTCTTCCTGGACCCGTCGGGCAATGCGCTGGAATTCAAGTCGTTCAAGAACCTGGATTCCCTGTTTGCCAAGTAACCACGCCCGGAGGCGGTTGCGCCGTTGAACGATCCCTCGCCCGCCCCCGCGCCAGCCGCCTGGCGCATCGTGCCCCAAGGCGACCGCTGCCTGCTGATCTATTTCGGCGACCGCATCGACCTGGACACCGGGCGGCTGTGCCTGGCCGCGGCCGGCCTGCTGCGCCAGGCCGGGCTGCCCGGCGTGACCGACGTAGTGCCCTCGTTCGTGGCCGTGGCGGTGCACTACCAACCGGCCGGCACCCAGGGGCCGCGCCATGCCCAGCTGGCCGCGCAGGTCGAGCAGGTGCTAGCGCGCGGCATCGCGCCCGACGCGCAAGCGGGCCGCGACGTCGACATCCCGGTGTGCTACGGCGGGGCGCACGGCCCCGACCTGGACGCCGTCGCCCGCCATGCGGGCATGACGGCCGACGACGTAGTGGCGCTGCATGCCGGCGCCGCCAACCTGGTGTTCATGCTGGGCTTCCTGCCGGGCGCCGCCTACCTGGGCGTGCACGACCCGCGGCTGAACATCCCCCGGCGCGATTCGCCCCGCACCGCGGTGCCGCCCGGCTCGGTGGCCGTGGCCAACCGCCAGACCATGCTGTATCCCAGCCAGTCGCCGGGCGGCTGGCACATCATCGGGGCCACGCCGCTGGTGCTGTTCGACCCGGCCCGGGACCCGGCCGCGCTGCTGCGGCCCGGCGACCGCGTGCGCTTCGTGCCCATCGACGCCGCCGAATTCCAGCGCCTGCGCGAGGCCGCGCAATGAGCCTGACCGTCCTGAAGCCCGGCCTGCTGTCCACCTTCCAGGACACCGGCCGCACCGGCAGCCAGCACCTGGGGGTGCCGGTGTGCGGCGCGATGGACGTGCGCGCCCACCGCCTGGCCAACCTGCTGGCCGGCAACGCCGCCGACCCCGCCACGCTGGAAATCACGCTGGCCGGCCCGACCCTGCGTTTCGACGCGCCCGCCTGCTTCGCCATTGCCGGCGCGGACCTGGGCGCCACCCTGGACGGCACGGCCGTGCCCTGCCATCGCCCGCTGGTGGCGCGCGCGGGCGACGTGCTGGCATTCGGGTCGGCCGCTCCCCAGGCCGGCGTGCGCGCCTACCTGGCGGTGCATGGCGGCTATGCGCTGGCGCCGGTCATGGGCAGCGCCAGCACCTATGTGCGCGGCCGCTTCGGCGGCCACGCCGGACGCGCGCTGGCCAAGGGCGACCGCATCGGCCTGGCGGCCCCGCTGCCGGACCGCCCGGACGACCTGGCGCGGCTGGCCAAGGCCCTGTGGCAACAGCGCGTCTACTTGCCGGCCGCGCTGGCCGGGCGGGCGCGCGACAGCCTGCGCATCCTGCCCGGCGTACACTGGGACGAGTTCGACGCCGAATCGCGCCGCCAGTTGCTGCATGCCGAATTCCGTATCAGCCCGCAGTCCGACCGCATGGGCTACCGGCTGGAAGGCCCGCCGCTGGCGATGAACGCGCCGCGCCAGATCCTGTCGGAAGCCGCCAGCTACGGCACGGTGCAGGTGCCCGCGGGCGGCGAGGCCATCGTGCTGATGGCCGACCGCCAGACCACCGGCGGCTACCCCAAGATCGCCCAGGTGATCACCGTAGACCTGCCGGCCCTGGCGCAGCGACGCCCAGGGCAGACGCTGCGCTTCGCCGCCATCGAGCTCGACGACGCGCAACGGCTGGACGGCGAGCGCGAAGACGCATTCGCCCAATTGCAGGACGCGCTGGCCCCGCTGCGCGCCCTGCTCCACGCATGAGGACACGCTTCATGAATCACGCCATCGACCTGAATTGCGACATGGGCGAAAGCTACGGCGCCTGGCACATGGGCAACGACGAGGCCGTGCTGGGCTTCGTCAGCTCGGCCAACGTGGCCTGTGGCTTCCATGGCGGCGATCCGTCCACCATGCGGCAGACCGTGGCGGCCGCCGTGGCGCGCCAGGTGGCGGTCGGCGCGCACCCCAGCCTGCCCGACCTGGTCGGCTTCGGGCGGCGGGTGATGCAGATCTCGCCCCAGGAAGCCTACGACATGGTGGTGGTCCAGGTGGGCGCGCTGGCCGCGGTGGCCGCCACCCAGGGCGTGCGCCTGCATCACGTGAAGGCGCATGGCGCGCTGTACAACATGGCCGCCAAGGATGCCGCGCTGGCCCAGGCCATCTGCCGTGCCGTGCACGACGTGGATGCCGGTCTGGTGCTGTACGGGCTGGCGGGCAGCCAGCTGGTGCGGGCCGCCCAGGAACAGGGCCTGCGCGCCGCCCACGAAGTGTTCGCCGACCGGTCCTACCAGGACGACGGCTCGCTGACGCCGCGCAGCCAGCCCGGCGCCATGATCGAGGACGCGGACGCCGCCGTGGCGCAGGTGCTGCGCATGGTGCGCGAAGGCGTGGTGCGCTCGGTCAGCGGCCGCGACGTGCCGGTGCAGGCCGACACGCTGTGCATCCACGGCGACCAGCCCAACGCCCTGGCGTTCGCCCAGGCATTGACCGACGCGCTGCGCGAAGCCGGCATCGCCGTGCGGGCGGTTTGAAGGCATCGGGCGGCGACGGCGCGAGCCAGGAATGGGGCCCGACGCCCATGGCGTGACGTCACGGTCAACTTGGGCGCGGCAAGGTGTCAGACACCCCGAAGGGTGTCTGACACCAATGTGTGCAAAGACTGGCTCGCTCACCGAACGGTGTCAGACACCCTTCGGGGTGTCTGACACCTGGAAGTACCAGCGTGCCTTCCACGCGGCAATACCGGCGTTGACACCTGGCCACACCCAGGCTGGCCTTGAAGTGGTGCCATGGTACTGGCACCCCCGCGCGCCAACCTACACGAGCACGCGCTCGATGCCGCCGGCGTTGGCGCGGCGCACGTAGTCTTCCATCCACTGCTCGCCCAGGATGTGGCGCGCCATCTCGACCACGATGTAGTCGGCGTCCATGGCGGTGTCGCCCTGGTAGCGCGACAGGCCTTGCAGGCACGACGGGCAGGACGTCAGCACCTTGACTTCGCCCGCGTAGCCGTCCTGGCGCAGCGATGCCTGACCCTTGAGCAGTTCTTCCTGCTTGCGGAAGCGCACCTGGGTGGACACGTCGGGGCGGCTGACGGCCAGCGTGCCCGATTCGCCGCAGCAGCGGTCCGTCTTGACGGCGCTGTCGCCGACCAGCGAACGCACCGTCTTCATCGGGTCCTGCAGCTTCATCGGCGTGTGGCAGGGGTCGTGGTACATGTACCGCACGCCCTTGGCGCCTTCCAGCTTGATGCCCTTTTCCAGCAGGTACTCGTGGATGTCGATCAGGCGGCAGCCCGGGAAGATCTTCTCGAACTCGTAGCCCGCCAGCTGGTCGTAGCACGTGCCGCAGCTGACCACCACGGTCTTGATGTCCAGGTAGTTCAGCGTGTTGGCCACGCGGTGGAACAGCACCCGGTTGTCGGTGATGATCTGCTCGGCCTTGTCGTTCATGCCGTTGCCGCGCTGCGGGTAGCCGCAGCACAGGTAGCCCGGCGGCAGCACCGTCTGCACGCCCGCATGCCACAGCATGGCCTGCGTGGCCAGGCCCACCTGCGAGAACAGGCGCTCGGACCCGCAACCGGGGAAATAGAACACCGCCTCGGTATCGGCCGTGGTGGCCTTCGGGTCGCGGATGATCGGGACGTAGTTGGCGTCTTCGATGTCCAGCAGCTTGCGCGCGCTTTGCTTGGGCAGCCCGCCGGGCATTTTCTTGTTGACGAAGTGCACCACCTGCTCGCGCAGCGGCGGCTTGCCCACCGTGGCCGGCGGGTGCGCCGTCTGCTTGCGCGCGAACGAAGACAGCAGGTCGTTGGCCAGGCGCTGGGCCTTGTAGCCCACGCCCACCATGGCCTTGCGCGTGGCGTTGATGGTGGCGGGGTCCTTGGCGTTCAGGAAGAACATCGCCGCGGCGGTGCCCGGGTTGAACGACTTGCGGCCCATGTGGCGCAGCAGCGCGCGCATGTTCATCGACACGTCGCCGAAATCGATGTCCACCGGGCACGGGTTGTAGCACTTGTGGCAGACGGTGCAGTGGTCGGCCACGTCTTCGAACTCTTCCCAGTGCTTCAGGCTGACGCCGCGGCGGGTCTGTTCTTCGTACAGGAAGGCCTCGACCAGCAGCGAAGTGGCCAGGATCTTGTTGCGCGGCGAATACAGCAGGTTGGCGCGCGGCACGTGGGTGGCGCACACCGGCTTGCACTTGCCGCAGCGCAGGCAGTCTTTGATGGACTCGGAAATGGCGCCGATGTGGCTTTGCTGCATGATGAGCGATTCGTGGCCCATCAGGTTGAAGCTGGGCGTCCAGGCGTGGCGCAGGTCGGCGCCGGGCATCAGCTTGCCGGCGTTGAAGTGCCCGCGCGGGTCGACCCGGCGCTTGTATTCCTGGAACGGCGCCAGCTCGGCCTCGGTCAGGAATTCGTACTTGGTCAGGCCGATGCCGTGCTCGCCCGAGATCACCCCGTCCAGGTCGCGCGCGATCTGCATGATGCGGGCCACCGCCTGGTGCGCCTCGGTCAGCATTTCGTAGTCGTCGGAGTTCACCGGGATGTTGGTGTGCACGTTGCCGTCGCCGGCGTGCATGTGCAGCGCCACGAACACGCGGCTTTTCAGCACGCGCGCATGGATGGCCTTGAACTCGTCGACGATGTGCTTGCCCGTGGCGCCCGAGAAAACACCCTGCAGCGGCGCCAGCACCTCGGTCTTCCAGGACACGCGCACGGTGCGGTCCTGCAGCACGTCGAACATGCGCGCCGCGGGCTGCGCGGCCACGCGGTCGGCCAGCGCGCCCTGCAGCGGCGTCAGGCCCAGGCCGGACAGGTCGGGCAACGCCTGCCGCACCGGCAGTTCCAGGTTGTCCAGCAGCCACTGCCAGCGGCGGCGCACGGCCGCCAGCACGTCGATGGCCTGGCGGGTGCGCTCGGCCAGCGCTTCGGCGCGGGTGGCCTCGTCGTCGGCGTCCTCGGCCTTGCCCAGCGGCAGCGGCATGGCCAGGAAGGCGTCCAGCGCGTCCAGCAGCTTGAGCTTGTTGCGGGTGGACAGCTCGATGTTGATGCGTTCGATGTGGTCGGTGTATTCGCCCATCCGCGACAGCGGGATCACCACGTCTTCGTTGATCTTGAAGGCGTTGGTGTGGCGCGCGATGGCCGCGGTGCGGGACCGGTCGAGCCAGAATTTCTTGCGCGCCTCGGCGCTGACGGCCACGAAACCCTCGCCGTGGCGCGTGTTGGCCAGCCGCACCACTTCGCTGGCGGCGGCGGCCACGGCGTCTTCGTCGTCGCCGACGATGTCACCGATCAGCACCATCTTGGGCAGCGTGCCGCGCTTGCTCTTGGTGGCGTAGCCCACCGCGCGCAGGTAGCGTTCGTCCAGGTGTTCCAGGCCGGCCAGGATGGCGCCGCGGGCGCGGCCTTCGCCGTCCAGGTAGCCCTTGACCTCGACAATGGACGGGATGGCGTCGCGCGCCTGGCCGAAGAATTCCATGCACACCGTGCGGGTGTGGCGCGGCATGCGGTGCAGCACCCAGCGGGCCGAGGTGATCAGGCCGTCGCAGCCTTCTTTCTGCACGCCGGGCAGGCCGGCCAGGAACTTGTCGGTGACGTCCTTGCCCAGGCCTTCCTTGCGGAAGACGCGGCCGGCGATCTCGAGCTGTTCGGTCTTGAGCAGCCTTTCGCCCGGCTTGCCGGTGCCGTCGAACCACTTGAGCTCGAAGCGCGCCACCTCGACGTCGTGGATCTTGCCCAGGTTGTGGTCCAGGCGGGTGACTTCCAGCCAGTTGCCGTCCGGGTCGACCATGCGCCACCAGGCCAGGTTGTCGAGCGCGGTGCCCCACAGCACGGCCTTCTTGCCGCCGGCGTTCATGGCGATGTTGCCGCCCACGCACGAGGCCTCGGCCGAGGTCGGGTCGACCGCGAACACGAAGCCGGCCGCTTCGGCCGCCTCGGCCACGCGCTTGGTGACCACGCCGGCGCCGGCGTCGATGACGGCCGCGGGCTCGGCCAGGCCCGGCAAGGTACAGGACTCGACCGGCCCCAGCGTGTCGAATTTCTCGGTGTTGATGACGGCCGACTTCCAGGTCAGCGGGATGGCGCCGCCGGTGTAGCCGGTGCCGCCGCCGCGCGGCACGATGGTCAGGCCCAGCTCGATGCAGGCGCGCACCAGGGCGGCGGTCTCGGCCTCGGTGTCGGGCGTCAGCACCACGAAGGGGTATTCCACCCGCCAGTCGGTGGCGTCGGTGACGTGCGACACCCGCGACAGGCCGTCGAACTTGATGTTGTCGCGCGCGGTGATGCGGCCCAGCACCTTCTGGGCCTGCTTGCGCAGGTGCCCGGTCTGGTCGAACTCGCTTTCGAAGGCGGCCACCGCCGAACGGGCCCGCGCCAGCAGCTCGACCACCTTGGCGTCGCGCTGCGGGTCGTGGCCTTCGGGCGTGGGCGAATCCGGCTCGCGGCGCTTGTCGATCTCGCCCAGCCGGTGGTGCAG
>Ga0182736_1000241_pt1 | contig 103594 bp, 98 predicted proteins | sample eDN5th30CKraftBY_FD_128882 | JGI IMG/M metagenome (GOLD analysis project Ga0182736, IMG submission 128882) | Enriched backyard soil microbial communities from Emeryville, California, USA - eDNA 5th pass 30_C Kraft BY (version 2) (version 2) | ecosystem: Environmental > Terrestrial > Soil >... | reverse complement strand
GAAGACCTGATATTAAAAGCGAAGCTAACGATTACCAAAGCGAATATCGAAGATGTAACCGATATCATCTTCAGCGATAGCAGCTTCGTCTACGATGGTACGGCAAAATCGCTGGCAATAGCAGGCACCTTGCCTGAAGGCACCACGGTGAGTTATGAGAACAACAGCCGTACGGGCGTGGGCACACAGGAAGTGACCGCTACAATCAGTGGAGCGAACTACGAAGACCTGGTGCTGAAAGCGAAGCTAACGATTACCAAAGCGAATATCGAAGATGTAACCGATATCATCTTCAGCGACAGCAGCTTCGTCTACGACGGCACGGCGAAATCGCTGGCAATAGCAGGAGCGCTGCCGGCAGGCACCACCGTGAGCTATGAAAACAACAGCCGTACGGATGTGGGTACACAGGAAGTAACGGCCACCGTCAGCGGGGATAACTATGAGACTTTAGTGCTGAAAGCGAAGCTGACAATCACGAAGGCTTCTATCGAAGATGTAACCGACATTACCTTCAGCGACAGCAGTTTCGTTTACGATGGCACGGCGAAATCATTGGCTATAACAGGTACATTGCCGGAAGGCACCACGGTGAGCTACGAAAACAACAGCCGCACAGACGCAGGCAATCAGCAAGTAACAGCAAGAATAAGCGGAGATAACTTTATCGAACTCATTATGAGGGCCACCTTATATATAATGCCTGCAGAGCGCAACGTTCTTTTTGCCGACTTACCAGAAAAGACTTATGGCGATGGCGATTTTGATGCGGGAGCCACAGCAAGCAGCAGGGAAATGGTGAATTATACCAGCAAAAATACAGCGGTGGCAACGGTCAGCACCGATGGCCGCATTCACATTACCGGAGCGGGCGAAACCATCATTACAGCCACCGTTCCGGAAAATATCAATTACAGCAATAAACCCACAGTAAGCAAGAAGCTGATTGTGAAGAAAGCTTCGCAAGAAATAAGCTTTACCGAGCTGCAAGAGGTAGTCCGAGATGCAGAAAGTGTTCCTTTAGAGGTGAGTGCGAGCAGCGCACTACCGGTGAGATTGGAAGTGAGTGACCTGCAGGTTGCAACGGTTTCGGGTACTATTCTTAATGTGTTACGGTTGGGTACGGTAACCTTAACGGCCTATCAAGAAGGCGATGAGAACTACGAAGCGGCAAGTCCGGTGAGCATCACGGTACATGTAGTGGATAAGGGAGCTAAATTGCCTATAAAAGTACACAAAGCGCTTTCGCCTAATGGCGATGGCATTAACGACTTTCTGATGATCGAGGGTATTAAGGATTATCCAGATAATCGGCTCATTATTGTAGACCGGAATGGTATGGAGATCACGGAGATGAAAGGCTATAATAATGAAGATAAGGTCTTCCGTGGGGTTGGTCCCGGTAGTAATCCGATTCCTCCTGGTACCTATTATTACTTATTAGAAGTAAAGGTTGATGGAAACTGGAAGTATGAAAAGGGTTATTTTGTAGTTCGTTACTAAGTAAATATCAAGAAATTGTAACCCTTCCCTTCTTTTTCTGAGAGAAGAAGGATTGTGAAAAATATAATGTAAAATGAGCGATATAAAATTCATATCAGTTATTACAATCCTCTTGCTGAGCATTTTCATCGCGAAGGCTCAGCAGGCCCCAACTTATAATCAATATGCCAATCAACCGACGGCACTGAACCCCACTGCAAGTCTGCTACGACCTGATGGGGAGATTGCATTGTTGGGCCGTAAACAATGGGTCGGATTGGAAGGAGCGCCAACCGCTTATTGGATGACAGCACACTTGCCTTGGCGACAGTTTGATGCGGCGGTTGGTATCAACGTACGTCATGAAAGCCTAGCCATCGAAGATGCAACAGAACTAAGTGCATTTTTGGCTAAATCAATACGCATTTCGGAGAGCGAATACCTAGCCATGTCTATGAGCTTAGGTATGAGCTTTTATAACGGTAGCTTTAGCCAGGTTGATCCGCAGGATCCAGCTTTCCGTTCGGATATCCGCGAGCAGACAGCATTAATGGGATTCGGGGTAATGCTTTACCGGCCGGAGGGCTATTATATAGGGCTGTCCATGCCACGCCTAGCGCTATCTGATCTGGGATCTGGAGGAGAAACAAACAGGCAGTACAATTTCAGTAACCAATATCACCTTATGGGTGGGGCAGTGTGGCGGCTCGATCAGAGTTTTGATATAAAACCCGCTTTTCTGGCTAGCTATATTCCTGGCGTTCCATTACAGGCCGATCTTTCGGCTATTGTATACGTACAGAAAACGGCAGGATTGGGGTTAAATGTACGTACAAACAGTGACTTGTCGGCCTTGGTGGAAATTATGGTAGGCCCTTTGAAAATCGGTTACAGTTATCAGTTTAACTCAAACGATAATCCGCTCAAACGGAGAATCGACAATGCAACCCATGAAATCGGTATAAGCTACCGATTTGGGAATACAAAAGCGGGTCTTCTATAAGTATTCAGAAGAGTCAGGGATTTTTCCGACCATTATTATTTACCAACCGAATTTTCAACCTTAATCTTGGTCAATTTAAAGGGTTTGCGCACAGCAGCATGTGCCGCTTGTTTAGCAACTTCGGCAGCTTCCGGACTCACGTTTTCAGGGTGATAGCGTTCGGTCGGGGCCTCCTCGCCGAACAACGATTCAAACCAGGTGCAAGCCGCAATAAAACGGCCGATCTGCAGGTTCAGATGGTACCCATCGCGCGTGAGGTTGTCGCCTAGAAAGGTGGTGCGGGCATTCTGGATTGCGGTGCCCGATGGGACAAGTAGGTCAAAACTAAACAGTTTCTTCGCTTTTGCAGAGGCTTTAACGATCCCCTTGTACATCACTTGTTGATTCTTTCCGTAATTGGCGAATCCCGCATGGGTAGAGTTGGGTGCATAAGCCCAGGTTTGGTGCCATATGTATTTAACATCTGGGTCGTTAACACTATCCAAGAAGTGCTTTATTCCGGTGAGCGGTTCAATATAAGTATCAAATTTACCCGATAGCGGACTTGCCTGTTGGATGGAAACATAATCCCAACGTTCATTTTGCAGTGCAGTCAGTATACTCACCTTATCCGTTGTTGTCTTGTTACCGTCTACAGCAATTTTACGGTAGCTATAGGCATTTTTGTTGCCTTGTATATTCTCCCAATGGAGTGAAAGCGGGGCACCACCAATATATAAGTTACCAATAAGGATTTTCTTGCCCGAAGCCTCTGCCAATTCATGTAAATACTGCTCCACGGCATCCTCAGAAAAACTGTTGCCAATGGCTAATACCCGGAGCGTATCTCCCGCAACCGATTGGCCATACACCACGGACAATGGTGTTACTAATATGAATAGAATGAAAAATAACAAATGTTTTTTCTTTGACATGATCTTCTTGTGTTGTAAACTATCTAAAAATATTTCCGTGCCCAAACTTAGCTAAAATGCTCGTTATTCACGAATTCCGATAAAAAAAGCAGTCGTGAATAATATTGCATTAGTACTCGCCTTAGTAGTCTCTTATTATGGGCGTGAGGAACGGAAAGGTATCAATCCGATGGTTTTTATGAAGTTATTCATCCTGAAATGATTCAACCGGATTGGCAAGGGCAGCCTCTTATAGCTTGAAAACTAAGCGTTTTTTATTTGCTACTTCCATTGTCTTCGTGGCAACGATAAATTTAACGACAACAAGTTTAAGAAACAGTGATCCGGATAGCGTTAAATGAACTTAAGTTCTTTGACTGATAGAACTTCATCATTGAATAATCCAGTATAATAGAATTTTAGTCTATTGACTTTTTCTTGGATTTGGTGGTAAATTGCACGAACCAAATATGAATCGTTTGAAATGACCAACACTTTCTCTGTATTCGTAGTATAACATTTTTGATTTAACTATAAACATAACACAAATGAAGGTTTTTTTAAGTTTACTGATTTTTTTAGCCCTTGCTAATCAGGGCCAGGGCCAATCACAAACCGCATCTATCGATCCTGCTATTAAGACTTCAAAAGCGGTGATGGACGATTTTATGGATCAACGTTTTGGGATGTTTATCCATTGGGGGCCGGTAACTCTGCGGGGAACAGAAATAGGTTGGAGCAGAGGTTCTGAAGTATCTATGCAGGAGTATGATAATCTTTATAAGGAATTTAATCCAGTATTGTTCAATGCAGACCAATGGGTGAAAACAGCCAAAGATGCCGGAATGAAATATTTAACAATAACGTCAAAGCATCATGATGGGTTCTGTTTGTGGCCAACAGCATTTTCAGATTATAACATCATGAATAGCCCATATAAAAAGGATATCGTTGGCGAGTTGAACAAAGCTTGTAAAAAATACGATATCAAATTTTGTATCTATTTTACCGTGCTCGATTGGCACGATCCAAATTATCCAATTCATATTTCGGGAGCTAAAGAGATGGACCCTAAAGCTAATATGGATAAGTTCGTGGCCACCATGAAAAATGAATTGAAAGAAATCATGACCCGTTACGATCCATATATGCTCTGGTTTGATGGTAATTGGGAAAGTCCATGGAAAAACGAATATGCCGTAGATATTTATACATTTCTGAAAAAACTTAACCCCGACGTTATTATCAATAACAGGCTTGAAGGCAGCATGGTAAATAATGTAAACACCCATGCGAAATTAACACCGGAATCAATTGGAGATTATGCTACGCCTGAACAAAAAATTGGGGAACTCAATATGAAAGATCCCTGGGAAACCTGTATGACCATTTGTAATCAATGGTCCTGGAAACCTAATGATAAAATAAAAACGTTAAAACAATGTATTCAAACGCTGGCTAAAACCGCAGGAGGTAATGGAAATCTGTTATTCAACGTTGGGCCTATGCTCGACGGACGTATAGAAGAACGTCAGGCAGCAAGATTAAAGGATATGGGTGATTGGTTGAAAACTTATGGTGAAAGTATTTATGGTACTAAAGGTGGCCCTTTTAAACCAAATGAAATTTTTGCAGCAACCCGCAAAGGGAATAAGCTTTATGTACATATTTTCGAAAGAAAATCTGCTGCTTTAATACTGCCCGCATTACCCAAAGCAAAGGTCAAGGAGGCATATTTTATAAAAGGAAGCCCGGTTAATTACAATCAGGATACAAATGGTTCCGTAACTCTTCAGTTGCCAACGGCACTTCCAGATGATAACGACTCAGTCATTGTACTGGAACTAGATACCGATGCTGAAAACCTACCTGTAATTTCTTAAAATTAGTTCCGGGAAATGATTAAAAAGATCCAGGTAAATGATGCAAAGTTTCCACTTACCAAAGGTGCTGGAAGTGATGCTATTCACCGTAACCCTATATATTCATATGCAGTAGCAAATTTGATAGACGATGGCGGTCTTATTGGAACTGGCTTTGCTTTTACTCTTGGTGAAGGGAATGATTTGGTATGCCGGGCAGCACAGTTTTATGCAGAACAGCTTAAAGGCAGAGATATTGAAGAACTGATGGCTGATTTCGGTACAGTGTTCAATCAGCTTAGTAATGAACAGCAGTTTCGTTGGCTAGGACCTCATAAAGGTGTGGTACACCTTGCACTTGCTGCCGTTACCAATGCATGCTATGATTTATGGGCAAAAAAAAGAGGTGTTCCACTTTGGAAATTGTTGGTTGATCTTTCACCGCAGGAGATTATTAACACCCTTGATCTGTCTTATTTAGAAGATGAGCTCAATATGGATCAGGCATTACTATTATTAAAAGAAAATCTACCTGGAAAAGAAGATCGTCAAAAGATTACAAATTTGGGCTATCCTGGCTATGATACGTCGATTGGCTGGTTTAATTACACGGATGAGAAAGTGCGTGAGAATTGTAAGAAGGCAATTGAAGCGGGTTTTATGGCAATGAAACTGAAAGTCGGAAGTGTAGATTCGCTAAGGGATATCCGCCGTGCGCACATTGTTCGTGAAGTCGCCGGTAATGATATAAAGGTAATGTTGGATGTAAATCAGCAATGGACATTGCCGCAAGCAATCAAGATATGTAGGGAACTTCAAAGTATGAATCCATACTGGATAGAAGAACCAACCCATCCTGATGATATCCTGGCCCATAAAACATTGGCAGATGCCATTGCCCCAACCAAACTTGCACTTGGGGAACATGTACCAAACCGGATCATTTTTAAAAATTATCTACAAACAGGAGCAGCAGGTTTTATACAGGTAGACGCAGTAAGGGTGGGAGGAGTAAGTGAGTTTATCACCGTTAGTTTACTTTGCCGTAAATACCAGATACCCGTAGTACCCCATGTAGGAGATATGGGACAACTTCATCAACATTTAGTGTTGTTTAATCATATCGCTATTGGACATGAGGCGCTGTTCTTGGAGCATATCCCTCATTTGCAAAAGCATTTTGTGCATCCGGTTATTGTTGAAGATGGTGTCTATAAAACACCTGTTGATCCTGGAAGCAGTTGCGATTTGAAACCTTTAAAATAACAAAGAAAAAAATAGGAATGTTAAAATCACTAGATCTAAGTATCAGTATACTATACATCCTCAGTATTTTGGCAATAGGATTATGGGCAGGCATTAGTCATCGCCGGAAAAGTAAAGCAAATGCAAGCAGAGAATATTTTCTGGCCGGTAAAACTTTAAAATGGCCGGCTATAGGGCTAGCACTTTTTGCCACTAACATCTCAACAGTGCATCTGGTAAGTTTAGCGCAAAGCGGATTTGACAGTGGCTTGCTCAACGGAAATTTTGAGTGGATGGCAGCCTTTACACTGATTTTACTTGCATTATTTTTTGTTCCATTTTATATAAAATCAGGTGTAGCAACATTACCTGATTTTCTGGAAAAAAGATATGATCGGTCAAGTCGTGACTGGTTAGCTGTGATTTCCGTAGTGTCAGCTATTATTATTCACATTGCCTTTTCTATGCTGGCAGGGGGGATTGTATTGAAAACCTTGTTTGGATTGAATATGTATGTCAGTGTAATTGTAATTTGTCTGATAACAGCCATTTATACTATTATTGGAGGATTAAAGGCGGTTGTAGTAACAGAATCGATTCAAACTGTCGTTTTGCTGGCGGGTGCATTTATCATTAGTTATGCAGCCTTTAACAAAATGGGGGGCTGGGAATCTATGACTGCGGTATTAAGAGATAACGGTGAAATGGATAAGCTTTCCATGTTACGCCCGCATGGGGATAGCAGTGGGATGCCTTGGTATACCGTATTTTTAGGTTATCCAATTTTGGGTATATGGTACTGGTGCGCCGATCAGACTATTGTGCAGCGTGTATTGGGGGCTAAGGATGAAAATCATGCACGGGTAGGCCCGTTATTCTGCGGATTTATAAAAATTTTACCGGTTTTCATTTTTGTTTTACCAGGTCTATTTGCCTATACACTAGCACAATCCGAACATCTGGATATTACTAGTTTGGGACTGGATGATAAAGGAAATGTAAATTCGAAGGGAATTTATACACTCATGATCACTCAGCTTCTGCCATCCGGTTTGGTTGGGGTTCTAGTAGCTGCACTTTTATCGGGCCTAATGAGTCAGGTTTCAGGTGCATTAAATTCTATTTCAACTATGTTAAGTTATGATATGTATCAGCGTTATCGCCCATCGGCGTCAGACAAACAATTGATATGGGTGGGCAAGCTTTCAGCTGCTGTGGCACTTGTGTTTTCACTTGCGTTACTTCCTTTGCTAAACAGATACGAAAGCATATTTAGTGGTATTAATGATATTATTGCCCATATTGCACCGCCCATAACATGTGTATTTTTGCTGGGTGTGTTTTGGAAGGGAGCTTCGGCCCAATCGGCAAAATTAACCCTATGGATTGGCTCGGCTTTGGGTGTTATCGTGTTTATCATCAATAAATTATATCCTGAAACGCTTATTGGTCACATTCCTTTTATGATGATGGCTTTTTACCTATTTTGTATCTGTGTAGCTGTACAAGTGTTTTTCTCATACGTATACCCGGTGCAACACACTACAGAAAGTGCCCAACTTTACTGGAAATCACCATGGGAGCCTTTACGCGGAGCAGCATGGAAAGGCATCGGCAATTACAAGCTATTGTCTATGCTGCTACTACTTGTTGTAGGTGTTTTGTATTATGTATTCAGGTAACCGCAAAATCTTAAATAATATGAAAAAAAATGTTATAACCTTATTTATTATAGGCTTATTGTTTACCGCCTGTACAAATAATGTTAAACCCATTCCTGTAAAACGTGTTGGTTCTGTAACTGGGTTAAAAGCTGAAAAACTAGCGTATTATAAAAAATTGCATGCCAATGTCTGGCCCACAGTGCTGAAAAAAATAAAAGAGTGCAATATCCAGAATTACTCCATCTACTTACAAAAAATAGGAAGTGACTATTATCTTTTTAGTTATTTCGAGTATGTCGGATCTAATTTTGATGCTGATATGAAAAAGATGGCCGCAGATCCTGATACACAAAGGTGGTGGAAAGAAACGGATCCTTGCCAGCAACCTCTGCCTGAAATAGCAGCAAAAAAACAGATATGGACACCTATGGAAGAAGTCTTTCATACCAATTAGAACCCATTATCATTTTTTTAAAAAAGTTATAGAACACATGAAACATGCAGTTATTATCTGGTAAAGTTATTTTTCTCACAGGAGGTTCAACGGGAATTGGTTTTGAATGCGCAAAAGCTTATGCGAATGCCGGCGCGAAAGTTGTTATAGCAGCCTTTACGCAAGAACCAGTAGCAAAAGCGGTAAAACAATTGGGTTTGGAACATCTTGGCATTGTCTGCGATGTGTCTATTGCTTCAGATGTGAAGGAGGCGATTAGGCAAACCTTAGCGCAATACGGAAAGATAGACGCTATACATAACAATGCTGGTATTGCATCCCCCTCTAAACCATTGCACGAAACCAGTGACGAAGAGTGGGAAAGACTGATGGATGTAAACCTGAAAAGTGTATTGTTCACAGCTCGGTTTGGATTTGAAGCACTTAAAATATCTCAGGGCTGTATTTTAAACACAAGTAGTCTTGTAGGAGAAATTGGACAAGAAAACCATGCCGCTTACTCCGCAACAAAAGGAGCGATGAATGCGCTAACTAAATCAATGGCACTTGATTATGCCCCATATAAAATACGGGTAAATGCGGTACTGCCCGCCGGGGTTTGGACGCCGATGTTGCGGAAATGGAGTAATGAGCAGCCGGATCCTGCTTCCATAGAAAAGTATTTAGATGATATTCATCCGATAGGCTATTGTCCCGAAGGTGACGTGATAGCAGACACATGTGTTTTTTTGTTGTCAGAAAAAGCACGATTTATTACCGGGACTACATTACCCGTTAGCGGAGGCGCTGAATTGGGATACAGGGCGGTTAGATAGTTATTATATCTTATTCCTGCTCTTATAATCAGTAGGCGATTTACCCATAACCTTATGAAATATGCGGGAGAAATAACAGGCGTCTGAATATCCAACGGATGCCGCTATTTCTTTTATTCGTAAATCCGATAGTACAAGCAATTGACACGCTCGTTGCATTTTTAAATGAATGAAATAGTCAATTGGAGATATACCTGTTCTCGTTCTGAATAAATTTTGAAAATGAGAGGCCGAATAGGAAAATTCTGAAGCGATGTCCTGAACACTTAATTGCTCAGCTATATTGTTCTTCATGTATTCAATTACCTTATCGGATATATCCTGACCCGGAGTTTGGGTTAGCTCGATGTTTTTCTGGGGATATAGGAAGTTTGCTATAAAATAATAAAGACTTAAGTTGGCATAAGTTAAATTTTCATCACTATATCCTTTCTCGAGGCAATTATAGATTATTTCCCAAAGTCTTATTTTATATTCATCAAAAGGAATAGTTCTCGGAGTTATTAGATTTCCAATGGAAAGAGATTCATTTAAACTCGATAATCTGCTTCCAGTAAAATGAACCCAGTAAATTGTCCATGGGTCAACAGAATCAGATGCATAACGTAAGGGCTTGTCTGTGGCCGGTATGATAAAGAACTGATTAGATGAAACGTCATATTTTCTGGCATTTATGCTGAACCAACCCTTCCCATCTATACAGTATATAAGAATATTATCTGTGCAACCCTTAGGCCTGTCACGATAGTGACCGATAGCCTTAGGGAAATAGCCTATATGGCTTATATATAATGAGTTTAGAAAGAAATTATTTGTCGTTTTACGCTTAAAAAGGAATTCCGGAAGACTGATAAGTTTCTCCCCGTTAAAACCATCTCGCTTTTTTTTATTCACTTTCATGTCAAAAATATTTGGTGAATAAATTTATCGATTTTTTGTATATTATAATCTATTGATCTGGCCTTTTTTAATCTTATTTTATTATGGGAATAGATTGTCTTTAATAGTATAATCCATTATATTAAATGAATTCTCCATTTTATAAATGTAAAATTAAGGATAACTTCACTGTAGGGATTTTAATGTAAAGTATCCAATGAATAAATAGATCCATCTCCATGGTTGATACAAATGAAATTGTAAAAGGGGTGCCAAATCCCATTAAGCTTTTCCAATGAGATGATAATGAAGATTTTTGCGGTTAAAAAAATGATATAGTAACGCCGTAATAATAATACGCAAATTATGTTAGAAAAAAAAACAAACGCTATCTTACCTAATAACTCAAGAAGGGATTTCCTTAAATCATCTATAATGGGTGTCGGGTCTTTTATTATTTGCTCATCTAACAGTTTGGCGTCGGCTTCATTGAAAAGATTTGATCAAGATGGGGTAACAACGGTTGACGAACAAATTCGAGCCTTTAATATTGATTTTAATTGGGGAGAAGGGGGTGCTCATGGCTTTGCAAAGCCGGGCTTATGGGCAGATGCAAATCCAGAGGAACACGTCAAATGGTATGCAGATTTAGGGTGTAATGTAATTCATTCATTTGGCGTTTCATGTAATGGTTATGCTTGGTATAAAAATGGGATTATTCCTGAACAACCGGGTTTAAAATATGATTTCCTTACGGAAACGGTAAAAATTGCACGTAAAAAGAATATGAAAGTATTCGGCTATTTCTGTGTCGGAGCAAATAATAAATGGGAGGAAGATTACCCTGACTTATGCTATGGTATGGATGGACAGCAGATTCCCTTTACGACTCAATATATAGACTATTTATGCATGTCCATTGAAGATGCCATAAAAATAGCGGATATGGATGGAGTGATGTTAGACTGGTTCTACAATCCAGGAGGTGGCAGAGATCCGCTTCCTTCACTTAGATGGTTGCCATGTGAACAAAAGATGTATCAAGAGTTAATGAATCAGACTTTTCCGGGAAAGGAAGGCATTACACCTGAAATTGAATTGGATTTTCGTCGTAAAGCTATCAACAGGGCCTGGAAACGCATAAGAGAAATAGTGAAGAAAGCAAAGCCGGATTGTATTATCTGGTTAACATGCTATGATCTTAACAGCAAGGAAATTGCTGGGTCGGATATGCTTCATGAAATAGATTGGCTGATGAACGAGGCCGGAGATATTGCAAGTACGGAAATCGTACAGGGCTCGATAGGAGATCAAACTAAACTTATTACTTGTCTGGCAAATTGGAATCAACAAGATCCAACAAAAGTTATTCCCTATGCGATAAAAGCAAAAGTTGGCCTTTATGGTTTTACTAAGCCGGTTATAGGTTCTATGATGCCCCCTATTGATTACTATCTTTCTAAACCTATTGATAATTTGAAAGGTGATGAAAAAAATATAGCTGTGTTGGCCCGTGCATATAACAATTTGGCATTCGAATTTATCAAGAACAAGAAATAGATCATATTCTTTAAGAAGACACGCAAGAATTCCGGTATTGCAAAGGCGTTTTATGAGTAATAAGCTTAAAAAATTTAAAAAAGTTTACCGGACTATTATAGCCGGATTCATAGCATATATTCAATACAGACACATCTTCGTTTTGCAATAATTTGCAGGCATGTCCAATTCTAAGCTCATTCAAAAACCTGGTAAATGTTTTTTGGGTTTTTGTTTTAAAATACCGGCAAAAAGAATTGGGAGTCATATAACAGATAGATGCAACTTCATTCACCTCAATATTCCGATTAAAATTTTGAAGCAAGAATTGATATACTTTATCAAAACGGTCCATATCTTGTTCATTGTGACTATTTGTATAGCCAACACTTGCCAGATATTCGAATTCTTTGGAGCTGTCAATAATGTGAATGATTTGAAGAAAATAACCCAATCGTTCTAACCCGTTCGTATCGGCAGCTTTTTTAATGAGTCCGATTGCTTTTTTTTTAGTTTCTCCATAAAAACGTAATCCTCTTTCTGCTTTATCCAAAGCGCTTTTGTAAAGTGAAATACATTCGGCATCATCTGTCATTTTTAGAATAAGCGCATGAGGGAAATAAATAGTAACGGCTTTTGTAGATAACGTTTGGTTTTTATTATAGAAAGCAGGATCACACTTAAAGAGATGTGGCAGTCTCGCATTGTTTAATATTAAATCCCCCTCCGAAAAGTTACCCACATGATCACCGAGAATAAGTTTTCCATAGCCTTTTTCTATCCATGTAAGCTCACATAACGGATGGAAATGAAATGGGTGATCAAAATAGGCTTTTTGTGTTTTCTTGATCCATATCCTCTTCTCATCAATGATGGGTGCATCAATAATTAATTCAGCTTTCATTCAATACTATTCTTGGTAATACTCAAAAATACATATAAATCACTGTATATAAAGCATTTTCTTTAATAGTAAGAATAAAAAGTGTATAAATTGGATTGTTTTGAGCATATCAACGGTATTCAATCACTGTAGTTTTGAGACTTCGGACCAATTGATTAATGTTCCGTTACATAGCGTTAATTATCATGTTTTAGGTAAACCATTTTTAAACATCATGCAAACTGAAAATAAATGCATTTTATGTGCATGGGCCCCTTATTGCCTTTGTCAAAGTGAAAAATTAAAAAGTTTTACAAGGGCATTTGGAAAAATATGCTAATCACTATATAAGTAAGTAATAGCATAATCCATCAAAAACAGGGCATAATTCATTGTAAACGAATAGATAAGTCTTTAGCTTTAATTCTGCAACCAAATATACTTAACAATGAATTTACTAATCAAAAATTAAACCAATTATGAGAAAATTCTATCATGATTTTAGACACCTTTGGGTGCTAAAATTGTTGCCTGTATTCATTACTTTATTTTCTTTTGGATCTGCTTATGCACAAAATACGATTTCAGGGCGTATTACATCGGCCACCGATCATTCTCCTTTATTAGGCATAAGCGTATTCGTTAAAGGTACCTCCAATGGAGTTACAAGTAATAAAAATGGAGAGTACTCCATAAAGGCAATGGGAAATGCCACATTAATTTTTAGTTCGGTTAATTATGAACGAAAAGAAGTACCTGTAAGCAATCAACGAAAAATCAATATTGAATTGCAGGAAAACTTAAATGGATTGAGTGAGGTGGTAGTTGTAGGATACGGAACTCAAAAGAAAGTGAATATTACCGGTTCGATCTCTACTGTAGCGGGTCAGGAATTGCAGCAAACTCCTGTATCCAATCTAACAAATGCGCTGGCGGGGAGGTTGTCCGGAGTAATCGGAACAAATGGCAATGGCAGGCCGGGAAAAGGTTCCACTTTGGAGATCCGGGGTGTAAGCACTTTAAATAACAATTCGCCTTTAGTAGTAATAGATGGTGTTACGCAGGATAATTTTGAGGATATTAATCCAGATGATATTGAGAGCATATCGGTATTAAAAGATGCTTCTTCTGCTGCAATTTACGGTGCTAGAGCGGCTAATGGCGTTTTTTTAATTACCACAAAACGTGGGGCTTTGGGGCAGCCAACAATTACTTATGCAGGGAGTGTTGGTGTGCAGCAACCTTCGCAATACCCCGAATTGATGTCGGCCTTTGATTATGCTACTATTAAAAATGTAGCTTTAAAAAACAGTGGAGTACCCGCTGACGACCCATCATATTACACAGATGAACAGCTTAATAATTTTAAACAGGGTATAGGTACCGTAGACTGGTATAAAGAAACCTTTAAAAAAAATAGTCCGGAAACAAAACACAACCTTTCCATAAACGGGGGAACAGAAGCTATCCGATATTTCGCTTCATTGGGATATGTGGATCAAGATGGAATGTATGATAAAATCAATTTTAAACGATATAATTTTAGGACTAATGTAGATGCTAAAATTAATAAAACTTTAAATGTGGGTCTTAACCTAGAAGGAAGTGAACGATTTGATAATACTTCCGGTTACGATGCCAACGACATTTTCAATGAAGTAATACAAACTACCAATATTCTTCCCGGAGCATATTGGCCTGATGGGAAACCCGTTAATACTTCCGGACAGAATCCAGCTGAAATGATTCGTTCAAGTGGGTATAGCGCCTATCAGAATAATTTCTTCACAGGGACTTTGTTTTTCGATCAGAAATTATCCTTTATTGAAGGATTGTCTCTGAAAGGAACATATTCTATCACAAAAAAATATAATTATGTCAAATGGTTTCAAACTCCTTACGCATCGTATGACGAAGATGGGGAAGGCAACGTTACTAATACCAAGGTAAACGGCGGGAATACCTCTCTTGACGAGTATTACACTCAGGAGCAAGCAAGCACGGCAAATCTCTCGTTAAATTATACAAAAAGTTTTAATAAGCACGATATCAGCGCGTTATTTCTGGCAGAACAATATTCCGATGAAGGGAATACATTTACCGCACATAAGCAAGATTTTGCAACAGATCTCAAGGACGAACTTTATGCCAGCGGCCCGTTAAACCAGAGTTCTTCTGGAAATGGAATCATTAACGATTTTAGACAGAGTTTGGTTGGAAGGCTAAATTATGCTTATGCGGGAAAATATTTATTCGAGGCCTCATTTAGATACGATGGATCCTATAGATTTCCAAAAGGACATCGTTTTGGGCTATTTCCAGCAGCTTCCATAGGATGGCGTATCTCTGACGAACCGTTTTTTAAAAATTCAGAAACACTCAGGTTTATTGACAACTTAAAATTACGTGCTTCAAAAGGTGTAATTGGGAATGATAGGGTAGACCCCTTTCAGTTTCAGGATGCTTATTCAATCAATACCAATATTGGCCCTATTATTGGCGGTGCAGCTTTACCTCTTGTTAATTATGGTGTTGATCCAAATCCAACTATTACTTGGGAAAGGCAGGAAAATAATAATATTGGCTTTGAGTCATCCTTCTTAAACTCCAAATTGGGATTGGAATTCGATTATTTCTTCCGTACTACAAAAGATATCTTATGGACCAGGACACGTTCGGTTCCTGAAACATTTGGAAGAAGTCTTCCTTCAGACAACTATGCAAGGGTAAAAAGTCATGGAATTGAGGTAACGCTTAGCCATGAGAACAATGTAGGTCAGGTGAACTATAATATACGGCTTATTGGAAGCTTTGCCACAAACAAGGTTGACCAAATAGATGACCCTGCGAACGCACTCGATTTTCAGAAACAGTTAGGACGCCCTATAGGATATGTAGCCGGTTTTCAGGCCCTGGGCATTTTTCAAAGTGAGGAAGAAGCTAACAATTGGTATGGCGGATACGAATTTGGTCAAAAAACTATTGCCGGTGATATAAAATATGAAGATGTCGACAACGATGGAATAATTACTGACAACGACCAAAAGATATTGTCAAATTATGGAAGCACACCCGCCGTTACCTTCGGCTTTGCAGGAGGAATTAAATGGAATGGTTTTGATCTTAATTTCCTTATTCAGGGTGCTGCGAGCCGTACACTTTTGCTCAGTGGATATGGAAGACAGGCTTTCCGCAGCGGAGGAGCAACAGGAACTTTTAAATATATGATGGATTCTTGGTCTCCGGACAACACGGATGCTGCATATCCAATTGCCGTGCTTTCCCCTAGATCGGTCGATGACAGGAACTCTAACGTTTGGCTCAAGGACGCGGCTTACGCACGTTTAAAGTCTGTAAACCTGGGTTATACGTTTAAATCTTCCTTGCTGGATAAGTATAATGTGAAAAGTCTGAGAATATATGTTTCCGGATCTAACCTTTTCACCTGGAGCCAGATAAAGGAATTCGATCCAGAAGCCGAAGTTGGCACGGGTGCTTACTATCCTCAGCAGAGGGAGATAAATCTAGGCGTTAATTTTTCATTTTAAAAAGAATATTATGAACTTAAAATATATAAAATATCACGGTTACTTGCTTTGCTTGCTCCTAACAGGACTTGTATCCTGTAAAAAGGATTTTTTAAATCAAGATAATCCACTAGCCATCTCCGACACAGAAGTATGGGCCGATCCATCCCTTATTGCGATGTACGTAAACAGTATATATAATGATATACCCGGATGGGATATGGGACAACTTTATAGCAGTATTGCCGATGAATCAATGGTTACCTATCCTACAGACGTGAGCCATAGTATATGGCGGGGAGATTGGAGTGCTGTAAATAATCCTATGGAATACTGGTCATATGCATCCGTCAGGAAATGCAATGAATTTTTCACCAGGATCGATGCGGCTCCTGTAGATGATGATACAAAGACAATCATGAAGGGTGAAGTCCGCTTTCTAAGAGCATTGCTATATTTCGAAATGACCAAAAGATATGGAGGCATACCCATCATTGTAACTCCACAAAAAATTACTGATGATTTACAGGTAAGCCGCAATTCTTTAGATGAGTGCTTTACCTTTATAGTCAATCAGTTAGATACGGCTTCCAATGAACTACCAATTGATGCTTTACGTGGCAAAGCCACCAAAGGCGCTGCGCTAGCACTAAAAGGTAGAACTTTACTTTTTTATGCAAGTCCATTGTATAATGAAAATAATGATCAAGACCGCTGGAAGCTTGCAGCCGATGCAAACAGAGAGGTGATCGATCTTGGAAAGTATGAGCTGAACCCGGACCTACCGAAGATATGGCTCGATGAAAGCGAAAGTAACAAAGAACCAATTTTCGAAGTAGACTATGCATTGCCCCAAAAATATCATTATTTGGATGCAATTGTCAAACCTCTGATCATAGCCAATAACACAGCGGGATATAGAAACCCCTATCAGGAATTGATAGATGCTTATCCTATGAAAAATGGGAAAGCTGTCGCTGAAAGTGGGTCTGGATATGATCTTAATAACCCCTATTTAGGCAGAGATGACCGTTTCTATAACGATATTGCCTATAATGGCTCAAAGATTAAAGGAACGGCTAGCGGTCCTCCAGTAAAGGAAATCACTTTGCAAATATATAAGGGTGGACGCGATTATGATGAAATTCCGGGATATCAGGTTTATAATACCTATACCGGATATTATTCAACTAAGATGATCAATCACGAAAATACCGAATATAGAGGCGGTTATGGAAGCACACAGCCATGGTTGGAAATCCGTTATGCAGAAGTATTACTGAATTATGCAGAAGCTCAAAATGAATACTTGAGTAACCCCGATGCCTCCGTATATGACGCGATAAATAAAATAAGAAGAAGAGCGGGTATAATCACTGATATACCGGTAGGTAGTTTGAGTAAGGAATCGATGAAGACCTTAATTTCAAATGAACGTTACGTAGAATTAAGTTACGAATGTAAACGTTACTGGGACCTAAGACGGTGGAAGATTGCTGATAAAGTATTGAACGGTACAAAATTCACCGGCGCAGTCATTACAAAGAAAGCAGATGGTTCATTCACTTATGATTATCAGTCGGCAGATAGCGAACCTGGTGTATTTTTACCAAAAATGTACTTTATGCCTATCCCACAAAGTGAGATTACTAAAAATAAAAATTTAGTACAGAATCCGGGATGGTAATAATGACAGCTTCTTAGCTTAAATACTTATTTATAATAACCTTTATAATAACCAAAAATTATGTCAGAAGAACGAAGAATGTTTCTTAAAAAATCTGCTTTAATAGCCGGAGGTATTGTCCTAAGCAAATTACCCTTTTCTAAGGCTTATGCCAAAGGGCCGTTTAACGTTAAAGATCTGCCTAATGTCTTTATAGTCTCCAATATGCACCCGGCATCCTGCGGCTGGTTGGTAAATTTCTCTATTGAAAGAAACTATTGCGCTAATGACTATTTTGTTCATATGGATAAGGTAAATGAAGATCCCAATTACAACTTTGTTATCTCTGAAGTAAATAACATGATTGCAATACTGAACTTCCAGCCAAAACGTTTCGAAGAGTTAAAAAGAAGGCTTAAAGAGGGCCGGATTGAGGCAGTAAATGGCATGTTTCTCGAATTAACTCCAAATCTTTCCGGAGGAGAAGCAATTGTAAGGATGGGGGTTCATGGCATCCAGTGGCAAAAAGAGATTTTAGGAATTAAACCTAGATTCAATTGGATGATCGATATCACCGGAGTACACGAACAATTTGCTCAAATTGGCGCGGGATTAGGCTTGGAAGCGCAGGTACATTGTCGCATGAATATAAGCGGTTCCCCTTTATACATGGCTGAAAGTCCTGACGGAACAAAGCTTTTAACCATTTCACCAGGGCATTATGCCAACTGGGGAGAGGTATTCAAATCTACAACTCCTGTGGAGGGGCCAATCATACAGAAATTGGCATCTCAATTGGAAAAAGATAATGTACTGGGAGACATCCCATATCTCGTGCTTGGGGGTGACGGTGATTATTCATTGCCTCCAAAATATGCCAAAAATCCAACTGACTTTGTTAAAAGCTGGAGAAAGGATTTTTCTGAAAGTGACGTAAAATTCTCGACACTTGGTGCTTATGTAGATTTTGTTAAACCAAAGCTAATTTCTGGCGAGGTAAAAATCCCCACAGTGAAAGAAGGATGGGGATATAGCTGGGATGCTTTTTGGGTGGAAAATCCTCGGGTAAAATCTTTATATCGAAGTAACGAGCACGCTTTGCAAGGCGTGGAGATGTTAGCGACAATTGCAAGTCTGCATGGTTCATTTGATTATCCATCTCAGGATTTATACCATGCATGGTTGCAACTTCACCTTAATACGGATAGAAATACACTTTGGGGAGCAGCAGGTCAGATGGTTTTCGAAGATGAAAAATCATGGGATGTATTAGATCGGTTCAATTGGATCAACCGCCTTACAAATAACGTGCGGCAGACCATTTTGAAAAAACAGGATGGGGAGCATCTTTCCTATTTTAATCCGGTTAACTGGTCGCAAGCCGGTCCACAATATATTACACTTCCTAAAGGCAAAAAAATTAAAGGATACCCATCTCAAAAAATCGGAGAGCAAATTTTGTTTTTCCCAACATTACCGTCTTTTGGAATCGGATCGCTTGAATTAGTGGAGGGAGAGTACAAAGACAAAGCACCTTCATCCCTCCCAGAAACTATAAGTAATGACTTCTACGAAATTGGGATTGATTCGGCTACGGGTGAACTAATTAATCTTTCACTGAAAAAATCAAAAAAGATAGTAATTCAAAGAGGAGCTGTCCTTTGTTCAGATAGAGCGAAAAATAATGACGCCATATATCATGAATTACCGCAGAAGATAGACCGGATTGAAGCCGCATCACTTAAAGAAAAAACGTCAAAAATAGAATTCATTAAGGGTGAATTGGCCCAGATTATAAAAATCAGTTCTTCCCTGTACCGTGAAAATGATGTACAGCAAACCATTACTATTTATAACAATCATCCCAGAATTGATTTTGATGTCTACCTGGAAGATTTGCCAGATAAGACTATCACTTTTATGGATTTTATGGCTGAATATGGCATTATCGAAGAAAGCAGAGGTATTCCTTATGGTTTTGCAACCGAGTCAACAGAAGCCCTGGCTTTAAGAGGGGAAGGTGTTCATCCGGCAACTTGCTGGTCGGATTATAAACTCCGGAACGGAACCGGCTTTGCGGTACTAGACCGTGGCCTTCCCGGCAGAGAAATAACCGGGAAAAGTGTTAGTATGATGTTGAATGCAACTTCCGATGTTTATATGGGATTGCCGGGAGGCTGGCTTTCGGGAAAAGGAAGACATCATTTTCAATTTGCATTCATTGCCTATGATGATCTGGAGATAGAGGAGCAAATTCAGCAATATGCATGGGAATTTAATTCGCCTCCGTTTTTTGAAACCTCAGCAGTTAAAACGGAAGAGAAATCTTTTATAGCTACTTCTGCTAATATTATCATTGAGTCTATGCAGCGTGTAAACGACGAAGTAGAGATTCGTTTTGTGGAGTGTCTTGGTGTTAAAGGAACAGCTAAATTAGAAATAAATATGCCAGTGGGTGAAGCCAGACTCACCAACTTTTTGGGAGAAGGTGATGATAAATTATCAGGCGATAAGTTATATCTTATCCCTGTTCGCCCTCAACAAATCATAACAGTCCGCTTAAAGGCAGAAACTAATGTTGCTAAAATTCAACCTTTAAAAGACTGGTCTCCTTTAGTGCCCGAAAATAAAAGAGAATTTCTTGTGCACTATGATAAAACGTTAATTGGGCACCCTCCTGCAGGTTAGCGTTTTTCCTAAGAGGGATACCAAGTTCTGGTTCAGTTATAAAAATGCCTATTGTTCACCTTAAATATACGATGATGATACAAGTGCAGCGCTATGGTTCGGTTATAAAAGTAAAACCTGAAAAGTTTGCGCAATATAAAAAATTACACGAGGCCGTGTGGCCAGGAGTAGTAGAAATGATTGGTAAATGTAACATTCGTAATTATTCCATTTACCATAAGGATGGTTTTCTTTTTAGCTATTTTGAATATACAGGCAACGATTTTAAAGCCGATATGGATAAAATGGCGGCCGATCCGCTAACGCAGCAATGGTGGGAAATCTGTAAACCTTATCAAGAACCCATATTAAGCCGCGACACCGGTGAATGGTGGGCATCTATGCAGGAGGTATTTCATTGTGACTAATTCACGGAGTATAAAAAATCCTTATCCATTAATAAATTTTCTACAGAATTATTAAGGCAATATGTTCAAAAGAAGGTATTTTGAAAATTTAACGTTAAATGATCTGCGCGAATCAACGGGTCGTACAATGACCGAGGCAGATATCATCATGCACGCCGGACAAACAGGTGATTTTTTCCCCCATCACCTAGATGCTGAGTGGTGTAAAACGCAACCATTTAAACAACGTATTGCTCATGGCACGCTTGTTTTTAGCATGGCTATTGGCTTAACGGCAACTACTATTAACGAAGTTGCCATGACTTACGGGTATGAACGGTTGCGCTTTATCAAACCTGTTTTTATTGGTGATACACTTCGCGTCGAGGTTACCATCATAAATAAAAAGGACTATAAAAGGCCCGGATATGGTTTAGTAACCGAATTGGTGGAAGCATTTAATCAGCATAATGAGCTGGTAATGCGATGTGAACACCTATTACTTGTAGAGAAAATGAGTGGCAAAGAATAAGAAGGATGGATAAAATTATTTTAAAAGGAATTACCTGGGGGCATAGCCGAGGAATTACCCCGTTACTGGCCGCAGCCCAAAGGTTTTCGGAATTCCACCCTAATGTAGAAATTAATTGGACAAAACGAACACTCCAGGAATTTGCCGATTTTCCAATTGAAAAATTAACAACGCAATATGATCTGCTTATCATCGATCATCCTTGGGTGGGCTGTGCTGCAGCAACAAAATGTGTGCTGCCGCTAGATGAATATCTGGATAAGGAATACCTAGAAGATCAGTTAAAGAACTCAGTAGGTCATTCTCACTTAAGCTATCACTATGAGGGTCATCAATGGGCATTAGCCATTGATGCTGCTACGCCGGTAGCCAGTTTTCGTGCTGATCTGCTTCACAGCAATAATGTACCTGTTCCTCGTACATGGCAGGAAGTAATAAATTTAGCCGGAAAAAAGCGATTAGCCATACCTTCTATACCAATTGATCTGCTGATGAATTTTTATATGTTCTGCATGGCGCATGGGTGTGAACCCTTTTTGACTGCGGACGAAGTTATTGATAGGGAGACGGGTTTGAAAGTATTGGATAGCATGGAAGCATTATGGAGTTTAGTGGATAGAAAAATGTTTGGCTATAATCCCATTGATATAGCAGAGCTGATGTCATCAACGGACGACTATTGGTATTGTCCCTTCACATATGGATATTCCAACTATTCACGCAGGGGATATGCCAAATCCGTTCTTACTTATGCAGACCTGGTAAAATTTAAAGGTAATCACCGGCTACGTAGTACGATAGGCGGAACAGGTTTAGCGATATCTGCTTTTACTAACAATAAAGAATGGGCCACCCGGTTTGCAGCCTGGATCGTTTCTCCGGAAATTCAATGTACACTGTACGTTCAAAATGGAGGGCAGCCCGGACATCGCTCTGCATGGAATGATGAAATGACAAACGGCTATTGCAATAATTTCTTTTTAAATACCTTAACTGCTCTCGATAACGCTTACCTACGGCCAAGATATAATGGTTATCTCTATTTTCAGGATCACGCAGGTATTTTTCTTCAGAATTTTTTATTGAATGGAGGGCATCCCGAAAAAGTACTGGAAGAAATAAATGAACTATATCGAAATAGTAAACAGCTATAAAAATTTGAACTATATATGAAATTACCACTGAAAGGAATTACTATTTTAGAGTTTAGTCAATATTTATCAGGCCCATGTTCGGGTTTGCGACTGGCAGATATGGGCGCGCGGGTCATTAAAATTGAGCGCCCGGGAAAAGGGGATGCCGGCCGCCAATTGGCAATAGAAAATTTATGGGTAGACGAAAGTTCCCTATTGTTTCATACCATCAACAGGAATAAAGAAAGTGTGACTGCTGATTTGAAAAATCCTGATGATTTAGCATTCGTGAAACAACTTATTAAACAGGCTGATGTAATAACTCATAACTTTCGGCCAGGAGTGATGGAAACCTTGGGTTTTGACTATGCTTCCGTACAAAAAATAAATCCGGCGATTATTTATACAGAAATATCCGGTTATGGGAAAAAAGGCCCCTGGAAACATAAACCGGGACAGGATTTATTGACTCAGGCGGTTTCCGGGCTGGCATATTCGTCTGGAAATAAACACGCTGATCCTGTTCCGTTTGGTCTGGCCATAAGCGATTATTTATGTGGCAATCAGGCGGTACAGGCTATACTTGCAGCCCTTATTCGGCGCCACAAAACAGGTAAAGGTGCTTTTCTGGAGTTAAGCTTATTAGAATCTTTATTAGATTTTCAATTTGAATTTCTTACTACTTATTTTGAAACCAACCAACAGCATCAGCGATCTGAAATTAACAACGGGCATTCTTTATTGAGTGCACCTTATGGAATTTATCAGACCGCGGATGGATATATTGCAGTGGCTATGATGCCACTCAAAAAGTTAAATGCCACTATTCAATGTAAAGCATTAGAAAAATTTACTGAAGAAGAATTGTTTAAAAAAAGAGATGAAATCAAAGCAATCCTATCGGCGTATTTCAAAAATGCCACTACGGAAGCATTGTTGCAGAAAATGCAAGTACATGATTTATGGGTTATGCCTGTTTTAAATTGGAACCAGCTAATGGAATCCTCTACGTATCAGGCATTGAATATCGAGCAGGAACTTATGGTAGGAGGTAAAAGAATAAAAACGACCCGTTGCCCGATCCGCTATAACAAACAATATTTCTTATCTGATAAACCGGCACCAAAACTGGGCGAACATACAGATGAAATTAAAGTAACGTTGGTAAAAAACACACAATGAAACTGTTAGAAGATATATTAGTGCTAGATTTTAGCCAGTTTTTATCCGGTCCATCGGCCAGCTTAAGAATGGCAGACTTGGGTGCCAGAGTTATAAAAATAGAACGCCCGAAAATAGGTGATATTTGTCGGGAATTATATGTCAGCGATGCTGTAATCAATGGAGAATCAACAATTTTTCATGCCATTAACCGAAATAAAGAAAGTTATGTTGCCGATCTGAAGAATGAAGACGACTTAAGCGAAATCAAGAACCTGATCACGAAAGCGGATGTGATGATACATAATTTCCGTCCTGATGTAATGGAGCGCCACGGGCTTTCTTATGAAGAGGTTAAAAAACTCAATCCCCAATTAGTATATGCCTGTATCAATGGATATGGATCTGAAGGGACTTGGAAGGTTAAACCGGGACAGGATTTATTATTACAGGCCGTTTCGGGTATCACTTATCTGAGTGGGAACAAGGATGACAATCCCACACCTATGGGAGTTGCAGTTGCTGATATATTAGCAGGCACTCATCTGGTACAGGGAATATTAACAGCCCTATTTGACCGCTTTATTACAAATGAAGGTGCTTTGATAGAGGTCAGTATGCTGGAGAGTTTATTGGACTTCCAGTTTGAGGTATTAACCTGTTTTTACAATGACGGACGTTTATTGCCGCAAAGAAGCTTGGTAAACAATGGGCATGCCTACATCGCGGCACCTTATGGTATTTATAAAACTGCTCAAGGTTATCTGGCGCTGGCCATGGGAAATATTCCACGTCTTGGGTTATTATTGCAATGTGATGCCTTGAAGAACTATACAAAACCCTCAGACTGGTTTGATAAAAGGGATGAAATAAAAGCCATTCTCCAAGATTATTTAAGTAATAGATCAGTTCATCAATGGCTTGCTTTACTGGAGCCTGCGGATGTATGGTGTGCAGAGGTGCTGGATTATGATGCACTGATGGAACAAGAAGGATATAAGGTGTTGGAAATGGAGCAAAAAATCACGGTAGGCAGTCATTCGTTAAAAACAACCCGATGTCCGATAAAGGTTGACGGACAATTATTAACCTCGGCAATAGGCGCACCGGCATTGGGTGAACATACTCAATCCATCAAAAAAGAATTCAATTTATAATGATAAGAAATTTTGCTTTATGACAAATCATATTATTGATACACATATTCACGTATGGAACCTGCAAAGAGCGGAATATGAATGGCTGAAAGGTGATACCAGTATATTGAATCAGACTTATTTTATTGAACAATTAACCCCGCTTATTAAAAATGCAGGTATTACGGAAGGAATTCTGGTACAGGCTGCCAATAATTTTGAAGATACGGATGTAATGATGGAAATTGCTGCTAAAAATGGCTGGATAAAAGGAGTGGTTGGATGGCTCCCTTTAATAAGCCCGGAAGCAACGGAAAAGGCATTGGCAGAAAAATGGCCGGATAACAAAACGTATCTCAGGGGCTGCCGCCATTTGATTCACAACGAGTTGGATAACAGCTGGTTGTTACAGAATGATGTGCTAAAAAGCCTAAATATACTAGCTAAACATGATCTTACTTATGATATTGTCGGGATTAATATAGACCATCTGAAAGCCGCTATTACCGTAGCTGAAAAATCACCTGATCTAAAAATGGTTTTTGATCACTTGAACCAGCCGCCCATTGCTTCGAAAGAAAAGTTTGGAGAATGGGGAAAACTGATGAAAATAGCTTCTCAACATGAAAATTTGTATGCTAAGATTTCAGGTCTTGGAACAACTGCCGGCAATGGGGAAAATTGGACAAAGGAAGATTTGAAACCTTATTTGATGCATGTGCTGGAATTGTTCGGAACAGAACGTTGTTTTTGCGGTGGAGACTGGCCGGTTGCTTTGTTAGCCGGGTCATATGAAAAAATATGGATGGCATATCGGCAAATATTTTCGGAAGAATTGACTGCCGTTGAACAAGAACAGGTACTGTATAAAAATGCAGTGACTTTTTATAATCTATCAGAATAAATAAAATGAGTATAATTTCCGGCTTATCTTTCCATGCCGTTGGCGCTTCCTGTGCATCGGTATGCTATATACCTCAAAAAAAGACACAACAATGGTCATGGCAAACATATTGGTTGGCACAGGCTGTAGTTTGCTGGCTCATAATGCCCATTATTGTTGCCTGGATTACTATACCACATTTAAATGAGGTGTTAATTGAAGCACCCAAAAGCGCCATGTACAAATCATTCTTCTTGGGAGCAGCTTATGGTATAGGTGGAACTGCTTTCGGCCTCGCGATTCGTTATGTTGGATTTTCGTTAACGTATGCTATTTCAGTGGGTATTTCCTGTGTAGTAGGTACCCTGTTGCCTCCATTGGTACATGGCGAACTAACTACGATATTAAACAGTACAGGTTCAGAATGGGTAATGTCGGGAGTAGCAATAGGAGCATTGGGAATTGCTATTTGTGGTCTGGCCGGGCGATTCAGAGAAAAAGATCTGGAAGGTAATAAAGGTATTGCAACTTCATTTTCCTTTTCCAAAGGTTTACCTTTATGTTTAGTTGCAGGTGTACTTTCTGCTGTTTACGGCTTTGCACTTGATCAGGGACAGCCTATTGCCGATGTAGCTGTGAGATATGGTGCAGGCCAGTTTCAGAATAATGTGATCTATATTTTTGCAAATACCGGAGCTTTTTTCTCAACAGCAATTTATTGTATCTATCTTCATATCAAGCAAAAAACCTTAACAGAGTATACAGCAATACGAACTTACGAACGGTCTTCCAGATTGTCATTAAATTATCTCACGGCATTGATAACGGGATTGCTGTGGTATGCGCAATTTTTTTTCTATGGTCTTGGACATAACCGGATGGGACCTTATAAATTTAGTAGCTGGGCCATTCACATGATTATGTTAGTGTTGTTTAGCAACGTGGTGGGTTTGATGTTGAAAGAATGGGCCGGAGTTAAAAGAAAAACGAAAAGAATATTGACAATAGCTGTATCGATTCTGATTTTAGCTGTGCTAATTCTAACGTACGGTAATTATTTAGGTGAAGAGATAGTGGTGTAAAATCTAGAAATGGTACTTTCAAAAACAGAAAACAGTTAACGACATGCAACAACAAGTTTCATTGCCTAAAACAAAGCAGCCGATAATAATGATTGGTGCCGGTGGAATTGTAAATGATGCTCATCTTCCGGCATATAAAATTGCCGGATTTAATGTGGTAGGTATTTATGATGTCAATATTGCGAAAGCAAAAGAAACAGCAAGCAGATTTTCCATACCGTTGGTATATGAAAGTGTGGAACATATGACTGAACGGTTACCTACAGGTGTGGTATTTGACATAGCATTGCCAGGAGATGCCATTATAGGTATGTTACAGGAATTGCCTGATCATTCAACAGTGCTGATGCAAAAACCAATGGGTGAAAATTATGAGCAGGCTAGTAAGATACTTCAAATAACACGTGAAAAGAAGATGATTGCCGGCGTTAATTTTCAATTACGGTATGCACCATTCATTGTCGCCGCCAGAGAGATAATCAATATCGGTTTGATAGGGGATTTATGCGATATAGAAATAAATGTAAACGTATATACCCCATGGCATTTGTGGAATTTTTTATATAAGGCCCCACGGGTAGAAATTCCCTATCACAGTATTCATTATATTGATTTGATACGCTCTTTCTTAGGTAGTCCTTCAGGCATGTATGCTAAAACAGTAAAACATCCGCATATGCAGGAATTAGCATCTGTTAAGAGTAACATTATCATGGATTATGGGGAGATGGTTCGTGCCAATATTCTAACAAATCATTGTCATCAGTTTGGTTTACAAAAGCAGCAGTCTTATATTAAATTTGAAGGTACAAAGGGTGCTATTAAGATAAAGATGGGTGCTTTGATGAACTATCCTGCAGGTGTTCCTGATGTCTTTGAATATATAATTATTGAAGAAGGTAAAAATTCAGAATGGGAAACGATAAAAATGGAAGGTAGCTGGTTTCCACATGCCTTTATTGGTTCTATGGCAGAAGTAATGAAAGCTGCGGAGCGCTCAATAGACTATCCGGATAATACAGTAGAAGATTGTATTGATACAATAGCTTGTGTTGAAGCGGCTTATGTATCAAATAAAGAAGGGGCAATAAAGATTAAGTAGTATAGGCCCGTTAAACAGCCGATAACAACGGAAACTATTTCGAAAGGTGATAGATCGCTTAGAAATAATGTAAAAGATCAATTTGTAAAATAATTAGCTATAAAATAAAAAAAGATGAATCCAAATCCAGATCCAGCGAAACATAAAGATATTCCGGTATGGAATGCAGAAAATTGGTTTTATGAAGACATTGTAATAGGCACAAAAATAAGGTCTATACGGCGGACAATCAGCGAGGGTGAAAGCATGCAGTTCAACACCTTGGTGTTAGACATGCATCCCTACGTCGCAGACGATATTTTTGCAAAACGCGAGGGTATATTCGAAAAGAGATTAGTAGCGGGTGCTTTCGTTTTTAGCGCAGGATTAGGTTTGGTAGCCACTAATTGTGTTAATGCATTCAGTTACGGATATGATAAACTTCGGTTTATTTCACCTGTGTTTATAGGAGATACTATTTATACTATTAAAACAGACCTGGATAAACAATTAAAATATAAAGAGATGGGTCTGTATAGGGCTGCCTATGAAATATTCAAAAATGACGGAGAATTGGTGTTGTATTGTGAACATTTGCAAACTGTAAAATATCGCCATCCGGAGAACTTCATTAATACGCAAAAATGATTTATCGCAGCATCTAAGAAAAACCTTTGTTGCTTTTATACGTTTAGTCTACTATTAAATCATTCCGTTATGAAAGCAATTATCCTGCTAACTACATTAAAGAAGAGTGGCACCTCCAATACAGAGACTTTGGTAGAATTCCTAGTGCCCTATTTGAAAGAGCAAAAAATAGAAACCGAGATTATAAAAACGGTAGAGCATGCCATTATACCCGGCACTTATATAGACATGGGTGAGGGGGATGAATGGCAGCCGATCTATAACAAATTGCTGGCAGCAGATATCATCATTTTCGCCACACCCATATGGTGGGGTAGTCATTCTTCAGAAACACAGAAGGTGATCGAGCGATTGGATGAAGTAAACGATATCGTGATGTCCGGAAAAGAGTCGCCGTTAGCAGATAAGGCTGTAGGCATCGTGATTACAGGAGATTCTGATGGTTCACAACATATTATTGGTACGATTTCCAATTTTGTTAATGGCATAGGTATGTTTGTCCCCCCTTATTCAAGCCTAAGCGTGCAAGCTGAAGAGCATGCAAAAAAATCCAATACTTCAAAAGATGTATTGATGAAAAAATACAAAAAAGAATATGCAGATACCGCACAAACAATGGCTAAACAGTTAGCGCGATTTGCAGCCAAGCGTCTCAAATAATCTTCTTGTAGTTTATATTTCATTAGACATATATCATGTAAAGTGAAAAATTGTGTATATTAGTAGTGCGAGGCATCCGTAAACTTTCCTTTTGCATAACTTATTATCCATTAATGAATTTATGCATTTGGTAGCCATCATTAACAAGAAAGCTACGAGTGAACACAAAAAATCAACTATATTTCGAAGGCAGTGCATTATGGATTCATGATTACGAAATTAAAAGCATGGAATATCATGAGCGGTTTACCATCCGACATTTTTCTTCCGCGCCACCTCTTTCCCGGCATAGTGGCACGATTTTACTTACAGCGCAAGAAATTTTCTTAGATGGAGACGAAAGTATAATAATTCCATTAAAATCAATTGAGCAGTTGTATTACGGTTACGATGATCTTTACACGGCCGCCTCCGTAAAGAATTTTGGTGTTTTCTGGAAGCCTTTACGGATCAGGCAGGGATTTAAAGATTATATTTACCTTATTATAAATTACCGTTATTTCAATACATCGAATGAACGGTTTTTAACACTTTTGAAGGATTTACTGCTATAAAGAATTCTATGTGACGAAATGGAATTTATTGATTTACTTACATTGGGGCCAGTTTTTATCGATTCTTTTAAAGTACAGGATATTCGGTAAGCTTACCGAATTCTGCGAGCATCATTGGGCCATGAGTATCAGAATGCGTTCAGAAACATAAAAGCCATACGTTTTTTAATGTATGGCTTTTATGTTTTAAAGAAAATCATATAGCTCGTTCACTTATCAACAAGCGATCAATTCCGTGCAACTTCTTACGAAGTGAACAATGTCCTTTGATAAGCTTGCTAAAGCTACTTCACCTTCAATTCATTACAGGGTTCGCACGATCGGCCGTTAGCTCTGGCAGGTATGTCCGCCAGGTGACGAGTTTGGTTTTCAATTCCTTGACCACGTCTGGGTGTGACTTAGCTATGTTATTGGTTTCATACTTGTCTTTTACCATATCGTACAGCTCTACGTTATCTTGCTGGTAATCGACAAGCAGTTTCCACTTGCCCGATCTGATCGCGAGGTTCGGACTCTTGTCCCGTCCTTTCGGATAGTTAAAGGCATAGTCGTTTCTGCCGTATTCCCAATACATGTCCTTGGCCCTCGGCGTTGACGTCCCCATCCACACTTTGGCCCTATCCTCCCCATCTCCTTTATAGTTGGCAGGCAGTTTGGCGGAAGCAATAGCCGCGAATGTAGGCAACAGATCGGTAGAATTTAACACCGAAACGCTATCGGTCACACCGGCAGCTACATGGCCAGGCCACCGGACAATAAAAGGCATGCAGATGCCGCCCTCGTATAGCGAAAGCTTGCTGCCACGCAGTCCACCGGCACGGCTGCCTCTGAAACTTGGCAGCGGACCATTGTCGCTGGTGAAAATTACGATTGTATTTTCGGCGATGCCCAACTCCTCTAATCCGTCCAATAATCTCCCCATCTGTTTGTCGTATTCCTTTAGCACCAATTTAAAGGCGGTTTCTTCTTCCGGGTTCATCGGAAATTTTCCTGACTGCCGCTGGTTTTCTTCCGGTACCCAAGGCGTGTGCATGTCGTCAGGCCAAAGATTAACGAAGCAGGGCGTGTCCTTATGGCGGCGTAGGAAATCAAGCGTCCTATCAACGAAATAAGCCGTCCGATCCCAGCGCTTGATACTGTCCTTATCCGACCAGATCCAGTCTGTAGCCGTTAGTACGGGGTCAGGATCGGGGCTTTCATATGTGCTGGCGTGTTCATCAAAACCATACTTTTTAAAGCCGGGTGCATTTTTGATATCGCGTCCACCACCCATATGCCATTTCCCGAAATGTCCGGTCGCATACCCTGCCGCTTTCAATACCTTGGCAATAGATGGTGCATTCACATTCAAATAGTTTGCCTGCTCAGCGCGGCTATTACTGCGTCGGTCATTCAGGAAGGTGGTGAAATTCCATTCCGCTGGAAACATGCCCGTGAGCATGCTCGTACGGGAAGGGCTACAGATAGGAGCGGCGCTGTAATACTGTGTGTACTTGGTGCCTTCCTTGGCGAGACGGTCAACATGAGGCGTAGGTACAAATTTGCCGCCGAAGGTTCCGATATCGCTAAAGCCCATATCATCCGTAAGGATAACAATGATGTTTGGCTTTTCCTTTCCGTAAGAACCGATGGCATATGCCATGAAGCAAAATAAGCATGTAAGTTTGGCAATAGATTTCATGATTTCTTTTAAAATAGTTTAACATCACTTGACCGGCATAATTTAATGCAAATTTTTTTACCGAGTAGCATTTAATAACCAGGATTTTGTTTAAACAACGGATTAGCGTCAATTTCGGCTTGAGGTACGGGAAATAATTTATGCTTTTCCTCCACGTCAATCCCCCGATTCCGCGCATTCTCAATGTACTTGCCCATTCGGAGTAGATCTCGTCTGCGCATGCCCTCGTTCCAAAACTCCCAGCGCCGCTCTTTCGAAATTTGTTCACGCAATGCATCTTTATCAGCAAATGATGCCAGTTGAAGGTCTTCTTTGAGATTGGCCCGGTTACGGATCTGGTTGACCAGGTCTACTGAAACCTGATTAGGTCCATTCAATTCATTCAATGCTTCGGCCTTGGCCAACAGAATGTCTGCATATCGGATAAACGGAAAATCATTGCCATGCATAGCACCCTGTGTGGCTGGGTCGGGCGGAAATTTGATGCCACGTGTATTGTCTTTCGTCTTTAACAGGTCTACTTCCTGTCCATTTCCTTGCACGTATTTGGTAAGTATCCGTTCCCTCCGGGCATCACCCGTTTCAAAAGATTGATAGAATTCATCGTACAGTCGGTACTGGGAAGCGAAGTTTGACCAGCTGGTATTGGTTACGCCATTAAGTCCGCCGTCAATACCGCGTAGAAAATCTGGCGGCAGAGAAGTAGGCAATAAGTTATTGCCATTTTCAGCATTAGCAAGGGCTGGAATCACCAGTATAAACTCGTTATTGCGTTCGTTCTCCAAAGCAAAAAGATCAACCACAGAAGGATATAGTGCAAAGTGATTACGGTCGATAATCTCTTGAGCAAGTTGATCGCAAGCATCCCATTTTTGGTTATTTAAATACCATTTACAAAGCAGTGCGCGTGCTCCGTCGCTGTGCACACGGCCGTAGTTAGGTTCTTTTCCGGGTTCAGGAAGATCTGGGATGACCGCTTTTAGCTCGGTTTCGATAAAGGTAGCGAATTCCTCTTCACTGGCGCGGGCAAGTTCGCGGGGAGAGTTCAGACTTGTCCGTATCGGCATCGCTCCGTATTGGTTCCATAAAGCGTAATAGGCCCAGGCACGTAAAAAACGGGCCTCGGCAATGAGCATGCTTCGTTTACTGTCGTCTACATCGATCAGATTCTCAACATTGTCCAATATGGTATTAACATCCCTGATCGCATTCCAGTATGTAGCCCAGTCGAATGCTTCCAGCCAGTTATTTGAATCCCAGAAAAAATTGATCAAACTCACCGCAGTGCCATTTTCGCCACCACCTGTTTGCCACATAATATCTGTAGTCATTTCCTCCCGCTTAATGAGGTCGCGAACATTGGGTGTTCTTCCCAATTGCGAATAGGCATCTGCCATGACGGTTTCAAGCCCTTGCGCACTGCTTAGCAAATTATCTGACGAAAGCTGGGAGTTATTATCCACATCCAAAAGCTTCTCACAGCCCTGAAAAACTGCCGCAGCCATGGCGAGCAAAATTAGGGTCATAAAATTCCGCATTATCGTTTTTATATTCTTTTTCATCTATTTAATTTTTTTATGGTTGATGAGAGCTCGATGTAAATATTCATCGCATTGTGTTCAAATATTATTTACATCTCGATTTCATATTTTGAAAGTCGTTTAACCATTAGAAATCAAACCTAAAACCCAATAAAAAAGTGCGGGCAGTAGGGTAGGAGTTAAAGTCCAATCGTAAGCTGGGGTTGTTGTTGGGATTGACCGAAGGGTCAAGGCCATCGTAATCGGTAATCACAAGCAGGTTTTCTGCCGATAAATAGACCTGTCCGGAAGGCAACCAGCTAAGCCCTTTCGGAATATTGTAACTGATTCGTACATTTTTCAAACGAATATAAGATGCATCCTGCACGGTTAGCGAGTTGATGGTTTTTCTGCCCTGAGATAATGGATTTACAAAAGACGGGTAAGTACTGCTCGGATTTTCGGGTGTCCAACGGTTAAGATAAGGCTCGGCAAATTTATTGCGACGGAAATTGATTGGGAAATAGCTGTCGATCAGATTGCCGTTTAACATTTGAGCTCCCTGTACGCCTTCAATATATAGATAGAGTTCAAAGCCGTGGTAACTTAGGGTATTACCAAGAGACCATTGAAAATTAGGGAATGAGTTGCCTAGGTTTACACGGTCATCTCCATTAACATAGCCGTCACCGTTTTGATCTACATACTTCAGGTCGCCCGCTTGCACTTTTTCTTTGGTAACGGAATAGTCATCTTCCTGTTGCCATACGCCGTCAACTTGCCACCCAAAGAACGAATTAAGCGGATCGCCTGGTCGGATGATGCCGATTTGTTCTACGTGTAAGAATCCACCACCAGAGAAAATCTGCGGAAGACCGCCCAGATCAATTACCTTATTTTTCAGCGTGGTCATGCTTAGGTCGGTTGTCCACCGAAAGTTTTCTTTGGATATATTGGTGGAGCTCAAGGTAATATCAATCCCTTTATTTTGGATTTTACCGATATTGGTGAGTACGTTTGCAAAACCGGTAGATTGTGGTATAGGCAGGTTGAGTAGCATATCGGTAGTGGTCTTCTGATAAAAATCGATGCTACCGTTGATCCGGCTGTCAAATAATCCGAAATCAAGCCCAAGGTCGATTTGCTCGGTCTGTTCCCATTTTAGGTCGGGGTTGGGCAGGCGGGCTGGAGCCGCTGTAGTAACCAATTGCCCATCCCAGATGGCGGGTATGCCGCCATTATACGTGCTTTGATAGGCGAAGTCTCCAATTTCCTGGTTGCCGGTTAGTCCCCAGCTTGTCCTAACTTTGAGCTGGTTCAATAACTGATTTCCTTTCAGGAATTCTTCCTCGGAAACCTTCCAAGCTAATGCTGCAGAAGGGAAGGTGCCGTATTTGTTGTTTTCGCCAAATCGGGAAGAACCATCACGCCTCACCGTAACAGTTGCTGAATAAGTGTTGTCGTACATGTAATTAACCCTGCCTATCAGCGAGGCTAGTTTGTTGCCCGTGGATGGATTGTCGATAACATACGTTTCTTGACTACCTAATGAGAGGTTGTCTGCGTTGGTGGCATCACTGGGAAAATCATTTGCAGTGATATGAATCCTGCTGGAAGAAAACCGCTGGAAGGAGCCTCCTAACACACCGTTTATGGCGTGTAGTCCAAACTTTTTGTCGTAATTAAAGGTACCCTCCGCAAGGTAGCTGCTGCGCTCCCCTTGGTAGTTTGACCCAATTCCTCCTGTATTCCGGCCATTTTTGGTTAACCTGCCAATATAATTTTTCCGCTTTTCATTGACGATATCTCCCCCCACATTGATTTTAAAATTTAGTTCCGGTAGAATGGTATATTCACCGGTAATCGTGGTCAGAATACGGTTGCTCGCTGATTTAGACGATGTTCCATAAATGAGTGCCAAGGGGTTGTCAATACTCAAAGAGGGCGATAAAGCGTAATTTCCGTCGGCATCTTTAATTCCCAAAGTTGGGTCGAAATTGACAGCAGAGTACAATGCTCCTGAAGTTTCATTGGTAGAAAATCCATTGGGCGCAAAGGTGTTTCTTACATAAGAGGCAGAAGCATTTAAGCCAATTTTAAATCGATCGGAAACCTTCGAATCCAGATTAAGGCGCAAGCCATATCTATTGAAATCGGTGGTTTTCACAATCCCATCCTGATCCACATAGTTCAACGAAAGGAAGTATTTAGATCGGTCTGTACCTCCGGTAAAGGATAACTGATGGTTTTGCATGATAGCTGCTTGATTAGTTACCACATCTTGCCAGTCTGTACCCGATCCCGCATTCGCAATGTCGCCCACGCGTTCCTCCTCGTTTGCGCCACCAGCGTCAACTAGTTGATTTAGCACCTGCTTGTAGTCCGTTGGGGATAATAGGTTTAGCCGGTTAAAAGGTGTCTGAATAGCTCCAGACGCATGCAAGGACACTTTGACGTTGCCACTTTGCCCGCTTTTCGTCGTAATTAGGATAACGCCATTTGCCCCCCGCGATCCATAAATGGCTGCTGCCGATGCGTCTTTCAGTATCTCAATTGATTCAATATCCCTGGGATTGATGGAGGCCAAGGGGTTTCTTGGACTGCGGTTTTCAGAGAAACCCGGGTCGCTACCACTACCAAGCGCAGGAGAATTGTCTACAGGAAAGCCGTCGATAACATACAAAGGGTTATTGCTTGCGCTTATTGAACTTGCACCCCTAATATTGATCGAAAAACCGGCCCCAGGCTCTCCGCTGTTTTGTATGACATTGACACCCGGAACGCCGTTTAGCAAACCATCAACGGAAGTTGTCGTCACGCTGTTCAACTCGTTTACTTTCACCGAGGAAATGGAGCCGGTGAGATCAGATTTACGTTGCGTTCCGTAACCTATCACCACTACCTCGTCTAGGTCACTTATAGAAGCTTTTAGCGTTGCATCAATGGTGCTCTGGTTGTTTATCAGCTTTTCAAGCGCCTCAAATCCTATAAGTGTAAACACCAAGGTATTTCCGTTTTCCGGGATGTTAATCCGATAGTTCCCTTTGGCGTCGGCAGTCACCGCTATTGCCGTTCCTTTAACACTAACCGTTGTGCCTTCCAATGGGTTTCCCTGATCGTCTACTATGCGGCCGCTGACAGTTCGCTGTTGCAATTGAAACAACGGTGATGCGATCTGCTCACGTTTTTTCGTGGGCGCCTCGGTAATCACAATAGTATTCTTTGTGAGGTGGTAAGTTAACGAAACTGGCTGTAACAATGATTCAAGTGCCTGGGTTAACGGTTTGTTCTCAACCTGAATAGAAACCGGAATGGATGGGTTTAGAAAACGGTCGTTATACACCACCGTAAGATTGGTTTGTTTTTCGATAGCTTCGAAAACCTTTCCGATGGGTTGGCTCTTTATATTCAGCGAAATAGTCTGCGAGCGCGAAGCGGCGCTGAGATGCAAGAAGCCGATGAAGAGCAATAAGGTGGTCAGTTTCATAATTCGGAATAACTGCTTGATACCGCAAAGGGGTATCTTTTCTTTCCCCAATGGGGAAAAATCATAATTTATCATTACGTTTGTGCGTTTAGATTAGTTAATTAACAGGTTTTAATTCGCCTTGGATTAATATCCGTACTGTCTGAACGATAGGGAGGTGTTAGTGGCACTTCCCTTCTTCGTTTTAGGAGGTCAAGTTTTTCGTTCCATATTGATACATTTAAGTTGGTTATTATTGGTTATTTATCTCTCCATTTTGGTTCAATTGACGATGAGCCTATTGTCCTCCAATGTGACATTTATAGCCGACGATTGCAAGATGTCGAGTAATTCCGGGAGTGAGGCATTGCGGCTTATCTTACCGGTGAAGGATTCCTTTGGAATACCACGCTTATAAACCACCTCAACATCGTACCACCGCGAAACCTGTCGCATAACGTCTTCCAATGGTGTTCGCTTGAAGTGGAAGCGGCCATCTTTCCATGCAATATATTGTTCGGTATCCACCGTTGTGATATCGATAGCTGCTCCTCGGGTGGTTGCCTGCTCGCCGGGCTTGATGGTGGTGGGCGGCCAACGGTCGGTAGTTGGTGCCACCAGCACTTTTCCTTCGACGAGGGTGGTTTTTACTTCCCGCTCATCGGGATAAGCGGAAACGTTGAATTGAGTGCCGAGTACTTGAACGGTTTGTGTATTTGTTCTTACAAGAAAGGGTGCCTTTTTCGAGCGGTCGCCGATCACTGATAACTGTTTACTAACCTCAAAATAGGCTTCGCCCTCGAGTTCCACTATACGTTCGTTCTCATTAAATCGACTGGGGTATTTCAATTTGGACGCGGCATTGAGCCATACCTTTGTCCCATCGGGCAGCGTCAATTGATAGGTGCCGCCTTTTGGCGTAGATAAGATAAGGTCGGTAGCCCGCGTTGAATGATCGGTATTGCCCTTTCCCAAGACCTCACTTCCATCTTGGTAAGTAATTTCGTTTCCCACAACAATGCCCGCCTGTGCTTCGCTCAAATTAACCGTCCGGCCGTCTGCCAAGGTAAGTGTGGCCCGATTGCCTCCAGGGCCAATATTGGCGGCAATAGACTGCTCCTGCCGTTTAGTCTCGTGTTGATAGTAGTAAACTCCTAAGGTTAAAAAAATCAGTGCAACAGCCGCGGCAGCATAACGCCGCCACACAAATCCCTTATTAGGGTGAATGTTGCTATTGTGCCTCCTGTTTATCGTTTGTTGGATATTTGCTTTCATACGTCCTAGCCGGACTTCGCCGGCTGGGGTGTCCACCAATTGAAATAGTGTTGTGAGGTCTTCCCGTAGTGTATCTTCGGATTCGAGTCGATCGAGCACCGCCTGGTTTTCGGGATCCTGTGCAGCCCACTCTATGATAAGGCGGTTTTCCTCATCAGTAGTTAGGCCCTGTAGGCGGCGCGATAGCAAGTGTTCGATGTCGTGTCCGGTGTTCATTGGTTTGTTCTTTAATTGCTATTACGATAATACAGTGAGAACCTTTCCGCTTTTTTGATATTTTTTTCGAGATCCTTTAATTGGTCCGCCAAAGGCTGGCAAGTTGAACTAAGGCAATATAAACCAATAGATCCTTACCCTTGAACAAGCGTTGCAAAGTAGATAGTGCCTTGGAGCGCGCAATAAAAATGGCATTGGCCGTCATTCCGAGCGCTGCACAGATCTCTTCAGTGGTAAGACCCTCAATAAAGGTGAGGCGGAAAACTTGCTGTTGGATGGGTGAAAGCTTTTTGACTTCGCGATAAACCAGTTGCAACGTTTCTGCGTGAATCATGCGGGCCAGCAGGTCGGCATCTGGTTGGCCGATATTTTCGTCCAGTTCAACTGCAAATCGCTGTATACGATTGCCGGTGGTGCGGAGGTGGTCAATGCAAGCGTTGCGTGTAACTTGGTAAAGAAAAGACTTGAGGTGGGCCTCGTTCCGAATGCGATCACGGGCTATCCAGAGTTTCACATAGGCATCCTGTACAAATTCCTCCGCTACACTCGTGTCAGCTATTATACCTTGTGCAAATAGCAGCAAAGCGCGCGCATGGCGGTCAAAATAAGCGGAGAGCGCGTGATCGTCATGCGCTTTGAATTTTTCGAAATATCCAGGTTCCATTTTATGGGAGCAATATTACTGTTTTTTTTATGATAGCAATAAAAAATTAAGTATTCCCGCGGAACTGCTATGTAAAAGCTATTTTCTATTTGTTCAAAGTTAGTATAATTGGAGGTGTTAAAGCCTTCCCATGAAGAATGGGCCAAGGTAGATAAAAGAAATACGAGATGAGGAGACTATGTTTCAGTGCATGGCCTCCCCAGGACGGCACTCGGGAATATTGCCAAGTTCGGCAATATCACTTTCGTCGGAATATCCAATAAATTCGTCCGCGCTATTATTTTTTCGTTTTTGGGAACTTATTTATCAAAATCGGGATAGGGAACGCCCTTGCCGGTTTCGCAAAGTAATTTTAAGCTTCTGAAGAAAAGTGCCCAAGCATAACTGCATGCGGCAAATTCCGGCGTATAGTTTTTCCAGCCATCATGGTGAAAGAACAATATACATCCTTTTTGGTGCGGTTCGAGTTCAAAAGTAAGCGTAGTACCTATCCATTCTTCATGGGCCTTAAGGCAAAGCCATTTTACTTTGCTGTATGGCTTAATCTCCTCAACTTTCATTTCTTTAAAATAATCAGGGCCAAAGGCAAAGCGTAATACACTGCCAATTTCCGGTTTTGCAATGGTATCCGGTGTCCACCATCCTGCTAAACCTTCTTGGGTAGTTAGGGCTTTATAAACTTTTTCAACCGGAGATTCAATAAGGAGTCTGTGACAAATACTTTTACCGTCTTGGTGATCTGTTAAAGCGCCCTCTTCCGACAATTTTGATTGCTGATCTTCCGCTTCAACATCCTTCGGCGTAGCATCGCCTTTTCCCTTCTCAATAAGATCCTTTAAGCTGTCCTGAATATAATGCGTCCATGCGTCTTGGCAAATTTGAAAACACTCATACGCTGGAACCAGACCCTGATGGGTAAATTTCAAAGCAGTTTTATTGCCTTTTTTAGTTAACTCAAAGATCACATGCGTGTCCTTCCATTCCGTTTTATCTTTGGTGAACTTGAAATAATTATCAAGCACATGCCAAACTATTTTTTCATTAGGAATCATTTCGATGATCTTCATTTTCGCCCGATGTACATCTTGGTAATGATATGAAAATTCGCTGTTGACTTTATCGGTGTCTCCTTCGATATTTTCAGACCACCAACCGCGTACATTATTAATAGCATTAAAAACTTTCTGAGGTGTTGCATCAACCAAAATGGTCGTGCTGAAATCTTTGTCGTTCATAATCTTAGCATTTTTGTTAAAGAAAACTTTCCCGCATCTATTATCAGATGCTTACAAGTTCAAAGTTAGCGAGAAACATACGCCAGATTAGGGTGTTAAATAGACTTTATAGTGGGTTGATTTGGACAAGATAATTCTATAATTTTGTATTATTATAGATTGAAGCAGATGAAGCTTGCCACCACAGCGACTTTACCAAAAGGCGATGTAAATGCAGGTTTCATGGGTTACTTAAGAACAAACTATTTACGGATGAAACACGTCACCATATTAGTGCCTGATATACAAACAGCGAACAGCACCATCGCCTGTATAGTTGGCGCCTATCAAATTTTTACCGGTGCCAATAACTATTGGGAAAAACAAGGTAAGAAACCCTTATTTAAAATTGAAACGGCTGGTGTAGCAGCAGAATCAGCGTTCATTAATGGTCTATTAACCATAAAGCCACAAGTAAACATTTCTTCCTTGAAAAAGACAGACCTTGTACTGATCCCCTCGTTAAACCCAGAATTTAAACAGGCAATGAAAGGGAACATATTGTTAATTGATTGGCTACGGGAGCAATACAAAAACGGTGCAGAGGTGGCCAGTATGTGTACGGGGGCCTTTATGCTAGCATCATCCGGTTTACTGGAAAAAAGAAGCTGTTCTATACACTGGAATTCGGCAGACAATTTTAGGTCATTATTTCCGAACGTGCATTTAAAAACGGAAAAATTAATTACCGATGAACATGGTATTTACACCAATGGAGGGGGCTATTCGTTTTTAAATCTGCTATTATACCTGATTGAGAAATATTACGACAGGGAAACAGCAATTTATTGTTCCAAAATTTTTCAAGTAGAGATAGATAGACAGACACAATCCGCCTTCACCATATTCAAGGGGCAAAAGTCGCATGGAGATGAAGTTGTAAAAAAAGCACAGGAATATATTGAAGACAATTTCCATGAGAAGATATCTGTAGAAGATCTTTCAAAAAGATTCGCTGTTGGCAGAAGAAACTTCGATCGGCGATTTATAAAGGCTACAGGCAATACGCCTATTGAATATTTACAAAGGGTAAAGATTGAATCCGCAAAAAAAGCATTTGAAACTACACACAAAACCATTAACGAAGTCATGTATGACGTTGGTTATTCAGACGTTAAAGCCTTTAGGGAAGTCTTTCGAAAAATAACCGGTATATCGCCACTAAATTACAAAAGCAAGTATAACAAGGATGTTAGTAACCAAATGTATAGTTAAGCAAGTTGCTCTCTGCGGTTTAAATGCAATTCATAGCCTTATTTTCACCATTTTTAGAAAATAGTTCAAAAGTACGGCAAGGGCAATCACCAAAGTATTTAAATACAATTAAAGGAGACAATAATCATTTGATTTTTAACCCCAAATACGTATCTTTGAAAAAAAGACACGTGTTATGACTACCAAATTGACTCTTACTGTTGAAGAAAGCGTTATAAAAAAGGCGAAGTCTTACGCTAAACATACGGGCAGAAGTTTATCTGAACTAATTGAAAATTATCTTGATACCCTTACCGACGAACATCGGGATACCCAACAGATTTCTTCAAAGCTGAAAAAATTAGCAGGTTCGGTTAAGCTACCCCATGATTTTGATGAAAAATCAGCGTTAGATGCTTACTTTAAAAACAAGCATTTACATTGACACGCATGAAAAATGTATTTGTTGATACAAATATCCTGATAGATCTCCTTGCCGACAGGCCGCCATTTAGTAAATTTGCTGTAGAAATTTTCGGCCTTGCCGAAAGACGCAAGGTTAAGTTGTTTACATCTTCGCATTCTTTTGCAACTACTCATTATTTGCTTAAAAAATATGTAAGTGAGAAAGATTTAAGGATTCTATTACATTCCTTATTGGATTATATTGATCTTGTTTCTATTGATCTATTGATCATTAAAAAAAGCCTTTTGTCAAAACACAAAGACTTTGAAGATGCAATTCAGATATTTGCTGCAAATTCAATAGAAAATTTGGATTTTATTGTTACCAGAAACTTAAAGGACTTTAAAGATGCAGGGGTTAACGTTTTGCCGCCTGATGAATTACTTTTTCATTTGTAACGAAACAATTTATCCTGTATTCATATCCTGCCTTTTGTATGCAAGGCTTAATACTATTGCAGAAACAACGATATGTTTGATAACATATAATAGTTGTGCCAAATATAATGTGTTTTATATCAACCGTTTATGTTGGTTTTAACATGCCGACTGTGCGATTTTGATACACGTTATGTTCGCTTGTAATACATCGATTTTTTACCTATTTCTATTATCCACTTGCAACAGACCATTCCCCTTATATGGAATAAAACCCATCATATTCACACACTCACCATAGTAATTCCCCGAGCTTCAAATTCCTTACGCAACTGTGCGATAAGCTGACTGCGGAACACCTCCTCATTGTAGATATTCACAATCCAGGCATTCAGTTTCAATCCTATCATGTCGGCTTCTATCCCCGTATAAAGCATTTCTATTGTTGAGCCCTCCATCAGGTAATCTTTTTTGCCCGATACATCCTGCAAAATGTGCTTAATAACCTCCATGTCGCTATCTTTAGCGACTTTGATACCCAAACTTACCCTACTATAGGATTTGCTTAATGTCCAATTGACTAAACGACCCGAAAGTAAATCGCCATTAGGAATAATAACCTCCGAACCTTCCTGTGTCAATAAGGAGCTCGAACGAATACCTATCTCCTGTACACGCCCCTTTTTATCGCCCAGTTCGATAAAGTCACCCGTGCGGAAAGGCTTTTCGAAAATCAAGATAATGCCTGAAATAAAGTTGTTGATGATGTTCTGCAATCCAAAGCCAATGCCGACACTCAGGGCACTTACGATGACTGTTAGCTTATCTAAACCGATTCCTAAAGCGCTCACTCCAATTAGAAAGCCTGCAACGATAATCAGCAAGCGAAAAATCGGCATCAGCGAAAGGATAGCACTTTTTTCTTCCGTGTGTGTATATCCCTCTTCACGCGTATCGCCTAACAAGGCAGCAAGATGTTTTTGCAACCAGTTGGAGATAGCGATGATCACAATACCAACAGCAACATTGCCAAAGGTAAAGGTAATGCCGCCTATATGTCTCGTTTTATCTAGTACACCGAACAACCAGTTGAAAAACTGCTGTACGCTATGCAGATTGATCACCAGTACGATAATACTCAGCAAAGCGCAAATTAGCGTCAACAACTTCTTGACACTTCGCATGGTCCTCGCTTTATCAAACCGGCTGCTGGCACCACGTATGGCCACGTAGCGGAATTGCCTTTCAAATGCCTCCACAACAATATCATAAAATCCTACCAGCGAAACAGATTGGAGGATGGCCACTGCTCCACCGATACTCCAATAGCGCGCATATTCCACATAACCGAAGACGTTACACAGTATTGCGACAGCATGTATGAGTATCAACGCTATGAAGACGTACTTATTAATCTTGAATTTTGCGTATTGACTGCTGGATGCGCTGAGCATCCGATAACAAATATATAAGGCTGCTAGATTAAGTGCTAGTGTGAATAAGCGCAAGATAAGATCGGCATCTACCAATGTATTCGTGAGGATGACCAGTACATAAAATAGAATCAAGTAAGATAATGCCCGCCTTTGCGCTTTGGCCATCAATTTCCCGAAATCAATCGCTAGCAATATAACCACCAGCAATTGCGTAACCTGTACCAACATACTTGGTGTAAAAACACTGAAGATGGGCAGTAGCGTGAATAGAAATACCAATGCTTTTAAAATGTCGCCAGTATAGCGATAATCTGTACCCTTTTCTGCCGACTGATGTGCCTGTTTCCCTTTGGTATATAGCCAGTAAAAGAAAGCAATACTCAGCAACAGTAAAAATATACGGCCTGTCCACTCCGTCTGTTTCACATATTCGGAAATATCTTTAGATTCTTTATAGGTTGCCTTTAAACTTCCGATGAGGTTTTTTTTATCAAAGGTAGCAGGTGCCGACCAGATGTTTTGTGCACTTCTCCTTCGCTTCGTAACTTGCACTTCATCCTGGCTGGCAGAAAGATCGGCCAACAACGATTTGGTGTGTTGAACCAGCTGGGTAGCATTGTCGACTAATAGGCGCAGGGAATCCAGTTTTTGAGTAGTTTGCATTTCCTTCTGGCGGACCTGTATATGCAATATGTTCAAGGCATTGAAATCTACCGAAGCCGCTTGCAGAGAACCGTCCAAATAAAATAAGCTATCCGCAGTCAGCTGTTTCAAACTGTCTGACACTTCCTCCAAACTAACCTGATAATTAGCAATGGTGTTTTTAAAGCCACTCAACCTAGCTATTCGCTGTTCTGCAGATTTTCGCAGTGAGGCAATGGTATCAGCGAGAAGCTCGCTGCTTAAACTATCCATCAACCGCGTGGCCTGGGCGTGCTGTTCGTCTAAAGCCTGGAGTTCTTTGGAGAGCAGCTTGATATTGATGTTCTCCAAAAAAGGGGTGTCATATTTGCCAAAGCGTTGTTTAAGCTGTGTTATCTGTGCTGCGAAATTAGGGGCTGCAACAGGTTCTGCCGGCTGGTTTGCCGGTGCCAATGTATCAGCTACTTCCTGCTGCAAGTCTTCCTGTGCAAAGCATATGTTTACTGAAACCAGTAACAGATAAATTAAAAAAAAATGATGTCGGTATAAACGTTTATATTGTACTGTGTTCATCAATATCTTTTTAGGAACAAGAGCCGCAAAATATGACCAATTCAAAGATCATCAGCTTCGCTACTAAACACAAGCAGTCTTCAATCTGTTAATTCTTTGGTACAATTTAAAACAGGCTCGTTATAATTTTGTTCGTGATAATTTTTTAAATGTGAACGCAATACAATAGATATTCGCTGTACGTTACAATCCTCAGCCAACCGCAATCAGTAATAATGGTAGGTAAAGCAGTAATCCGTATAAGCATACCTGTTTTAGAACTTCCGAAATTTGTATCAAACATTAACCCAATGTAAAAAGACAATAGCTGTAAACTATTAAAAATAAAAAAAAAAATGAACCCTATAGGATTAAAATTGTTAAACACACGGTTTACCAATCTTTATTCACGTGATTTTAAATGTCGCTTTGTGTGACGCTTTTGTACTCATGAGCCCTTCGGTTTAATCAAAGGCTCTAGCTGAATTGAAAAAACTTAAAAAATAAAAATAGATGAAAACAAGAATATTGGGAAGTAGCGGATTAGAAGTATCCGCATTAGGACTGGGTTGTATGGGATTGAGCTTTGGCTATGGCCCGGCAACCGACAGAGCGGAAGCCATCAAATTACTGCATGCCGCTTTTGATGCAGGAGTAACGTTCTTCGATACCGCTGAGGCTTACGGGCCATTCGATAACGAAGAGCTGTTGGGGGAGGCCCTGGCATCTTTTCGGAACAAAGTAGTGATTGCTACTAAATTCGGATTCAAAGGGGGTAAAACAGATCTGGGAATGGATAGCCGACCCGAAAACATTAGGGCCGTAGCAGAAGCCGCTTTGAAAAGATTGAAAACCGATTATATTGATCTGTTTTACCAGCATAGGGTAGACCCGAACGTTCCTATTGAAGATGTTGCAGGAACCATTCAGGATTTAATCAAAGAGGGAAAAATCAGGTATTGGGGTTTATCGGAAGCAGGGGTAGAAACCATCCGAAAAGCACACGCGATACAACCTGTGGCAGCATTGCAAAGCGAGTACTCCCTGTTCTTCCGCGAACCTGAAAAGGAAATCATCCCCACGCTTGAAGAGCTTGGTATCGGCTTTGTTCCCTTCAGTCCGCTGGGCAAAGGCTTCCTTACCGGAGCAATAAATGAACAGACTAAGTTTGATCCTTCTGATTTCAGAAATATCGTACCCCGTTTTTCCGAGGAAAACCGGAAAGCCAATCAGGCGTTGGTAGATTTATTAAAAGCCATTGCCGTCCAAAAGAATGCTACCCCGGCACAGATCGCCTTAGCATGGCTATTGGCACAGAAACCGTGGATTGTTCCCATTCCAGGAACTACGAAGATGCACCGTTTGCAGGAAAATATCGGAGCGGTATCCATAGCACTGACCGCAGAAGATCTGCAGCAGATAGAAACAGCCGCTTCCGAAATTACCATTCAGGGTGCACGATATCCAGAACATTTGCTGAAAAGAGTGGGGAAATAGAAATAAGGATGATCAATACGGTTGGACTATTCAACAAACATATTAAATCAAAAAAAATTGCGTAACTCAGAAGTTACTTATATATTTGTGTAACCCATAGGTTACGCAAATATGCAAAAGGAAACTAACTATATGTTCGCATTCCAGCAACCACCGGAAGCGGTTTGGAATTACTTGACAAAACCCATAAAAAGATGAGTATGCAACCATTTATTATCGAACGAACCTATCATGCCCCTATTGAGAAAGTATGGAAAGCCATTACCGATAAAGACGACATGAAGCAGTGGTATTTTGACCTCACGGAGTTTAAACCCGTCGTTGGATTTGCATTTGAATTTTACGGCAAGGGTAGCACCGGGCAGACCATGAAGCACCTTTGCGAAATTATCGAAGTGCAATCCCAGAGAAAGCTGGTATATACCTGGAAATATGAGGGGTATCCAGGTATATCTTATGTTACATTTGAGCTCTTTCCCGACGGAGACGGCACTCGGCTTAAACTAACGCATAGTGGTTTGGAGACTTTCCCTCCACTAGCCGATTTCGCCAAAGAGAATTTTGCGGAAGGCTGGACATCGCTCATCGGCTCCCTGCTTAAGAAATTTGTAGAGCCGTAATCAGGAAAGCGTTCAAAATAAAAAAGTAGCGGCATAGCAAATCACTGAATACAGTTTTATAAAAAAACAGCGTTATGGCAAACACACCGACAGTAGAAACACAAATGCTGATTAGGAGACCCGTTCGGGAAGTTTTTCAGGCATTTATTGATCCAGCGATAACCACTAAATTCTGGTTTACCAAATCAAGCGGACCGCTGGAAGCGGGTAAAACCGTTAAATGGGAGTGGGAAATGTATGGCGTTTCAACAAACGTGTCGACCAAAAAAATCGTTCAAGACAAACTGATCTCCACCGAATGGGGAGACCCAGTGACGTATGTTGATTATGAGTTCACCCCACTGACGGGTGATACTACCTACGTTGTGATTAAAAATTATGGTTTTGACTTCATTGGCGATGATTTAATAAAAGCGGTTATGGACAATACGGGTGGTTTCACTACCGTATTGGATGGGCTGAAGGCCTATCTGGAACATCACCTACAGCTTAACCTGGTGGCCGACAAATTTCCGCAGAGCAAATAAAAATGACAACCCACCAAAATGTACCAGGCCTCGTGCCACAATTAGACGTTTTTCAGGTTCTTGCCGACCCCAGCAGGCGGCAAATGCTTTACCTGCTTTCAAAAGACAGTTTGTCTATCAACTCATTGGCCGAAAATTTTGACATGAGCCGGCCTGCCGTTTCAAAACACGTCAAAATCCTCTATAATGCAGGTTTTATCTCCATTCAGAACAAAGGTCGGGAACGCTACTGCATGCTAAGAGAAGACGGCTTCAACGAATTGCAAGAGTGGATGGCCTATTTTGATAAGCTCTGGACAACCAAACTGGATAAACTGGAAATGCTTTTAAATCAAAAAAATAAAATGCACCGAAACCTATAAAAGGGCTATTGCCAGCATATACCTGTTGAAAAACAAGCAAACAATATTATACCATAAATGGTATATTAGCGTATGAAACTTTCCAGAACGAACCCATTCCTGATTTTGCTTTGCTTCATATTGGTAACAGCATGTCAGCATCGCGAACAGCAGACTAGCCAAGAAAACAACAAGAAGCAAGACTATGTTTACAAGCCCCAAAAAGGCACGCTATCGGTAGTTAGCAAGACCTCCAACCCAGAGCTCAAAAGCGTTTCATTATTTAAAGACAATAAACAAGATTCGGTCACCTCGGTTACGCCCAAAAATGGAGAATTTACACTCAAGGCAGATAGTGCAGACCTCAATGAAGTTTATTTTATAAAAATTACGGGAAAGTCTACAAAACGTGGGACGAGCGGGATAGCCTGGGAAGAGTCTATTCCCGTTCTGGCTATTCCCTCCACATCGCTAGAGCTCGTACAAAAAAACTTTAACCATGTAGGCTCCATCAGCAAAGTCAACTTCTCCATTCAGGGTGGTGGGAAAGAACAGGAATTGCTAAATGATTGGCATACAGCACTTGCCGTCCTGAAAGCAGAGGAAGAAGGCCAAACGGAGCAATACGCCATTGGAGGAGCAAGCGTAACCAAGGTTGCGGGCAAGAAAAACCTTTCCAAGACCCCTGTATCCATTACCGAAGATTTCATAGGTCAGCATAAACCATTAATCAGTTCATTTTACCTCATATCCAATGTTGGGAAACAGCGCCAGTATGCACAGGAATATGAAAAACTTTTGGAGCAAGGATCAGACACCGTAAAGCGTAGTAAATATGGCCTTGATCTCGCCAAACGGTTAGCGCAGATCCAAACGAAAATAAAGCAATTAGATCTTAAAAAACAGGTAGTAGCCACAGATACTCACCTTTCGGAGGTTCCATGGGATTCTTTTAAAAACCGTAAATATTTACTTTTATCATTTTGGAATAGCGCAGATCAAGCTTCTGCAAAAGCGGTGAAAGAATTGGAAAATGCCACACCCGAATTGCAGAAAAAAGGGATTGAAGTATTGCCAATTTCAATGGAAAATCGATTCACAAAGTGGAAAGAAAATACGGAAAATTTAGGTTTCAAACATAATTACAGGGTGCGTAATGAAGCACAACAAGATCTGATCAATACCTTATATCTTTCTGAACTACCTAGGCTAGTCTTGGTGAAACCCAATGGAGAGGTAATTAATGACGATTTTGAACTCCAACAGCTTAACGAATTAGAATAATCAACTAGTTGTGAAACAACTCTTCGTTTTTCATTATTTTGGATCATACAGGGAGTATCTCCGTACAAACTCCCGACCTTATTCGAAGGTTTAACAGGTATTTTCCAGGTTTTTATCAGGTTTTTATCAGGTATACCTGGTAAAAACCTGGTCAGACCTAGTGAAAATCTGATCAATTACCGAAGGTGGTACGAAGAAAGTACGAAGTTGATTCGGATATTGGGATTATTTTCCAGTGTATTTTAAATCATAGCGGTATGTTCATAGCACCCTGCGACAGCAGCCTTGAATTGGAACTGCTAAAATAGCTGAATTAGACGTTGTCCGCAAACGAACAGCTAGTGTCCGCTATCGAACAGGCTCCGGAGCTAAATGCGCGTTTAACCTACCATTAAGCCTTCTCGTTGCGGTGGCAAGCTAATTGTAACAGCTGTGCTGTACCCACGATTTCAATAATAGGTTGGGTAGATCTATTTGTTTCATTATGATCAAGCATTATTTTAAGACCACTTTACGCAATCTTTGGAGAACACGGGGTTACAGTTTTCTCAATATCTTTGGTTTAGCCGTAGGCATCACTGCTGCATCCCTTATTTTTCTGTGGATAGCGGATGAAGCAAGCTACGACGATAATTTTCCCAACAAAGAAAATATCTACATTACGAAAACCAAACTGCCTTCAGCAGCAGGTACTACTATTTTGGATGCTGTTCCAGGCCTGTTAGGGCCAGCAATGAAAGGGGATATACCTGGGATTAAGCATGCTGCCCGAGCAGATTGGGGGCGGTCTTATTTATTTACAAATGGTGAGAAGGCTATCTACCAGAACGGTCAAATTGTAGATCCGGAGTTCATGGATATTTTGTCGCTTAAGTTTGTAGAGGGAGATAGGGCTGGTGCATTAACGGGACCTGACCAGCTGGTACTCAGCCAGTCTGCCGCCCGTCGCATCTTTGGTGGCGAAACGGCACTCGGAAAAACCGTGCGCGTTAATAACGACCAAACATACATCATTTCAGGTGTGGTAAAAGATCTCCCCAAGAATAGCACGATTCAGTTTGATTGGCTTACTCCATTTAAAACATTTGAACAAGATAACGCATGGGTACGCGATTGGAGTAATGCCGTGATCATGACTTATGTTCAGCTGGAACCTTCGGCCAAGCTAGCAGACGTAAACAAAAGGCTCCATGATTTTATAAAGCGCAAATCGGGTAATGGAGAGGCAACCATCCGCAACTTTCTGTATCCAATGGAGCGTTGGCGATTGTATAATAGTTTTGATAAAAATGGCAATGAACAAGATGGCCGTATGAAATACATCCGGCTGTCCAGTATCATCGCTTGGGTGATCTTGCTTATTGCCTGCATCAATTTCATGAATCTGGCTACTGCCCGTTCCGAAAAACGAGCAAAAGAGGTGGGTATGCGTAAAGTGGCAGGTGCGAAGAAATCCTCCCTTATCGGCCAGTTTTTAGGAGAATCGCTTCTCTTAGCTGCCATATCGGCTTTGCTTGCTATTGGACTTATCTATGGCACTATTTCTATCTTTAACAGCATAATTGAAAAGGAATTGGTGGTCAATCTACTCAATCCTGCGCATTTTGTCTTCCTTGTTGGTATTGTGTTGGTTTGCGGCTTACTATCCGGATTGTACCCCGCATTTTATCTGTCGGCCTTCAATCCGATAGCCACACTAAAAGGCGCCAAACAAAAACCAGGAGCTGCCGGGTTCATCCGTCGCGGCCTGGTGGTTATCCAATATGCGGCATCTATCACGCTCATCATTTGCACCGCTATCATCTTCCAGCAGATTCAGTATGCCAAAGGCCGTGATTTAGGTTTTGAGCTTAGTCAGGTGCTTACCGTTTCTATGCGTGGCGATGCTAATAAACATATTGACCTTATTAAGGAACAGTTAATGGCAACGGGCAATGTGGAAAGTGCGGGAATAAGTAGTGGCAATGTACTTAATCTTGGGGTGAGAACCGGTATGGACTGGGCTGGGAAAGATCCGAATAAGCAAGTAGATATTTTCTATACTTGGGCAGACGACGGCGTTATTCCCGCCATGAGTATGGAGCTCATGGACGGCCGAAACTTCCGGTCCCATTTGCAGGGCGATAGTAGCAGTCTCCTCATCAACGAAGCATTTGCCAGACTTATCCGTGCCGACGGGAAGGTTGCAGGGCAGAACGTCTACTGGGATGGCGATCCATATACCGTTGTCGGCGTGGTCAAGGATTTTGTATATAATAATGTTTACAGTCCAACCGCACCCATGTTTTTCCGTCCGTTCGACCAGTCTGGCGGCGTACTGAACATTAAAACAAAAGCAGGAGCCAGCCTTGCCAAAACAGTTTCCCAAATCGAACAGATTATCAAGGCAAATAGCCCTGGTTTTCCATTTGAATATCAGTTTCTAGACGATGCATTTAACGAGAAATTCAAATCTGAGCTGCTCATCCAGAAACTTGCTGGCGTATTTGCTGTGCTGTCTATTGTCATTTCTTGCCTCGGCTTGTTCGGCCTTGCTGCCTTCACTGCCGAGCGGCGTACCAAAGAGTTAGGCATCCGAAAAGTATTGGGTGCATCTATATCCTCATTGGTTACGCTACTCAACCGGGAGTTCGTCATACTCGTATTGGTATCTTGTATAATAGCATTTCCCATTGCCTGGTGGATGATGAGCGATTGGTTAGGGAATTACGAATATCATACTGAACTGTATTGGTGGGTATTTGCTTTAGCAGGGCTGGGAGCCTTGGCCATCGCATTATTCACGGTAAGCTCACAGGCTATCAAAACAGCATTGGTGAACCCCACAAAGAGCCTTCGAGACGAGTAATTTCCTAAAACCCATATCGAGGTAACTACAAGCCTTAAATATTCTTGCATTCTTCGAAACGTTGAAAATCTTTCTTTGATTGGAAAATGATTTTAGTATCTTAGATAACGGAAACCTGATGAGTGGAGTGGCGACTGCTATTGTAATCGCTCGTTTAATAACCATATAAATAAATCTGAAAGGAGTATGAAGGTATTTCGCAGAAATAAAATGCTTGTCTTGCTCGCCGTAACCGCGCTGGTAGGGTTTGGTGTATTCGCCTTTCCACATGAAGATCCGATTGATTTCAATACACAGGTTAAGCCCATTATCAATAAAAAATGTATCTCCTGTCATGGAGGGGTGAAGCAACAGAGCGGTTTCAGTTTACTTTTCAAGGAGGAGGCCATGGCAGCAACCAAGAGTGGTAAACCAGCCATTATTCCAGGTAATCCAGACGACAGTGAGTTTATCAAGCGCCTGTTAGCAAAGGATACAGAAGAAAGAATGCCGTATAAACATGAAGCTTTAAGCGACGAGGAAATCAATATTTTTAAGAAATGGATAAAGCAAGGAGCCAAATGGGGAGAACATTGGGCTTATTTACCAGTTAAGGAAGTGGAAGTTCCTACTGATGGCGCCAACTGGGCACACAATGCCCTAGACCGCTTCATTTATCAAAAGTTGGAAGACGCTGAATTAAAACCCTCAAAGGAGGCCGATCGGGCTACCTTATTGAGGAGGGTCAGTCTCGATTTAATTGGTATAGCTCCTCCCGAAACACTAGCCAAGACTTATTTGGACAACGCTGATAGCAATAAGGCTTATGAGCAGTTGGTGGATACCCTATTGGCATCTCCGGCATTTGGCGAAAAGTGGGCTTCCATGTGGCTGGATGTGGCGCGCTATGCCGATACAAAAGGTTATGAATCAGATGGCCCCCGTAATATATGGAAATACCGAGACTGGGTGATTCGAGCATTTAATGACGATAAACCCTATGATCAATTTATTACCGAACAGATCGCCGGCGATTTTTATGTAAACCCAACCGACGAACAATATATTGCCACGGCTTTCCATCGCAACTCCATGACGAATGATGAAGGAGGTACCAATAATGAAGAGTACCGGGTAGCAGCTGTTATTGATCGTATCAATACCACCTGGGAGGGGCTGTTAAGTACAACTTTTGCCTGTGTGCAATGCCATAGTCATCCCTACGACCCCATTAAGCACGACGAGTATTATAAGTTCATGGCTTACTTTAATAATAGTCGGGATGAAGATCTGCCTACAGAATATCCCTTGTTAAAGCAGTTTAAACCCGACATGGATGCTAAATTGAACCAACTGACAACTTGGTTGAAAGAAAATGTTTCGCAAGAAAAATCGAGGGAGATTTACAAATTCTTGAAAACTGGACAGCCAACCATCAATTCAACCACAACAGATAGTTTGCGCAATGCCGTGATTGGCAGCAATAACATCGCATTGTACTTCCGCAATCATGGTGAAGCCCGTATCGCAGCAGTAGATTTAAACCGCGTAGATCAAATGCTTTACCACTTTGCATCGAAGGTGTCGGGCGGACGTATGCAGCTGCATTTAGACCGAGCCGACGGGCCTGTTTTTGCCTCGTGGAATGTGCAAGCGAAAGAAGGTTATCAGATCCAGGCCGTGAATTTTCCAATGCAGCAAGGTGTACACGACGTTTACATCACCTATCAGAATGCAAGCAAAGATAAGGGAGATGCGATATTGGTATTCTTTGATTGGTTTTATTTTACAGACCAATTTCCGGGAAAAGGAAAGATAGGTTATGCGGAACAGCAGAAAAACTTCTGGACTTTATTGGAAGCAGAGCCCGCAAGCGCAACACCCATTATGGTAGAGAATCCGCAGAATAGACAGCGAAAAACGTTCGTTTTTGAACGGGGAGCTTGGACATCGCCGGGCAAAGAAGTACAAGCCGATGTGCCTGCTGCATTTAAATATGCTATGCCGAAAGATGCACCAAAAAATAGAATGGGCCTTGCGATGTGGTTAACAGATGAACGCAATCCATTGCTTTCGCGAACCATGGTAAACCGTTTGTGGGAGCAGCTCTTTGGAACCGGTATCGTAGAAACCTTGGAAGATATGGGTACACAGGGGATGGAGCCCACCCATCGCGAGTTACTCGATTATTTATCCTGGCAATTTATGCACAATTATAAATGGAGCATGAAGCGGTTAATTAAAGAGCTTGTTATGAGTGCAACTTACAGGCAAGACTCCCGAATAAGCGATGAACTTAAAGAAAAGGATTTGTTTAACAAGTTGTACGCGCGGGGGCCCCGTATACGACTGAGCGCCGAACAATTACGCGATCAGTTGCTGTCGGTGAGTATGGCACTGAGCCCTGAAATGTATGGAAAAGGAGTTATGCCCTGGCAACCCGAAGGGATATGGAACTCGCCTTATAATAGTGCTAAATGGGAAAATGCAACAGACGACGATCGTTATCGACGAGCCGTTTATACCTATTGGAAGCGCTCGGCACCTTATCCATCCATGATAACCTTTGATGGTGCACAACGCGTGGTATGTAACCCACGGCGAATCCGTACCAATACGCCCTTGCAGGCATTGGTTACGTTAAATGACTCCGCCTATATAGATTTAGCGCGCCACTTCGTCGATCGCATGCAACAACAGAAAGAGCAACACGTGAACGAGCAAATTGCGCAAGGTTATGAATGGATTATGTATAAGCCTATACCAGCTGAAAAATTAAAGATATTATCTAATTTATATCAGACTGCTTTTGATGAATATAAAAAACATCCGGATAGGATGACGAGCTTGGTAGGAGACAAGCATAAAAAGAATACGGAAAGCGCCGCCTTATTGGTGGTAGCAAACACCATGTTTAATCTAGACGAGGTAGTTACAAAAAATTAGGGTTATGACGCGCGACGAACTGAATTTACATCGATTAATAAAAGAAGCCAATCATACGCAGCTAGGAGCTTATACGCGCAGGCATTTTTTAAAAGAAAGCGCAATGGGCTTAGGTGCGCTGGCTTTTGGGTCATTATTAGGTAGTTGCGCTCGTCCATCCAACAGCACGCAGCAGATTGTCTTTGATCCTGCGCATCCGCTTTTGCCTAAATCGCCTCCTTTTTTAGGAAAGGCCAAAAGTGTTATCTACCTGCATATGGCAGGTGCACCGTCGCAATTGGAGCTTTTTGATTATAAACCTGAGCTCGAAAAGATGAGCGGGCAAGATTGCCCCGAGTCTTTATTGAAGGGAAAGAAATTTGCTTTCATCACAGGCGTTCCGAAAATGTTGGGACCCCAGGCCAAATTCGCACAACACGGAGAGAGTAGGGCTTGGGTGAGTGATAACCTACCTCACTTTTCGACGATGGTAGATGAGGTAAGCTTTTTGAAAGCGGTAACAACCGATCAATTTAACCATGCACCGGCCCAATTATTAATGCATACCGGCGGTGCTCGGTTGGGTAAACCGAGTATGGGTAGTTGGGTTACCTATGGTCTGGGTACCGAAAATCAAAATTTACCGGGTTTTGTAGTACTTACCAGTGGCGGTAGCTTTCCCGATGCCGGAAAAAGCATCTGGGGCAGTGGCTTTTTACCCTCTGTTTATCAGGGAGTCCAGTGCAGGAGCGAAGGCGATCCGGTGCTGTTTATAAATGACCCAGATGGTATGGATCGCGATTTGCGGAAGGCCACCATCGATGCTATCAATGCCTCTAACGAGCAAGAGTATGCCTATTATAATGATCCCGAAATCTTATCCCGTATTTCGCAGTACGAAATGGCCTTCCGCATGCAGGTGACAGCACCGGATGTGATGAATATCGATAATGAGCCGCAATACATCCACGATATGTATGGTACCCAACCTGGAAAAGCCTGTTTTGCTAACAACGTATTACTGGCGCGCAAGCTGGTGGAAAAGGGCGTTCGCTTTGTACAGCTCTTTGATTGGGGGTGGGACGCCCATGGCGATGCCCCGCAGAACTCATTGAACATTGGTTTAAAGAATAAATGCAGAAGCACGGATAAGCCAATTACCGCGCTCTTACTTGATTTAAAACAACGGGGTTTACTAGAAGAGACATTGGTTATTTGGGGCGGAGAGTTTGGCAGAACACCCATGTTGGAAAATAGAAATGGCGCAGCGAATCCCTACAATGGGCGCGACCATCATACCGAAGCCTTTACCATGTGGATGGCCGGAGGGGGTATTAAGAAAGGCTTTACCTATGGTGAAACGGATGAGATTGGTTATAGCGCCATTAGTGGAAAGGTCGAGGCTTTCGATATTCAGGCAACGATTTTAAACCAGTTGGGTTTTGACCATGAAAAATTTACATATGATTTCCAAGGTAGGCCATTCCGGTTAACCGATGTTGCCGGAAAAGTAATCCACGATATTATTGCTTAAACATTTAATGATAAACGAAGATGCCGCATAACCGACGTCATTTCTTAAAGGCCGCAACTGCCGGTCTATTGGTGCCTATGGAAGAACTTTTTACTGATTTTGCTATACCTGTACCGTCGAAAGCCGGTTATTCGCTCACTTTTATGGCTACCGATTGGGGTTTTCATGGAAGCGTAGAGGCTTTTTGTTCGGCGGCGAAGGAAGAAGGCTATGACGGCATTGAAGTATGGTGGCCCGGCAACATAAAAGCTCAAGAGGCTTTATTTTCGGCAATTAAACAATACCAATTGCAAGTGGGGTTCCTATGCGGTGGCGGTGGCGCAGATGTTACGCAGCACTTGGCCGATTTTTCCAGGCAGATAGATGCCGTTTCCGGTAACAGCTATCAAAAGCCACTTTATATCAACTGCCATTCGGGCAAAGACTATTTCACCTTCGAAGAAAATGCTGCATTTATTGATTATACGATAAAAAAATCGAAGCAAACGGGAATTCCGATCTACCACGAAACCCATCGGAGTCGTATGCTCTTTGCCGCATCCATTGCAAGGCGGTTTATAGAAAAATATCCAGATTTACGCTTAACCTTGGACATTTCGCATTGGTGTGTTGTTCATGAGAGTTTATTGGAAGACCAGGTCGAAACCATTAACCTGGCCCTTCAGCGCGCAGATCACATCCATACCCGCATTGGGCACCCAGAAGGTCCGCAGGTCAATGATCCACGAGCTCCGGAATGGAAGCGTGCGGTAGAAGCGCATCTCCATTGGTGGGACCAAATCGTAGCACGAAAGAAACAAGGGGGTGAACCGATGACGATGTTGGCCGAATTTGGCCCTCCAGATTATATGTCCACATTACCTTATACCCAGCAGCCTTTGGCAGACCAATGGGCAATCAACGTTTATATGATGCAATTACTTCGAAAAAGATATCAATAACCAGATGCCGCTTCTTACTATTTCGCAATTTATTGGTCATTTGCATCCGGTTTTAGTGCATTTACCGATAGGCATATTGGTCTTGGCGGGGCTTTTTCATTTATTGAGCGCCACAAACGCTTATGCTTTTCTTCGTCCGGCGGTTCGCATAAGCTATTTGCTGGGCGCAATTGCTGCAGTTGCATCCTGTATCAGCGGTTATTTGCTCTCGCAGACAAGTGATTATGATACCCAATTGGTGGCTTTACATCAATGGTTCGGTATCGGAGTGGCTATTATTTCCATGCTGCTCTATCTACTGTTAACGTTTCGTGTTAGTCCCTTGTTATTACGTCTGGTAACAGTGATTGTCTTAGTTGGAATCACCATTACCGGGCATTATGGCGGGTCGCTTACCCATGGTTCAGACTATCTATTCGTTGCACTGAATGGCGAACCGAGCAATAAAGTAGCGATACCGCCGGTGGCCAATATACAGCAGGCAAACGTTTATCCGCAGCTTGTTGAACCGCTGTTGAAAAACCGTTGCTACAGTTGCCATGGTGCAGAAAAACAAAAAGGCAAGCTTCGGTTAGATAGTAAAGAAAATATGACCAAAGGGGGAGAGGAAGGAACTGTATTGGTTGAAGGAAAGGCCGACGAGAGTGAGCTTATGAAGCGCCTTTTATTGCCCTTGGATAACGAAGACCATATGCCACCAAAAGAAAAGCCACAGCTTGGCCAAGAAGAAATTGCCTTGTTGAAATGGTGGATCGATCAAGGTGCAGATATCCATAAAACGGTGGCAGAACTAAAACCTACCCCCGAAATAAGCGCCATTCTCCCGGTTTTTCAGTCGGGCAACGTCCAACCGCAGGAAGCAAAAGGCGATTGGCTAGACAAAGACGTGGAGGCTGCGGATGCATCTGTGCTGAAAAAGCTCAAAGATGCCGGCGTTATCGTATTGCCCGTGCAGCAAAACAGCAACTACTTGTCGGTAAATTTTATTACGACAGCTGTGACGCCTGTTTTATTGGATGAGGTTAAAAAGTTGGATAAACAATTGGTTTATCTTGAACTAGCTTATACGGCACTGAACGACGATAATATGCAAGCCCTATCGTCACTCAAAAATCTAGTGCGATTAAATTTAAGAGGAACGGCTATTACCGACCAAGGGCTTGCACATTTGAAAGAGTTGAAGCAGTTAAACATGCTTAATCTGGTTGAAACGAAGGTGAGCGAAAAGGGGCTATCACAGCTGAAGGATTTGAAGAAGCTGAAAAGTATTTATCTCTTTAAAACGTCGGTCGGTAAACAAGATTTGGCATCCTTGAAAGCCCAGTTCCCCGGCGCGGTGCTCGATACGGGCGGATACCAAGTGTCTACCTTGGCAACAGACACTACGGTAGTGCGCGAACCTCATAGATAGGTATAGAAGTATATCGCTAACTTATTTCAGGAATACATATTAAATATCCTTACTTCCTTAAAATTTTATCCATCGCCTTTCCCTTTGCCAATTCATCTACTAACTTATCCAAATAACGAATTTTCTGCATGAGTTTGTCTTCAATTTCTTCCACACGATAACCACAAATTACACCCGTAATTTTTGAAACATTTGGATTTAGCTGTGGTGCCTGGGCAAAAAAGGTTTCAAAATCACTTTTATTGTCGAGATGTTGCTGCAATGTTTGCTTATCATATCCTGTTAGCCAACATATAATGTCATCCACTTCAGCACCTGTGCGACCTTTTTTCTCCGCTTTTTGAATATAATATGGATAGACACTCGCAAATGCGGTTTTAAATATTCTTGTATTATTCATTTTGCTGGTTATTAATTGCCAAAGCCAATTTTTTGTAAACAACTAAATACTACTACCAAATTTGATAAACATATGATGGAAATTTATGATGATTTCATCAAATTGCTTAATGAAGTCCTGGCCAATATTTCCGTAAATAGTCTTCTTTTCGGCCTCGACATTATTTTTCAAAACAGCCAGATCTTTTAATAAAATACTTTTACCATCAACATTAAAGTTAACGTCTATATGGAAGCCGCTGAACTGCTTTACGCCACCCGCTCCTCCAAGGGAAATGCTGGTTTCCTGATGTTTAGATTCTATAATTTTACGGTGTTCTATAAAATATGGAGAATACAATACCGTATTACTAGCCCCAGTATCGAAGGTGAAATGTCTGCCGTCAATTAAAATCAATGGTGTAAGTCCGTCCATGGCCATATTAGACAGTTCTTTAAAAGCTGTTTCTCGCTCAGGGACAATCAGATAGCCATCTCTAGTTAGCCGTATTTCTTTTAATGCCTCTATAACCGGAAAACCGAGAATACCATGAATCTGATATTCTATTTGAGGAAAGGACAGTTCATCATCTTCAAGAACTAAAAAAACAGCATGGTGAATTGTTATATCGCCGATAGCCAATTCCGGGCAAACTGCGAGCTGAGCATAAACCTCGTTACCAGTTATGCTACTCACTTCAACTGCTCCCGGTATAATATTCATTTTTAGATGTTTTGCTGCTGATTTTGAAATAGTGGAAAAGTTAGCTCCCGTATCGAAGATAAAATCAATTGTGTCCTTTCCGGCAGAAACAGGTAAATTGTTCAAGCCCGCTTTATCCTTGGTCAGTTTTAATTTGCTCTCGCCTTTAATAACTACTTTTTGTTTGGGTTGATGCTCAATGGCAGTCCATATTTTTAAGTTGTTTCTGTATTCATTGAGTTTGTCTTCCGTTAAGCTGTTAGCATATTTACTTAAAAGGGATTCAGTGGTTTTTTTTGCCTCCTTATAGTCATACAGTTTTACTGAATTGTCTTCCTTAATCAAAAGCACTGTCATCTGTAATGAATCGGGAAGTTTATAAACCTTCTCTTGCATTAACCTTTCAATTTTATTATTACTGTCGTTTAGCCGGCCGAACGCATTATCCAAACAAATTTCTATAAACTTTTGGTGCGAAAGGGATAGGGTAGACTTATTGGTTTGGTAAAAAGATTGAGCTTCAAAAAAATTCTTTTGGTCAATGAGCTGATAGATTTGATGAAAATTACGGTCTAAGACTTGAGCAGATATTTTAGTATTTCCAAGTAAAACGATAAATGTTATCGCTAATAAGAACAATTTGTCTTTCATCTCAATGATTTATATAATTATAAGTACGTTAAAGCGAGCTCTTCAGGCTATATGCGTTTTTGGGTCAAGAGAACCCTATCTATTCTTTCAATTGAAGATGCATCCTTTCAAAAATAACAAAACTATTTGTCTAGTGAACTAGGGTATTTTTTTGCTAAAATCTGTAACCGAGCGATACACCAAAAGATCTAGTCCTTACCGAACTTTCAGGTTTATAATCCGACCAGTTTGGCTGTAGATCCGTTATGCCGCGCTGCATATCAAACGATAAGGAATATTGGTTAAAAAGCAAATACCCGATCTTGACATGCGCTCCATAATCCCACGGTTTCGCATAAACGTAGGTATTCATGTCGCCATAAGAACTATCATTTTGGAAAGCGATATCTCCTTTTCCGTCTATCATGATATCGCCAAGCAATACCGTTCCGCTTGTCGTCCATTTACCACCGGTTCCGTATCCTAAATATGGGCCTGCCGCCAATAAAAGATTGCCAGGACCAATTCTCAGACTATATAAGAGATCAACAGGAAGCTCCAGGTATGATACCTTCGCTTCAAAATCATTGCCCCAACCAATATGTGATGGTTCCTTCTGCTTAAACCCTCGTTTTGCAAATACGAGTGTAGGCTGGAGGGCAAACTGATCTGATAAATGAATGCCTACGCCTAAGCCAAGATAAATTCCCGGAACGGAGGATGTGTTTGCTTTATTTCCTTCGCGATCTTTGGCCCTAATGTTGGAATAATTTAATCCGGCCTCAATGTTCCATTTTAGTTGCGCGAAACAACTGCTACCGATGAGCATAAACGCAAACAGAGCAAGTAATTTTTTAGTACTCATAATAATGATAGATTAGGATTAGCTGATTAGTGATTATATGAACTATTATGTACATAATACGTCAAGATCATCAGATACGCTACATCTCCATAAATTTTTATGATCATTATCGCATGGTTATCCGTTTGTCTAAAATAATAGGCCATTCGTATAAAAAGTATGCTATGATGCGCATGATGTATATATCTTCACCGTTGTTATATATCAAGGGCGGAATATGCTATATAAGTCAAGCGAGAAGTTAGCGACTTGATATCAGGTTATATAGGTATGTGGAAATCAGTAATAAAATCTAAGTAAATAATTATGGAAAAGGTGTTGATTTTTAAGACAGGAGTTGAATCGAAACAAGAAGTAGAACGGGTTTTCGAAATTTTTAATGGTATGCACAGTATTAAGCAATGGAATGTTGATCTGGATGATTCCGACAGGATTTTGCGTATAGCGTGCGTAGATATATCGCCGGAATTCATTGAAGATTTGTTCGAGTTTGAAGGAATATATTGTGAAAATATGGCATACAACTTGTGAGCGACAGAGCGGGAACCGAACAATGGGTTCCGATACACGGCTTAATAACTTATAAAAACATATGCTGGCTAGGTAAATAACCGAATCGCCGTTTAAAGGCTGCTGAGAAATGCTGGCTATGTTGGTAACCTATTTGGTAGGCTACTTCCGCAACAGAATAGCGGTTGTCATGTAATAGGATGCGGGCTTGGTCCATTCGCAACTCATAGAGATAACCGAAAATGGTATTTCCAAAAGCAGTCTTGAATCCCCTTTTTAGGCTACTTTCGCTCATGCCAACCAACTTGGCTAGCTGAGCTACGGTATAGGGCGTCTTGATATGCTGCCGGATGAGCTCCCGTGCATGATACAATTTATCGCGGTCTTTGAGTGATACGCGCACATCGGTAATAGGCTTTGGTAAACCGGCGGCTTGCCAAATCAACAATTCCATAACTTTGCTTTCTAGATAAAGAGCCCGTAAAGTACCCAGAAAAGGATTTCGTACTAGCTCTTGTATAATGGCCGAAATGGCTGGATGTCCAGCTACGCTTTGTTTGGAAAGCGATACCACCATCCCTTGTTGCTTCGCTAAAAACAAGGTCTCCAGGCTGTGGTCGCCGTAAGCTAGTATACGTTCCAAAAATGCTTGACCCAGGTTGATCTCGACGAACCGGTAAGCGGGATCCCCAACCACATACAAAGTGCTGTCTACATCGGCATGCTGCAGCAGATGCTGCTCTTGCTTCTGAAAAAGAAGCCCCTTTTTTTCCGTACCGATTCTGCTGCTTCCGCTTAATACCAGATGCAATTGTATCGTTGTCCCTTCGCTCTGACTTTGAATGAGAAGGGGTTCCCTACAGCTCAAATTGCCTTTAATAAGTTGCAGATCATGCAATTGCTCGTGCTCATAGTGCCCCTGTATATCCCGGAAAGAAGGTTTCGAGGAGCTTTGGGCGGTAGATAAGAGCTCTACTAAATCAGACTGATGGATTTTTATGCTCATTGGCCGTATGACGTTATTATCTGGCCTTTTCACGTTACCTCGTACTGAAAAGAAGGCCTAGCTTTGCAAAGTTAATAATTTAAAATGATTATAAATAAGCTTAAAATAAAAGCTTTTTTGGGTTTACTCATCTTGGTTTTAAATCAACCTACATTAGCCATGCCATTGGATACCCTACGTTTAAAAGAAGTGCAGGTTGTAGACCAAGAGGCGGTGCTGGGCCCCTTGAATACCACCTATTTCTTTCAGCAGGTTGGTTTAGGAGATAATTTGGCAGCATCACCCCGTATAGGGGATATGCTCAATACAGTTCCGGGCGTGCTTTTCCGAAGTGCCGGCGGTTTAGGTAGCACGCAGTATATAAGCGTTAATGGGATATCGGGTAAAGGTATTCGTGTTTTTTTGGATGGAATCCCGGTGCAGTGGCTGGGAGGAGAGCTGCTTACGCTGTCCATGCCCTCCGGACAATTAGAACGCATCGAGGTATATAAGGGTATTACACCGGTTCAGTTTGGGGCCGATGTGCTGGGGGGAGCGGTTAATTTAGTGTCGCGCACAGCCTCTGAAAACCAACTGGATATCCGGATGGGAGTAGCCTCCTTTGGTACTTATCAGAGCAGCGCGTACCTGCATCGGCATATCGGAGAAAAGACAGCACTGGATCTGGGAGCGTATTACCAACGTTCGGCAAATCGCTATGACATGCATGAGGTACCCATCCCGATAGACGCACTAGGAAATATGCGCACAGGCACGGCCCGACGTTTTCATGACGCCTTTGAAACCATGGGTTTGCAGGGTACCCTTCGTTTCAGGCAGTTGTCTTGGGCAGATCGGGCGAGCATCACCGTTGGCCTCAATGGGTTAAAGAAAGAATATCAGCATAGTTTGTTGCAAACGATTCCTTGGGGTGAACCATGGATGGAACAATGGCCGCTGCGCATGCAGCTGAGTTGGCAAAAGGCAGTATTGGCAGATCAACGCATGATGCTACGCTTTACCATGGGATATAGCCAAACACATAGCCAGATTACCGATACGGCTTCAAGGCGTTATTTTTGGGATGGATCTTCCGTTCCGCGGACCTCCGGAAAAGGCGAAACCGGTATCTCGGGCACGGGACGAAGTCCAGTATTCGATGACCGCAGTGCCTACCTCAAGGGAGAGATTTCTTATCGGTTTGGAAGGCATCATCGTTTGTTCCTGAATGTGCTGCAACATATCATTACCAGAAAAGGGGAGGATGCTGCGGCCAGGCAATCTTTTAGCCGGGATCCTTTCGATGGCGGACAACGGTTGCTGACGTCTTTCGTTGGCCTTGGTATGCAAAGTAAGCTTAAGCGCTTTACGAATGATGTTTTTGTGAAACAGTATGACTATTGGTCGCGCGGGCGGGAACAATATTATACCGAAATCGGGCAAATGGTGAACCAGCATTTGGGGAATATGGGCATTGGAGATGGCTTATCTTTCGAGGTAAATAAGCATATACAATGGAAAGGAGGTTATGAGTTTGCTATCCGTTTCCCCGATCAGGAAGAGTTATTTGGCGATCAGCTGTTGATTGTTCCAAATTTTAAACTGAAGCCAGAGCAGAGCCATAACCTAAACATGGGCTTAAGTTTTCATCAGGCCTCAGGTTCTCCCTGGGAATTGGCCATAACCGGATTTTACCGGGCGCAGCGCAACCAGATTTTTTTAGCAACCGTGCAGACAAACCTTTCTGCTTATGACAATTTATATGCTTCACGGGTGATGGGGACGGAGCTAAGCTTCCGCTTCCACCCAAGACCGCACTTGCTGTTCTGGGCTAATTTCTCGGCACTGAAAAATACCCTGACGGGGATTGGTGGATATAGCAATGTACCCGCCCGCTATATCGGAAAAGCGGTACCCAACATCCCTTACACCTTCGGGGAAGCCCATCTGGAAAAGGTTTTGGCATTTGGTTCTGGGCCGGGGAGGCTTAGCCTTGATTATGGTCTCTCTTATCGGAATCGTTTTTATCGCACTTGGAGCGAGAATGGATCGGCAGATACGAAGGCCTATATATCCACACAGTGGGTACACCAGTGTAGTGCCTTATGGCAGCTTCCTGTAAATGCGTGGAGCCTTCGTGTTGCTTGTAGCAATCTGACCAATACGCGCATCTATGATTTTTATGCTATTGAGAAGCCAGGAAGGGCTTTTTCGGTCACACTGAATTATCAAATCTAATAGATTAACCATGAATATGACAGTAAAAACAAATGTAATGGGCCTCCTAATGCTGGGAGTGCTGCTTTTTTCTTGTAGTAAAAAAGACGGTGGAGATATTCCCGACGGATTGGGAGGCTCCCCAGCGTATTTTATCGGCTCGCGGGTAGAGAATCCGAATGGGCAGAGTGGTGCTTTTTATGGGCAAACAGTGGCAGATTTAAACGCATTAACAGCAATTAATGTTCAACAGGCCACGGAGATCTCACCGGCCGGTGGTGGCTGGTTTGCCCAATATGGAAAAATGATGTACATGGGCGATTTTCAAGCCAATGTGCTCACCAAATGTGAAGTGGGCGCGGAGGGAAAGGTTGCAAAAGGACAGCAGCTTAGTTTTAACGATTTCGCTTACATCGGTATTCCCGCTTTCTGGAAAGAAGACGTTGCTTTTGTAGGTGACTATTTCGGTTTTAAGATCAGCATCTTCGATCCAACGGCCATGCACAAGACGGGCGAAATAGATCTGACGGATTATAGCCGAATGGGGGAAGTAAGCAATTTCCCCTCGACCGGTACAGCTATCGGTCTGGAAGGTATTGCAGAAATGGCCATATCGGGGCAGTACCTCTTCGTTGGTCTGCAATACCTGCAGGCATCTATGCTGCCCGCAGCAAATCGGGTATATGTAGTGGTGATCGATCTGGATAAGCTAAATCCTGCCGCGACAGGAAATAAAGACGCGGTAGAAAAGGTGATAGAAGATGATCGTTGTAATACACCGGGGTCAGGTGGTGGAGGCTTCGGGGCGCGCTATATGGTGGTAGATGAGCAGGGCGATCTGTACATGCTAGCACATAATTACTTTGGGCTGGGTAGTGATACGGGGCAACCGGCAGCTATCTTACGGATCAAAAAGGGAGAAACCACTTTTGATAATGGCTATTTCTTTAATTTAGAAGCGGCTGCTGGAAATACTTTTGTGTGTGGCCTGGAATATGGCGGTGCCGGTAAATTTATCACAGCCGTTATGGACAAGAAAGCACTCGACCCTTCCAATCCCTATGCTTCTTATCTCGATCCGGTGTACCATTTTGCTGTGGGCGATCTGAAACAGCAGTCGGTTTCGCTAATTGAGGGCATTCCACTAACAAAAGGATCGCGGGTTTCCAAAACTTATTTTGAAGGTAACAGCGCTTATATTCCGTTTTCCACCACAGACGAACAGGCCCTTTATGAGGTAGATATCCAAAGCCGAAAAGTAATCAGGAAACTTCCTTCGGTGGGAGATGCTGTGTTGTATAACATAAATTGGTGATATGGAGGAGGAAAAGGTCTTGCACAAATCGATGGCACTGAAAATTGTACGGATCGTCCTCGGACTAGTGTATATCCTGTTGGGCATGAATGGGCTATATATGCATTTGGCTGTGGGATATAATCCCGATAATGCCCTGATCAATATGTACAACGAATCATTCAGGAACCTATTCAATGCATTAATGGCAAGCGAATACATTCCGATTACCGTACGTATTGTACAAGCGGTAGCAGGCCTCCTGTTGCTAACCAAAAAATATTGGAAGGTGGGAAATCTCCTCCACCTTCCAATTGCTTATAACATTTTGGCCTTGCACCTGCTGTTTGATCTGCCTCCGGCCAATATCCCGTTCTTTCTAGTCGGCATGCTGGCATCTGTTCCTAACATCGTGCTGTTTTTTATAAGCTTAAAAGATGGTTTACCGCAAGCGATAATAAAGCAATAGGTGGAGCGGGAAGCCGGCATGAGCCTTCGTACGGTTGCCAAAATTTTGCAGATGCTTGTATACTCCTAGGGCTTTAAAATAAAAAATTGGATTTAAGACTGATAAATCGTAATATTGCGATATATATTATGGGACTCACAAAATCAGCAATATTCACCGAAGAGCAAAACAGGCTTTCAACCTTACTGAAAGCTATTGCCCATCCAGCCAGGATCGCAATCTTACAGCAGATTATTAAATCTAATGCTTGTATTTGTGGAGATTTGGTAGAAGAATTGGGGCTGGCACAAGCTACAATCTCACAACATTTGAAAGAATTGAAAACAGCAGGCTTGATTCAGGGTACAATTGAAGGCGTCTCAATTTGTTATTGCATTGATCCTATAGTTTGGAAAGATCTGCAAGAGAAGCTTTCAGCCTTCTTCGGTACTTATAATTTACCGGAAGATTGCTGCTAAAAAAAATTGACCAAATATATCGTAATATTACGATATACTATAAAGCAAAATCGGGAAAAATTACAGAAAATCAGCTTCGTGCAGTTGAAATAAAACGGATAATAATCGAATAAATAAAATCATCAATAGAACATAAAATCATGGATAAATTAGCAGCAATTAACTGGAAAACATTTAAGGAAACATTGGAACAACATCCTGATCTGCTTCTTCAATTTCAATATGCAGCGCATAAATGGGTGGATGCTTCTTATCATATCACCGAAATAAAACAAGCGCCTATTGTATCGGTAGACTGCGGAGGGGTTATGAGCAGCTGGACAGAAATCATCGTACAATTGTGGGAACCAGAGGGTGAAGAACAAGCTAGGGCGATGAAAGTAAGTAAAGCTTTATCTATTGTTAAACTTGTAGAAAAATCACTTCTTTTAAACCCACTTGGCACTGTTAAAATTGAATTTGGAAATTCACAATTTGATACCAGACAGATGTTTCCAAACGGCTTTCAGGTGTCCGGTGAGAATCTGATTATAGATTTGCGCCCTGATGCTGTACAGTGTAAAGCTATTGGAAGAGGCGGAAGCTGCGGTACAACTGATGTCGGCGAGGAATGTTGTACGCCCGAAAAACCTAAAGTGAAATTAGAAAACCTTGGGGTAGCGACAGAAACTTGTACTCCGGGGTCAGGATGTTGTTAAAGCGAGCGTTAAAATGATTCAGACAGCTGGGGCTTAAAGGGCAGTGAACGCCGGAAATGTAGGTTTAAGTAAACTGATGAGATTTTTGATTAGATTTGATATCTTCCGTTTTATTGAACTTAAAGTAGGTCTACCCATATGAATGAAAATCAAATACCTGAAAAGGTAGAAAAGGAGCTGTCCTACAAACAAAAAGTATGGCAAACCGTAGCGATAGTAGTTTTATTAGTCGTGGTGATGCTGATTGCCCGGGTTGCTTTTAATGTTTTACTCATGATACTTGCCGGCTCGCTCATTGCTGTCTATTTTCACGGGCTTGGAGATTTGATTGAACGCAAAACTCATTTGAACAGAACCTTCGGCATGATTTTATCTATTGCCGGGTCATTCATTTTGCTTGGCCTAACATTATGGTTCATGGGAACGGAAATTCAAAATCAGGTATCGTTACTTTCAGATTCATTGCCGGGTACAATACAAACGGCAAAAGCTAAGATGGATGGAGGTCCTATAGGTAAAAAAGTCCTTGCCTATTTCGCTGATGACAATTCGGATAAGATTTTTGCTACCGCGCAAAAATTCTTTAATACCAGTTTTGGCGTTTTAGGCAATGTGTATGTGATTTTGCTGTTGGCCGTCTTTTTTACAGCTAACCCATCTATCTACAAAGATGGCATGCTCAAACTGATTCCCAAAAGGAATAAAGCAATAGCGAAAAATTCAATAGACCGAATCAGTCTTGTACTAAAAGCCTGGTTAAAGGGAACCATGTTATCCATGTTACTCATCACGATATTAATTGCGATTGGCTTAACTATCATGGGAATTCAGGGGGTGCTGGTACTTTCCTTATTAACCGGGATGCTGAAGTTAATCCCGAATTTCGGATCAACGGTAGCCATGATTCCGGGGGTATTGCTAGCGCTAATGGCGAGTACCGATACGGCAATCATTGTGGCCTTGATCTATATCGTTTCGCAAACGGTTGTGAGCAATATTGTAACACCGTTGATTCAAAAAAAAATGATAAATCTTCCCCCTGCATTAACAATTATCAGTCAGGTAATTATGGGGACACTTTCTGGTGTACTTGGAATTATACTTGCCGTTCCGCTGCTGGCTATTATTATCATACTGGTAGATGAACTGTATGTGAAGAAGATAGAAATATAGCGCAATAAAAAGACTACATATTGATTGCAATCCATCATTCAATCAATTTGATTATGATAACCCCTTTGCCCTTGCAGTGCTAGTTGGAAGATCAGCCTTTATAGGAAATAAGATCCGGGATAGCGCGGAGCGCGACCGGGAGCTGATGCAGTTCAAGTTACAATTGCTGCGGCAGGTGCTTGAAAAAAAGATGGATCGGAAGAAAATCCGTGCGTTAATGAATTTTTTGAAGTATTACGTGCATTTTGATAATCAGTATAATAATGTTATTTTTGATAAACAAATACAAACAGTTACAGGAAGGGGTGAAACCATGGGCATAGAAGAATTAATGCTCGATAGAGCAACTAAGCAAGGCGAGGAAAAGAAAAGCTATGAATTTGTTAGCAATCTCATCTTGCAAACCGATTTTGACGATAAGAAAATTTCAAACCTAGCAGAGGTATCTATTGAATTCGTTCAGAAGATCCGCTCGCAGCTGAACAAAAAGAATAAAGCAGACTAAGATCTGTGAAAGATCTAAAACCAGGCCACACCATTAACGTGTGGCTTTTATATTTTCTAGCCTTTCCATCAATCAACGGGGTTCCTACGCCGGATGATTAGCCCCATGGAACATGTCCAATTTATCGGCAGAGAGTGTTAAGATAATTCGATTAGTGGGCAATAATGTCATATCCCGGTATTATTCGTGATATACCCCTTAAAGACGCAACGATCATGCTTATCTTTGTATCTATGAAAGTAGAAGTTTGGTCAGACATTATGTGCCCTTTCTGTTATATTGGCAAACGCCATTATGAGGCGGCCTTCAAACAGTTTGGTGAAGCCACAGACATCGAATTGGAATGGAAGAGTTTTCAACTGGATCCTACCATTCCGAAGGGAGAGAAGCTCGGTACCGTTTATCAATACCTGGCTGCTAGTAAAGGGTTGAGCGAGGATCAAGCCAAGGAAATGACGGGCAATGTAGCCAGTATGGCACTGCAAGCAGGCTTAGAACTAGATTTTGATCATGCCGTCGTGGCCAATTCCTTTGATGCACATCGATTGATTCATCTAGCACAAACCCATAAATTGGGGAATGCAGTTAAAGAAAAACTGTTTCAGGCACATTTCAATGAGGGGAAAGATATAGCCGATCCTGCTGTACTCACACAGATCGGTGTGGAGGCAGGTTTGGATAATGAGGAGGTAGACGCTATGCTTCGTAGCGATCAATATGCAGAGGAGGTGGAACAGGATATTCAGGAAGCTCGGCAGATTGGTGTTCGGGGCGTTCCATTCTTTGTGTTCGATCGCAAATACGCTATATCCGGAGCTCAACCGGTGGCTGCTTTCCACGAGATGCTAGAGAAATCGTTTGCCGAATGGCGAGCGGAACATCCGGTGGTTAAGCTGGATGTCTCCGAAGGCCCATCGTGCAGTACTGACGGTGTGTGCGATTAATGGTTGCTGCCAAATTCAAAAATAGTAGCTTTCAGACTACTAGAAAGCGATTGCTCCCGAATTACGGGTACATGAATATTTGCTGAATTTTCAACTTCCATTGCTCAATAGTGTCAGCATCGGCTCTATCCACTTTGTCAAAGAATAGATGTTGCTTTATCTCAAAACCGCAATAAGTATATATACCGGTATCAGCAGTAAGCGAAAGTGCCTTGTCCATACCGGTAGCTTTATATTCTTGATGAGACTTTCCGTGTGTATTGATAATAAACGCTTGCTTTCCGGCAAGTAACCCTTTTTGCACGCCATCGTCGTACCGGTAGGCAAAACCATAACTGAAAACCCGGTCAATATACCCCTTCATCACAGCGGGTAAACCCGTCCACCAGATAGGATAAATGAATGTAATACATTGTGCCCATGAAATATAACGCTGTTCCGTTTCTACATCATCGGTAACTTCACCTTTGTATTGTCCTGACATATCCTCCAAAGAAAGAACAGGATTAAAACGAAGTTCATATAAATCCCTAACAATTACTTCATTTTCGCCTTGTTGGAGATACGCTACTAAAGTCTGTTTGAATTGAGCGTTCAAGCTCTTCGGGTTCGGGTGTGCATAAATAATTAAATGTTTCATTTTTCTGTTATTTGCGTTTGACAGGTCAAAACTAGCATGTCATGCAAAGACAAAATTGTAAGAAAACGAAACTAAGTAACAGGATTACATATAGTACCCTGAAATTTTAGGTATTGGGTAGGGCTCAGATTGGTGTAGTATTTGAAGTCGTTTATGAGCTGACTTTGGTCATAATAGCCGCATGCATCGATAATTTCAAACCAATTATTTTTAGTAGCTTTTGGGGCAAGGTGCTGCATCATTTCAACAGCGTGTAAAAAACGTTGATATCGACTAATTTCTTTGGCCGAATATCCCAAATACTTTTTGTGATTGATTTGGATAACACGTTCACTCCGGTTCTCCTTGTTAGCAACTTCCTTAATTGGGTTAAAGGCCCCATTCTTGAGTTTTACCAATTGCGCCGCTATGGCATTTCGTTCGCTCAAATAGGGTGTGCAGAATTCCAATAGATAGGCTACTTGCGCTTTAGAATCGCGAAATCCATTGAGCTTATCCCAAAGAACGCTGAAACAGTTTTCCTTTAGCAAGGCGTCCGGATCAATTGGTAAATGTGCTGCAATGGAAGCAGCGCCAAAGAAACGGTAAAAAGCATCATCTTTAAAATTTGCAATTAAAAGGTTACTCTTTGGCGGTAGCGAATAATCAAAAGCCTTTTTAATTGGGCCGAGTACAGCACATTTAGCTATTTCGATCCGTTCGTTTTCGTTCGAGTGGAGCAACGCATTCGTGCCGAAGCTAAAGATCAACATCGTTTGGTAGGATGGAAGAAGGGTTTGCGTAATCGTGTGTGCTAATCGGTTCTCTGCGAAATAGAAATGGGAAAACACTTCACCAAATACTTTTGGGGCGAGTATTCTACCATTCAAATATCCAACGTTATCACTCATTTAATCTATTTGCACGCAATAAATAACTGCATTAGTATAACCAAATTTTTCATTGCTAATTTACAAAAATTATGCTTTTCTATTTATCTATATAAGTAAAGCCACACCATCAACGTGTGGTGCAGTATCATTAACATTCGTCGGTTCCTAATCCATATGCTTCAGTTTTCCAATTCAAAACGATTATCGCTGGGCCTATAAAAATCACCGTCCAATATATTTCCTTTATTATCGATGACTAAGTACCGCGGGATATTTTTAAGGTTAATTAACCGCTGGTTAGCGGAGAGGCTTTTGACTCACCTATATATATCAAACTGCGATAGATGGTTAGTGTTAGATAATATGGACATGCAGCCAGAAATTATTGCTCAATACGATGAATCTGGGAAAGCAGTCTATAATGACGAACTTTGGAATACTTTACTGAAACGAGCAATGGAAATACTTTGTTGTAAACCTAAATAGGAAATGAAAAATTTTAATTTAATTTGGAAAATCTATTTTCAATATCCGTCAACCATTGCACCCTTTTTTTCTGACTTACTGATTTTACAGAAGTAAAGCTAACCCACTTAAGATTTTTGTATCCCATCGTTTTAAAAACACTTTTTAACATAGCTTTTTTGATCAAATTTCCAATGAGTAAGGAGTACATGAGTTTTGGCTTATTCATCGTAGTAATAATAGTTACACCTTTTAAGTTTTTTAAAAGTGGTACTAAACCAAAGCCTCTTGGATGATGGTCATAAACAATTCCTGGCGACAGCACCCTATCAATAAATCCTTTTGTCATTGCGGGCATCAAATCCCACCAAATAGGGAAAATAAAAATCAAATGATCAGCTTTCTCCAGACGTTTAGTATAGTCTATTACCTGCGGGTCAATAGGTTTATGTTCCACAAAGGCTTTTAAGTCCGCCGCTGACATTGCGGGGTTAAATCCGTCATGATCAAGATGCATCAGGTCGACTTCATGGTTTGCACCTTTAAGGCCTTTTGTAACTGCTTCTAAAACGGCATTCCCGTAACTTCCCTCGTAGGGATGATTAAATACTACTACCACTTTCATTTTGAGTAATTTATATAAGGCAAAATTAAACCCATAAGATTGCGGTAAACGATAACATTTGTTATCAAATCAATACTTTAACCATTAATAAAACCTTATCAAGATCGAGTATATGGGGAAGTTTTGTGAGGCGATAAGATTCGTTATCAACTGTCGTAAATTATTTCTTTCTGGCCAATTTACTTTTTATACGGCTAAGATGAACCTTGGTAATTCCTAAATACGAAGCAATATAATGTTGAGGAACACGCATTATAATATCGGGACATTGGTTTAGTATTTCTTCATAACGTTTTTCCATCTCCGCCTTTATGTTTGGAGAATTATCCAAAACAAACTGAAAATCTTTTTTGGAAATAGTTTTTATAGTACAAGGTTCTATACTTTCAATGTTAAATTTTCTTGAACGTTTTCCCTCTTGGATAACCATAGTTTTTGACTTTACATATTCTTTTGTAAGATGCTCTTCAAGCAAATGATAAAAGGTGGTATTGACGTCGGACATATTATAATAAAGTTTCTCCTTTAGACCAATGTAAATATACCAAATTAAGTTTTTGTACCTAAAGCGACAATACATATTGAACTTTTCGCGGTTAAAATAATCCGTCTTGCGTTGTTTTACATCCATTTATTCTCTTACATTTGCTTTATTTAAAATCATTCTTAATAAAGACACTATGTTTATCTATAAAGCAGCTCTTACTCTCTTATTATCTTTTAGCACCCTATCCCTTTTTGCCCAATCAAACGGGCAAATAAAAGCCAAAATAGTAGACGCCAGCGGGCCTTTGGCGCTCGCCAATATTTTGTTATTGGAAAATAATGAAGGCAAAAAAAAGGTTAAAACAACAGTAACCGATTCCAACGGATTTTTTATATTGAAAGTTCCCCTCGGTAATTATATCCTACAGATCAGTAATTTGGGTTATGAAGACTATCGGCATGAGGCCATCGATTTAACAGATCAACAGCGCATGTATGATTTGGGCGAAGTGCTGTTACTTGAAAGTAATACCTTATTAGAGGCTGTTACCATAACTTCCAAAAAGCTCTTGATAGAACAGAAAGCCGATCGTCTTGTGATGAATGTAGAGAACAGTATACTTGCTGAGGGCAATACGGCCATGGAAATTTTAGAACGTGCGCCGGGTGTGATGGTTGATAATGACGGCAACCTTAGCTTACGGGGCAAGCAGGGTGTCTCGGTACTCATCAATGGTAAACAAACCTACCTCTCACAAAAAGATCTGACCAATCTGCTGCGCGGAACTTCTTCTGCTTCCATCAGCGCTATTGAGGTCATTACCAACCCGTCGGCTAAGTATGACGCCGCAGGTAATTCAGGAATCATCAACATTAAAATGAAGAAGAACCTGAAACAGGGAGTCAATGGAAATGCCTATATCAACTATGGTAGAGGTCGGGATGATCGATATGGAGGTGGTTTTAACATGAACTATAGCACAGAACTGTTTAATCTTTACGGCAGTTATGACCATGCTTATCGTGGCGAAAAAGAAGTTTTCAATTTTGATCGGAAATTTTACGATGGTGTGGTCACAGGCTTACCTTCCCGGATATCTCATCAGCAATCGAGTACAGACGAGCCCTTGATCACCAATAATTTCAAGTTGGGTGTCGACTATAATCTGTCTGCAAAAACTACCCTTGGAGCAGTTGTGAACGGCAACATAGGATCCTACAGTCGATATAGCCATGCCGATAACCGGATTGTGAATACGGATAACGAACTATTGTCTCATGCCCAAACTAAGGTTGATAACGAGGAGCAATGGAATAGTATTTCCGGAAATCTAAATGTGCAACATAAATTCAATGAGAAAGGACGGGAAATTACGGCCGACATCGATTTTTCCAGATCATCCTTTGATGCAGATCAACTGTTAAATACCACCTTCAAACCTGTTCATGGAAATGAGCCTGCTCCATCCTCACGGCGGGGCTATATACCGGCATTAACCCACGTATTCGCATGGAAAGTGGATTATATTCACCCTTTCAATGAGCAGATTTCTTTAGAGGGTGGTCTGAAAAGTAGTTTTGTAAAGGCCGATAATAATGCCAATTATGATACACTTCAGAATAACAATTGGGTTGTTGATGCGCAAACAACCAACCATTTCATCTACAAAGAGCAAATTCATGCCGGTTATCTGAATTACAAACACAATCTAGGGACGGTAGAACTGCAACTCGGTCTTCGGGGTGAATATACACGCACGAGCGGTCATCAGTTAAGCACCGACTCGCTGGTAGAACGAAATTATTTCAAGCTTTTTCCAAGCGTATTTATCAGAAAGCCTTTGGGTGAAAATCATAAGTTACAGCTTTCTTATAGCAGGCGAATAGACCGACCTGACTATTTCGATTTAAATCCTTTCCGTTTTTTCCAAGATCCTTATCTCTTTTTTGAGGGTAACCCATTCCTGCAACCCGAGTTAACCCATTCGGCAGAGCTGAGTTATACACTCAAAGAAAAATACATTACCTCACTTTTTTTTAGTCAGACTTCAGATGTGATGACCAGTGTCATTACACAAATTGATTCGCTGAATACCAGTATTTTACGCCCACAAAATTTAAGCTCACTCCGATTCTTTGGAGCTAGTTTCACCATGAGCCAAGACATTAGCTCCTGGTGGAGTACCAATAATTTTGTCAACCTATTTAAGAACGAATACTCGGGTACGCAGGATGGTGGTACCATAGATAAAAGTATTTGGAGCTACACGGTCAACTCACAGCACACATTCAAAATCAGTGATCAGCTGTCCGCCGAAATGAGTGGTCAATATTTCTCAAAATCTGTCTATGGGCTCTTCGAGCGCGATGGCTACTATGTTGTTTCAGGAGGTCTACAACAGCAGCTCTTTAAAAATAAAGCCAGTATTAAGCTGGTAGTAAACGATATATTCCGCACCCGGAAATTTAACCGGAGCGTAAACTATCAAAACATCGATATGCGTGAAAGCTTTAGCCTCGATAGCCGTATCGGTATGATCACCTTCTCCTATCGCTTCGGCAAAAAAAGTAACGAGGGCAAACCGTCAAGAAAACGGGCAGATGATGATGTGCAGCAACTTATTAAAGGTGCGGGGTAGGTGCAAAAAAAAAAAAGGAGATTAAGCGCTGAGAAAATATACATTAAGGCCACACCATCAACGTGTGGCTTTTTGTTTTCCAAAAGCAAGCAAAGGATTGAACCGTATTGAACGGGATTGAACTGCATTTGATTCGTCCTAAACCCAAAAATCCCACATATTTGCCACCACGGAAAGATGATCTAAAGTAAGATCATATCATTTACTTGCAAAAAATTAGAAATGAAAAAAGATTATTTATTTAGCTCAGTTATTGCGTTGTTATTTTTTCTTAATGCAAATGGGCAAACGATTAAGATCCCTGCCGATCCGGATGCGTGGGACACCGTAGGGGTAGTCCCTGTTCGTCAGACATACAAGGGGAAAGAATCTTTGTTTATTAAAACCGGAGGCATAGTTGCAAAAGGTGTTGATTTTCGTGATGGCATCATTGAGGCAGATATTAGCTTTCCTCAGGAGAGAAGTTTTCCTGGCTTTGGTGTCAGGATGCAAGACCAAAAGAATTTCGAATACTTCTATGTACGTCCACACCAATCTGGAAACCCCGATGCAACCCAATACACTCCTGTATTTAACGGTGACGGCGGGTTTCAGCTATATTACGGCGAAGGATACAATAATGCCTACAGTTTTAAATTCAACGAATGGCACCACATCAAGATTGATCTACATGGATTGCAAGCTGAGCTTTATATTGACGATACTCCGGTGATAAAAGTAAAAGAACTCCTAACGGGCTGGAAAACAGGGAGGATTGCAGTAGTAGGAGGGCCCTTGTACATTGCTAATATACAATACACACCTCGAAAAAATCCTGTACCAACACCTATACCAATTCCCGAAAATGGCAAAGATGGATTAATTACAAAATGGCAGGTATCTAATGTAATCAATAAAAGTTTGTTTAAAAACCAATATCGATTAACGGCGGAGATTAAGAAAAAACTTAAATGGACCACTCAACGCAGCGAATCAACTGGAATAATTGATTTAGCAAGATTCGGAACAGTTACCGAAACAAACAATACATCAGTTGCAAAAGTTGTTGTTAAGTCATCAACAGAACAAATAAAAGAAGTATCTTTTGGATTTAGTGATGATGTAACCGTTTATCTTAATGATAAAGCAATTTATTATGGATCAGACAAGTTTTTGTCGAGAGATTATCGATTTTTAGGAACTGTTGGCTTTTTTGATAAGCTATTTCTTCCTTTGAAAAAAGGTACAAATGAATTGTGCTTTGTAACATCAGAAACTTTTGGGGGGTGGGGAGTTAAAGCAAAGTTTGAAAACGTAAATGGACTTTCATTTGAATAAGATTATTAAGATTTTCACAAGTCGAATTTGTTGTTAAGGTTTCCTTTTGCCGGCAGTATAGTTAGTCTTTCATTTTCGACTTCAGCAATTCATTTGGATTAATAACGGGTAGTATAAAATCTTTTAGCTGAGTATCTGCTAATTTGGCGTGCAATATTCCCCGCAGGGTAGAATAAGCGATAGTAAGTAATGTGCTGATAAGGGTGCCCGAGAATAGCGGTTTGTCGTCTTTTTCACGAATATATTCTTCTAAATTTTCTACTTGGAAGATAAAGTCGTAAAGATAATCTGCAATCTTCTGACCTTCATACTCCAGTAAAACGGAAAGCGAAATTTTAAAAGATTTTTTATCCAAATTGTGTTTTGTTGACTGCGCAACGCTAAGCCTTAACTCTTTATCTGCCAGCGCGTATTGATAGTCAAAGTATTCTCTGGAAGGCAGTATCCGTACTAAGTGAATTTTTTCAGCAGTAACTGGCGGTTTTTCCATGGTAATTTGTTACGCAGAAAATTCTTCATAGTACAACGAATCTTCAAAAACATCTTCTTGAATAACAGGTTTAATATTTTCGATCCGTACATAAGTAGTAAAATACACATTCCTCACTTTAGGCTCGATATGGATGATATCTTCTCCCAGCACCTCTTCTATTTTGGTGATGGTCTTTGTCGTAAAAGTATGTTGACCTGATAACCATTTCGATACTTCCGAACGCTGTTTGTTCATCGCAAGGGCCAAATCAGCTGGTTTCATACCCTTTGACTCTAAAAGTAAAGCGATCTTGTTGGCTATAGCTAAGTTCTTCTTAACGAGGCGTTCAATCGCTGGATCACCATTATCCTTTAACCAATTATCAATAAGATTGACCTCCAAATGTCCATTTTGTTCCTTGTTAATTTTTCTTCTTGAGATTTTCATATTAAAATACAATTTTCAAATTCTGCTCGTAAATGATATCCATGTAGTCGTCATCCCATTCCATGTCGCCGTTCCTAAGTGCATTGTCAATCGCAAATGCTAAAGTATTTGCAAAATTAAAATGCGGTGCTACTTGAGGGCAATCCTGCGCTTGATCTGTTGTTTTGATATCGCCGTCAAATAAAAAGACAATATGTTCATTTAAGCGGTGACAATATAACCTTAAGCTATTGCTCGCAGTATTACCTTCCTCAAGGTAACATGGTTCTCTGTTAATTCCAGGGGGAGGTAATGCTGTAGCTCCCTTTTCATGTCTGAAGAAATGAGGCAATGCACCATAGCGATTTCCAATTTCCTTCAGCCATATCAAAATATGGTTTAACTTTTCCTTATTTACAACACCATGTTTGTCTATAAATTCTTCGAATAGGGACATCTCTCCTTCATCTCCGTTGATCACGACGGAGTAATAGACCACTTTATTATATTCTTTAATGAACTTTATACATACAAAGTTAGCCGTAAAACAATGTTTTTACAAATTTTGTTTATTTTTAAGTGAACAAATTTTGTTTCTTGAACTTGTTCCTTTTGCTTATAGTCACATTAATTTAAGAATAGGTATGATAAATGTATCTATTTTCTCTAGTTCTACTGCCTTTCTTAATTATTCATTTTGTTCATTTGCTTACGGCACTCCACCATGTAAAAATCGGCCCTCCTTCGTCCAACGTTCTATAATATCCTAAAAGTTTAAAAAATAGCTCACCTCCGATACCATGCAATTGCCGTTGGGATTTCACCTTTTAATCTCGAGAGTGTCACTTTTTCAAAAACTCGAGTTCTTTCCCGTTTTGTTGCAAGGTTAATTTTGACACCTTGCCATCCGCATCTTTGGTGAAGATGATTTTTGCCTCTACTGCGGTATAAAAAAAAGTATTTTCCGCTTCCGGATAAACCGCATAAGATGCCTGACCAGTAAGTTGAGCAAACAACTGGTTGTCTTTATTGGTAATGGTATACCTGAGGTCAGGATTATCCTTATAGTGATATTCGCCAATATAAGCTGTAAGATCATTTACAGATAAGGGAGTGACCTTTGCAAAGGTCTTTATTGTCGGAATAGAAAAATCCCTGTTATGGATAATATTTTCTACATTAAAGCCCAATTGATAAATGTTAATCCGGTTATAGGTATTCATTAAAATAATAACCGTCTGGTTTTTCTCGAAATACCGTACAATGAGTGTTGCATAACCCGGATATCCACCCGTATGCAGGTAGAATTTTTTGGGTTCATTGATCATCCATCCAAAGCCATAAGGTAAACCGAATAATTCTGCAGGTTTATTATTCTTTAGCAGGAAAGGTTTAAAGGCTGTTGTAATTTCTTGCTTATTTGCCAGTTTCTCGGTATATAATGCTTGATCCCATTTCAATAAATCCGCTGCAGTACTGCTGATGCCATACGGACCAGCAACGCCATCAAAAAAATATTGGTATTTTACAGTACTATCATTTAACAGATAGTTGTTTCTGATCCCATCATAAATGTATCCGTAAGCATAATTAACAATTTTATTTTTGAAATAACGCTGGCCATATACCTGAGTATGCGTCATTCCTATCGGTTCAAAAATATGTTTGCGTAAATAGCTGGCAAAATCTACTCCCGAAACTTTTTCTACAATAAGCGCCAATAGTACATAATTGGTGTTTGAATAAGATGTGCCTACACCTGGAGTAAAAAGCACTTTCGGTTGATTGTTTTGTAAAGCTGTTAGGATATCGCTGTTGTAGTTGATTTTAGAAATGTCTATTTCATTTTCACCCCAGCCCAAAAAATCCGGTATTCCAGAAGAATGATGTATCAAATCGTTAATGGTGACACCGCTATAAGGCAGCTGTGGAAAAAATTTTTTCAAACTATCTTCGTATTGTAGTTTGCCTTCTTGATGTAACTGCATAATTGCCATGGCCGTAAACTGTTTGGATATTGATGCAAGCTCGAACATGGTGTTTTTATCCAGCGGTTTTTTGGTATCTAAATTGGCATAGCCGAAGGTTTTTTCGTAAACCGGTCTCCCATGATCGGCTACCAGGACACTACCGTTGAATGCGTTTTTTTGAGCTAAGGTCTGAAAGAGAGAGTCTAAGTTTTTTGCCATTTGTGCATGGGCACCTTTGTCAGCCATCAAAATGCTCACTATAAGAAGGAAAATAGATGTAAAGAATCTATTGCGTTGTATGCTATCTCGCCTCATTTGTAAATCTTTAGATTATCTGGTAGCTCCTATGTTTTGCTGTTGGTTTATAGATTATGCTATGCGAAGATAATAATAATCATATTATACGCTGCATTCATATATAAATGGCTTATTGTTAGATGCACTTACCCTCGCGTTGTATGCGATTTCCTCCCTTATTCACATCTGAATCATTAGCGAAGTCCATAATGATAACTGTCCGTTTCCGTACAGCGTGTTCATATTCAGACACCTATCTGAAAAACAGATTACCTTGTGAGGTCATACAGGGCGTTTGGACATATGGCAGTTTTATTGCAAGGTAACAATTATGCTAAAGAATTATCTTACGATTGCCTTCAGGAACCTGGCGAGGAATAAATTATTCACCGGTCTGAATATTCTCGGGCTTGCCATCGGCCTGGCCTGCAGCATGTTCATTTTTTTATGGGTGCAGGATGAACTAAGCTATGACAGGTTCAATGCGAACGCAGATAAGCTATACAGGGTCACCGCCAAACTGTCGGATGTTAAAGCGGCTGTAACGCCGCCACCACTGGCTGCAGCCATAGAAGCTGAAATGCCCGCAATAGAAAATGCTACGAGGCTCATCCCTTTGCATAAAATGATAAAGGCAGGAACTAAAAAATTTGACGAAAAGAATATCTATTGTGCGGATACTAACTTTCTAAAAATGTTCAGTTATCCGATGTTAGAAGGCAATCTGTCTGTAGCGCTTTCATCGCCAGATGCTGCGGTATTGACGGAAGCAACCGCCAAAAAATATTTCAGAAGTGCGGAAGCCGCAATCGGGAAAACAATTTATATTGATAACGACATAACCGGAACCTCGCTGACGGTAACAGGCGTTTTGAAGAATATTCCCTCCAACTCGCACCTGCAATTTGACCTGTTGTTGTCTACCAAGCTATATGATAGAATGGGTAATGAAGGAATATGGGACAATTACGCAGCTTATGTTTATTTCCAGCTTAATGATAATTTCAAGGCTGGCCTTGATGCAATTCGTGCAATGGAATGGCAAATCAACGCCATAAAAAATAAAAGTGATCAATCCGGTACGCACTCTTCATTATCCATACAAGCACTCACAGCGATTCACCTCCATTCGGATTTCATGCTGGATGTTGCGGGCCAGGGAAATAGCAGGCAGGTAACTATCTTTTCGCTTGTGGCCGTCTTCATTTTACTCATTGCCTGCATCAATTTTATGAACCTGTCCACGGCACTTTCATCCCAAAGGGCAAAAGAAGTAGGCATGCGTAAAACGGTGGGTGCACAAAAGCGCCAGCTTATCTTTCAGTTCATGAGCGAATCATTAATGCTTTGTTTTATTTCGCTGGCGGTAGCCGTTATACTGGTGGTCTTGCTGCTTCCAGTCTTTAACCAGCTTGCATCTAAATCCATTTCCCTTCACTTGCTGAATATGAAAACGGTGGCCGTGCTGCTGGGAACTACAGTTGTTGTGGGCGTGTTGTCCGGCAGCTATCCAGCTTTTGTTTTATCGTCTTTCGATATGCAGAAAACGCTAAAGGGCGTACAGACTTCTGCCGCCGGAAAAAGATCTTTCATAAACGGACTGATTGTGCTGCAATTCGCAATATCGGTTATTTTAATGATAAGCACGTTGGTTGTATACCAGCAGCTTCAATTTATAAAAAACAGGAATATCGGTTTTGATAAGGATAACCTGCTATATGTCCAAATGCCGCAGGTAGGCGATCTGAAAGACAATAAAGAGGCATTGAATGCCATGCTGAGCCAACACCCCGGCATCGGCGATCACACGATCACCGATCATCTGCCTACTTACCTGACCACCGGAGCGCCCCTGCACTGGCCCGGTATGGACCCGCAGAAACAAGTGATGGCTTCTCGGCTGCGAACCGATGAAAACTTCATAAAAACCTTCGGCATGCAACTAATTGCCGGTCGTTTTTTCTCCGGCGACTTTAAAGCCGATGACAGCAGCTATGTTGTAAACGAGACCGCATTAAAAGCAATGGGCATGACAGCTGCTACCGCAATGGGCCAAAAGATCGCCATGAGCGACAGGGAAGGGACCATCATAGGCGTAGTAAAAGATTTCAATTTCAAACCCATACAGCAGCCTATAGAACCACTGTTAATAAGAAATAATTTTTCCGGCGGATATCTGGTTATGCGCATCGCGTCTCACAACATTCCGCACATAATTGAACAGATAAAAGAAGTTTTCGGGCGTATTTACGTCGATTATCCTTTCTCCTATGGCTTTGTAAATGAAGATTTATCCAAACTATATATAACCGAGCAGCGGATGGGGAAATTATTTACTATTTTTTCTGTTTTTTCTATCATCATCTCCACTTTAGGCTTATTTGGTTTAACAACCTACGCCATGCAGCGGCGCACCAAAGAGATCGGTATCCGCAAGGTTTCGGGTGCCTCAATTGCCGGCGTGACGGCCTTGCTGTCCAAAGACTTCATCAAGCTGGTTTTGATCGCTACTGCCATTGCCATCCCTGTCGCCTGGTACGCCATGAACAGCTGGCTGCAGGATTTTGCCTATCGGATCGAGCTCAGGTGGTGGATGTTCGCGCTGGCCGGCCTGCTGGCCGTGGTTATCGCCCTGATAACGGTGAGTTTTCAATCGGTGAAGGCCGCGCTGGTGAATCCTGTTAAGTCTTTAAGATCGGAGTAATCTGGCGCCAAAGGGGGGCAGGGAAAATCTGTTGCCTTATGTCGTCACCGTTCATTACTAGCGTGTCGATAACTTCAGCTTTACAAAGTAATGTTATGTTTATGGTTAGCACAATAAAAAATATGCGCGTTGCAATATATCGGTGACTTAACATGGCAATTCTTAATATGAAACCTTTAAATCAGACTGTTAGTAAAAACCAAATATTACTCCTGCCTATCTGGAATACATAAGTTTTTATAGTGTTTTGTTCGATTGCCTTTCTTGGTGATTACGCCAAGCTCAACCAGAAATTTTTTAGAACTTTCCTCCGTCTTAGAAACTTCGGCTTTATATAGCTCCATAATAGCCAAGAAGTCTTCAATATCCTTATTTCTGAACTTGTTCTTATAATTGTCCATGCCTGTAACTTCCTTCTTAAGTGCCACAAATGTAAGTAATTAGCATTGTCGTTAGCTTAAACGCTCATGTGGTACAGAAATGATAGGAGCCCCTAATACCGCTTCCATTTTGGCCAAGGTTTTTAATGTGATATTATGGGTGCCTTTTAGCCACTTGTTTATCTCTGAAGGTTTCTTATCCATTTTTTCAGCAAGTTCTTTTTGGGTATAGCCTTTCTGTCGTAACAAATCATTGATACGGACAATAATATCTGCATATTGCCTAACAAAAATCCGGGTTTCTTCCGGGGTTTCTTCCAATATCTCTTGGGCTACTTTACTTCTCATATCTATAAAAATATTTCGTCATCGCCGTTATAGTATCTCAAACGTCTGCTGTCTTCATCAATAACAATTTCACCATCCTGTAAAGCCTGTTCTATTCGTTTGGCAAACTGGCAGGCCTCTATCCATCTCAACCTTAAATCGTCACTTCCTTGGTTAGTGGACGCAGATTTGATACCGCCATTAAACAATATAACCAAATCCGTTCGGTTTATTACTCGCAATGCATATAACCTCAACGGAAAATTCGGATAGAAAAACATGATTTCGCCAATCCTACTTTTCCCCTTGTTAGGCAAACCAATGACATCATTCTCGAAACGATTGAACAAAGCGTCAACAGCACCATGATCTTCCCCTATACTATCCAACACTAAGCTTAATAATTCTTGCGTAGCCTTTTTGTATAAAGATTTTTGATGGAATTTTTTAAAGAACTTATCAGTTTCGTTATCTGTTGAATTGTCCCATCTTACCGTATAAAACGTGCATCGAGAGGTCTCATCATCCCATATTTCTAATACAAAGTTATTCACTTTTAAGTTAATTTCAAAATTGGTTACCAATATGATTTAGTCAAGCCTCTTTTCTATGCCATATTAATTTGAAAATAGATATGATAAATGTATCCATTTTCGCTAATTTCTTCTATCATTCTTAGTTATTCCTTTTATTCATTTTCTTTATAATACTCCTCCGAGTAAAAGTCGGCCCCTTCTTCATCTAATGTTCTATAATATCCTAAGAGTTTAAAAAACAGTTCATCTCCGACGCCCATCATTGTTAATGACAGTAATGTATCGAGAAGATGTTCGATAGTATTCGTATTACTTTCTTTGCTTCGAATGCGTTGGTTCACTTCCCTTTCCAAAGCTGGTAGATGCTGCCTTAAATCTTCCTGAAAAGATCGGATAACGTTCGCTAGTTTATTTACAAATTCTTTTTCCATAATCTATTGAATTAAGATATAAGTCTTTAGGCTCAAAACTTATTATTTTGATGTGCAAATATAGCTTTTATAAATTATAAATATGCTTTTAAAGACTATTTATTTTATTTTTAGTATTTATAAAACCTGTATTAATTAGGTGCTGAAAAAGGGAATACCAATTCATATATCAGCAGACCGAAGAAAAATTGGCTAAATGAAAATGATTTTAGTTTTACATTGCAAAATCAATCTTTTTTACTAAAAATATTAGTATAAAATACTTCTTTTTCGTATCTTTACGTTAACCAAAAAATAGAACCGATGACAACAGAAACCTATCCCCAACTGGGTAAATTTATTGATCCATTGAGCGACTGGGGCTTCCGGCATTATTTTGACAGCGAACCCAATAAGGAAATCCTGATCGACTTCCTGAACGACCTGTTTGAAGGCGAAAAGCATATTGAAACTCTGGAACGAGGCCCTACAGAACATGGTGGAGACAGTAAAGCAAGAGCTGCTGCAGAGCGATAATCCCTTTGCTCTTGCAGTATTGGTGGGTAAATCAGCTTTTATAGGCAACAGGACAGGAGATAAGCAAGAACGGGATAAAGAACTGCTGGAATTCAAAGGAAAGTTATTGCGAAAGTTGGCGAAGGCACAGCTCAGCAGCAAGAAGATCAGAGCATTGATGAATTTTTTGAAGTATTATGTACATTTCGATAATCAGTATAATAATGTTATTTTTGATAAACAAATACAAACAGTTACAGGAAGGAGCGAAACAATGGGTATAGAAGAACTGATGCTCGATAGAGCAACCAAGCGAGGGAAAGGTGAAGTTGTAAAGAACCTTTTAAGCAAATTCGGCTTTACCGTAGAACAAGCTGCCGAAGCTGCAGAGGTATCCCTTGAATTCGTTCAGAAGATCCATGCACAACTGAATAAAAAGAAAAAAGCAGATTAAGCTCCGCGAAGATATACGTAAGACCACACCATCTACGTGTGGCTTTTTTATTTTCCAAGAAATTTAAAACCGGCCCGCTTGTCAGTCAAGGGTAAGGATATTAATTTCAATCCTTATTCCGATTATCCTCTTAATCCCAGTAATTTTCAACTAGGTTTCTTAAAAATCCGGTAGTCCATTTTAAGTGTGAAGGCTGGATGAATACATAGAATTGATCGTGGGTAGTATGAAAGCCCATATAAAAAAGCCAAAAGCCCAAACTGAGGTAAGGCACCGCCGCTAATTCCTGTTCTGTAACTTGGCGTACCTCCCGATACGCATTTAAAAAAATGGCATATGCGTCATGAGCTGCTTTCTGTGTCAATCTCCCGGTATAAACATCCAATGTAAGGTGTTGCCAGAAAGCCATGATATCATTCACCAACCATCCATATCCCATAAAGTCAAAATCAAAAAACGTCAGCAAATTACCTTCAAAATGAAAGTTTTTTGGCAGGAAATCAAAGTGGCAATAGCCTTTAGAAAATTCAGCTATTTTCAGCTGCGCGCATTTTTCCTTAACCAATGCTGCTTTCTCCTGTAACCAGGCGTATCCTTTCATATCTTCAGAGAAAGCGGTTTTCAACATTTCTAACGGCTTGAAAAGCATGGTTTCCAAATCAAAACCCCACCTTTCCTCGTCCAAACAGATGGAAGATGAAACAAGGTGAAAACGCGCCATTTCATAACCAAGATTACGCAGCTGGTTTTCATTTAATATCCGTAAAGAACGGCCGGGTGCATAGCTAAATAGCACTGCATAGCGCTCACCTTCAACCGCTTCAAGCTTCTGTGTCGTCGCTCCGAAAATATCGAGTATCGGATAAGAGACCGAAACATTAGCGTGTTTTAATGCCAGCAGTAGCTCCACTTCTGTCTTTATCTGTGGTAAGCTTCGGTGAGAAGAACGATAAACCCGAAGTATAAAGCGATTTTCGGACGATTCAACCAGATACGTATCGCCAACTCCGCGGGTCAGTAATTTGCATTGTACATTTCCGATCTCGTATTTTTCAGATATGAGCGCAGATAGGGCAGTAGGACAAAGCGTAGAGTAAGTTGCGGGGAATACGGGTTTCATGTGCTAAAGATGAGATTATAATTAATATCCAGTGTTTCCACTAGAAAAGAGGTCTGCCAAAAAAGCGACATAAATTAAAATCAATAAATATCAGCAACCAAATCCGGTAGATAATCATTAAACCATTTTGGTAATTTTTCTGTTGGTATACTTTTTCCCATAAAAATTAATTCCCGTCGAGCCTGTAATGATGTAAAGATGAGGCATCGGAAGTTTATTGCAACTGATATCTATTGCGGATATCATCTATCTCATGCTGGTCGAGTTGATGAATGATTTCGAAATCTAAGCCATTTGTTGCCTGTTTAACCAGGCTAATCGTTCCGTCAGAATATTCCAGATAGCACATAGATCCCTCTAACTCATTGGTATTAATCATAAAAGGAAGACCATTTTCAAGCCGTTGCGACCGAAGCTTTCTAACGGCATCACTTCCTCTTTTTGCTAAATCCTTTGATGTGACGGTTCTCATGTATACAAGGTTTGCTATAGATACGCAAATAAATAATCGAAAGCCTATTAAGTTGACTTTTATTATAGAACCAAAAGTAATAAAAATTTAGTTAAGTCCTCGGCTGGGCTTGATGTTATTTACTTGTGTATGCTTATTGGCTGGGTACAGTTGTCGCTTTACTTATACGTACCGATGTGCCTGTGGATTATCAGGATATTATGCCTGCACAGCACTCTTTACCAGATGATTATCGGTTTTTTATCAATAAGTTTTTTGGAGAGGATAATGAACTTTGGTAATATTTTTGCTTATCTTTGCAATTAAATAAACGAAAGGAAATATGCGTATTTTATTTTCACATAAGGGAAAGCACTTATCAACAAGGATTGATGGTGAATTCTTTCGCCGTGAGATAGAAACGGCTATAGAACGGAGCGAAAAAGTAGTGTTAGATTTCGAGGGGGTTGAAGTTATTTCAAATTCCTTTGCAGATGAATGCTTTGCTAAATTGATTTTTGCTTTTGATCTTTTTCAAGTCAAGGAATATACTACGTTTGTTAATGCATCTCCTTTTATCAAAGCGGTAATTGCAAACTCGTTTAAAGAGCGTTTGCAAGCTGTTCATGCATAAACAAGCTGTTCTACATAAATAAGTCACTAAAATCAGCACTGGCTATACCCAAACAAGCTGCGTAGACATGTTGTTATTCCTCATGAGCTAAAAAAATATTCAACTAAGGCCCGCTTGTCAGTCAACGGGGCTCCCGTGCGTGGGAGGACCGGCCTCAGAGAACCTGTCCGACTACCGGCGGATGAGCATTAAGATGATTCAGGACAGCTGGGGCAAAGAATCATGTGAAAAGCGAAGAGTAGGGTTAAAGCGAGGAGCGGCTCCACATGGTCGAGCCAGAGCCTTGCATAAAATATTTAATTTGAGCTGATTATAAAGTGCTATTACATCTCTTCTTAGATTTCTAGGAATATGGATTTTGCTCCGCCCATTCTTTGTATGCTTTTATCAAAGGCGATTCAGTTGTCGGATTATTTCTGCTGAAAAATTTAGCGAAAAGCTGTTTAAGTCTCGAGGGCGGCGTGAGGCCTCCGCTAGCTTTGATTTCCCTAAACGCAGCATTAATGTGGGGAACCCTGATCTCGCTACACCCAGCGAAATAATGTAGAAAAAAGCGTTTAATACGTGTCTGTTGTTTTAAAGTTCTAGCTAGTTCCTTCACCTCATCCTCCTGATCGAATATAAAGATTGCCGCCTCGAACTCCGATTCCAAATAGAGCAGCACTTCATTGAACTTTTCGTCATAGCGCACAATCTCCTGCGCTGTTGATCGAAGGAACGAGATATAGCTCTTAGCCAAAGTGGTGTGTTCAACGTCACTACCTGTAATGCGATCACTTATAATCGTGCTGTCCGTACTCATTCTTTCTAAAAGCAGGTCAGGAAGTGGATCCTGTTTATCGCTCGCATCGAATGGGTAATATTTTAATAACGTATTGGCGATTTCCCGTAGCCCAGAAATCAGAAAGAAAATAATGAACGACATTTCCAATAATGTCATACCAGAAATAAATCATTTTAATATTTCAGAAGTTGTTAAGTTAACTTTTCAGCAAGCTATTACAGAACTTTCTTCAAAATCTCAAATGCTTTTTGCATTTCTGTTTCGTCAAGTGAAGCAAACCCTAGCCTCAATCCGTTTGAATTGAACATTTCATTTTTATAAAATGTTCCATCGCCTATAGAAAGCTCTTGCTTTTCCGCTGATTGGGATAAATTTTTAAGGTTGATGCTATTATCAAAAACAGACCATACCGCGAGTCCCCCTTCTGGAACATTAAATTCAATGGTATTGCTGAAATCGGAACAGATTATTTGACAAAACAGATCTCTTCTATGCTTATAGATTTTTAATGACTTACGAAAATGCCTTTCTAAATCTCCATTTTCAATCAAAGAAGCAAAAGCTTCTTCCAGCAAGGAATCACCTTGTTTATCTATAATCTGACGTAAAGCTGACGCTCCTTCAACAAATTTAGAAGGTCCTATAAGAAATCCTATTCTCAAAGCTGGAGCAAACGTTTTGGTTATTGAGCCAATATATATGACATTATGGTTATGGTCAATACTGGCTAAAGGAATATAAGGGTTGTTATTATAGTGGAAATCGTAATCGTAATCATCCTCTATTATTGCAAATCTGTGCTGTTTTGCGAGATTTAATAGTTTAAACCGTCTTTCCATATTCATGGTGACAGTTGTAGGAAAATGGTGATGCGGAATAATATATACCGCTTTAATTACTTTCCGCTCAAGAATTTCTTCCAAATAATCTACATCCATTCCAAACTCATCAATGGGAACTCGTATAAGCTGTGCCCCTAAGTGCTTAAATGTATAGTCTGCTGGACCGTAATTTGAAGTACCAACAGCAATAAAATCAGAAGCACTTAAAAGTAGTTGAGAGGCAAGGTATATTCCCATTTGGCTTCCCTTGGTTATCAGAATATTGTCCTGATTGACTACTAAACCTCGTGTATCACTTAGATAAGTAGATAAAGCAACTCTTAGGCGTTCAGAACCTTTACTATCACCATACTTTAAAAAATTCTTTCCGTAAAATCTTCTTGAAATACTTCTATATTCCCTCATCAAAAGGTCCACCGGTGTCAACCGTACATCGGGAAATCCATCGTCAATAGTTAATGTTGATTTTTGAAAGTTCGGGCTTTTTAAAGGCATTTCGATACGATTATTCCATATGAATGAATCTTGTGTATCTATATTAAAGACAGGTGGTTTGTGATTATTCTTGCTAAGTATAGGTAGATTGGAGATCACAAAAATGCCCCTACGTTCTACTGAATCAGCCCATCCCTGATTAATTAATTCTTCATAAGCTAATTTGACCGTATTTCTATTTACACCAATTAAATCAGCAAGTACTCTTGAACTAGGCAATGCACTTGCTGACGATAAAGTACCGTTTGTAATCAGCGTTATAAAACTATTGCATATCTGAATATGAAGTGCTAAGTTCGATTGCCGGTTTACTTGAATTAAAGATTTATAGGGTAACATCTGGGCTATAAAAATTAAAATTTATCAAAACAAATATAGTCCAATTAAAAGCGCAGGAAAAAAATTATGAAAAAAAAACCGCTCTTGTATTAAGAGCAGTTTCTCTATGTTTTACCTTTTGATTATTGTGGAACGAGTTGGGTAGTAATACCTATTCTATTCCAAGCATTGATGGTAATGATAGCGAGTATTACTTGGGCTAAATAAGTTTCTCCTAATGCTTCTAAAGCCTTATTATAGGTTTCATCCTTTACATGATTATTAATGAGCGTAACTTCCTCTGTTAAGGCAAGAATGGCACGTTCATCATCTGAGAAAAATGGAGCATCTTGCCATGCGTTAAGTGCATATATCCGTTGTTCTGTTTCACCAGCTTTTCGGGCTTCTTTAGTATGCATATCAATACAGAATGCGCATCCGTTAATTTGAGATGCTCTAATCTTAATTAAATCTTTATGTACTCTTGTTAATGGAGTGCTTTCTATGAACATTTCAAGTCCGATAATTGCCTTATAGCCTTTTGGCTCGACCTGGTCGATTTTAATACGTTTTTCCATTGCTTTTATTATTTATGTTATCATATATTTTGATAAGACAAAAATACGCACTAGTTGGATTACTACTATAGGCCAGATTCAAAACTTTTACTAGCCCAGTTTTAATTAATCTTAACGTTTAAAATGATTAATGCATAGAATGGAAAGAATTGAAAACTAAAGCTTTTCAATATCGTATAAATGTGAGTTACATTTTAAAACTAACACCAATGATCAGCCTTGCCTGTTTAATTTCGTGGTCGTAAGCCGGCATTGCCCAAAAAGTCGAGTACAATTGGGGGATGAAATATCGAAAATTTGGCCCTATCCCATGATATCTCCAAGCTGATATCCCAAGTGATATTTCATTGTTTAATTGATGAAAGGCATTAATTTTATACAGGTAGTTACTTTTTCCACTTCCCAATTCTCCCAATATTAACAATGAGTTTTTGCTATTTTTGGTAAATATACTTGCTGAGTACCTGGGAGAACGCTTACCATGTTCAATTCCGGCACTAGCTGAAAGGGTTAGAATTTCAGATGGAGAGTATGCGACTCCTATTAAAGCCTGACTCCAGCTTTCCCGAACAAGCCCAAAGAAAGTTATTGATATTTTTTCATTAAGCACTTTCCTTCCGTTATAATTGATTACTGGTTCCAATGAACCATCTTTGTTGGCTTTTGCATATAATTCCAATTGTGCTGAAACTATTTTCGGTATAATCAAAATGAGGATAAATAGCGCTCTTTTTAACGTCATATTTATATGGACGGGGTGACTTTTGATATTCATTGTGATCGACTAAAGAGATACTTAAAAGCTTCTCAAGATGAAAGTTTTAAAAATATATTCTACGCTAATGTAAATGTTGTATATCAGTAAGTTATAACCCAGTTTGTAGAAACTAAATGGCCCAATAAATTTAGTCTTGGGCTATAGGATTTGATGAATCTGGGGTGTTTTTTGTCTTTCCGTTAGCGTTAGTTTTGTCTAAATTTTTATATTATGGAAGATAACTTTAAAATACCCCAATTGCTCTTGAGATGTGCATTGGGAATTACATTTTTAACCCCGGTTTTAGATAGGCTAGGATTCTTGGGACCATTAGGTACGGGAAATATTGAATGGGGAAATTGGGAAAACTTTATTAACTATACCTCAACCTTGATGCCCTATTTTGATAGGTCTGTCACTAATATTATGGGCGGTATAGCAACGGTTGGGGAATTTTTAATTGCTATTTTTCTCATCGTAGGATTTAAAACAAAGTACGCTGCATTGGGAAGTAGTTTGATAACCCTGACATTTACCCTATTTATGGCAACGTCTGTCGGCATCCAGAAACCAATTAATTTTGGTGTATTCACAGCAACTACAGCAAGTTTTTTACTTTCACGTATTGCCGCATACGAATGGAGTATTGATAACCTTATTGAAAAAAAATCGTAGAATATAGGGCAAACCACTTATTCCATATTTCCAGTCAAATTCTAAGTTGCTTAAACGGCCTAAGGCTAAATTATTAGCCTCTGTTTTTATTCTATCCCGCATTTTTAAAGTGGGATATATATTCTTTTATTTGGTTCATAGTTTAAGCGATTAGTTTTCTAGATACAGGTTTTAACCTATGCAATCGAATCATGAAAAAAATATTAATAATTAATGCAAGTGCAAGAGGTTCGGATTCTCAAAGCAGAAAGCTTACTGATTATTTTATTGGTTACCTAAAGTCCAGAGTCATTAATAAAACGATAATATATAGAGATTTGGGAAATTCTAAAATCCCGCACATTACCCAACAGTGGATTGAATCTGATATCAAATCTGATAAGGAAAGAACTCCGGAGGAACAAAACGTTTTAATGCATAGTGACCAATATATAAAAGAACTACACGATGCAGATATTATCATACTTGCCACACCGATGTATAATTGGTCTATTCCAAGTACCCTTAAAGCATACATTGATCAGGTTATGCGTCTGAATAAAATCTTTACTATCAGTACTGAAAAAGGAAAACAGCGATATCAAGGTTTGTTGAAAGAAAAAAACCTGGTACTCATACTTTCAAGAGGTAGTAGTGGATATGAAGTAGGAGAAAGAAATGAATATATGAACTTCCAGAACACGTATTTGAAATTTGTATTTGGGATTATGGGGATACAAAATTTACATGAAATAAGTATTAATGGAACTTCAAAGGCCCCTGCTGAATTGAAGATAGAAACGGAGAAGGCAGAAATTCAGATACAAAATTTAGTTAACAAGCTATTTTATGAAAAGCAGTAAGGTTAAAGGAAGTATTTTTATATTTTTAGGAGCATCATGTTATGGAATGTTAGGCGTTTATGTAAAAATGGCTTATCATTCTGGATATACTACAGGTGAAGTAACACTGGCACAATTCTTACTTGGTTTTGCGATGTTATTGGTCTTGAATCTTTTTAGAAGTACACAAAAGGAAAAAAAGAATATTAAAGTTCCAATAAAAAGTAAGCTACTTTTAATGATAGCAGGAACCTCATTAGGCTTAACAAGTATATTCTATTATTTAGCTGTAAGCTATATTCCGGTTAGCGTTTGTATTGTTCTTTTAATGCAAATGGTGTGGTTGGGAGTTTTGCTTGAAATGGTCGTCACAAGAAAATTACCCGAAAGACGTAAAGCTTTTGCTGCACTAATAGTCATCATAGGATCCGTACTTGCAACAAAACTATTTCAGCAATCAATTTCATTAAATTGGAAAGGAATAATTATGGGTATTATGGCTGCTATTTGTTACACGGCTACAATGTACTCAACAAAAAATATCAAGGCAGAATATTCACCATATCAGCGTAGTCTTTATATGATTTTTGGGGGATTCATTATTATTTTACTGGTATTTCATTCCTCAATAAATCTAAATTTCAATTATAGCATATTTTTTAGTTGGGGAATAATCATATCATTGTTTGGCACAGTAATCCCGCCTTTGTTATTTACTGCAGGAATGCCGCTAACAGGAATAGGACTTGGAGGAATTTTGGCATCTATTGAAATCCCGGTTGCTGTTTTAGCATCAGCTCTAATACTAAACGAAGATGTTACCCTCAGTCAATGGTTGGGGATAATACTGATTTTACTTGCGGTAGGACTTATGAACTTCCATACAAAAAGATGGAATAAAATTTAATCCAACATTTTAAAATTTATTCCTTCCAGAGAATCTATTTGATAGTTTATAAGCATTCACCATTAATATCACAAGATTGGCCTTCAATGATTCTTAATGCATGTATATTATTCTCTTCTACCCAAACCCGATGGAGAACCGATATTAAATCTTCTTTCGGCCTTTGTCCTGATATTACGTATTTATTATTGAAATTAAAAAAGGGAGTTCCTTTTACACCAATTTTCTCGCCTGTTAAACGACTGTCTTCCAGTGCTTTTTTGTATAGGTTTGACTTGATGATCTTTGATATTTCATCAGCATTCAACCCAACTTCAACACCAAGAGCAACCAAAGTTGCTGGGTCAGCAATATCTCGACCTTCTTCAAAATAAGCCTTATATATTTTGGCGGACAGTTCCATTGCCTTCTCTTTCTCTTGGGCATAAAGTGTAATACGAAGTGCGTCCGCCGTATTGGTTGGGATTAAATTGTCTAAATCAAAATTTAAACCTACAGTTTTGGCAAGCTCTACAACACTTCGATTGCTGTTTTTGATATAATCGACAGGAATACCGTTATGAGTTAGTGATGTATATTCATAATAATTTCTTTCCGTATTCAAAGATGCATCTGGAAAAAGTTGAAATGGGCGAAAGCACATTTGAATATCTTCCTTATGGTCTAAATCATTAACAGCATTTTCAATATTGGTTTTTCCAATGTAGCACAGTGGGCACATATAATCTACCTACATTTCTACTAAAATTTTATTGTTTTCTTTTGCTAAAGTATTCATATTATTATTTTTTGTTAAGATGACTTATTCTATATTATAATGAAGGATAATCGGTATAACCTTTTTCGCCTCCGCCTCCGTACATTGTTGTCCTATTCGGCTCGTTCAAATCAGCATTTAACGCGAACCTTTCAGGTAAATCTGGATTAGCCAGAAAAAGGCTTCCAAATGAAATATATTGTGCTTTGCCCTGATTAATCACAGGTTCTGCGCTGTCCCGGGTGTATCCACCATTTGTAATAATAGGCTTTTGTGTTAGGTGACCGAAATCCTCAAGAGGATTTTGTGGGAAATGTGGGAACTCATCTAGGGGAAACATTGCCAGAGCTTGCATCAGTTGGATGTATGCGATAGGCATTTTATCAAGTTGTTTTATAAGATAGTTATATAATTCTCTAGGACTTTCATCAAACATATTGTTAATTGGTGAACTTGGAGAAAGCTTAATTCCAACCTTTCCTTCACCAACGACATGTATAAGCTCCTGAATTACCTCAATGATAAACCTACTTCTGTTCTCGATTGATCCCCCGTATTGATCCTTCCGTTGGTTAGAAGAAGCCATCAGGAACTGGTTTGGAAGATAGCCTAGAGCGGCATGGAGTTCAACACCATCAAAACCGGCTTTGATAGCATTGGACGCAGCGGATTTAAAGTCAGCAATGATATTTTTTATCTCAACTGTTGTGAGTTCAATGGGAACTTCATAGTCCATTTGCCCATGTGGCGTATATGCTTTTTGTCCGCTAATAGCTATGGGAGATGGAGCAACAGCCTTTAAACCTTTTCTATTCAGTGTGTGAGCAACCCTGCCGGAATGATTTAACTGAGCAAATATTTTTCCGTCAGCTTTATGAACTGCTTGAGTTATGCTTTTCCAAGCATCAACTTGCTTTTCGGTAAAAATTCCAGGCGTAAATGGCATACCTACTGCCTGCTCGCTGATATTAATTGCCTCGGATATTATAAGTCCCGCACTAGCCCTTTGTGCATAATAAATTGCCGCTGATGTATTAATGATACCATTTTCGTCCGCTCGGCTACGTGTCATAGGCGCCATTATCATCCTGTTTTTTAACGATAAACCACCTATTTCAGAATGTTCTAAGATTTTCATTATTAAATAATTAAAATTTTCATTGCAAAGCTAAATCCAATACTTTACTTTTGCAAGTAGGAACACATTTGTATACTAATACCCCTAAGTACAGTAATATGGATAATCAGGAAGTTACAAGCGAAAAAAAAGAAAAAAAATTTTGCACTACTCAAGCCGCATTGGATATTGTTGGGGGTAAATGGACTTTACCGATTATTAATGCACTATTAAAAAATAAGTTACGTTTCAAAGAACTGGAACGAACAATTCCCGGTATTAATACAAGGATGCTTGTTAAAGAACTCAAATTATTGGAAAGCCACAAATTACTTACCAGGAAGGCGTTTGCAACAGTTCCTCCAACTGTTGAATACACTTTGACAGAAAAGGGGAAAAAACTTGAACCTGTGCTTGCTGCACTTAATAAATGGATTATTGAATATCTGAAATGATATTCATCTCTGCCAATAACAAATTCTTATTAATAGAGAGAGGAATCATAACCTATTAATGTTACGATTCCTCTAAATTAATTAAACATAAAATTATTCTTTCCAATAATGGTTCGCGGCTGCAATTGTAGCAAATTCGGTAGCAACGGTTTGGCCTATTGCAATTAGAAAGCCTGCATCTGTTGCGTAAACTGATCTTAATTTCTCTCGAACAGCTGTATCGGGCTGTGTAACTTTTATGATTAGCCTAGCCATCTTAATAGCAAGTTGCCTTCCTTCTTCTGGTGATGCTGTAATTAGGGTTCCGTTAGGGATTAATTGTACTGAATCTGACATATTTTAAATATTAAAAGTTATTGTATTTTTTCTTGAAAGGATTTCTCTTGTAAAATGTCTCTGGTATTTTCTGATACATTCAACTTTCTGTTTTGATTGAAGACAATAAAAAGAACACCGATTAGCAAGATTAATGACAAATTAGCAAGTCCCAATAAAAACTGGCTTTTAATAGCAAATAGATTTGCGAACCCATAGCTGAACAGGGAACTTACCATATACATAGCCCCTCCTGTCAATCCACTTGCAACTCCTGCATTTTTGGAAAAGAGACTTAGACAGTAGCCATAGACAATATTAAATATAAAACCACCCGAAACATGCAGAAGCATAGTAAAGCCTATAAGTGTATAAATATTGCTCCCTATAGTACCTGTTACGATCATTAAAGCAGCAACAATCGTTTGAAAAATCAAGCCGATAGTTACTTTCTTTGTTAGTGGTTTGGAAATCAGAGATTTTGCAATAATTCCACCTGCCATAACTGAAAGACCAGACAATAATGAGCTGTATCCGGTAGTAATAGAAGAATATCCAAAAACACGCTCAATAATAAAAGGACTTGAAAGGCTGTAAACAATTACAAGGCCGAAACAAACGCCGATTATTAACAGGCCAATCGAGAAATCAACTGTTTTTAACATGCCAGAATAGGTCTGTATTATAGACTTAGCTTTGAAAGAATGGCGGTGTTTTAAGGATTCACCACTATAAATAAGCTCTAATATTAAAAAGAGTAATGATAGAAATCCAAGAAAATAAAAATTAGTTTTCCAACTTCCGGTCAGCTCTTGGAGATACCCACCTATAAAAGGAGCCATTATTGGGGCACAAGACCAGATTATTGCGAAGAGGCTGATATATCCCTTCAATTTATCTCCGGAATACAGATCGACAAAATAAGCACGTTTGCCGACGACAATAAACGCTATTGCTATACCCTGAATGATTCTCATTAAATAGATCACATAAATATTCGGTACAAATACGATAACGAAGCTGGTAGCTGAAAATACGAACAGAGATATGGTGCTGATTTTAAAACGTCCAAAACTATCTAAAATGCTTCCTATGAATATCTGGCTGATACCCGTGCTAAACATAAATAAAACAAGGGTGAGCTGGATTGCGGAAGGCGAAACATTTAATTCCGTGGCCATCGATGGAAGCGAAGGTAAATAAATGTCAGTTGCGAACCCCGATAGGGGGATTAACGCAAGTGCTAGTACGGTGCTAAAACCATGATGATTTTCTTTTAATGTTCTCATTTGTCCAATTGATTAATTAATTCCATGTGCTTTATCAGAAACGGCTTTCCATTCAGCAAAGCTCTCCAGGCGTTCTTCATATATCTTTTTAACCATTGTGTATGCAAATGAGCCCAACAATAATCTTAAGGGCGGATTCGGACTATCCACTAGTTTCAATATTGCTTCGGTGGTAGCCTCTGGCTGACCATTTATCCCCGGAGTACTAACTGCTTCATAGAATGCCTGTCTCACATTTTCATATTCCACCATACTTTTTGCTTGTACGGCAGATTGCCCTGACCAATCGGTCGTATAACCATTGGGCTCCACTAATGAAACATGAATACCAAAATCTTTAACCTCCGAGGCCAAGGTTTCACTCAAGCCTTCAACAGCAAACTTAGATGCGTTGTAAATTCCCAGTACCGGAACCGTCACCAATCCTAAAAAACTTGATACCTGAATAATGTGCCCGCTTTTCTGTTTGCGCATTATAGGCAATACAGCCTGGGTTAACCAGAGCAGTCCAAAAAAATTCGTTTCTATTTGGTTTCGTGCTTCTTCTTCTGATGTTTCTTCAACTGTGCCGAATAAGCCGTATCCGGCATTATTGACTAGCACATCAATTCTTCCGAAATGCGCCTTTGCTTTCTTTACCGCTTCAATTGATGCTAAGCGGTCATTAACATCTAGTTGCACTGGAAGTACTTGATCTCCATATATATTTCTTAGACCTTCAAGTACTTCAGGGTTTCTTCCGGTAGCAATGACTTTATCACCACGTTTCAGGAATGCTTCGGCCCATATTTTCCCAAATCCTCTGGTAGCTCCTGTTATTAAAATTACTTTTGACATAGTTATTATATTAATGATTAGAATTACAAAATAGACCGAACGGTCTTTTATTTAACAAAAAAAATTACTTCAAATAGGTTTCAAATTCACTCTTTATACCATCCATCACGACCGTCAATTGATCATTATTGCCTAAAATCTTCTTTAAGAAAATAGCACCTTCAATCATTGCGAATATTTTTGTACTAAAATCGTTTGGATCAATATTTTCAGTTATTTCATTATTGGCTATCCCGTCAGAAATAATATTAAAAATACGCTTTTGACTTGCGAGGATAGCCTTTTTTACTAGGACCTTTATTTTAGGATCAGTATCATCTGATTCAACTCCAAAATTCAAAATCGGACATCCGCCCGGGGTATTCTTATTATTCCCGTATGCTTTCAATAGATTAAAAAATTTTTCCTTGGTATTTTTGCCCTTAGATACAGCATTATCCAAATCAGTCGATAACTGAGTTGTGAGATGAAAAAATGCCTCCCGGCAGATCTCATCTTTGTTCTCAAAATTTCCATAAATGCCACCTTTAGCCAGTTTTGTAGCTTCCATAATATCACTAATCGCCGTACTAGCCATTCCTTTTTTATTGATAATTTCAGCAGATTTTTCAATAATAAACTTCTTAGTTCTTTCTTTCTTCGTCATCCTTCCATATTTTCAGACATGCAAAAATAGACCATTCGGTCTTTTATTGCAAGAAAAAAATAATAAAAATTCTCATCTTTGATACTAGGGCTGTATTGTCTTAATTTTTTTATTTGACTTACCATTAAAATGGACTGTAAATAAATAGTTTACGTAAAAAAATAGTGCATAGTTAAATATTTGTAATGTGGCACGAGACCTAAATCGTGAAATACAGAAGCTACAAGTATAATCCAGCATAATCCCACGATATTTGTGATAAGCAAATATGTATTTTCTTTTCCTTTTTTCCTAAAAATAGCTATGGCTAACAATAGGAATAGGTTCGTGAATACTGTCAGTAGGAGCACAATCAAACTCAATCCCCAAGAGCCTCCACCTGTGATGATTATTTTTATCGAGAGTGGGAGAAAGAATACGTTTGCTGCAAGAATAAGCATAGTGGCAATGGTGTTAGCTGTTTTTCCTATTTTTCAAAGCCTTCTCTATATTCTTTTGTGTTAATTTCATTTCCACTTTTAACAGGATGAAATAGAGCGTCGGTAAGATTAGGATTCGTAATATGTTTTCAATAGGAGCTTTTCCAGTAGTTAGTTGGTATAGCCCATATAAAGTACCCATAAGAATGATGAAAAGAATCAATATAGATATTAGAGCTAATCTAATTTTGTAAGCAGTGGAGACTGGTTCTCTCGTTTTCGCTATTGATACTATGAGTTTAGGCAAGATACGTTCAAAAGAATACCTTATTCTCGTAAACTGCAGCTCATCTGTTTTTTCATATCCTAGAAACATTTTTTGTTCCTTCGAAATCTTTACGGACGATTGTATATCCAAAGGAGATAAACGTTTTAAGGAAGCCTTTCGCAGACAAGATTCCAAGGTTGTTGAATCTACTTGGTTTAGATCGATTTTTTTGAAATACATAACAAAATTTAATAGGTATGCAATTATACAAATAAAACGGGAGGTGTCGCAGATCCAAGATCCAATTATTAAACGGATTCTTGTGACACTGTCGCAAGAATTTGACACCCATATTTCGCACAAATTTCACTAACCAATTTATGAAGCTTAATCCTATCCGATATTCCCACCAATTCTGTTGTATATATTCTCCATTTTTAACGGTAGGGGGACTCCAAGCCGCATTCTTTTGCAGGAGGATGTTGTTGTATAGCCATTATCAGATAGAAAATTTATCAAATCGATATTGTCTTTAGGAAAAATCAAGCTACCTCGTTTCGTTAAATGCAACTTAGTCAGGGTTAATCCAGCGGTAGGCGTGTTAGCTATAATTAAGCCTTCACCGAGACTGGGCAAGTAATATCCGGCAATAGTATCGTTTTCTAGATATACTAAGCCATCATTAACATGTTTTTCTAGGAGAAAACTTCTGTTTTCATTTGAAGTTTCTTTATCTATATCATCTATCCCATGCTGGTCGAGTTGATGAATGATTTCGAAATCTAACTACCGATTTGATTTCGAACCCTTTGTTTTGTGAGACGCTGTCTCACAAATTAATAGCCTATTATAACAAGAATAAATATTCGATTATCCCCTTAGTTTATAACCAGGAATAAGCACAGATTCAATTTTTTCAAGGTTTTTGTGCATGCCAACGAAACGTCCGGTATGCATATCTCGTTTGACCTCTTTGCTCGAAGAGGAAACGGGACGTTTTTTTTCTACCTTTCTCATATCAATTTGTTTCAGCAAAGATACCCTCATATCGTTTGATAATAAATGTTCGTTCATTTTCCCGACTTCGCGGTAATACAAATTTAACACTATTTTTCCTGTTACCGAATACGGTGTAATCTTTTAAGAATGATCGGCTTAGTACTTTTGTATAAACCTGATATCTTTTATTGTTATCATTGTAATTTTCATATACAAGATTGGCAGCTAAGAATCCCCAAGTGTCGGACCCGCTTATTTCTTGTACAAGGATCATAATATCCATAATCGTTCCACCGATGTATCCAAATGAATTTTGTTTCGTTAATAACCGGTATCGAAGATCTTGGATATCATCTCTAGACTGCATTTTGGGAGTTAAATTAATTTTCGGATAATAATCGAGCGTCAGTAAATGATGTTCATATTCTTTAACCGAAACTACATATTTTATACAGCATTTATTATTATGCCTATAAAATTTAAAAATGAACTCTCTTAAATGGCTTTCATTATAACGGTATCTATTTTTCTTAATCTGCACTAGTTGAAACGCTACCATCAAACATATTTTCTAGGTTTAGTTGTTATCTTAAATTAGTATGTGCCTATTGGGTTTCTAATTTACTAAAAATATTAGTATAAAGAAATTATGTATAGAGAAAATACATGGCTTTTTTGTTTTACAAGAAATTCAAAACCGGCCCGCTTGCCAGTCAACGGGGCTCCCGCGCGTGGGATGACCGGCCTAGCAAGACGAGCGTTTAAGAAATCCAGTCCTTGCATGGGAGAAGAGGTCTGTGAAGAAGTGAAGTGTAACGCAACGGCTCCACAGAACTGTGGGTAGATGACTGGATTTCTAGCGAGCATTGCGCAGCCTTGATGTTATTCACCAGGGTCTGTTTTCAAAGGTGTTCATGAGCTCATCACTACGTTCTTCGGTTTGCGTCGGTTTATTCATCAGTGTTTGGTTCAAAGGTATTTGAGTAAAAGGCTTTTCAACTATATAGTATAGTCCGCTTGCCAGTCAACGGGGCTCCCGCGCGTTGGATGACCGGCCTAGCAAGACGAGCGTTTAAGAAATCCAGCCATTGCATGGGAGAAGAGGTCTGTGAAGAAGTGGAGTGTAACGCAGCGGCTCCACAGAACTGGGGGTAGGTGGTTGGATTTCCAGCGAGCATTGCGTAGCCTTGATGTTTGCCCCGCTTTGCATCAAGGTAAAGCGGGATAATAAAAGGTAAAGCGACGAAAAATAATTTGTATTTCCCATTCCCCTTAATTACATTTGTTCAATCAGATAATAAACAAACAATTAAAAACTAAAGTAAAAACAATCAAACAACTGGGAAGTGTGTAAGAGCTCATAACTCACAACTAACAACACACAACTAACAACGGAATCAAGACTCAATTAAACCAACAAAATATAATCACTGTTAACAGAAACTGAATAATCTTAAACCAAACTAAGTACGGAATTTTTTTATGCTTGCATAAGCAACTTATGGGCAAAATTTCCATGTTTTAAAAATCAACTACATGAGGATTGAGACTGAACTTACCTTTAAAGAATATTTAAACGTTGTGTGTATTGTCTACAGAAAGCCAATTGCTATTTTGCTGTCAATTTTGGGTTTAGTTATGTTTATAGGAGCTATTATATATTTTTTTGCAGATACTGCCCCAGTAAAAGAACCAACATATTTTGCAATATTTTTTGGTCTTATTACAGTGATAACTTTACCTTTGTCGGCTTATTTCGGGGCAAGGCGAAATTTTTATTCTGATGCAGTTTTACAGGATCCGATAATTTACGAATTTGAAGACGATAAAATTCGGGTGGTTGGAAAAACCTTTACTTCAGATGTTAGCTGGAATCGCGTTTACAAGATTTTAGAACTAAAACAGTGGATTCTTATTTATCATAGCAAGTCTATTGCCTATATTATTCCAAAGCAGTCATTCCAGGAAATTCAGTTGACTGAATTTAGAGCATTGATAAAAAGTAATGGTGTTAGCGCAAAACTGAAATAGATAAGCGGGTAATTCTTTTTATAAATATTTAATTTGAGCTGATTATAAGGTGCTATTACATCTCTTCTTAGATTTCTAAGAATATGGATTTTGCTCCGCCCATTCTTTGTATGCTTTTATCAAAGGCGATTCAGTTGTCGGATTATTTCTGCTGAAAAATTTAGCGAAAAGCTGTTTAAGTCTCGAGG